>ERZ808044.7-NODE-7-length-326555-cov-27.918347_pt1 | contig 326555 bp, 306 predicted proteins | sample MGYA00380195_ERZ808044 | MGnify/ENA primary metagenome ERZ808044 (study PRJEB31490, sample SAMN06133423) | mouse gut metagenome | isolation source: Z7_2 | host: mice | place: China: Chengdu | collected 2015-05 ...
CCAGAAATTCCAGGAATGACTCCAAGTACACCAACAGTAACTCCAGAAGATCCAGGTAAGGATACACCAGTACCATATAATCCAGTAACTCCAGCTAAGGATCAAGCAGCTATTGTTACTTATGTTGATGCAGATAACGGTAACGCTGAGATTACTAATTCAGGTAACTTGACCGGTAAAGCTGGCGAAAAGATTAACTACTCAACTAAGTCAACTATTGAAGATCTTGTAAACAAGGGTTATGTCCTTGTAAATGATGGCTTCCCAGCAGATGCCGCATACGATAATGATGATAGTACTACTCAACGCTTTGTAGTTGTCTTGAAGCACGGTACAGTTCCAGTAACACCAGAAAATCCAGGTAAGCCAGGGGAACCAATTAACCCTAATGATCCAGATGGACCTAAGTGGCCAGATGGCACTGATGAAAACAGTGTTAAGAGAACAGGAACCCAAACTATTCACTATGAAGGTGCGGGTGACAAGACTCCTAGTGATGATGTCCAAACATTTGACTTCACTAAGAAGATGGTAGTTGATAAGGTAACTGGTAAGATCATTGATTCAGGTGAATGGAATGTAACTAGTCACACATTTGGTTACAAAGATACGCCAGTAATTGATGGTTACCACGCAGATAAGCGTAATGCTGGTGGAACTGTTGTTACTCCAGATGACTTGAACAAGACGGTTACAGTAACTTACAAGTCAAACGGTAAGATCGTTCCAGTAGATCCAAATGGAAACCCAATTCCAGATGTACCAACACCAACTTACCCAACGGATCCAACCGACCCAACTAAGGTAGTACCGGACGAGCCAGTACCAGAAATTCCTGGAAAGACTCCAAGTACACCAACAGTAACTCCAGAAGATCCAGGTAAGGATACACCAGTACCATATAATCCAGTTAAAGATCCTGATAAGGTAACTACAGTAGAAGGTAAACAAATTATTCACTTTATAGATGGTGACAATAACACTCCACTTAAGGATCCAGATATTCAAACTCATGAATTCAAGATTACAAATGGTGTACCAAACGAATCTAGCCATACCTTTACGCTAGTTAATGTACCGGTAATCCCAGGATATGTTGCAGAAATTAAGTCTGCTGGTGGAAAGACTGTGACTCCAGATAATCCGCTTGCAGAAGTAACAGTTGTCTACCATAAGATTGGTAAGATAGTTCCAGTTGATCCAAATGGAAATCCAATTCCAAATGTACCAACACCAAACTATACTAATGATCCAACGGATCCAACTAAGGTAGTGCCAAATGAACCAGTTCCAGCTATTCCTGGAAAGACACCAGATAAGACAACAATAACTCCAGTTGATCCAACTAAGGATACCCCTGTTGTTTACAAGGATAATAAAGTTCCAACTACTCCAAATACACAAAAAGCTGTGGTTAACTTTATTGATGTTAATACTGGAAAAGTTATCAAGACCTCGGGTATTTTAAGTGGTCGCCCAGGAGAAGACATTAATAAGTTGTACTCATCTGCTGAATTCATTAAGCAATTAGAGGATGCAGGTTACGAAGTTGTTTATAATGCGTTTGATGGCGATGGAGTAACTAAGTACTTTGACAATGATGACAATACTGTACAACAATTCACTATTGCTTTGAAACTGAAAGAAAAAGCTAAGACGCCAGATCCAGTTCTTCCTGATCCAGAAGTTCCTGCAGAACCTGCAAAGGATCCAGAAACTCCTGTAGAAAAGGTAACTAGACCTGAACAACCAGTTAAGCAAAATGTTGCTACCCCTACTCCAGAAAAACCTGTAGAGAAGAAGACTAACGATAATAAGGAAGTCTTACCGCAAACAGGTGCTGAAAGTAATGAAGCTGCTACTATTTTAGGTGCTGCAGCAACAGCAATTGGTATGACAAGCTTGATTGGCGCAAAGAGACGCAAGAAAGATGATAAATAATTTTTGAATTAAATATCTTTTTTCAAATTTAGCTAATAAAAAGGGCGTTGAGACTTGATTCTCAGCGCCTTTTTTTAATACATTATATTTGTAAATAATGCATCTATAGATAAGAAAAGACATACAATTATATAGAGCAATTCACGTTAACAAGGGGGCATGAAATATATGGATAATTTAAGTGAGAAAGTTGCATCAGTAGCTGTAAAATATACGGATTTAGATAATAATCTGGCTGAACTTTCTACTTCTGAAAACTTGACAGGAAATATTGGCGATAAAATTAATTACAGCACAGCAGATGAAATAAAAAATTTAACTAATCAAGGATATGTATTAGTTAATGATCCCTTTGATAGTAAAGGAAAAGAACCGGTATTTAGTGAAGATCAAGACAGTTACATGGTTACCTTTAAGCATGGGAGAGAGCAAGTTACAGTTGATAATCTAAAATATGACTGCAAGCTTGAAGATCTTCAAGTAAAAGGTACTCAAACTGTTCATTATGTTGGCGCGGGTAGTCGAACTCCTAGGGATGAAGTATCAACAATTACTTTTAATCGGATTTTAGTCTATGATCGTGTGACTGGCAAAAAGATTGGTAGTAAGGGCTGGGAAAAAGTTGAGCAGTCTTTTCCAGTAGTTGCGGCACCAAGTATTTTAGGTTATGTTCCCGATCAAGTTTTAGTTGGTGGAAAAACAGTTACTGCTGATGAACCAAATCGTGAATATACTATTACCTATCAAGTTAATGAACATATTTCAAACAAAGAACAGAAGGCAGAAGTTAAATATCTTGATATTGATAGCAATAATGAAGAAATTGTTGAATCTAAAATTTTAACTGGGGCTCCAAATACAAAAATTGACTATAGTACAATTGATCAATTGAAAGAGTTAGACACAAAGGGCTATGAAGTAGTAAGTAATGGCTTTGATGCTAATGGTGATATTCAATTCTTTGATACAAGTGACGACTATGTTCAAACCTTTATTGTCACCTTAAGACATAAGCAAGTATTGGTTAACGAAGAAAATCCACTTGATGGTATTAATGACGCAGAATATCACAAGATAAGTAAACGAGTTATAGCTTATAGTGGTGCTGATGATCAGACACCAGAAGAAGTGGTACAGCAAGTAAACTGGAGTAGAGATCTTACAGTTGATGCTGCAACTAAGCGAATTATTTCTGATGGAAAATACACAACTGAATGGAAGCCAGAGCAAAAAACATATTCAGCAATTTCTGTACCAGCAGTAAGCGGATATCATACTTATATAAAAGAAATGCCTGAGGAAAAGGTAAGACTTGCTAACGTAACTGAAAAAATTAGATACGTAAAAAATGGCTATGTTATTCCTATTGATGAGAATGGGCAAAAGATTGTTATTCTCCCTAAATTACGTTTTGTTTCAGATAAAAATGATCCCACTCTAGTATCTTTGCCTAAAAATAACCTAAAAGATGAAGAATACGAGCCAGAATCTGTTGATTTTGCAAAAATTGATCCAGCAAAAGACATAGAAGTTAAGTATGTTTTAAGGCATAAATATGTGACCGTAAATAAAGATAATTCTCATTTTGATGTTAATCCTGGTGCATATCGCCGGACTGCTACAGCTTTAGTTCGTTATGACGGAGCTGGTGTTAAGAATCCTAATGATGCGATCCAAACAGTTCAATGGAATAGAGATATCACTTATGATGAGGTAACAAAAGAAATCTTAGAAGATGGAAAATATACTACTGAGTGGAAAGCAGATAAAGAGTACTTTGAAGCAGTAGATACACCAGTAATATCCGGTTTTACGGCTGATATTGGGGTTGTTGCTAAGCATGATGTAACGCAAAGCGATCTTTTTGCGACAGTAACTTACAAAAAGAATGGTGCGATTATTCCCGTTGATGAAGAGGGACAGGAAATTTCTGAAGCTAAACCAGTTCCATTTCTTAATGATTTAACTGACCCAACTAGAGTCTTGGCAACGGAAGAAGTGCCTGAAATAGAAGGATATCGCCGCACTCAAGAGACTGTTTTAATTAAAGATCCAGTAGCAGATATTAAAGTTAAATACATTCTAAAGCCACGTTATGTTCAAGTTAATAGCGAGCATCCCTATCGAACAGTTAAGCCGCATCATTACAGTATTCCGGTTAAAGAGACGATTCATTATGTCGGAGCTAGCGACAAAACACCAGCAGATCGAATTCAAGGCGCACGCTGGAATAGATCTTTAACTGTAAATGATAATAATGGAAAAGTGATTAAGGATGGTAAATATACTACTGCTTGGACTGTTGATAAAAAAGAATATAGCGCAGTTGTAACGCCGGTAGTTGACGGATATCATGCAGATCAATATCAAGTTAAAGAACATAAGGTAGAGCGTGAAAATATTGATGTGGTAGTAAAATATCACCAAAATGGTCAGATTATCCCAGTAAACTCTAAAGGTGAAAAAATTAACCATGCAGATCACCCAGTGTATATAACCGACACAACTGATGCAACGAAAGTTTTAATGGAACAACCGGCTCCAAGAATCTTAGACTATATGCCTAAAAATTCATCAGTTGTTGTCAAAGATCCAAGTCGTGATACAGAGGTTATCTATTATACCTTTGATGAAATAAAAGAATTAGTCTCAGATAAAAAGTTAAAGACTAAGATTGAATCTGTTGATGGAAAGTCAACCTTGCCAAATGTAGTCTCACTTCCAGGTGATGACAATAAGAGAAAAGCAATCGTTACTTTTGTTGATTTAAGTAACAATGCGGTTCAAATTGCATCTTCTAATGTTTTAAGCGGAAATGTGGGCGACAAGATAACTGATTTATACAGTACAGCTAAACAAATTAAAGAACTTGAACAGGCTGGTTACGAAGTGGTCTACAATGGCTTTGATCCAAAAGGCGCAACTAAATACTTTGAAAAAGACCAAAAAACAGTTGCTACATTTACAGTAGCAGTAGAAAAAACTAAAAAAGTAGACGCTAAAGAAGAAAATAAAGCGGAGATAACTTCTAAGAAGGAAGCTACACAGGCAGATGGACAAAATGAGCAAGATCATAAAGTTTTAAAGCACATTTTTCCATGGATGAAGTAGAAGATAAAAGAGCTAGATTTGATTATGCAAATCTAGCTTTTTTTATTTTTAAAGTTTTTAGACCAATTTTGATGAAGAAGTGTATAATTAATTTTCGAAAAAACTTTTTCGGAGGAAAAATTGTGTCTGATAAAAGCGAGTCTTTGACCAAATTAGAAGAAGACGAAAAGTATAATCGGTTAACAGCATTGAAGTTATTCGCCATGACTTCATCAATGGTTATCTCAGTTAATGAGTTGGCTCCATTTGGAAAAACTGGTCCAACAGCAGTTTTTTATTTGCTACTAGCAGGCTTAATATGGTTTGTACCAATTACGCAAATGGCAGGAGAAATGGCTTCAGTTGACGGCTGGGATAAGGGTGGAATTTTTACTTGGGTAAAAGGGTCCTTAGGAGATCGAGCTGGCTGGACGGCTATGTTTTATCAATGGATTCACATTACTGTTGGGATGAACACAATGATGTACGTAATTATTGGGGCATTATCTATTACCTTTGATACTCCTTGGTTTAACACTACACCAAGTATTAGATTTCTATTGATGATGATAATTATCTGGTCAATTACTCTTGTCGAAATGGTAGGAGTTAAGAAAATAGGCCATATTGCAGAATGGTTGTTTGGACTTGGAATAGCTTTACCGGTAATTTTGCTAATTATTACCTTCTTTGTATATCTCTTTCAAGGACGTCCCCTATATATGCATTTAAGCTGGAATAATATCTTTCCACATCACTTAACTGGGGCTACCTTAGTAGCTTTTGTGCCATTTGTGTTGGCATTTTGTGGTGGGGAAGCATCTGCTCCGCATGCAAAATATTTGGAAAATCCTAAAAAGTATTCTACTGTTATGCTCGCTTTAGCTGTGACTGCTATTTCTTTTGACTTGCTCGGTAGTACCGCAATTGGAATGACAATTCCGAAAGATCAAATTCAAAATTCAACTGGGTTTGTCTACGCTTTTGGAAAAATTTTAGATTCAATTGGCTTACCAGGGGATGTTATTAAGAAGTTTATCGGTGTGTTACTGGCAGCTGGTATTATTGGAGAACTTGGAAATTGGCTCGCTGGTCCTAGTCAAGGGATGTTTGAAGCTGCTAAAGAAGGCTACATGCCTAAGTTCTTCGTTAAATCTACTGATCGTGACGTACCGATGCGGTTGATTGTTTTACAGACTTTGATTGTAACTGCATCTGCAATTTTAATTACTTTCACTAGTGGTAAGAACTCTGATTTTGCTTTTAATGTTTCTTTAGCTGCTACGACTGCTCAGTACTTGATGGTCTACATTTTAATGTTGATCTCTTACATCGTTTTAAAGGTAAAACATGGAAATCTAAAGCGCAGTTATTATATGACAAGGAGCAAAGGCTTAGGGGTAATAATTGCAATTATTGCCCTGGTAATAACTGTAGTAGCATTCTTTATTTCCTTTATCCCAGCACAAGGAACACCGACTGAATTAAAGGGCGTTTATGTTTGGACAATGATTGGTCTGTGCCTTATCGTTACAATTTTGCCATTGATTATCTATCACTACCATTACAAATTTTAATAGAATGAATAAAATTATAATGAATTATTAATAAATCAAATTTTTTACTTGTAAAAAATTACAAACCATATTAAATTAGGATTGTATTCAAGTTAAAAGTGTAAAGCAAAAGAGCTATGGTAAATTTGAGGTATCCATAGCTCTTTTGTTTATAACCTAAAAGCTATATTAAGGAAATAAATGATGAATAACCCAGAAGAAATACAGCATTTTATTGATGTATTACTCAAAGAAGATAGTTTTGTGAAAGCAGCAAAAAAGCTCTACATTTCTCAACCCTATCTCACCCAGTTAATAAAAAGAATAGAAGACCGTTTAGGAACGCCAATTATTGATCGGGATAAAAAGCCCTATGCATTGACTCAAGCAGGCTTACTGTATTATCAATATTTAGAAAATATTTCTTATAACAAACAACAATTAAATAAAAAATTAGCCCAATATACACACCCTAATAAAGAAATCATCAGAATTGGAATTTTAGAGAGTCTAGGCACTTATTTACTACCAGAAATACTGCCAGATTTTTTGAAGAAAAATCCTCAAGTAGAAATACAGCTTTTTGAAAACTTCCCAAGAGAAAGTGAAAGAAATTTACTGAGTGGAAATATTGATTGTTATATCGGTCAAACCCCAGAAGCAATTGATTCAAGCTTAGATATCGTAAGTAATGGTGGTGAAAGATATTATGTAGTAATTTCACCTTCATCTCCGTATTATCATGAAGGAAAATTTATTCTCAAGCCAAATGACTTAAACCTAAAAGACTTATTACAAGAACCTTTTGTTTTAAGTGTTCCTGGTTCGGCTATTCGGCACCAAGTCAATGGAGTTTTCCAGCGATTTCATTTAGAACCACGAGTTGTTTTAGAATCTAAAAACATTATTACTGCAACTAGTCTAGCAATTCATGGGATGGGATTAACTATCTCCACTGCTAGCATCATTAAAAGAATTGGTGAAACGCCAATTAACCTTTTTCCCTTAAGCTATGACTTAATTAATGTTACTTTCTTTATTGCAACAAAAGCTGAAAAAACAAAATCGCAAGCTTTAAAAAATTTAGTTGAAGAATTTAAAAAGAAAAATTTACAGCCCATTATTAGATAAGGTAAATGAGACGTCATACTGTGTCCGCTATAACAAATTTGTTATTAGTAATTTGTAAAAAAGATATTTAAGCCTGTAGATTTAATAACTTATAATTTAGGTGAAAATATTTAAGAAAGGGTAGAAAAATTATGAAATCAGGAAAATATAACGTAAAAGCTCAAGGACATGGCGCAAGTTTCATGCCTATGGAAGTTACTCTTTCCGAAAATAAGATTGAAGATATTAAGGTGGACGCTAAAGGTGAAACTAAGGGAGTAGCTGACGAAGTATTTAGACGTTTGCCTGAAGAAATTGTTGAAAATCAGACTTTAAATGTTGATACAGTTAGTGGTGCTACTATCTCTAGTCATGGTGTTATTGATGGAGTAGCATTGGCAATTAGTGAAGCTGGCGGAGATCCAGATGAGTGGAAAAACCGAGCTAAACCAAAGGAACAAAGAGCTAAAGATGAGACTTATACAACTGATGTTGTAGTTGTTGGAGCTGGTGGGGCAGGTTTAGCTGCCGCTGCTAGAAGTATTCAACATGATAAAGATGTCATTGTACTTGAAAAGTTCCCACAAATTGGAGGAAACACTAGTCGTGCTGGTGGCCCAATGAATGCTGCAGAACCAGATTGGCAAAATAAATTTAAAGCTTTAGCCGGTGAAAAAGAAACCTTAGAAGAACTAGCAGCAACTCCACTTGAAGAGGTTGATCCAGAGTATCAAGAAGACTTTAAAAAATTACAAAAGCAAATAAAAGAATATGTAGCTTCTGGTGCGGATTATCTATTTGATTCAAAATTACTTCATGAAATTCAAACCTATTTAGGTGGTAAGAGAACCGACTTAAATGGAAATGAAATTCATGGTAACTATGCTTTAGTCAAAGAATTAATCGATAATGCCTTGGACTCAGTGCATTGGTTAAGTGACTTAGGAGTAAAATTCGATCGCAGTCAAGTAACAATGCCAGTAGGTGCCTTATGGAGAAGAGGGCACAAGCCAGTTGAACCAATGGGTTATGCCTTTATTCATGTTTTAGGTGATTGGGTAAAGGATCATGGTGGAAGAATTCTGGCCGATACTCGAGCTGAGCACTTGATTATTGAAGATGGTCAAGTTAAAGGCGTTATTGCTAAAAGACCAGATGGCAGTACAATCACTGTTCATGCTAAGGCTGTAATTTTAACTGCTGGTGGATTTGGGGCAAATACACCAATGGTTCAAAAATACAATACTTACTGGAAGCATATTGATGATAATATTGCTACTACTAATTCTCCTGCAATTACTGGGGACGGAATTAATCTTGGTAAAGAAGCAGGTGCAGACTTAGTTGGAATGGGCTTTATTCAGATGATGCCAGTTTCTGATCCAAAGACTGGTGAGCTATTTACTGGTCTACAAACTCCACCAGAAAACTATATTATGGTTAATCAAAAGGGTAAGCGTTTCGTAAATGAATTTGCAGAACGTGATGTTTTAACCAAAGCAGCTATCGATAATGGTGGCTTGTTCTATTTAATTGCTGATGACAAGATTAAAGATACGGCTTATAACACAACTCAAGAATCAATTGATGCACAAGTAAAGGCTGGAACTTTGTTTAGAGCTGATAGCTTAGAAGATTTGGCTAAACAAGTTGGAATGGATCCTGATACTTTAGTGGAGACCATTGAGAAATATAATTCTTATGTTGAAGCAGGAAAAGATCCAGATTTTGAAAAATCAGCCTTTAATCTAAAATGTGAAGTTGCTCCATTCTATGCAACCCCGAGAAAGCCAGCCATCCACCATACTATGGGTGGTTTGAAGATTGATACAGGTGCTCATGTTTTAGATAAAGATGGTAAGCAAATTCCTGGTCTATATGCTGCTGGAGAAGTAGCCGGCGGAATTCACGCAGGTAATCGTTTAGGTGGAAATTCGCTTGCTGATATCTTTACGTTTGGTAGAATTGCCGCAAATAGCGCAAATGATGAATTAGAAAAATAGTATTAATCGATTAAAACGTTGTAAACACTAGAGTTTACAGCGTTTTTTTGCTAAAATACTAAAAATAATTGATTTTTTTGGAGGAATATAATTGAAAGAAGCGCAGGAAAAGAAGCTGACGACAAAACAATATTTAATTGTAGCATCAATGATTTTTGCACTATTCTTTGGTGCAGGAAACTTAATTTTCCCACTTCATTTAGGCCAGCTTGCTGGTAAAAATTGGGGACCAGCAGCAATTGGTTTTTCAATTACTGGGGTAGTTTTACCGCTACTTTCACTCCTAGCCGTTGCTATTACTCGTAGTAATGGTGTTTATCAAATTGGGTTACCAGTAGGAAAAGTTTTTGCGCTTTCGTTTATGACTTTGATGCAGCTTGCCATCGGTCCGTTATTTGCCGCTCCAAGAAATGCAACTGTATCTTATACTGTTGGAATTGCTCCTTTATTGCCCAAGCAATTTCGGGGGACCGGGTTAGTTGTTTTTACGATTATCTTTTTTGCGATAGTGTACGCGATTGCCTATAACGAAAGTGATATTCTTTCCTCTCTGGGTAAAATCTTAAACCCAATCTTTTTAATTTTGCTGTTTATTATTTTTGTTATTGCATTTGCTTGGCCGCTCGGTAATCCCAATACTGTTCCCGTAACCAAAGACTACCTGAATGGTGCCATCGTTAAGGGATTCTTAGAGGGATATAACACTATGGATGCACTAGCAGGATTAGCATTCGGTGTAACTGTAGTAACAGCAATTAAAGAGTTAGTTAATAATGATGAAAAGAAGACTGCCAAAATAACTGCAAAGTCTGGATTAATTGCGGTTGTTGCAATTGGAGTGATTTATACCTTATTGATCGTTATTGGCGCAATGTCATTAGGACATTTTAAAATAGCGAGTGATGGTGGAATTCTGCTTTCAGCGATTGTTAAATATTATGCTGGTATTTTTGGACAAGCCTTATTAGCTGTTTTAATTTTCTTAGCGTGTTTAACTACTGCAGTTGGGGTATTGGCTGCGTTTGCTCTAGATTTTAGTGCTCATTATTCAAAGATTAGTTACAAGGGCTGGTTGACGATTGGATGTATTGGATCTTTGGCTACCGCCAATCTAGGTTTAGAGAAAATTATTCACTGGTCGCTTCCTGTCTTAATGTTTTTATATCCTTTAGCAATTGTATTAATTATCTTATCGGTATGTTCGCCATTATTTAAGGGTGATACAGTTGTATACAAAGTTACTATGCTTTTGACCTTGATTCCAGCAGTCTTTGATTTAATTACAAACTTGCCAGCACCAATTGCTGGAACGCCATTCTACAATGCTGTTAGCCGTATTAGACTTCAGTATTTGCCATTTGCTAATGTTGGCCTAGCCTGGGTTGTACCAACAATCTTAGGGTTAGTTATTGGGGTTTTAGTTCACATTTGGCGTCGTAAATCTAATCGAATTTAAGGAAAGCTATGGTTCATTTGAATCATAGCTTTTTTGTTGGGATAATAAATTTGGTGATAAAAATGAGTTTAACTAATAAGGTACCGGAAAAAGACGTCCATGATTTATTTACACGAGTTGCTCCGCATTATGATCAGATGAATAATCTGATTAGCTTAGGAACACAAAATGGTTGGCGGAAAAAGTTCTTTAAAAAATTAAAAGTAAAAGCTGGAGATTTTGCTTTAGACCTATGTTGCGGGACTGGTGACTTAACAATTGCTCTTGCAAAACAAGTGGGACCTTCTGGCAATGTAATTGGACTAGATTTTAATCAAAAAATGCTCGACTTAGCCGATAAAAAGATCAGAGTGCAGAATTTACAAAAAGAAATTCAGTTAAAGCAAGGGGATGCAATGCATTTGCCTTATCCGAATCAAAGCTTTGATATTGTAACAATTGGTTTTGGTTTACGTAATGTTCCTGATGCAGATCAAGTTTTGAAAGAAATTTATCGGGTTTTAAAGCCAGGTGGAAAAGTTGGGATTCTAGAGACTTCACAACCAACTAATCCAATTATTAAGTTAGGATGGGAAAGTTACTTTAAACTATTTCCTAATTTTGCTAAGTTATTGGGTGCTAATGTTGACGATTATAAGTACTTATCACATACTACAGCTAAATTTATTTCAGCTACGCGTTTAAAGGAAATGCTTGAGCAAGATGGCTTTAAAAATGTAACAATAACCAAATTAAATTTAGGTGCTGGTGCAATTCATATCGGAATTAAAAAGAAAATGAGATAAAATATAAAATAAAAACTAAAAAGGAGAATTTTATGAGAACTGGCACTAAAATTATTACTTTAGACAACGGTTATCACTTGTGGACTAATACTCAAGGTGAAGGTGACATTCATTTATTAGCACTTCACGGTGGTCCTGGTGGAAATCATGAATATTGGGAAGATGCTGCAGAACAATTAAAGAAACAGGGACTTAATGTTCAAGTAACTATGTATGATCAACTAGGGTCACTTTACTCTGATCAACCAGATTACTCAGATCCAGAAATTGCTAAGAAGTATTTAACTTATGAATATTTTTTAGATGAAGTTGATGAAGTGCGTGAAAAGCTTGGCTTAGATAATTTCTACTTAATTGGCCAAAGCTGGGGCGGCCTCTTGGTGCAAGAATATGCAGTTAAATATGGGCAGCATTTAAAGGGCGCCATTATTTCTTCAATGGTTGATGAAATTGATGAGTATGTTGATTCTGTAAATAGAAGGAGACAAGAAGTTCTTCCTCAAACAGAAATTGATTTCATGCATGAGTGTGAGAAGAATAATGATTATGATAATCAACGCTACCAAGATGATGTACAAATTTTAAATATTAATTTTGTTGATAGAAAGCAACCTTCAAAGCTTTATCACTTAAAGGATCTTGGCGGAAGTGCTGTTTATAATGTCTTCCAAGGCGATAATGAATTTGTTATTACTGGTAAGCTTAAAGATTGGCACTTTAGAGACCAACTTAAGAATATTAAAGTACCAACTTTAATTACTTTTGGTGAGAATGAAACTATGCCAATTTCTACTGCTAAAATTATGCAAAAAGAAATTCCAAATTCACGCCTGGTTACTACACCTGATGGGGGTCACCACCATATGGTTGATAATCCAGATGTTTACTACAAGCACTTGGCTGACTTTATTCGTGAAGTTGAAGATGGTAGTTTTAAAGGTGAGTAGGAAGAGTCTGAGGATAAGTAGTAATTTGATTTAATTATAGCTCTTAGAAAAGAAAAATACTGATATATCAAGGTTTTATTTAACGATGATATATCAGTATTTTTTTATTTTAGAGTTTTTTCTAAAATGCTTTTTGTTTTATACGACTGCTTGTGAGGCAAATTATATACCAAGCGAATAGTTTAGCTATAATTATTAGTAGTCCTTGATCTAAAAAATTTTTACTTAAAATCCAATCTAGTAGGTTACTGATTGGTAATAATTCCGCAAATAACTTTAACCATAAAGGATAGGTCTTAACTGGAATAATTAAACCAGCTAATAAAACCAAGGAAGCCGTCATAATATTAGTTAGCCAATAGGGATTTTCATGGTGCATACCCCAATTAGCACTAAAATAGCCTAATAAAGAACTAATTAAAATTATTAATGGCAAAGCTAAAAACAATTTTGGTAATAGATTAGTTTCACCAAGTGAAACTAATCCAATACCTCCTAACACTACGATTTCAATAGTAGCTGTAATATTAGCAATTACAAATTTAGGGAGCCAATATTTGTGAAAGGCAGGTCTAATTGAGAAAAAATCCTCAAGTAACCCAATATTTTGATCGTAAACTACTGAGGCACTAATAATCCCAATACTAGTTGTAATTCCTGTTGTCACAATCGTACCGATTAAAGATCGTGTATAATCCTGATTAGAGTTAAAAGCAATTAGTAAGAACATCAACAATGAAACTAGTGGTAAAAATAAATAATTAACTAAAATGATGCGAATGCTATCGAAGGTTCCAACTGAACGCAAAGTGATACGATAGGTAGAATTCAAAATACATTTAGTCTCCCTTCTTTAAAGGCTTGTTTGATAACAATATTAGTCATATATTTTGATAAAAAGATAAATACAAAAACAACAATAATGTACATAATTATCCAGATGGAGTTAATGGGTAGATGATAGATTATCTTGATAGGAAAAGTTAGTGGACTAAAAATTTGAAAGGGTTGAATTTTTTGCGAAATAAAGTAAGGGATATTTAACAATCCAGATAAGAGTAATATTGGTAAAAGTAATAGTTGCTCATATACAATAGCATTTTTACTCAAAACAAAGAATAAACTAATAAAATAGCTAAGTACAGTAGCAGCTAGCCAAAGTAGAAATACGCCTAGAACTAACTGCCAGTCTAAGTATTTAATAGGCATCCCTAAAAGAATAGCTTCAATTCCTGCTAAAGGGAAGGCGGTTAAACCATAAATAGCTGCAGGCATTAAGGTTGCCAACAAAACTTTTTCGCGTCTCACACCTGTGTTTAAGAGATAGGGTAAAGTTCCTTGAAAACGTTGAAATCCAAGCGCGCCCGCACTAGTTGTGCATGATGCCCAAGTTCCCATTACGCCAGCAATCAACCATTCACGACCAGTGTAGGTATGATGAACATAATGTGATAAATACTCATATAGCAACATTGTTGTTGTTTCTATTACTACTAAATTAACGAAATACGTATTTTTAATATAAAGTTTTAACTGAAATAGTGCAATTTTGATAAAGGACAATTTAGCACCTACTTCCGCTTTAATTTATTAGCTACGGCCAGATAAGCATCAGTTAAGCTAGCAGTTTCATCAACATGAGCAAATTCCTTTACACCGGTAATTGATCCTTCGTAATATATTTTTCCTCCACCAATTAGAAAAATTCTATCAGCTAAAGTTTCAATATCAGTCATATCGTGGCTCGTTAAAATAATACCACAACCATCATTAGCTAACTTTTTGACTAATTTTCTGATTGAAATCACTGATTCTATATCTAGACCTGCGGTAGGCTCATCCAGCATTAAAATCTTTGGATGATTTACTAATCCACGTGCGATATGTAATCTCTGAAGCATTCCCTTTGAGTAAGAACCAGCTTTTTTATCAGCAACATTAGCAAGATTGACAGTTTCTAAAGCATGTTGAACATTTGATTTAATATGTCGTTCTTTAACACCTAAAATACGGGCAAAAAATTCAAGATTATCACGTGCAGTTGCATTGTTATAAAAACCACGGTCACCTCCAAAAACAATCCCCATTTGCTTTCTAGCTTGTCTGGGGTTTTTAGTTAAATCAATTCCTTCAACTTCTATTTGTCCTAAATTAGGAATCAAATAGTTAGAGATTGATTTAATTAATGTGGTTTTGCCTGCACCATTTGGCCCAACAAATGAAATAACTTCTCCTGCATGTAATTCAAAACTAATACCACTTACTGCATGAAATATATCATTTTTTTCCTTGTAAAAGCGTGTAATATTAAGAGCTTTAAATATAATATTGGTCATAGTTTTCACTCATTCCTGATGGATCAGATGTCATTTAATTTAAGAACTTTTGTGCGCAGTCCTGTTTTCCTAATTTATACATAGCTACTATCAATAATTTTTTAGATTCATTTATACCAACTATATTACCGATTTTAATATGTTCGTGTATTGCTTTAATAACAGTATTAACAGCGGATTGAAAATTTCTCTCTGCATAATAAACATATGCTAAAGAAGATACTGCCTCACTCATATATAGTGACATAGTAATTTTTGATTAATTATTTTTTAATTATAATATATTATATTTAATTAAAATGCAATATTTTTTATAAAATTTACATTTTATTATTAATAAGCTATAGAGTAATATTAGAATATTATCACTTATTAATCACAAAAGGTGAGTAGAAAACAAAAATAGTATTGACACTAACTATATATCATGCTATAATTAAGATCCTTTCTAAAATTAAACACTTGTATACGACAAAAGCCACCTGAAATAGGTGGCTTTTTTGTTTTTTAGGAATATAGGATATAAATAATAAAAATTAGTAAGTAATAAGACTAGTTGAATTCATTGTTTTATCGTCTAGTTTATAAGTGTTTAATTCAAAATCATCTTCAAAATTACAGTAGTAAGTCTTGCTTCCAGAAGAGTAGCATGCAGTGTAAACAGTATATTCGTCACTACCTTGATCGTTGACCACGCTGCCTTTAATCATGGCAACAGACTTTAAGATGTTAAAGAATTTAGCAACGTTTGCTTTTTCACCTTTGACAGTTGGATAATTTACGTTTAAGTAAGCTGCTTTAACAAAACGGTCGGCTGGAATACTGTCACCTGGCAGGCCTAAACTACCAGTTCCTACACCCCAAGGAGCAACTTTTTGACCGTTCCAGCTTTGGGCTGTAGCGTCATGTGGATTTAAGCCAGTGTAATTACCTAGATTAGTAAGATGCCAGTTAAAGTCTGGACTATTAGTCAAAACGCCTAGCTTGTCTTCAAAGACTTTCATTCCATATTGTTTTGAAACTTCAACAATAATGGCTTCGTCACTATCACTAATGATCCAGTGAAGAGGGGCAACCGCAAATGATGAATTAATAGCTTCGTTTACTAAGTTAACGTTCTTTAAAGCTTCCTTTACTTCACTAACATGAGTAAAGTTTTGAGTAACCCAAAGCATAATTTCGTAAGAAGCTAAGTTAATTTTACCGTCAATAGGACCATCACTAAATTTAGCAAAATGTGGGAAGTTTAAACCGGCAATACCTAAGCCATCTTCGTTATAGCAGTCAAAGTATGATGGATAGCCATCAACCACAATTCCCATTCCGATAACAGCCTTTTTAGTAGTGGTGTTATCTAAAAACTTATATGGAAGAGGATAATGACGCGGCGTGATAATAACGCCTTCGCCATAATCTTGCCCAACGTCTAGATTACGACCAAAGTATAAATTTCCTTGCTCATCTGTGAATCTTAAACCAGTACACATTTCTAAAATCCTCCTTATTTAGCATTAGCTTTTGCTGCTTGCTCTACAATATATTTCTTTTGATATCTCTTAATTTGGATAACAGCAAATACCAAAATAATAAAACCAATTGCAACAAAGGCAATCATAAAGTACCAAGCAACTGTAAAGCTTGCAGCCCCTTTAATAATTCCAAAGAGTGGAGCGCCGATTGCATAGCCGATTGCATAAGCTAAACCAACGTATCCAAGCATGACGCCTTGATCTCTTGAGCCAAAGAGGTCTTTTGCCATGAAGGCTGGGCCTGACATATAACTAAATACAGCTAAGCCGCAAAAGATAGCATAGCCAATACCAGCAGCCTTACTAATAGATGAACCATATGGCCGGAAGCTAATAAAGATCATCATTAAAATAGATAAAATATACATACAACCAGCATAGGCCATTGATTTTGCTGTACCAAATTTATCAAATAAGAAACCACCAGAAATATTTCCGATTAAACAACCAACACCGTACATTGATCCAACTAAACCAACATCGGTTAAAGAAAGCTTAGTATCAAGGAAGGCAGCATAGTCTTCATTTAAAGATGCTAAGCCTAACCCAATGATTAAGAAACCAACGCTGAAAACCCAGAACCATTTCATTTGTAACACTTGTTTACTAGTCCAGCCTTTGAACTCTTTGGCTTTGGCTTCAGCTTCAGCTTTCTTGCTTTCAGCTAGTTCTTCATCGGAAACGACAATTTCATCTTTCTTAGGCGTTCTAATGAAGCAGGCGATAATTATACCGATTACTAATAAAGCAACGGCAAAGATAAAGAACGGTGCCATAGAAGTTAAATGACCGGTCTTAGTATTACCTGTCATATAGTGCTTTAAAATGGCTTGAGTGGTTGGTTGTAAAAAGATATTACCAATAGAACCACCACAGAAAGCAATTCCTAAGGCAGCACCACGTCCCTTTGCTGGGAACCAGTGATTAATAACCCATGGAACACCTTGGCCAGAGTAAAATGTTGAACCGACCATACAAATAATAGCAGCGATATAGAATCCTGGTAGTTTTGTACTAATTCCAAAAATTACGTAGGCGATGGCAGAAAGGCCAATACCAATTAAATACATCAGTCGAAAATTAACTTTTTCGAGTGCTTTACCAATAAATGGAGAAGCCACTGAAGCAAAAATTGCACCAAACGTAAAAATTAATGTATACGATGCTAAGGTAAAGTGGAAAGTATTAACTAAAGGGTGGATAAACAAAGGCTGAATGTTTTGAGCAATTCCATAAGGAATAGCTTGGGTTAACATACACAGGAAAACCATGAAGTACTTATAGCCCTTGCTTACTACTTTATCTTTAGTAGCGGCATCAGGAGACATGTAATTACCTTCTTTCTAACTAATTACTTATCTAAAATAATATTTGGCTTGTTCACGCCAATATTTTTTTGAATTTGTTTAATTTTAATAGCTGCAAAAATTAATAATATAAAACCAATTGCAACAAAGAAAATGGTACACCACCAAGCAGTTGTAAAGCTGGTAACACCTTTGATGACGCCAAAGAGTGGGGCACCAATAGCAAAACCAATTGCATAGGCTAAACTAATGTAACCTAAGTTAACCCCTTGTGCTTTGGCACCAAATAGACTCTTGGCCATGAAAGCAGGTCCAGACATGTAACTAAAGACCGATAGCCCGCTAGTAAAGGCCCAGCCCATGCCAGCGTATAAGTTAATACGATCTCCATAGGGATGTGTACTGATTAGGATCATCATCAAAATAGCGATAATCAACATGATTCCTGCATAAGCCATGGATTTAGCGGTGCCAAATTTATCAAATAAGTAACCGCCGGAAATATTGCCGATAATACCAGCAATCCCGAACACTGAACCAATCATGCCGACTTCCGTTAAGGATAATTTGGTATCTAAAAAGGCTGCATAGTCTTCATTTAAAGAAGCCAGTCCTAAGCCAATAATTAAAAAACCAATACTAAAGATCCAGAACCACTTCATATGAAGAACTTCTTTACCACTCCAACCTTGAAATTCATGTGCTTTTTTTTGAGCAGCTTCATGCCGATTCTTTTTAACTTCTTCGGCTGAGGCGAGAACCTCATCTTTCTTAGGAACTCTAATAAAAGCGGCAATAATTAGACCAACAACTAAAAGAGCAACGGCAAAAATGAAGAATGGAGCCATGGAAGTTAAATGACCAGTCTTGGTATTACCAGTCATAAAGTGCTTCAAAATTGCTTGGGTAATAGGTTGTAAGAAAATATCACCAATTGATCCCCCACAAAAGGCTAATCCAAGAGCAACACCGCGGCCCTTAAATGGAAACCAGTGATTGATAATCCAAGGAACACCTTGACCAGAATAAAAGGTTGAACCAACCATACAAATAATTCCGGCTAAATAGAAACCAGGTAATTTTGTACTAATTCCAAAAATTACATATGCTCCGGCTGAAAGGCAAATACCAATCAAATACAAAATTTTAAAATTAACTTTTTGTAAAGCTTTACCAACCATTGGTGAAACTAGAGACCCTACGACAGCCCCAAAAGTAAAAATTAATGTATAAGAAGCTAATGTAAAGTGAAAAGTATTAACCAGAGGGTGAACAAATAAAGGTTGAATTAATTGAGCAATTCCGTAAGGAATAGCTTGAGTTAACATACAGAGAAATACCATAAAGTATTTGTAGCCTTTACTGACCACCTTGTGCCTATCGCTTGGTAGATCGTTTGACATCGTATCTCTCTTCTTTCTGATAAAATACTATTAACTTTATAACTTAAATATTATTAAACACGTGAGCTTTGACTATAGCCACTTATATTGTGGTCTACTTAATTGAGTAAATCAAAAATAACGACTTATTATGTTATTTAATAAATATGATACAATACTTCGGCAAATGATCATGATAAAAACATTAAAAAAGATTGATGTTCTTAGCTTTGTATAGCATTAGTACATCAATCTTTTGTTTAAATATTTATTTTTTTACATAACCTGCAATGTCGTCGTAGTCGAAATCATAGTTTAATTTCTTACCATAGGCTTTTTCATAAGCCTTTTTCTTTTGCATGTAATCAATGTCCCGCATTCTTTTTGCGTTTTGATCAACTGTCAGACGATCCACTGGGTAGATTGTTGGTAAGACATGAAGAATATAGCGAGTCTTATGAAATTCCCTACTATTTTTTTCCATTTCTGGAAGATCTTGAATTTCCACAAAGCAGGAGATAATCGGCACTTTAGCCTTAGCCGCATAGTAATAAGCGCCTTTTTGAAGGGGACGAGGCTTGCGGTAGTTATACCACATTTCTTGTTCAGGGTAGATTAAGACCCATCCCTTTTTATCAAAGACTTTCTGCAAGTGTTTTGGAAATTCCCGTCCTAAATATTGGTAGCTCTGAACAATAGGAATAGCATTGATGTTATTCATTAAAAAGCCAAAGAAACCAGGTAACTTTAGGTTAGAGTCTTCAATTACGACATAGAGCTTTTTATGGCAACGATTGGCTAATTTCTTAATTGGCAGACTATCAGTCTGCTTAAAGTGATTAGTTGTTACAATTGCGCCATATTTAGGTCCTTGAGCTCTTTGCTTGTTTTTGATTTGTGTATGAGCCATTAAAACTAAAGTATCAATATTGATAATAGTTTGGGCGATAATGTTTTTAAATTTATGGCTCAGCTTTTTTTGTTGTTCCCAATAATCGTTGACTAATTTAATTCTTTCACTTTTAGTGAGAATTGGATCTCCTAATTCAACTTTAGCGTGCATTTTGCCTTTTTTAACGGCTGCTTTGATGTTTTCAATAACTTGTGCACGATTTTCGCCAATAATCATAGTTTAATCCTTTCGCCTTTAGCTTTTACATGAGCCCAATTATTGGGCTCAACGACTGTGCTATCTTCTTTTTCAAGCATGTGACCTAACTTAGCTCGATCTTCTCTACGCTCTTCATCGGTATAATTATCTAATTCGGCTCGTACTTCTTCATAGAAGGGTGGCTCTTTAGCGTACTTCCAGAAGTAATCTTGGTATTGAACATTATTAAAGTGCCATGGCTTAAAGAATAAGTTATAGTGAATCAAGCCTGGTTTAGAAAGGTAACTGTATAGTCATTTTCTGGATTAGAATTCTTAACTAATGAATTTAAAGATACTGCAGCATATTTGGTAAAACCATCACTAATACTATAAAAAACTGGAATAGTCATTTTGATGCCTCTTTATATTTTTACGGACGTAGTCTTTTTAACTTTTGCCCAAGTTACATCTTCATTTTTAATTTCATCAACTTTTTTAATCATCCAATCGAGATCAGCGCGGGCTTTTTTGCGATCTTCATCAGTAAAACTGTCCAATTGTTCTTTTAGTTCATCATAGTATGGTGATTTTTTAGCAATATCCCAGAAATATTGACCATATTGAACATCTGCAAAGTGCCATGGCTTAAAGAAAAGGTTATAGTGAACAATTTTTGGATCTTTGATTTCATCCATATGTTCATTAGGCATTGCATCCCACTCAAGCGGTAAGTGGTAGATTTTATCTTCACAGATTTCATTCATATAAGCTTGGTCAGGATCAATATTGTCAAAATGATATTTTTCAATTAAGGAATAAAATTTATCAACAAATTTTTTATCTCTAAATTCTTTCATATTGAATAAAATGACACCATTGTTGATGTATTTTTCTGGAGGGAAGATTCCTTGGCATTCTTTAATATAGACTTGGAGCGGCTTAATAAATCTGATTGACATATCTGGGACACTCGCAAACATGTTATCGCCAATTTCAGTATTATAAAGTTCAGCAATATCAGTACAGATAATTGTGTCGGCATCTAAGTAAACAGCCTTATCATATTGGGGGAAAAGATTAGGGATAAAGAGCCGGTAAAAAATAGACATGGTAAAGAATTGTGCTCGTAAATAATTTTCTTCACTATTGTGAATTGGAGCTACCATTTCGTCATCAATATGGAAAATATTAACGTGAACATTTTCAGTTGAAAGGTCTTCTAGACTCTTTTTATGTTCATCACTAATACTTTGGACTAAAAGGGTAATTGTGTAGTCCTTCTTTGGATCAACATGATCAATTAAAGACTGAATAGAAACAGCTGCATAGGGTGTGTAATTATCACTGATTGTATAAAAAACTGGAATAGTCATTTTCAAACTCCATCTATATATAATATTTAGTGCTGCTTTAAAAGCGGCTTAAGTTCTGTGTACTGCTTAAGTAAATCATCATATTCATGTAATTTCAAGACGCTATGAACACGTTCTACATCCCAGGGTTTAACTGTTAAAGTGTGGAAGTAGGGTTTAAAGCGAAAGCTAGTTGTAAAATGTTGGATTTTTGTATCAGGATGGAGCCGGTATTGCTCATTGTAGCAGCGAGGAGCAATTCTTTTTTCAGTCGCAAGTTTATTTAAGGCAGATTGATCGGGAAGTAGCATTTTTTTATCACTCATTTTCTCCCGAACTTTTGCAAATAATCTTGTCTTTTTAATCTCAGCCATATTTAAAAGCAATACTCCTGAGTTAAGGTAGTCAAAAGTTTTATGACTGTGAAGATTGTGGAAGAAAAAGCGTCCCCAGAAATCTAAAACGCCAACTAATTCCACGTTAGTTAAATCTTGATTGTAGAAGTCACTAATATCCTTACGCACAATAATATCGTCATCTAAGTACAAGATGCGGTCAGGAATTTGCGGAATTTGATCCGCAAATAACCTAAGCATGGCATAAGGAGTGAAACGAGTCTCCATGTTAGCGCGTGGAGGCTCTTTTTTGAACAAGTCAGTACAGTCGATTAATTCAGCAGTGTTGTTTGAATCTTTTTCTTTAATGATTTTTTTGATTAAGTTAAAAGCTTGCTCATCAAAAGCTTCATATCCTTCTGCCTGCATAGTTAAGATATAGAGGTGCAGGGGAGCGGAGGTATTTTTTAATAAAGATAGAGTTGCAATTAAAATACCATCTTCGGCGTGAGAGTCGCCGCAAAACATAATATTCATTTTAATCTCCAATTTCTCGTTTTTGATAGTGATAATATTGATAGTCGCTATTCTTAGATCGCTTTTTTAATTGCTCGAATACTTGATCATGGAGCTTTTTTTGTTGCTCTTTTTTGGTCAAGGTAGAGTCCGGGAAGAAGGGACCATCAATATAAACAGTAATTTTGGGATGCTTGCCAAATTTGCGTTTTTGATAAGTTGTCGTCATTACAAAACTTGCCTTATTTGCCTGAACTGGAAAATTAAAGCTGGTTTCTGGAAAGGATCGAATGCTGGTATAGTAAGGCCAGACATGAGCTTCTGGATAGATTACAATATGAGCATTTTCTTTAGTTAAGGTTTTAACAGCTTTAAGTAATTTAATAGCTTGTTTAATATTTTTGCCGACTGGTAGACCTCCATAGGGTAGGAGCGTTTTCCCAATAACTGGAATTCCCCAATTTGCTTGATTAGCAATGGCATAGTAATTTTTCCAGCCAAATAAGGTTAGGGGCATGAAGACGTCATTAACCATTTGGGTATGATTTCCGTAAATAAAATATCCTTCATTTTTATATTTAAATAACTTATCCCTACCTATTACTTTGACATGCATTATGCCATAAGTAAAAAGATAAGCAAAACCAGCAGCTAAAAAACGCATCAGATAATTAAGTGGAGTGTGTTTAATGATTTGGTAATTGTCGGGCAAGGTAAAGTCTTGCTTTTTACTTTCAACAACGTCATCGGTTATGGAAGTATAGTAGATAGTATGGTGTTTAGATGGTTCAGTATTCATGATATTAATTATAGAAAAAATTTAGAAACAAAAAAAGACATCGCAGATGCAATGTCTTTTAAAAATATGGGTGGTCAGGGGATCGAACCCTGGACCCACGGATTAAGAGTCCGTTGCTCTGCCAGCTGAGCTAACCACCCATTGGATAACCAACAAATAGTATTATGCCAGTAAAGTAAAGAAAGTGCAAGCTTTTTTTTGCATAAGTTTAAAAAAAGTGGGGAAAACAGTATAATATAGTTATTAATACTGAGGAGGCATCATTTATGCCAAAGAAGATTTTAGTCGTTGACGATGAAAAACCAATTTCTGACATTATTAAATTTAATCTGACTAAGGAAGGCTTTGATGTCGACACTGCATACGACGGCGAAGAAGCTGTTAAAAAAGTTGAGGAGTATGATCCCGATTTAATGATTCTTGACTTGATGTTACCAAAAAAAGACGGCTTAGAGGTTGCGCGTGAAGTGCGCCAAACTCATGATATGCCAATTATTATGGTAACGGCTAAAGACACTGAGATTGATAAGGTGCTAGGTCTTGAAATGGGAGCAGATGACTATGTTACTAAGCCCTTTTCTAACCGAGAATTAGTTGCTAGAGTAAAGGCAAACTTGCGTAGACGTGACTTGACTCAAAAGGCTACTGAAGATGATGAAGATAAGAATATTACCATTGGCAATCTTGTGATTATGCCTGAAGCTTATATGGTTGAAAAAAATGGTGAAAAAATTGAATTAACGCATCGTGAATTTGAATTACTTCATTATTTAGCACAGCATATGGGACAAGTAATGACTAGAGAACATTTACTGCAAACCGTTTGGGGCTATGACTATTTTGGAGATGTTAGAACTGTGGATGTAACTGTTCGACGCTTGCGGGAAAAGATCGAAGACAATCCAAGTTCACCAACAATTTTAGTTACCAGACGTGGAGTAGGATATTACGTTAAAAACCCATCAGATGAATAAGGATCAAAGTCACTAGTGATAGTGGCTTTTTTTGCAATTAGGACCAATGAAGAAAATAAAAAGTGTATTTAATTCTATTAATTTTAAAATCGCAATAATTTTTATGTTGCTACTACTAGCAACGATTGAAGTAGTTGGGGCATCTTTTACTAGACAGCTTGAACAAAACTCAATTCAGAATTTTGAGTCTTCAATTCAAGTACCAAACATTATTACTAACCAAATTGCTAGTCAATTGAGTAGGGCAAATAATAAGAGTGCAAATCAACAACTAAGCCAGATTATTTCAAATTATAATCTTGGCGATATTAGTCAATTAATGGTAGTAGATAATAAAGGCGTGATCCGAGCTGTTTCAAATGTTAATGATCAGAATCGAATTGGACAACGAACCAGTAATGCAGATATAAAAAGCGTGCTTTCAAATGGCAAACAAGTTTCTAAGGTGATTAATGATAATGGAAACTATATGGTACAAATCTCGCCGTTAACATCTGCTAATGGAACTAATACGCCTGTGGGAGCTATTTATGTAAGAGCAAGTTTACAGGGTGTATTCAATAACTTACGGCAAGTTTCTATTTACTTCTTGATTGCCTCGTTAATTGCGGCTGTCTTAGGTGCAGTAGTTGCCTTAGTAATTTCCCGGGCTATAACTCGGCCAATTGAAGAAATGCGTAAGCAAGCTTTGCGGGTGGCAAATGGAGATTATTCGGGCCACGTCCGGGTTTACGCCCAAGATGAGCTAGGGCAATTAGCTGAAGCATTTAACACTTTGTCAGTACGAATTGAGAGAACTCAAGAGATTTCTGATAGTGAGCGAAGACGGTTAGATAATGTTTTGACTCACATGACAGATGGAGTTATTGCGACTGATCGTCACGGAAATATTACTATCATTAATGAAACTGCCTTAGACTTTTTAGGCAAAACTGAAAAAGATGTTATTGGGAAACCAATTACTAATTTACTCGGCTTAAAAGATGTTACAATTCAAGATCTCTTAAGCACTCAGCAAGAATTGGTTGTGCGTGTAAATGATAATACAAGAGATGAAATGATTTTACATGCTAACTTTTCTTTAATTCAGCGTGTGACTGGCTTCGTTTCAGGTCTAGTTTGTGTTTTGCATGATATTACACAACAGCAAAAAAATGAGCGGGAACAACAGCAATTTGTATCTAACGTTTCACACGAACTTAGAACTCCATTAACAAGCTTACGCGCTTATGTTGAAGCCTTAAATGATGGTGCATGGAAGGATCCAAATATTGCACCGCAATTTTTACATGTTATCCAAGACGAAACTGAGCGAATGATTAGAATGATTAATGATCTGCTTAGCTTATCAAGAATGGATCGTGGTGTAGCCAAAATGGACTTAGAATGGGTTAACTTAAATGATTTTGTTAACCACGTTCTAAACCGGTTTGATATGATGCTAAAATCTGATACAGATAAAACGCATAAAAAGAAGTATTCAATCAAGCGTGAATTTCCTCATCAAGCTTTATGGGTAGAAATTGATACTGATAAGATGATGCAAGTAATCGATAATATTATGAACAACGCGATTAAGTATTCACCTGATGGAGGCGTTATAACAGTTCGCCTTCTTCAAGCCCAAAAGCATGTCATCTTAAGTATTTCTGACCAAGGATTGGGAATTCCAAGAAAAGACTTAAACAAGATTTTCGATAGATTTTACCGTGTTGATAAGGCTCGTTCTCGTAAGCAAGGGGGAACGGGACTAGGATTAGCTATTTCTAAAGAAATAGTAGAAGCACACCATGGCCGGATTTGGGCAGATAGTGCTGAAGGTTCCGGATCAACTTTCTACATTTCTTTGCCATATGAAGCAATTAGTGAGGAAGGAGAAAACTGGGATGAGGTTTAAAGATAAAGTTTCTAGAGTGGCACTGCGTGTTAGCTTAATTGCAATGGTTGTCTTATCAATTATTCTATCGGCTGTCATTTGGGGATCAGATGCTCGATTTTCTAGAATTGAAGAAACATCTAATCAAACGCAAACTAAGGATCTAGGGCAACGTTCTTTAAGAGATATCTATTTACCAACGCAAACTTTTTATTTTAAAAATAAACAGATGTATCAAGTCTATGATACAAAGAATAATTTACCTTTGGAGTTTTCCAAATTAACTCAGTCTTTAAGACCGCTGCTACCAATCCGAATCTGGTCTAGTCAAACTAAGTATGAAAAAATGTTGAGAAATCCAAACTATATTCAGCTAACATACCCAGATCAAATAACGATCTCATTATTTTTAACTAATGTAAGAAAAAATGATAGTCGGGAATTTAATCGCTTTTTTGTCTCAACGACTTCTAGTGACTACATCTATCTAGGTAATGATGAGAACCATACACTCTATCGCGTTCGTTTAAACGATGTCTCATTTAAGACCCTAATTGAGCATATTAGAAACGCTCAAACTCAAATGCCAGTCACTCTTGAAAAGGTGCATGATGACTATTTACCTTTCTATGAAAAAAATCTAAGCTTACCAGTTTATAGCTACTTAACTAATGAGGAATCTGATTCATATTTCGTTTATCGTTTGTTAGGATCAGATAATCCTACCCAGCATAGTAATGGCGATACGATTACATACTCTAATGGAGTATATGAGCGTTTAATTGCTGCTAAACATACTCATAACTATGAATATATTGATTATCAACAAGATCAAATTCCTAAGACAATTAGTCGTAAATTAAATGATAGTTTATATTTCGTACGAAAGATTGGTTTATCAGAACCAGATTTAAGATTCTTTGATGCGGATGATAATACAGTTATCTATCAAAACTATGTCGAAGAATATCCAATCTTTTTACCAGGGAAATATAAGATGCGGGCACAGGTAAAATTTGCATCCAATGGGATGACGATTAATTTCAATAGTTTAGACTTACAGATTCCAATTCCAACTAATGGAGAAAAGAAAAATTTAATTCCAACTACTGAGGCCATGGATGAGTTATACCAAAAAGGATATCACCGAAAAGATATTGAAAGAATTATTATTGGATACACAGCTAAATCTTCTGACAGTAAAAATAAGAAATTAGTAGATTTAGAGCCTGCTTATTATGTAAAAATTAACAAGCAGTGGAAGACCTTAGATGAATGGCTTAATACAAATAATCAGTTAGATAGTGCAGGAAAGGAGGGACTAGTAGATGGACTTTAAAAGAATTGAATGGATATTTTTAGTTGTATTTATTGGTATTAATATCTTTTTGGGAATTGAGTTATGGCAAACGCCAACTCTCTTATCTGCTGGTTCTACTCCAACTCAGACTGATATTAAGAGTGAGACAAGTGCTGATCAAATAACTATTCCAAAGGTTAATGATAAACAAGAAGATGGTTATTATTTGGCCGCTAAAAATAATGATTCTTGGATCAAAAAAGCTACTCAGCAGGTAAAAGGACAAGTAGCAAGTAATTCAAGTGAAAACCTTATTTCTGTTCATCTAGATAAGCCAATTACTTTATCTAAAAATAAAAAAGAAGCTCTGAGACAAGTGCTGCGCTTTAAGGATGACAGTCAAAATGTATATCAAGGTAAAAATTATACTTACCTTTCAGAACTATCTGAGGGGGACGATTATATTTTTGATCAAAAGACTAAATATGGAGAATTTTTTGCTGCAACAGCTCGACTTCATATTATTGTAAAAGATAATCAAATTGTCTCTTATTCACAAAGCTATGTTGATGAATTAAATCCTGTTCGTGAACGCCAAAATACAATTAGTTCAAAAGCAGCAGTAGACTCTTTATATACTTACAGTGAATTATCAAATAATTCTAAGGTTATCTTGTTGAAGCAAGTTTATACTAAATTATTAACAGTTAAAGGAAATACCATTTATATTCCGACATGGTTAGCAGCAATTGAAAATAATACTTCTAAGACAGTTACCTTGAAGCGGGTAAATGCATTTACAGGAACAATTATTCAAAATAATGTTACGACTGATGATTCTAAGGAGTGAAAAAGGTGAAAGTATCAGTTTTATCAAGCGGATCAACAGGTAATTCTACTTTAATAGAAACTGAGCAACATAAAATTTTAATGGATGCAGGTTTATCTGGAAAAAAGACTAAAGATTTACTAGCTCAAGTAGGTGTTGATATTAAAGATCTTGATATGATTTTTATTAGTCATGATCATACAGATCATTCGGGTGGCTTAGGGGTCTTAATGCGGAGGTACCCACAAATTTCAGCTTATGCAAATTCAGGTACCTGGAATTATTTAATTGAAAGTAAGAAAATCGGTAACTTGCCTGTTGAACAGATCAATACTTTTGAATCTGGGGTAACAAAAACTTTTGGTGATTTAGATGTGACTAGTTTTGCTACTAGTCATGATGCAGCTGAACCCCAATATTATGTTTTTAGTAGTGGCGGTAAACGATTTGCTTGTTTAACGGATACGGGATATGTCTCAAGCGCTGTTAAAGGTGAAATTAAGGACGCAGATGGCTATTTAATGGAGTTTAATTATGATGATATGATGCTTAGAAATGGGCCATATTCTTGGTCTTTGAAGCATCGAATTATGTCGGATGTTGGACATCTTTCAAACGATCAGGCAGCTGATACGCTACTTGATGTTGTTTCTCCAAAAACTAAAAACATCTTTTTGGCTCACCGTAGTCAACATAATAATACTCAGTATTTAGCCCATGAGACTGCACATGATTTATTAGTTGCTGGGGATGCAAATCTGCCCGCAGATGTTAAAATTATTGATACCAATCCACTAGAAGCCGGATCACTTACAGAAATATGATTTTTAGCAAATAATTTGACTTGAATTCATAAAAAATTCAAAATTTGTGATTAGGCTAGAGTGAATAGAAAAGGAGAATTTTTATGGCAGAAAATAATACTAAGAACTCTAATAAGCATAATGCTCTAATTAAAACTGGTATTGTAGGAGTAGTCGCAGGATTACTCGGTGGTGGAGTAGCTTATGCAGGTTTGTCTCAAATTAACGGACAGAATGCTCCACAAACAACTGTTGCGCCAACAGCTAAGGTTGAGAAGTCTAACAGTAAGAACAGCAGTCAGATGACTAATGCCTTTAATACGGTAAAGAATTCTGTTGTTTCTGTTGTAAACTTGAAGAGACAAAGTTCTTCTTCAACTAGTGATCCATTTGGTATTTTTGGGTCGGATAGTTCCAGCTCTTCAAAGAAGAATTCTAAATCAGATTTAGAAACTTACAGTGAAGGTTCTGGAGTTATTTACATGAAATCTAATGGTAAAGGCTACATTGTAACCAATAATCACGTGGTTTCTGGAAGTGATGAAATCCAAGTTATTTTAAGTGATGGTAAAAAGGTAACGGCTAAAAAAGTCGGAACTGATGCAGAAACAGACTTGGCTGTCTTAACTATTGATGGTAAATATGTTACTCAAACTGCCCAATTTGGTTCATCTAAGAACTTAGAGCCAGGTCAACAAGTAATTGCTGTTGGTTCTCCACTTGGGAGCGAATATGCAACTAGTGTAACTCAAGGTATTATTTCTGCTAAGAATAGAACAATAGATGTAACTAATTCATCTGGCCAAGTAACTAATCAGGCAACCGTTATTCAGACTGATGCAGCTATTAACCCCGGTAATTCAGGTGGTCCATTAGTTAATATGTCTGGCCAAGTAATTGGTATTAACTCAATGAAATTGTCTTCTTCTAGTGATGGGACTGCCGTTGAAGGAATGGGCTTTGCAATTCCTAGTGATGAAGTTGTTTCAATTATTAATCAATTGGTTAAGAATGGTAAAATTACGCGTCCTAAATTAGGCGTAAGAATTGTATCTGTTGATGAATTAACAGAATATGGCCGCAAGAAACTTGGTTTGCCTGACAGTGTTAAATCTGGTGTCTATGTCGCTAGTGTGACCAAGAATGGTAGTGCAGAGAAGGCTGGTATCAAGGCTCGTGATGTAATTACGAAGATTGATGGCAAAGATGTGGATAGCGTTGTTTCACTACATACAGCTCTTTATGCACATAAGATTGGCGATACAGTAACCCTTCAAGTGGTTAGAGATGGAAAATCACAAGATATCAAAGTTACCTTAAGTTAATTGAATATTATTAAATAGAGATAAAAAAGCTATGATTATACGATTTGTAAGCGGTAATCATAGCTTTTTCTTAATATTTAAAGTGTGAAACTTAATAAAGTTCGTATTTTAAAATTGTCAAGATCTTAGAATTATCAAATAGATTGTGGGAAAATGTGGAAAACTCTGTGGATTGTGTATAAGTTGACAATAATAAAAATAAAAATGTGGAAAACTTGTGAATTGTGTGTAAATTAAGTCATGATTTTATAAAAGTTGAACGGCTGTTCAAGCCTAGTCTGTAAGGGATAGAGCGAAAAGTTTGGAAAATTAATCAAATTTATAAAAATGTGGAATAAATTTTGTAAAAAAGTTATCCACTTTTTTATAAACCACAATTTGTTGAGAGGTAATTGAGTGAACCACTAAATATAGTTTTTAGTAATCCACAGCCAGGGGAAAACTCATGTGGACGCTATGTCAATTAGGGGATAAAATAAAAAGCTAGATGTGTGAAAGGGATAAATTAGCATGAATATAAAAATTGTCTGTGTAGGGAAATTAAAGGAAAAGTATTTTAAAGACGGAATTGCAGAATATGTAAAGAGAATGAGTCGTTTTGCAAAAGTAAAAATAGTTCAAGTTCCAGATGAAAAAGCCCCCGAAAAACTAAGTCCTGCTGAAATGGAACAAGTCAAAGAAATCGAGGGAAAAAGAATTCTAGATAAGATAAAAGATAAAGAATATGTTTATGTAACTGCAATTAAGGGGAAAGAGCGAACTAGTGAGGCTTTTGCGAAAGAGTTATCTAATTTAACTACTTATGGGCATTCTGACATTACCTTTGTTATTGGAGGAAGTCTCGGTACAAGTGACGCAGTAAATAAGCGAGCAGATGACTTAATCAGTTTTGGTAAATTTACAATGCCTCATCAATTAATGCGCTTGGTTTTAATTGAACAAATTTACCGTGCATTTATGATTAATAGCGGCAGTCCATACCATAAATAATTATTTGAGAAGAAACAAGATTGGTTGAAGTAGTACTATGATGCTACTAAAAATAAGCCAGTCTTTTTTTGTTAAGGCGATCGGAACAATTACACTTCTTTCTTTGTCTTCACGATAGCCATGTGAAATCATTCCATCAGCTAAACTATTAGACCAAGAAATTGCGGCTAAAATTGCTTTAAAATATAAGGCCGGTGAGTAGAAAGATAAATGGTAGTGTCTCATATCCCCAACTAGGCGGATTCGATTCACTTCGGCATGAATTTTGGGAATAACATTAAAGGCAGCTAGAGTTCCATAAGCAAACTTACTAGGTAATTTAAAATTTTGTTCTAGTGAACGAGCTAGAGCAAGAAAAGAAGTCGTTTCAGTGAAAGCAGCTCCTAAAAAGACATAGGCGTAAATTCTCGTAAATAAGACACAAGCTTGATAAAGACTGCGACTAGGAGTGAAGTAGTAAATTGTAATAAAAACTACGGAAGCCGCGAATAAAGGAATGATAAATAATAAAAATAGCGTCTTAAGATTAATGTGCTTAAACAGAAGATAGATAAGACAAGCCCCGATAATAATGAGGTTTGCTCCTAAATTAGGCACAAGTGATATTTCCAGAGAAATAATTAAGATTAAAAATAATTTTAGTCCGGGATTCATTTTATTTACCTCTATTTAGCGTAGAAAAGTTGTTGGCCTTTTAAAACAAGATGATAGTCACATAGATTTTGAATCTGATCGAGCTGGTGACTAATTACGATTAAGCTATGGTTTTCATCTAAGAAGTAGTTCTTTAGTAAAAAAATGACTTCTGAGACGCTTTTTTGATCTAAACCACTAAATGGTTCATCTAGTAATAAAACGTCCGGATAGGCCATTAACATGACGAGAATTTGAAGCTTCCTTTTTTGACCACCAGAGAGAGAATAAACGACTTGTTCATCCATATTTTCTAAATTAAGTTTAGTTAGGATAGACTGAAGTTTAGACTCATTTAGAGAAGGATTTTGATTGTATTTTAAGCTAAAATCTAATTCTTCTTTTACCGTAACATTTAAGAATTGATCGTCTGGATTTTGAAAAATTTGTCCTACTTTTGACAAATAAGGGCGGCGACGCCATTTTTTAACCTCTTTATCTTTAAAGAGTAGTTCTCCCTGATAAGTAATAACCTTGCTTAAGGCCTTAAATAAAGAAGTTTTACCACTACCATTCTCTCCAGTTAAGAGGGTTGCTTTCCCAGAATAGATTTTTAAATTAGTTGAAGAAAGTAACTCTTTTTCTGGGAATGATAGGGAAAAAGAATTAAAAGAATATACTGATTCTTGATTTGGATGAGGAAGAGAAAAATTGGTTACTACTTCTTCTTGAGAAGGTAGAGGAGAAGTTTTAATTCTTTGATTTTTGATAGCAAAAACTTTGGGATCGATTTTTTCATAATTAGCAAAGTTATGATCACTAATCAAAATCGTTTTACCTTCTTGATGGAGTGAATCTAAGCAGTTAAGCAGAAAATTTCGATTATGAGAGTCGCAATTAGCAAATGGCTCATCTAATAAGAAGAGGTCACTTTGCATTGCAATTAAGACGGCTAAGGCTACACGCTGCTTTTCACCGCCTGAGAGATGAAGGAAGGGACGGTCTAACAAATGCGAAATATTCGTTTTATGGCTAACCTCATCGATAATCTTTTGAGCAGTAACTCGATCAATTAGTTTATTTTCTAAAGCAAAAATTAACTCTTCTCTTGGTGTTGCCATGGTGAATTGACGATTAGGGTCTTGAAAGACCATACCCCAATTAGTAAATGGCTGAGTTAAAGAGCCAGTAGTAATTTTGCTGGTAGAAGTAGGCTCAAGGCCAGCAATTAATTTTAAAAGTGTAGATTTTCCGCAGCCACTTGGACCAGTTAATAGGGCAAAGTCGCCTTGGTTAATAGTAAAATCTAAATTCTTAAAAATTAATTTGTCTTGGTATTGAAAAGAAAGTTGGTTAATTTTGATTTGTTTGGATGACATGAGCTTTTTCTAGAAGGTTTACGATTAATTTAACTAAGACACAGGTAAATAGGAGCATGGAGATCCACCGAACTACAAAGTAGAGAATCATATTAAAGGTTGAAAAATAGCTATAGCCGTTTTTTATGAAATCGTACAAATAAGTGACAATGGTCGTGGTTGTAGCAGATAAGAAAAGAGTAAACCAATCATATCGACGGTAGCTAGTAAAGGTAAAACCTAATTCACTACCTAGACCTTGAACGGCACCAGAAATCAAATTAACAGCTCCCCACTGTTCTCCGGCAATCAATTCAACGCAGGAACCTAAGAATTCCCCTAAGAAAGCAGAGCCAGGAATGCGAACAAGAAAGCCGGCTAATGGTCCTGCCATACACCAGATTCCCATCATAATATCATTTGCTAACATCCCATAGCCAATTGGAGTTAGGAGAGCGGTTAGAGCATTATAGAGGCCGTCACTAGCTAAATAAATAAAACCAAAAATAATAGCAATTAAGGCAATTAAGATAATATCTCTTACATGTAATTTTTTCATTTTTTTCTCCAAAAATAAAAAGCCACCTCAAAGAGGTGACTTAAATAAAGTCTAAAAATAGTCATTTTCCCTACGCTGATATTAATCAAACAGGTTCAATGGGTATATTCTCAGCCCGATAGGCACCCCAGATGTATTTACAGTCTAAGCTTACGCTTAATAAGACTAAAAGACAATTAAAAATAATAAAAAGGTTATAATTAAAACAGAATAAAATCAAAGGGGACTGATTGAGATGGCAACAGCGACATTAAAAAATTATTTATTAAGTTTAATGCAAAATAATCAAGTTAGTGAAGTAGAGCTTCGAACCCAGAATTTTTTGTCCTACCGTCTTTATTTAGAGGGGATGCATTATGACTTTATTGAATATCAGTCCGGAAGCAGTCAACTGCTATATTGTCTTACTGGTACATGCGAAGTAAAGGTAGGAACGCAAAGCTTTTCTTTAACGAGTGGAAACATCTTATTAATTGAAAAAGATAGCGCGTATGCAATCAAGCTTAGTGACAAGAATACAGTAATTATAAAATTTAAGCTGAGTAGCGATCTTTCGTGGGATGAGCAAATAGAAAACGTAACAATTGATACTCCCACTGAAGAGAAACTAAGTACCCTATTTTTAAAGAATTTATCTCAAGATAAAGCCTTTTTGTTCACGACTACCTCAGTGATGTGGAGTAGCCAAAGTATCAGAGAGATAGTACAAGATGATCTTAATCATGCGGCATTTAATAGTACAATTGGATTAGAGTTACTTAAAGTAGTGATTTTGCGCAATTTACGTGAGCAGAACTTTAAATTGAGTGAAAGAATAGAAAATAAGTTTAAGGATGAGACCTTAGATCAGTACATTGACCAGCACTATAATGACATTACGCTAGCAGAAGCGGCTGAATATTTTGGTTTTAATCGAAATTACTTCTCTACAATGGTAAAAGAAAAAACTGGTAAGAGTTTTGTGGAACATGTTGACGATCGGCGTATGAGAGAGGCTAGAAGACTGCTCGCTAAACCAAATGTATCGTTAAAAGAAATAATCGAAACTATTGGTTATTCAAGTAAGTCATTTTTCTATAAAAAATTTAAGCATTATTATGGGATGACACCAGCAGAAATGAGAAAAAGATTATTTAGAGAAGCTCATATTAATTTGAAATAGGTATATAAAAAGGGATGCAATTGCATCCCTTTTATTACATATTTTTTAATCTCTTAATTCGATCCGCAGTAGGCGGGTGAGTATCAAAGAGTGAACTTAACCCACGATTATGAAGTGGATTTTCAATGTAGAGCCCAGCACTTGATGGATCTGGATCTTTCATTGGCTCACTGTTAGAAATCTTCTCTAAAGCTGAAATTAGGCCTTGTGGATTCCTAGTAAGTTCTACTGAGCCCGCATCAGCCAGGTATTCTCGATTACGAGACAGAGCCATTTGGGCAAGTCCAGCAGCAAGTGGTCCTAAAATTAGGGTAAAAACAATTGCTACTACCTTAAAAATTGCTTCTAAAGGACTTGAGTCTCGGTCATCGCGGTCTGAATTGCCACCCCACCACCAAATGCGAGAGGCAAAGTTAGAAATAAAAGAAATTACTGCAGCTAGTGCAACTCCAATAGTTGAAACTAAGATATCATAATTTCTAATATGAGAAATTTCATGACCTAAAACGCCCTCTAACTCACTTCTATTTAATCGTTCTCGTAAGCCAGTTGTAACGGCAACGTAGCTATGCTTAGGATCTCGTCCAGTCGCAAACGCATTCGGGCTTGGATCATTGATAACAAAAACTCTTGGCATCGGAACTTGTCCAGCCAGAGCCATATCTTCAACAATGTGCCAAAGTTCTGGATCGTCTTCTTCATGAATTTCTCGGCCGTGATTCATGCTCATCACTAGGTTTCCAGGATTTTGAAGAACAATAAAAAGATAAATTAAACTACCAATAAGAGCAATGGCGATTCCGGAAAAAGGTTCGCCATTAATTAAGTATCCTAACCCACCACCAACAAGAGCTAGAATAATAACGAATATAACAAGCAAAAATGCTGTTTTACGCTTATTGCGTGCTATTTGTTGATAGAGCATTAATTAACCTAAAATTTGACTTGAGGAACGGCCTTTTCTTCAGTTGGTGTTTGAAGATAGTCCATTTTCTTAAAGCCATGCATCTTAGCTACTAAGTTAGATGGGAAAGTTAGTAACTTCTCATTAAACATAGCAACTGTTGAGTTATAAAGTTGACGTGAGTAGGCAATCTTATTTTCAGTATTAGTAAGTTCTTCTTGAAGTGCTAAGAAGTTTTGGTTTGCTTTTAAGTCAGGATAATTTTCAGCTAAAGCAAAAATACTCTTCAACGAATCAGTAATTTGATTAGAAAGTTTATTAGCTTCTTCGTGATCAGAAGCTGGAAGATTTACTAATTGGTTTCTTAATGAAACTACTTTTTCTAAAGTGCCGCTTTCGTGCTTAGCATAACCCTTAACTGTTTCAACTAAGTTAGGGATTAAGTCATTACGACGCTTTAATTGAACATCAATTTGGCTCCAAGCTTCATCGGCATGCACCTTAGCTTTTTGTAAGCCGTTATAGATGCCAATATAAATAGCTACCAATAAAATTAAAATAATGATAATAATCCAGGTTAAACTCATAAACTGAATCCTTTCTCTATATCATAAATATTAAGCTAAAATGTTAGGAATATTGTACCAAATAACAGAAAATTAGAACATAAAAAAAGCACAGTTTTGTGCTTTTTTACGATATCTAAATAACAAAGTCTAAGACGATCCATCCAAGGATTGTCAAAATAATCAAACCAGCAAATTCGAGAACTGAAAATACCCAGAAGAATTTGCGCTTTGATACTGTTCCGTTTTCAACGAAACTTTTGAAAACAAGCATGTTAGCCATTGATCCAACAAGTGAACCAAATCCTCCAATATTTGAACCTAAGAATAAGGCTTCAGCATAATTGGTAAATTTACCAATTAGGATGGTTGAAGGAACATTAGAAATAAATTGGCTTGAAATAATTGAAGTTAGGAAGACAGAATGTTCAGAGAACATGGTCTTTGAAATAAGTGTAACGATAAATGGTATTTGCTGGATATCACTAATAAAAATAAAAAAGCATGTAAAAGTTAAGAGTAAAGCATAATCCACATGTAACATAATTGAAGGATTAATAATAAGAGCCAAAATTACGGCAACAATTGCTGGCACATATGCTGGAACAATATTGAAAACACCAAAGAAGAAGAAAATTGAAACAGCAATGGTCAAAATCATGGGTCTGACACTAATCCTAATATCTTCTAAAGGTACTGTAGGAATAGGTTTATCTTTAACAAAAAAGATGAACAATAGAACGGTAATTAAACTGATCAGCAATAATGGAAGTGACCAACTAAAAAACTTAAGTGGCGAAACGTTATAGCGATTAACTACAAAAATATTGTGAGGATTACCCCATGGAGTGAAAGCAGCCCCAATATTTGCTCCCATTCCGATTAAAGTGACAGGTAGTATTTCAGGTAAACCGTGTCGTTTAGCAATTGTCAAATACAATGGTATAAGAGTTAAAACGGTTATATCATTAGTTAAGAACATTGCAGATACAATTGATAAGATTGTAAAAATCGCAGTTAATCTTCTTGTACTTCTAGCACTAGCTGTAAGCTTATAAGCTAATACATCCAAAACGTGTAAGTAAGAAAAAATTTGGATGATAGTCAGCATCGCTAAAATTGAGTATAGTGTGTGGAAGTTAATATCTTCAATCCGTGGTCGGGCGAAGAATAAGCTTATGATCGTTATGACAACCGTAATTTGTAAAATACGGTCTTTAGCAATATTTTTGATGACGGTCATTAATGTCCCCTCTTAAAATTAAATCAACACTACTATTTTGAACTCTTTAGCGTAAGTTCGCAACGCTTTTTTCGGATTAAACTTTCCTATTAATATTATTTTGAGCATTTTATTAGGGGAAGAAGAAAGAAAACTGCTATATTTAAGTTAGTAAATAACATAGGAGGAATAGACTATGCTTGATGCAAAAAATATTGAACTAAAAATAAAAGATGATGCTAAAGAGGCTTTAGAAAAGAAGATTAAACCGGGACAAGTTGTTTTACTAGCCTTAAATGATGGCTCAAATGGTTATTCTAAATTAGGTGGGACTTGTACAATCGGTGCTAATTTTCAGCTTGTTTTATTAGATCATAAGGATCCGGATTTTTCTATTAAAATTAAAAATAATATGGACTTAGACATGTATACATCTGATAAAGAATTAGCATTTTTAGAGGATGGATTAGTCCTTAATGCTCGTGATGCTGTTCTATCTTTATCTTCAAATGAAGGGATTATTGATGGTGGAGTTACCATTTCTGAATTTAAAGGTGAAAAATTATCTGCAGATGAGATGAAAAAATTAGGTGGAAAGATCTGCTAGGTATTGAAGTGACGTGCTTCTTCGTGGTATGATAATAAAAGATTTTCGAAAATTTTATTTGAGAGGAAGTATAGATCTATGCGTAAAGGTGAAAACTACAACACAGGTGTTACACCAAACTTAAGACCTAAGAACAAGAAGAATTCTAAAGCTCGTGTTAAGAGAGCTGCTGAAGTAGTTGCTTTCTTAAACAAAGCTGCTAAAGACGAAAACAAGTAATTAAATTTACTACTCAATAAAAGGAGAGACGCTATTTAGCGTCTCTCCTTTTTTGTATCAAAAGTTATATAAATCAAAATTAATATAATAACATTTTGTTGTGTTTGAAATTATATTACTATATAAATTGTCTTATAGAGGACAAAGTAATAAAGCATAGGATATAAATTTTAAAATGAATAACATTTCGATAAAAGGGCTAGAATTAAAAGCAATTTTCGCCCTTATTTTGCCGTCTCTTTTTTTAGGAGTAGCAGATAATTTTTTAGATAATGTTTTTTGGGGAGTTGCGATGCTTCTGGTATTAGGCGCACTTGTTGGCCTAATTTTGCCAAATATTGTTAGTACATGGCTTATTTTAATTTTAACTGTATTGGGAATCAGCGGCTTAACCCTTGGCTATGTGAGATTAGATATATATGCTAAGGCAATATTATTGCTTTCGTTTCCAATAGAAGCCTATCTAGCGAGTCAGTTGAGAGAATGCATTTTTAGGTGGAGTATCTATAAGAAAAATGAAGCTAGCGTTTATCGCTATATTACCCACTACGATCAAAATGTAAAACTCCAAACGACCTATAACGCACAGAAGCTATACCAGAAGATAAGCAGAATTTTAAGAGAAAAAAGTTATTTACCTTTGTGGGATGACTTTACAATCATTAAATGGGAGCATAATCAACAGTTTGCTCAGTTTAATTTAGAAGAGCATAGTCAAATTTTGAAACAAATAGCTAAAGTGCTTAAAAAGAGCAGATTAGTTGATGAAAATTTATATTACCTGGGAAATGGTGAATTTTTAATTATTTCTAATACAATTGCACCTGGAACTTTGATGGTTTTGAATGATGAATTAAAAGCAGAACTTCGAGCTTTAAAATATGAAGACTATCACCCAGCATTTAAAATGGCTACTCAGCATATTGTTGAGGAAGATTTGATATTATACCCAGATCTTGATGCAATTCTTAAACATTTAAAACGAAAGCTTGAAACAGATTTAGTTGTTGAATATTTAAAGGGAGTGGAATCATGATAGATGTTTTCTTTATGCTGGCTATTTTAGTTACATTAATATTTTTAATTGCACTTTTTGCTATGATTCATAGTCTTTGGACTATTTATCATCAAACTGAACATACAGTCCTTCATTTAGAAAAGCATCATCATGTTAAATAATGTTTTAGCATTTTCAACTTTAGTATCTATTTGGTTTTCTCTTTTAGCGTCACTAGTAACGCTTTATGGTGCAATTCGCTTTTGGATTAAACATAGTAAAAAGATTGTTTCTATTACCCCTCTAAAACGCTACCCTACGATTACGATTGTAGTACCGGCCCATAATGAAGAGCTTGTAATTGCTAAAACGACAAAAGGAATCCTTGATTTAAACTATCCTGCTTCAAAAATAGAAGTACTTTTATGTGCGGATAATTGTCAAGATAAGACAGCTGCTGAGATGCGAAAGGCAGTTGATATGCCTGAATATAGGTATCGAAACGTACAAATTATTGAAAGACAGGGTTCTGGAGGAAAAGCTGACGTTTTGAATGATGCCTTAGAAATAGCTCAAGGAGAATATATCTGTGTCTATGATGCAGATGCATTACCAGAACAAAATGCCTTGTATTTTTTAGTTAAAAAAGTTTTAGAAAATCCAAGTCGCTACATGGCCACCTTTGGAAGAAATAAAACACGTAATGCAAAGCAAAACTTTTTAACTAGATGTATTAATCAAGAAGTTATTGTCTCTCAACGTATTCAACATGTTGGGGTCTGGAATTTATTTAAAATTGGACGAATTCCAGGAACAAATTTCATCATTAATACCGAGTATGTAAGAAGTATTGGTGGTTGGCAACAGGGTGCTTTAACTGAAGATACAGAAATTTCTTTTCGGATTATGGAAGATGGATACTTGATTGCTTTAGCTTATAATTCAGAAGCGTTTGAACAAGAGCCTGAGCACTTACGTGATTATTATTATCAACGATTGCGCTGGGCAAAAGGTAACTATCAAGTTGTGATAAATAATTTTAAGCATTTATTTGATAGGAGTAATTGGCGGGTTAAATTAGAAACATTTTATTTAACCTGTATTTTCTTTTGGTTTAACTTAGCGGTTGTTCTTTCCGATATTATCTTCTTCGTAGATTTAGGATGTGTAGTGGCAAGATTTTTTAATCCTAAGATACCAATTATTTTTGCAATGGATTCCAATCTCTTACTGATGCAACTTTTATTAATTAATTGGTTACTGATGATTCTTTTATATGTAACTCAAATCAATCTGGCTTTAGCTACACAGTATGGACAAGCCACTAGTGATCAAATTTGGTTAGCATTGGGTTCGTATTTTACCTATTCACAATTATTTATTGCTATTTCTATCCAAGCAGTTTGCTCAGTTATCGGGGATAAAATCTTTAAGCGAGACGGTAGTAAATGGGTAAAAACAAAGAGATTTGCAGATTAGGGATAGGGCATGAGAGTTAAAAATTTAATCTTGATTTTAGGTGTGATAGTAGCTTACTTAGGAATTATTGGATATGTAAGGATGAGCAATGATCGCACGATAGAAAAAAGATACTATCAAGTTTGGCGAGAAGACTATATAAAAAATCAAAGCGAAAGTGAGCAGTATGTTAACGCAGCTGGAAAAAATAAGCCACCGTTTGCCTTGTCGGAAGCACAGGGATATGGAATGTTACTAGCTGTAAAGGCAGGACAGAAGCACTTAGGAAGCCAAACTGATTTTCAAAAATTGGATAATTATTATTTAAGGCATCGATTGTCTAATTCAAACTTAATGAGCTGGAGACAAGAAAATAAAAAGGGAAGCTTACAGGATAATCCAGTGAGCGCAAGTGACGGCGATATGATGATTGCCCAAGCATTGCTTGAAGCTGATAAAGTTTGGCCAGGACATGGATATAAAGCTCAAGCTCTTAAATTAATCAGTGATATCAAAAAGTTAGAAAGCAATCGTTCGGCTAAAATAATTACTGTAGGAAATTGGGCAAATAAGAAATCACATTTTTATAATGTAATGAGAACATCAGATGTAATGCCACAAGCATTTGAAGAATTTTATCAAGCAACTGGAGATCACAGCTGGATAGAAATAAAATCACAGATGCTGACTTATTTACAACAGCTTAGCAGCCAACATAAAACAGGACTAGTTCCGGATTTTGCCTGGATTTCAAAGCAAAAGCAGGCGTCTCCTGCTAAGGCTAATGATGTAGCAACCAAAGATGATGGTAATTACAGCGCCAATGCTTGCCGAGTTCCGATGCTCTTAGCAGCAAGTAATGATAAAGAAGCCAATAATATCGTAAAGAAAATGCTGAGTTTTTTTAAGCAAAAAGAAGAAATATCAAGTGGGTTTACCCTGAGTGGAAAAACCCTATATCCATATGAGTCTGCAAGCTTTAGTGCACCGATCTTTGTAGCCGCAAGTAAGTATCAAAATGAAGGATATGGTACTTTGGTAGAACATGAAAAATATATTTTTTCAAGACCGCTTCCTGCTAATAATTACTACGATGCAACATTGATTGTTTTAGCTGCTTTAAATACAAATGAGTTGACGGGATTAGAGAAATAGAGAAAGATTAAGGTGTTAAATCTTTCTCTATTTTTGATTTGCAAGAGTAGAGTGGTTTTGCTATGATAGTAGAAATTTTAGACATTTTTATATTTCTGGAAGGGGTAAGTTTTTATGGGATTAAATGCGTATATTCAAGGTTTTAATAGTTTAGAGTCGATTGACCGTGCACCAGGATATTTTAAATATCAACACCATTCTGTAGCTGATCATAGCTTTAGAACAGCAGAACTTGCTCAAATGATGGGAGATATCGAAGAAGTCATTGGTAAGCAAAAAGTAAATTGGAAAGCTCTTTATGAAAAGAGTCTTAACCATGATTATACTGAACGTTTTATTGGTGATATCAAGACGCCGGTTAAGTATGCAACTCCACAATTACGTAAGATGATTGGGGATGTTGAAGAAACCATGACTGCTAAATTTATTAAGGATGAAATTCCAAAAGAATTTCAAAAAATTTATACAAAACGCCTATCTGAAGGAAAAGATGATACTTTAGAGGGTAAGATCTTATCTATTTGTGATAAGTTGGATTTACTTTATGAAGCTTATGGTGAAATTGAATTAGGAAATCCAAATCCTGTGTTCATGCAGATGTTTAAAGAAAGTCTTGAAACTATTAAAAAGTTTGATGATTTAACTTGTGTTCAATACTTTATTAAGAAAATTTTGCCAGATTTATTTAAGGGCGATTTTGCCGGTAAAGATAAAATGCAAAGAATTGCATTTAGTATTTTGTTAATGGGGGAAGAATAGGTTGAAATTACAGTGTGCATCCTGTGGTTTACGACTTGATAGTCTTCATTTTAAGCAAGAAGGGTTAATGAACCCTAAGTTGACAAGTATTTGTGATATTTGTTTAACAAGAAATTTGGATGCAGAGAACTATGAAAATCCGGTAGTTGAAAGTATTTCCCAGGTAATGCTCTATAGCTTTGTAGGAAAGAAGAATAATGGTCAGATTAAGCCGGATTCTTTAAAGCACTATCTTGTAGACAATACTAATAGGCGACAGTATGAGTCGTTCATTCAAGATTATGATGGCAATGAAGTTGCTTTGCAACAAATTTCACGTCGTGAGTTTAATTTAGCAATTATTAAGAGTGAAGATAATGAAATAGACTATGTTCCTGAGAATAATGTTGATTTTGCAGTAAATATGAAAAAGATGGGGATTGAAGTTGATTTTTCTTTAAATGAAGTTGACTTTGTAGATCGGGAACGAATTCGGCATAAGTATAATTACCGCTGTCAGTATTGCGGCCGGCGTGGAACGAGTGTAGATCACAAAGATCCCGTTTCTTTATCACATGATAATTCTTTTGATAATTTGATTTTATCGTGTAGTGAATGCAATAAGATTAAATCGAACATGCCATATCAATTATTTGTTAAATTGAACGATCAATTAACTATCGTAAATAAAAAGCTAGTTAAGTATGAAGATGCTTTAGCTAATTTGAAGGAAGAGTTTCAAGCTGCTAAAAGAGACTTGGCTGGCAAGGTTCATTTAAAAGGAATTGTGAATGATCCAGAATTAAATACAATTCGGAAGCAAAATAAAAAATTACAGGACGCGATTGATAGTTTGCAAAGTGACTATGGTGCCTTGCGTAATGAACGCAAAACATACTTTGATATTGGTTGGAAATTAGAAAAAGAGCGAGAAAATAGCGAAATTATTTAATTCTAATAAATACAAAAGGCTAGTATAACACTGATAGTGGAATACTAGTCTTTTTAGATGATTAAAGTATTTTTTTGAGAGCTTAATTAGTACTGTTAAGTTTGCGGTAGCCGAAGTAAAATTGAAGGCAAGCTAAAACTACGTTAAGCCAATTTAGCCATAAGAAACAATCAGCTAATCCACCGGAGTGAGCACCAGTACCGTAGTAAACCCAAAAACCAATAATCACTGCTGCTACATTAATCCAGGCAAAGGATTTTTGATATGATTGTTTGTTTAATACAAACCACATCCAAATAACATTTATAATAAACCAGATTACTAAAACCCAAAATACAAAATCAAACATTATGTATTTTCCTTTCTTTTACGTTTAATAAAGTCTCAATTAGTATATTGGGACCATTCGCTCTTTTCGGGAATAGTATGAATCCTAGGAACCATGATTTCAATAATTTGTACTTTGTTAAAAGAAAAGATACTAAAAATAAATAGGTAGATAACAATAGACTAATAAAAAGGCTGATCGTTCAATGTTTATGACAAAGAGTATCAGCCTTTTTATAATTTATAGGGGAAAATCAAATTCTATATTATTTTGCTTAAAGTTCATTATTTCTGAAGTTACGTAGGAACTTCTTAGTTTTTTCTTCTTGTGGATCGTTAAAGATCTGTTGTGGTGTTCCTTGTTCGGTAATAACTCCATCACTCATGAAGACAACTTGATCAGATACATCACGAGCGAATCCCATTTCGTGAGTAACAATCACCATTGTTAGTCCAGTCTTAGCTAGTAATTGCATGGTATTAAGTACTTCACCAACCATTTCTGGGTCAAGGGCACTAGTAGGTTCATCAAAGAGCAGAACTTCTGGATCCATAGAAATTGCCCGAGCAATTGCTACACGTTGTTGTTGACCACCAGATAATTGTTGAGGTTTAGCAGTAAGAAATGGATCCATTCCAACTTTCTTCAAGTTTTCAATAGCAACTTTTTTAGCTTCTTCTTTGGAGCGACCAAGAACCATTTCTTGGCCAATCATACAGTTTTGAAGGACATTCTTGTTGTTAAACAAGTTGAATTGCTGAAATACCATTCCGACCTTAGAACGGAAGGTATTACGATTAAAATGAGGATCAAGAATGTTTTCTCCATGGAAGAGAATTTTTCCATTACTTGGTTCTTCAAGAAGATTAATACATCTTAGCATCGTTGATTTACCACCACCAGATGGACCAATAATGGTCATTACTTCTCCTTTATTAATATTAAAAGAAATATCTTTTAATACTGTATGATCACCATATTTCTTTTGTAAATGTTGTACTTGTAAAATGTTTTCTTCGTTATTATTGTTCATGTTCAAATCCAGTCTCCTTTGGATCTTCTACTTGTAATTGATTAGCCATTAAGTTGTAGTTCTTTGGACCTTCAAGCTTCTTTTCAATGAAATTAAAGATTCTAGTAATTGAGAATGTCAAGATTAAGTAGATCATTGAAATGATGAAGTAAGTTTGGAAGAATTCGAAGGTTTGACTGGCAACAGTTGTACCAACAAAGAACAATTCTGAAACTGAAATAATACTTAATACTGAAGTATCCTTAATGTTAACAATAAATTCATTAGTAATTGATGGTAAAGAGTTTCTAATTGCTTGAGGCAAAATAATATGCCACATTTGTTGAGAGTGGGTCATACCAAGAGCAGAAGCTGCTTCAAATTGTCCCTTAGGAGTTGCGTTAATACCACCGCGAATAACTTCAGCTAGGTAAGCACCTGTGTTAATTGAAACAATAACTAAGGCAGCGACGGTACGGTTTAAGTTAAGGTGCCATAATTGAGCAATTCCGTAGTAAATAACAGCTGCTTGAACCATCATAGGAGTTCCACGGAATACTTCGATATAAACTGCTAAAAGCCAGTTAACAATCTTTAAGCCCCATCTTTTACCAGTAGACTTAGGAGTTGGGATAGTTCTAACAATACCAACAAGTAAACCAATGAAGAAACCAGCAATAGTACCAACTAAGGCTAAAAGAAGAGTCATTCCAACACCGCCAAGGATCATTGAACCATAGCGACGCATAATTGACATAAACCAATTTTCCTTCTTACTGCCACCTGCTTGAGGTTGTTCCTTAACAGCTTGGGCCATTAATTGGTCACGCTTTTTATTAGAAATACCTTTTAAGATACTGTTAACTTGATCTAATAATTCAGTGTTACCTTTCTTAACACCAATTGAGGTAATTGAATCTTCGTAAGGAATGTGGAAACCTTGCATCTTGTTAAGGTTAACGGCAACAATGTTAGGGTTAACAGTCTTGTAACTTTGATATTCAATATCTTCAGCAACATAACCGTCAATAGTACCTGATTGTAAACTTTGACGCATAGCAGAAAAGCTTCTCATTGCAGGTTCACGCTTAGCACCATGTAATTGCTTGATTAAATCGTAGTGAAGAGTACCTTGTTGAGCAGTTAATTTAGCTCCCTTAAAGTCATTTAAGCCTTTTGCTTGAGCAAATTTTCCATCTTTATTGGTAATTACTACGAAAGTACCTTTTCTATAAGGTTCAGAGAAATTGATAGCCTTTCTACGTTCAGCAGTAGGAGACATACCAGCGATAATTAAATCAATCTTTCCAGAAGTTAAGGCTGGTAATAATCCATCCCATTCAGTTTTTTCTACTACTACTTTACGATGAAGCTTTTTACCAATGATTTTTGCAATTTGGACATCATATCCGTTTGCATATTGCTTAGATCCATCAATTGGAACCGCACCATTTGCATCAGTTGTTTGAGTCCAATTGTATGGTGGATAGTTAGCTTCCATACCAATTTTTAGGGGTGCTTCTTTTTTAGCCGCTTCGGTTTGATTAGAATTAAAGCTAAAACCGATAACTAAACTTAAAATTAGGGCTAATAAAACACCAAACCATCTTATTTTTGACTTCACTTTGAAATACCTCCAAAAATTATTTCAAATAAAGCCAATACAATAAAAGCGTAAATAAAAAGCCTCGTTGTTTGCCAAAAACAACGAGGCTTGAAAATCATCAGTAATTAAACCAAATCATATAGCGCTCCCTGGGGACGACCAGGACAGTATGTAAGATATTCTCTTACATCCCAACAAATTAACTTCACGAAAGAAAATTTATTTCGGCGGTAATCCTAAAATATACTCTCACTGTATTCGCGTACTCAAGTAGATTCTGTGATTATCGCAACCTCTATTGCATTGGGGATTTATTTAACTGATGAAAAGATTAAACGATTTTTAATCTTTTGTCAAATAAATCCATGATTTTTTTTGATATCTTTTTTCTTAATGTCTGAAACATAAGGATTACCGCTAACGATGAATCTTAATTTCTTCTGAGCCCATTCAGGATTTGATTGATTAATTCCTACTCTTGGAAGGGCAACAATTTCTTCTATTTCGCGTTTATGATCTATATCAATATCAAAAGGCGAATCGGCCAAATTAACCAAATCCCATTTACGACTAGTAATCCCTAAGGCTTGCATCATTTTTCCAGGTCCATTAGTCAAAAGCGGCCCCGTTTTACCGCTACGGTTTTTAATCATCGTGTCAATTCCTGTTAGAGGATCGATAGCTCTGATTAATACTCCTTGCGGTTCACCTTCTTCTTGACAAGAAACGTCAAAGAAAAAATATTGCCTTTGGGAATAAATATATAAACTGCCACCCGGCCGATATAAACCCTCATTTGCGGGACTACGTCTGCCGCCATAAGAATGAGCAGCTCGGTCTTTTACACCGACATAGGCTTCTGCTTCAACAATAGTACCAGATAGAATTTCTTCTCCATTATTGTAAGACAAGGTTCTACCTAGTAGGTCTTTACTGATTTCGCTTGTAGAACGATTAGTGAAAAATTCTGTGTAATTCATATTAATTTTTCTTTCTAAAAAAAGTTGTACACTGATAATTGAAGATAAATATTAGCAGCGAGTGAGGAATGTAACCATGAATGAAATAAAAGTAGTTAGAATATATGACCATGAGCAACCAGCTGGTTATCGAATTTTGGTAGATCGTTTGTGGCCTAGAGGAATGAGCAAGGTAAAGGCTCACTTAGATGAATGGGATAAAGAAATTGGGCCAACTAATGAATTGAGAAAATGGTTTAATCATGAAGACGATAAATATCCTGAATTCAAGTCTAAGTATATAGCGCAATTGAAAGCTAATCCAGCAACACCAGCTTTTATTAAAAATGTAAAAGAAAAACTAGCCAAAGAAAATGTTCTTTTCTTATATGGAGCTAAAAATAAAAAGTACAACCAAGCAGTTGTACTTAAGGAATTTATTGATAAGCAATTAAGTTAAGGCATTTTCTTACCGTGTACATTTTGTCGTACATAGTGAAAAATAATTGTTAAAATAACCGTGCCAAATACAATACCAGCAAAGATTGCATCAGGTAATTTAAAGTTTAACGGTGGCAGTGAAATAAGCAGTTTAATCGCAATAATTGAGATTAAGACATAGGCCATAGTCTGAAGCTCTGGAATAATTTCCATTAGCTTAATAATAATTTCGGCTACGCCACGCATGCATAAAATTCCAATCATTCCACCAACTAGAACTACTACTGGGTTATTTGACATGGCTAAGGCAGCTAAAACCGAATCAATTGAGAAAACAATATCCATTGACTCAATTGAGATTACAGTTCTCCAAAATAAGGAAAGATGGTGCTTTCTTTTTTTGGAGTTCTTTTTCTTATGATTTTCTTTTTTAGCCTCTTCTTTTTTAGCAACTAGCTCAGGGTGGCGAACGTCATAAAAGTATTTGTAAACTAGGTAAAGTAAATATAGGCCTCCTAATAACTTGATTTCCCAGAAGTTAATTAAGTAAGTACCAATTCCAATTACAATGAAACGAAATAAATAGGCTCCCCATAAACCATAAACTAGAGATTTTCTTTGTTCATCTTTAGTGGGTAATACTTGTGTTTGAGCTGCTAGGACAACGGCATTATCAACGGAAAGTAAACATTCCATCAAAATTAGGGTAAGAATCATCATCCAATCTTGACCGCTAGTTAAGACGTGTGCCCAATTATTAGCGTCAAAAAAAGGTTGATAAAGTTTAATTAGCTGCATTTAAATAGCCTTCTTCGAGATTTATTAAACGTTGTTTTTCTTTCTCTCCCATTCTATAACTTCCTACCTTATCTGGAGCTAAAACTACACGATGACTTGGGATGAAAATTAAAGATGGGTTTAGAGCTACTGCATGGGCAACTGATCGAACTGAAGTAGAACCATTGATGGAAGCTGCTAGGTCACGATAGGAAATAGTAGTCCCATATGGAATATTTTCAATCATTTTTACAACCTTATTTTGAAATGGTGTCCCAAAACTTGAATAATCAATTGGAACAGTAAAAGAATGGCGCTTCCCAGCAAAGTATTCTTTTAATTGTTGAACATAAGGAGCAAGTTTTTTTGAGTCTTGAATCAAAATATGATTAGGATAGAATCCCAAAATGGATGCTTCAATGTTACTATTCTTTGATCCAACAAATGCTAATCCCAAGTTGCTGATAACTAGTTCATAGATCCATGGTTTAATTTCAACAAAATCATAATAGAAAACTTTTGCTTGGGCAAGTGGCATTTAATCCTAACCTTTCTTTTAATTGATATATTAACTGTACCTTATATTGTACAACAAAAAATAACATAAGGAGGAGGGAAACAAATTAAATAAAATGTTAGTTAAGATAATAGCGGTTATATATATAATTTGTCAAATACTTTTTCAGCATTCTCAATAATTGTTGAAACTTCTTTGGGAGCTGGTACAGGAGTATTATTAACTACCCAAATTTTTGCATTAGCTTGCCGATAGGCGAGAAGTTGAGCAAAAGGATAAACAACAAAACTTGTTCTGGCAATAATAACTAAATCGCTATCATGAATCTTTTCAACAGATTTTGTGAGTACTTTTTCGTTAATTGGTTCACCGTATAAAACAATTCCCGGACGAATTATCCCTTGATCCTTTTCATGAAGGTATGATTTTTTATAGCTGTCATATGAAATTTTTTCATGACATTTAGTACAGTAGATATTATAAAGATCACCGTGAAATTCTATGACGTGTTTATTGCCAGCTTTTTTATCTAAACCATCTACATTTTGAGTAATTAAAGTGCCATTTTTATTGCAACTAGTAGCAATTTTTTGATGAATAATATTAGGTTTTGCATCTGGAAAATACATATTTTCCATTACGAAGTGATGGAATTTAGCTGGTTGATGAAAAAGAGTTTCTTCACTTAAAATTTGTTCTGGGCTTTCCGAAATCCCATTGTAAATTCCATTTTTTGAACGATAATCAGGGATATGCGACGGAGTTGAAACGCCTGCACCCGTTAAGTAGGTAATATGATGAGCTGCATTAAGATCAGCTTGAAGTGCAGCAATTTGCTTATCTACATCCATAATTAAAACCTCCTACTATTATTAATTTTCAGCTAAGTCAATTATAGAATGCTGAGAGAAAAAGTGGTATTTGTTATAATTAAAGTAAGATTTTTAACGTTAATAAATACTTTTAGAAGGAAAATTATGTCACTTTTATATATTTCTTTTGATATTTTGCTGATTGGCTATATTTTTTATAGCTGGTATTGGCAAGCAAACATTGATTATAAGGCCCGCTTTAGAAGTTCCTCAGTTATCTGGGCTCTAATTTTTTTACTAATCGGTTTTTATTTAGATTATTTCACTGATCCAACAGTTCTTATGAATGTTTTTATTGCTACATTTTTGCTAATGAGCATAATTGATGGTGTTAGTGGGCTAGCTAAGAAGCGTCTAGTTGTAAGTGGATATTTTAAGCGAACAGTTAAGTATAGCGACATTGCTCACGTTACATTAATTACAGTTCCCAATCCTAAAAAGCCAACTGTAATGGCAATCTTTCAAACTAATAATCGTCAGGCTTACTATCTTAGATTCTCACAGCAGGTTAGTGATGTGATTGTTAATATCAGAAAATATCTCGGCTCAAATGTTGGAATAGAAGTCCAATCAATGATGTAAAGTTAATAAAAAAGGGTAGATCTCTAAGTACTCATATTGCGAGTAGGGAGGATCTATCCTTTTTATTTTATAGAATGGGAGAAAGTAATCTAGAAAAAGCTTGTTTAAATCGAAGATAACGCGACCAGTTATCGGTAATTTCTAAAGTCAATTCTGTACATTTAGCTAAATCTTTTTCAAAAATATGATTTAATTCCCGGGTAATATTTTTATCGTAGAAGACTGCATCAGTCTCAAAGTTTAAGCTATATGACCTAAAGTCTTGATTCATTGATCCAACTGCAGCGAAGCGATCATCAACCATGACGGTTTTTGCATGAATAAAACCATTATCATAAACATAGATCTTTATTCCCTCATGGAGCAGGTAATTTGCATACCACTGTGTAGCGCGGTAAATAAAGGGATGATCAGGCATTGAAGGAATCATGATACGCACGTCAACGCCTGAATGAGCCACAATAACCCAAGTGGCAATCATTGGATCGTCTGGAACAAGATAGGGTGTTTGAATCCAGAGTGTTTTTCTAGCCATCATCATCATTCTAATCATGCCATTACGTAAATATGGCGTAGAAGTATCAGGACCATCTGAAACAATTTGAGTTGCAACATCATCTTCTGTTAGCTGATTTTCTTCAATTTTTGGAAATAGTTTTTCATTAAATGAAATTGTCTGATTTTTATCAGTAATTGAAGCATTCCAATCCATTACAAAACGCTCCTGCAACAGCAGGGACGCGGAGCCGACGATTCTAAGATGAGTATCACGCCAGTAGCCAAATTTTTTGCTTTTGCTGACATATTGGTCTCCGACATTAAAGCCGCCCGTCCAAGATATTCGCCCGTCTATAACGACAATTTTACGGTGAAGGTGATAATTCATCCGATACTTTTTAATCATGTTTTGAGCTGTGATAAAGGCTACAACTTCACCGCCCAAATCAGTTAAAGGTTTAAACCAAGTCTTTGAAGCTCCAGGAGAACCCCAAGGATCATAGATAAGTCTTACCTTAACACCTTCGCGAGCTTTTTTAATTAATAAATTAAGAAATTTATTACCTAAATCATCATTCATGAAGGAATAATATTCAACATTAACTGTTTCTTGAGCTTGTTCGATGTCTTTAAAAAGAGCTTCAAACTTCTTTTGGCCATCAGTATAAAAACTGATTTTGTTGTTTTTAGAAAGGGGGGAATCGTGCTTAAAGTTAAAGTAATCAATTAAAATTTTGGCTTCTTTAGAAGTATCTGTTGGCCCAGCGGATTTAGGAACACGCGGGATCATCTTATTTACTTTATTTAAACCAATGTGTTTTTGATTGTTAATGGCAAAAAGATTTTCTTGTGATAATCCACGTCCAATAAAACCATATAAAATAAAGCCTAAAATTGGAAAAATTAGTAAAATAATTAACCATGCCCAAGAGGTAGCGACAGATCTTTTTCGGTGGAATACAACATAGAAGGCTAAGATTGTGTTGACAGCCCAAAGAAGTGCCCAAAATTCATTCGAAAAAATAAGTATCCCTCCCAACTAATTAATTATTATCGTTGTTATGGCCTCCAAAAATGAGTAGAAGTCTAAACAATTGTAACATGCTTGTTAAAACGGCTGCGACATATGTTAAAGCTGCTGCAAATAAGACTTTACGGGCCATTGGCATTTCTTGTGGGGATAAAATAGCCCCATTATTTAGCATCCGTAAAGCACGATGAGAAGCATTAAATTCAACTGGTAATGTTACTACTTGGAAAAGCAGAACTAAGGCAAAGCACCAAATGCCAATTTTAATTAGGGTTTGGTTCATTCCTAACACTAATCCTAAAAGAATTAGTGGCATTGATAAATTGGAACCAAGAGAAACAATTGGCACTAAGGCAGAACGCATTCTCATTGGGGCATAATCACTAGCATCTTGCAAGGCATGCCCAACTTCGTGCGCTGCAACGCCAACCGCCGCAATTGAAGAGGAATTATAGACTGATTGTGAAAGACTTAGAACTTTATTGGTGGGATTGTAGTTATCAGTCAAATTGCCGGCAACTTCACGAATTTCTACTTCGTATAGACCAGCTTGATCAAGAATATAACGGGCAGCGGCTTTACCAGTATAATTTCCTTGATTTCGAACTTGGTCATAACGATTAAAAGTTGAATTAACATTCATTGAGGCCCAGCCTGAAATTGCTACACCTAGAATAATCATCCAAAAATATGGGTCATAAAAAAATGGCATATAGTACATAATTATTTTCTCTCTTTATAAAATTAATCACTTAACTTCAAAAATTTGTTAATAATATTAATTACAAAAGGATTATCGTGTAAAATACTGTGCTCAGCGGCATCTCCCCGCACCTCTACTTCTTGGAAGGTATGAGCAACAGGAGCAAGAATGTAGCGAATCGATTTAGCAGAAACAACAGAAATGAATCGATCCGTATTAGTTTCATCTAAAATATTTCCATAAATATTTAAAACTGAAATATTGGGGTTAAAACGTCTCTGATTAAAAAGCATCCCCATATAAGATGGACTCATTAAAATGGGTCGCCCTTTTTCATTAAGACGATTGACGTTGGGCAAATCACCTAAATACATTACTCCATCAAAAGGTCCTGCAATCAAGGCACAGTGATCTAAATGTGGAAAATTCTTTCTTAAGCTGGTTTTCATCTCAGCTTTGATTACTGAAGGAGCTCCTAAGGAATGGGCGACAGCACTGTATTTTTTGAAATGATATCTTTTACTTAAATAAGAAAGAGCTGCTCGAAGATAATAAGAACTAGCATAAACACCAGCAATTCGATCCTTAAAAATAAGTTGCACAATGGGCTGCTTATCTGCTGTCCAAGTTCCTTCTAAGATGAAATTACCAAATGGATCAATTGTAGCTTTAAGAAACTTATCACTGCCTTTTGCTTCACAGGCAGCTTGGACCATTTTATTTGTCGTATAATCTCCTCCGCGAAAGCCATGCACATAAAAAACAGGTATCTGTTCAATTGTTGGATCTATTTTTTCGGTAGTCGAGCTGTCCTCAACTTTTCTTTTGTGCATCCGGAGGAGCCAGCGAGTAGGGGTAAAAGTAGCCATTAAACCTAAAACAGTCATTCGAGCAATACTAGGTTCTTTATTTTTATGCTTATTATTTTTTTCGACTTCTTCACTATATTTTTTCTGGATAAAAAACACTCTTTTTCCTCCCTTCTTTCTTTGTAATTTTAGCGTTAAAATTATTCTAACATTTTATAGGTTAGAGCAAATGAAGAAAGGAATAATTATGAAGTACTACGCAGTAAAAAATGGCCGCACACCAGGTGTTTATCGAACATGGGAAGATGCTAAAAAGCAAGTAGATGGGTTCTCTGGTGCAGAGTATAAATCTTTTGAAAAAATCACTGATGCAACTGAATATCTAGATTGGAATAAGGAAACACAACCTGATATTGTTAAAGAAGATTCTTTAAGTAATGCAATTAAAAAAATTAAGTCAGCTAGTGGAGCATCTCAAGCCAACTCTAAGACTTCGGCTGACTATTTTGCCACTATTTACACTGATGGAGGATCTCGAAATACTGGTGTTCATAAAGGCGGTCATGTTAATGAGACCGATAAAGCAGCTTGGGCTTATTTAATTGAATGGGATAATGGGCGTACATATGGTTCTGGGGGAGAATTTGGTGCCACGAATAATAAAATGGAGCTACTCGGACTAATCAATGCACTGGAAAAATTAATTGAGCTAAAATTCAATGACAAGCACTTATTGTTTGTTTTAGATTCACAATATGTTTTAAACGGAATCAATAAACACTGGATTGAGGGCTGGAAGAAGCGTGGCTGGAAGAGATCAAATGGACCTTTAATTAATGCTTCTGAATGGAAGAAACTAGATAGTTTATTGGGAGACTTTTCTGACAGTGAATTTAGCTGGACCAAGGGACATGCTGACAATCAAGGAAATAATTTCGTTGATCACGAGCTAAATAAATATATGGATCAAATGAAATAGAAAGTTCAAAAATTCGTAATATCACTAAGAGAGACTATAATTAGAAGTGAAAGCGCATAAACCAATTTAAATGAGGTGATATTATGAAAAAGTTCTTTAAAGTAGTTGGTATTGGTGCAGCTATTTGTACTGGCATTGGTGCAGCAGTTGCTGTAACCAAGAAGCTTATAGATAAAAACAATAATAGTGGCGAAGATGTAGTTGAAGACGAAGAACCAGAGTTTGAAGATGGAGAATCTGATGATAGTACTGAAAATTCGACTGAGACTACTGATTCCACTGAAACAAACTAATTATTAAAAAATCCGCTTGCTAAATCAAAAAAGTCTGCAATTTTGCAGACTTTTTTGATGCACTTTTTTTAGTAGTTGCTATAATAATAAGTGAAAGACTAGAACGCACGCAGGTACTAGTTTTGACGACGGAGACGACTACAAAGTAGCCGTCTTTTTTCTTAGATTTTAGTTTAAGATAATTGCACCACCAAAGATACCTCTGAACCAACTAACGATAGAATCGATTAGTTTTTGGAACCAATTTCTAGTTTCTGGAGTATTAAATTTAGAAAAAATGTTTTTAGCCCCTGATTGAATTTGATCAGTTAATTGACTAGCTTGTTGTTGGAAATTCTTATCCTTTAAGGCACCGGAATTTTTAACTTTGATTAGAACATTGATAATTTGTTCTTTTTGGTTGTTAGTAATAGTGTCACCAAGGTGGTTAATGTTAATTTGATTGTTAACGATGTCTCTAACTTGGCTATCAGAAATATTTTGACCTTGCTTAGCCATTTCTTTTTTAGCACCAGCAACTGCATTATTTAATTGAGCATCCGAGTAGCCGTCTTTACCTTTATTTTGGCTAGTAATTTTGCTCAAAGTGTTCATTTCAGTTTGTGCCGCATTAATTTGCTTTTGGTTCAAAGAATCCCCATTTTTAGCGTAAGCTGCATAAACCCCGGCTAAAGCACCTGATCCATCAATGGGAGTAGCAGAAGTTACATAAATATCTGCATCAGATATTCCGGCAGTTAGGGCTGCATTTTTATATTGGTTAGCCGTAATAGTTGTAATGTTATTATGACCGTTATAAGGTAAAATATGAACATTAATACCACTACCGGAGCTAGTCTTTTGAACCATGGCACTAGACCAAACGCCGGAGTTATCAGTAAAGTCATAACCAGACGGATTAAGGTATTTTACAAGATCAGATCCAGTAATGGTAATGGTAGTATAATTAGCGCCATTTAATGATTGGGTTAAGGTATCAATCGTGCCCTGTTTTTGAGAGGCAGTCAGGGATGTACCTAATGTTACAACAGGAGTGTCATTATCATCGGCTTTAGCCGTTTTAGTATTAGTAATGGCACTTAGCCCTAAGATTCCACTTGATAAGATAGCAACAAGTGTAGTCAGTATTTTTTTCATAATAAAATTTTCTCCTTATGAAATATACTCATTTGATGGCTATATTATAACCTAAATAGTTAACTGAATTATGTAAATAAGTATTAAGATGCTATAATCATAAGCAAAAGGAGGCAGACGCCGTGTTACGCCAGCCAATGTTAACGGTAATTATGCCCGTCTACAATATGGAAAAGTATTTAGGTCGGGCACTTGACGCTTTAGCTAAACAAAAAGATAGAAATTTTAAATTACTAATTGTTAATGACGGATCAAAGGATAGAACTCGTGAAATAGCCGAGTCATACCGGGATCGGTTTCTTTATTTTGATATTATTAATAAGAAAAATGGAGGTCTTTCTGACGCTAGAAATGTTGGAATGACTCACGTAACTACACCATATTTTACTTTTCATGATGGGGATGATTGGGTAGATTCAGGCTATACTGCCTACTTTGTCAGAGCCTTTGATGAGCATCCAGATGTTGATATTGTTTCTTGTGGTTTTTGGATTGATTCTGAAAAGCGCCATGAAAGTCATCCTGTCGGAAGTAAGCAAAGTGGTGGCTTAATTGATAAAAGAGAAGCCTATTTAAAGATGACCAATGTATTTGGTTCACCCGTTAAGGGTTATACCTGGAATAAGGGATACAAAATTAGCATCATTAAAAAGTATCACTTGCGGTTTGTAGAAGATCTGGCATTTATGGAAGATCAGATTTTCAATGTTAAATATGTGTCTTTGACTAATGGCTTTTACTATAGCTCAACACCTTATTATCATTATTGGCAGCGAGCAGATAGCATGGTTCACGACCTTAATCCAAAGAAAATACCTGATAATTTTAGAGCAAATTATCGGGTTTGGCGCCAAATTATTAAAAGTTTGATGGCAGAGCGTGAGACTCAAAAGGAAAGTAAAAAAATCGCCAAAAAGGCATCTTTAAGCGATTTTGACCATCAAGATCTATAGGAACTTACAACTAAAGGAATCAATATGAAAGTAAAAGTTAATGGGGTAAAAATTTACTATCAAAAATTAGGTAAAGGACATCCCTTAATTTTATTGCATGGACATCATCAAGACGGGGGGATCTTTGATAAGCTAGTTGCGCCCCTTTCTTTATACTATACTGTGGTAGTTCCTGACATGCGTGGTCATGGACTAAGTGAAGGAGAGGCTAGTGAACACTATCAAACAGAAGTAGAAGACTTACGGGCCTTTATTAACGCACTTAAGTTAGATAAACCATATATCTTAGGTTTTGGCTCTGGTGGCTTGGTAGCCCTTTCTTTAGCTGCGCAAGCTCCAGAATTAGTTTCTAAAGTAATAGTTGCAGGTACTTATGTTAATGGAAATGGTGTGAACGCAAAACATATTGCTGCTAATACAATTCGTGGATTTTTTAAAGGGGATCGCGATAGTAAGGTGGCCTTAAGAGAAAGTCATATCCCTGTTGAAACGCTAAAGCGAATAAAAACTCCTACTCTATGTGTAGTTGGAGAAAGAGATTGGGTTAAAGTTGAACATGTTCGCTGGTATAGTCAATTATTACCTAATTGTCGCTTAGTCTTAATGCCGCGTCAAACTCATTACAGTTATGTTGTTCATAGCTTAAAATTATTAGATTTAATTAAAGATTTTTGTAAAGAGGACTAGTTTACTAGTCCTCTTTTTCTTTTTGTACTTAAATCAGATAGAATTAATATATAAAGTATAAATTAACGAGGCAGAGGATAAGGATTATGAAAGAAATAGTAGTGCAGGGAATGAATGGAGAAATGGTAGTAGAGGGAGATAAGATTACTGTGAAGCATACAGGACCTTTATTTTTAGGTAAGCGTGAAGTAGTGTTAGATATTCATAGTCTGCAAGCAGTAGTTTATAAAAAAGCACATCTATTGATTAATGGTTTTCTAAAATTAGTACCTAAGGGAGATAATCCTATGCTTTATCAAACAGCCACCTTACATCAAATGGGAAAAGACGAGTTCGCTATTATTTTACGTGCTTTTGAAAATACAAATCCACAAGATGCGGAAGATTTTTATACTTATGTTGTTGGTCGTTTAGATCAAATTAAGGCAGCTGAAAAGAATCATTTATAATCTACAGCTGAAAAGTAGAGCAAAATAGGAATTTTTCGTTATAATAAGAATAGCTGTTAATTTTACAAGGAAGGGCAAATTAATGAAAAAAGAAGAATTGCACGAAATGTTGCACCCAATGAAATTAATCGGACTTGGTGGAAACCAAGCTCTAGCAGAAAGAATTGCGGCTGCTTTAGATAAGCCATTACTTGAAACTGCTGTTCAACACTTTAGTGATGGAGAAATTCAAGTAAACATTACAGAAAGTGTTAGAGGTTGTGATGTCTACGTAATTCAATCTATTCAAGATCCTGTGAATGAAAACTTCATGGAATTAATGATTGTATTGGATGCTTTACATCGTGCATCTGCTCACTCTGTTAACGTAGTAATTCCTTATATGGCATATTCTCGTCAAGATACTAAGAATCGTTCACGTGAACCAATTACTGCAAAATTATTGGCTAACTTGCTTCAATTGACTGATATTGATGATTTAATTGCAGTTGATTTACATGCATCTCAAATTCAAGGATTCTACAATATCCCAGTTGATCACTTACATGCGATGCCAATTTTAGCTCAATACTTCTTAGATAATGGTATTGCAAGCAAGGATAATGATGATGTAGTAGTTGTTTCTCCTGATCACTCTGGTGCAAAACTTGCACGTACTTTTGGTTCATACTTCGATGCTCCAATTGCTATTGTTGATCAACGCGGTGCACGTTATGACGCAGAAGCTCACGATATGATTGGGGACGTCAAAGACAAGACAGTCATTATCGTTGATGACTTGATTGATACTGGTTCTAGAATTGCTTCTTCAACTAGATCAGTCTTAGCTGCCGGTGCTAAGAAAGTTTATGTTGCTGCAACTCACGCACTACTTTCTCAAAATGCGATCGATGTATTGAACGAATTGCCAGTAGAACAAATCGTAGTAACTGATACTATTAAGCACAAGAAGTACCCAGATAGAATGGTTCGTTTATCTGTAGCACGTTTACTTGCTAAAGGTATTGATTACATTTACAACGATAAGTCAATTCACCAAATTTTTGATGAACAAAATAGAATTCAAGGCTAATTCACATTAAAATTTAATATTTAAAAACGACTGATCTTGGTTTAAAGTTTAGATCAGTCTTTTTGTGTTTGAACATTTTATATTTAATTAAGAGTAAAATCTAATTAAATCTATCCTTAAAATCATGACTAGCCTTCCAGACATAATTTGACAATTTTCTCATGCAAGTTATAATACAAACAAATAAAATAGCCAATTAATTGACTATACAAGAATTTTAATTTCATAAAAAGAAATGTCTCTAGTATATGTTAAATACTAGAGGCATTTTTGTCTTTAAGGGAGGACTATAAAATTGGATGAAAAGGAGAAGCTAAAGTTAAAAAGATCACTTAAGAGTCGTCATGTAACAATGATTGCAATTGGTGGAGCCATCGGTACTGGATTATTTTTAGGGTCTGGTACAGCTATTCAAAGTGCTGGTCCATCAATTATCTTATCTTATTTGATCGTTGGTATTATTAGCTTTTTTATGATGAGGGCCTTAGGAGAATTAATTTTAGCGGATCCTGAGCAACACTCATTTATTGAATCAGTGAAAAAATATCTTGGAAATCGAATGGAATTTGTTGCAGGCTGGACTTACTGGCTATGCTGGCTTAGTTTAGCTATGGCTGACTTAACTGCAACGGGAATTTATTTGAAATATTGGTTTAAAAATCTGCCTCAATGGGTCGGACCATTAGTGATTGTCATTTTGTTAATGCTAGTTAACATGGTTAATGTGGGCCTATTTGGAGAGCTTGAGAGTTGGTTTTCAATGATTAAAGTTTTAGCTATCTTAGCTTTGATCATTACGGGACTAATTCTTTTAATTATGCATACTAAAATCGATTCTAGAACTGTTTCACTAAGTAACTTGGTAAACTATGGTGGCTTTTTCCCAACAGGATCCTGGGGCTTTCTGAAGTCATTTCAGATGGTAGTTTTTGCATTTGTAGGAATTGAAATTGTGGGACTGACAGCTGGTGAAACAGCTAATCCTGACAAAGATATTCCCAAGGCAATAAATACTTTGCCAGTTAGAATTGGATTGTTTTATGTTGGCTCGATGATTGCTATTATGGCAGTTTATCCATGGAATAAGATTGTTACTACAACCAGTCCTTTTGTACAAGTTTTTGGAGCAATTGGTATTCCAGCAGCTGCCGGAATTTTAAACTTTGTTGTTTTAACAGCAGCAATGTCAGCGACAAATAGTGCAATTTTTTCAACTAGTAGATCCTTATATGCTTTATCTCGAGGCAATAATGCACCTAAGAGATTCGGCAAGTTAAGTAAAAAGGCTGTTCCGAATAATGCCTTAACATTTTCATCTTTGATTCTATTCATTGTAGTAATTCTTAACTATATTATGCCGGCTCAAGTTTTTGATATTATTTCTAGTGTTTCAACAATTAACTTTATTATGGTTTGGATAATTATTATGTGGACTCACTTGAAGTATCGAGCAGAAAATAAGGGACAACTTGGCAAGTTTAGAATGCCTGGTTTTCCAATAACGAGCTGGATTACAATAATTTTTTATTTAGTAATTTTAGTAATATTAGCTTTAATTCCAGCAACTAGACTACCATTAATTATTTCAATTATTTTTATTTTAGCTTTAGCCTTAAGCTATACTCTTTTAGAGAGAAGAAAAAGTAAATAGTGAGAAGAAACTGACGGATAAAGCGTCAGTTTTTTATATAGGATTAATTTAAAAAAATAAATCCTAATTCGTTATTAGTAATAGCACTTGGTATAATAATTGTAATTAACACTATGAAAACGCTATACTGTATAGGAATAGAATAAATAGTACGAGGAAAAAGATATGGCAAGACAAAAAAATTTAGTAAGACGGCATGAAATATTACGCAATACTTTTATCCTTCTGAAAAAGAGAGGGATGGAGAATGTATCGCTGCAAATGATTGCAGATAAGTCGGGGATTTCTAAATCATTGCTCCAATCTTACTACCCACATAAAAATTTATTAATTACAGAAATTGTTACCAACTTTATGACCGCTGTGTTAAAGAGTTTAAATGCGACTGACTTTAAAGAATTAAATACATATTCCAAAATGAAAATTTTTATTTATTTAATTTTAGAACAAGGTATTCAAGATGAAGGAGTAGAGCGTGTAGTTAAAAGCATTTTAAGTGATAGTGATTCCTTAGATCGCTGGAGTCAAATTCTTGACGATTGGCTTAGAAATGAAGGAGTTAAGCATGATCTTGGAAGTGACCGTCAGGTTCAGATTGGCTTAAACTTTATTGTCACAGCTGGCGGAAGTTTATACATAAAACGTGCTGAATTGGATTTAGATGCAGATGAAATTTCTGATATAATGGTAAAAACTTTTATGTCAACATTTCTATCAATGGATGAGTCTAAGATAGATCAAACAATTGATGAGGCAAAATCTGCTTTACAAAAATATGAACTAGCTACTTTGACCCAAACAATCAATGAGATGTTTGACAATTAATTTTTAAGGAAGGTCTAGGAAATGGCAGTACGCACACGCAGTGAGTTACGTAGAATTGATCAAGCTCAAACTGTGCATGATAAAAGATCCTTTGGAATTGCAATCTTTACAATTGTGGTCTTATTTTTTGGCTTAGTAACTTTTATGAATCCAATTTTTATGAAGAGTCAAATTGCAAAGGAAAGCAACGGAGTAGTAGCTGAACGATATATTAATCAGAAGTTTGATAATTTCGCTCCGGCAATTGGTGCCGATAGAAGTAGTAATAATAGCACTAATAATCTTCTTACCGTTGAACAAACAAGACCAATTGCAGATGCGATGATTGATTATACCTTGGGCATCCATCTATTTAGAGCTGAGAATTCAAGTTTAGCTGGTCAAATTAGAAAAATTATATTAACAAAAATAGATGATAATTCTTCCATGGAAGCCAAATCAGTACAAGAAAAGCTCAGGAAGAATAAAAATAGTGGTCTTTATGCAATTATCACTAGTTTTGGCTTAGCAAATGCTACCTTAATGGCAAACGTTGAAATAGTATTATTAGTTTTGAGCATTTTGATAATTATTTTTGTAGGTATCTTAGCTTATCAGCAAATTAAAAGATTGCAAGAAATTGTTTCAACTCGACGTTTAATTCATATGGTTGCTGCTGGAGGGATGAGAGCGGCAATTTGTATGATTGTGATCTTTGGATTACTAGCATTTATTCCAACAATTTTTGATGTTGAAGGCTTTATTTTAAATATTGGTTATTTTTTAGAAATAGCTAGTGGCATTTTCTTGGAATTAGTAATTGTTGGTGTAGTTTTATTTGTAATTAGTACTATTACTTGGCAAATTACTAGCGCTGAATAAAATTTTAATAAGCACACAAAAAGGTCTCAGGTTTTAACCTGAGACCTTTTTCTGGGAAATGGCGCCGGATTGGATGATCTTAATTGTATTCAAGTAAGTGTAAAGTAGTTAGGGTATAAAATAATTGTAATATGCAACAGCCATAATGGCTCTTGTAAGGGTCCTCAACCATTTCTCAATACTTATTTTTACAGTAATTAAGCTTTAAATCAAGTTGAAACCATTAATTATTCTTAAATAATATAATATGTTTGGATTGTACCAAAAGAATATTCTTAAATTACAAATTAGTTACTTTATAAGCTCTTTTAAAGTATTAGTTTATTAATTAAATTGCCTAATCCATTGCTTTTTACCAAGATAATACCAAGTTGTATGGTTGGTTGTAATAGATTGACCGTAAGCATAGCTTTTTCCAGGAGTAACGTGATTAGAAGTTGTTTTTTGTAAACTAGGATAAGGGCTAGTGTAAATATGAGTATCAAGAGAACTATTATCAATATTTACTACGCCGGCAGTTAGGTCTGGATTACCGTAAACATAGAAATTATGGAACCATTGATCTTCACCTAAATTGTAGTAAGAGTAACCGTCTTGATAAGAACGACCAAAAATTATCGGGTTCATGCGACGATTTTTATTTAAAGAATCACGTAACTCTTCTGCTTGAAGTAAAAGAGCAGATTTAATGGTTGTATTTGAAGAAGGATCATCAGCTTGTTTTAAGATATTGCGGGTTGTTTCATCAGTAGCCTCTTTAATATTTTGAGAGGATGAGATAGTAGATGAATTTTTAACCTTGTTTTTAGTCTTAGTGCTATCTTCCGAAACTTCTAATTTTGGTTGATTGGCTGCTACTTGATTAAAAAGCTTAAAGCTGTACTGATAGACATTAGAAATATTTACGTTATATTCATGTCCTGAGACTAACTTAATATCTCCAGGAAAATAGGTCAGAATAGTGTCGAAATAACCGTATCCTTTGTTACTAAAGTTATTAACTTTTGTTGCTTGACTTGTTTGACCGGTATCAAGATCAGTAATTGTAATTTTGGGAGTACCAGAAATAGTTTTGTCCGATAAATAGAGGGACCAGGCGATATTATTTCCCTGAAGTAATTCGATTGGAAAAACGCCACTATTTGGATAAGCAACTGTACTTTTTGCAGCTGCTTTGTAGCCATCACTTGGATAGGCAACTTGTTGAACAGAATAGCGATAATTATTTTCACCATAAGCTGCGCCAATACCTGTAGTTGTAAGTCGACTAGATAAAAGCCATGCGCGGTGTCCCGTGTCTGAACCATCAAGATTATAGGTATCAGTTAATAAATCTGTGATTACGTCCCCAGCGGATTGATTACTTACGTTAAAGTTAAGGTTTGAACTTGCAGAGACGTTTTTGGCAATTGTCCAGTACGTCTCATTAATATAATCAGGTTTAGTTTCACTAGGGAGGCCATGTTGGTTAGTGAATGGGTTAGCTTTGATTGCGGCCATAACGCTTGCCGTGATTTGAGCGTTATCATTATCGGTTTTATTTGTTGAAATACTTGGTAAGTCAAATAAAGCTCGGTAAAAATTAATATAATCTAATTGAGAATTGATATAAGAATTTGTAACAGAACCGGGTGAAAAGGGAGCCGTGAGATGAGGAGTGCTGGCATAAAGATTATCTGCATTAAAATTTTCTTTAGGTAAATTTTTATATTGATTTTGAATTTGATGAACTTCTTGAATTTCATCTTTAGTAAAGGTTGCAGCCTGTGCGTTAGTAACTATAACGGTAGAAGTAGTTGTACTTAACACAATAGTTGCTAAAAAAGTGGCTGCTTTTTTGGTAAAAGTCATAATTACTCCTTTTAGCGAATCATATAGTAGCATGATAGTAATATATATAACGTAATTATAAAAAAATTGCATTCTTTTTAGACTTTTTTTCGAAATTGATGCATTATAGCGTCACGATTGTTTATAATAAGGTTTCGAGGACAAAAAGGAGATAAAAATATGACTGACAAAATTAAGGTAGGTTTGATCTTCGGTGGAAATTCTTCAGAATATGAAGTTTCTATCATGTCTGCCCACAACATTTATGAAGAAATTGATACTAATAAATTTGATGTTTATCCAATGTGGATTACTAACGATGGATACTTAGCTGATGATGCAGATTCTCGCAAAGTATTAGATAATCCTAAAATGGAAGTAGCTAATCCTCATAAAGTAGCTAATATTTCTAACATTATTGAATTAAAAGATCGTCCTGAAATTGACGTATTTTTCCCAATTGTACACGGAAACTTAGGTGAAGATGGTTGTTTACAAGGACTATTTAGAGTTTTAGATAAGCCATTTGTTGGAGACGACGTTTTAGCAGCAGCTGTAACGATGGATAAGGAAATGACTAAGATCCTCGCTCAACGTGCTGGTGTTCCTGTAGCAAAATGGATTGCGGTTAAGCGTTTTGAATATAACGATCCAGATAACGAGAAGTTAGACTATGAATACGTAGCTAGCCAATTGGGTTCAGATTTATTTGTTAAGCCATCAAACCAAGGCTCTTCAGTTGGTGTAAGTCATGTTACTAACGAAAAAGAATATAAGGTTGCTTTAGCTGAAGCCTTTAAATACGATGATAAGGTTTTAGTTGAAGAAACTGTTCATGGTACTGAAGTAGAAACTGCTGTTTTAGGCAATGATAAACCAATCGTTGCTGGTGTTGGTCAAATTATTAACGCAAAAGATTCATTCTATACCTATGAAAATAAGTATGATGATGACTCAACATCAACTTTAGAAATTCCTGCTAAGCTTCCTGAGGGAATTGTTGAAACAGTTAGAAAGAATGCCTTAAAGGTGTTCCAAGCAACTGAATGTAGCGGCTTGGCTCGTATCGATTCGATGCTTCGTAGTGAAGATAATGAAGTTGTTCTAACAGAAGTAAATGCTCTTCCTGGTTTCACTAATATTAGTATGTATCCTAAGTTATTTGAAGAAATTGGAATTCCATACACTGACTTAATTACTAAATTAATTGATTACGCAATGGAACGCTACGATCATAAGAAGACTTTGTTACATAAACATGATTAAACTTAGTTTAAGTAAAGGGAGAATTTAGGATGGCAAGCGACCATAATTTTGAAGAACTTGAGGCCCCAGCAAAAACGGCAGAAGAACTTCATATTAGCGTAGCAACATTAAGAAAGTATTCTTTAATCGTGGAAAAGGTTACTGGAAATAAAGATTACTATGAAAGAACCAAGCAAAAGTCTCGCTTGTACTCGGCAAAGGATATTGAAGATTTAAAAGCTTTTAGAGCATTGTCTAAAAATGCGGATTTAACCTTGCAAGAAGCAGCTAGACAAATCTTTGCAGTAAGCGATAAGAAAACTGAAGAAGTTAAAAAAGCAGCAAAAATACAAAAATCAGTTGCTACTAATACTGCCACTGTTGATGCTGATCAAGTAGTAAAACTTTTAACAATGCTACAAAATACTATTGCAAGTCAGAATAAAGCAATTGAAGATTTGCAGAAGCAGGTAGCGCGTGTTGAAGCTCAAAATAGAAAATTAATTGATCGTTCACACCAATTAGCTGAGCCGGAATCAGAAGATTCTAAAGAAAAAGCTAATAATAAAGATCAGGAAGCTGCCAAAGAGATTACTGAAGAACAAAAAAGTGAGCAAGAGGCTCATGAAGAAATTTTAAGAAAAGCTAGAGAGAACGAAGAAAAGCGTCGTAAGCAACAGGTAGAAGAAAATATTCATCGTACCCTAGCTCAAATGCAAATTCGTCCTAAGAAAAAACACCATTGGTGGGATCGCTTTTTCAAGTAAAATAGGATGCCGAAATGCGGCATCCTATTTTTTTATTCATCATCAGATTCAATAATTAATGATTCAGCTAGTAATACGTCGTTATACAGACTTAAGATATACGTTCTATATTTACTCTCTTTTTGTCCAATTATTTCTAAATATTCACGCTCAATAGCAAATGCTCTAAAAAATGCTAAACGCTGTAAATACTGTTCTGATTTAGTTAGATTAGGCTGATCAATTGTTTTTAGCAACACACGCATGTATTCTCGTGTTTTAACAACTCTTTTTTGATTGAGTAAAGTATAGATAACATGGCGCTTAACTCTTTTAGGTAGGTACATTTTATGGACTGAAATTAGAGCTCGTTTAACCATTTCATTACGGATCTTCTCCATAACAATGTGTGCTTCTTCATCACTAACTTCATGGGGAAGAATAAATTGAAATACAATCGTGGGTACAAGCATGCTCAAAATAATTAAAACTGCTTCAGACATAATAACTAGATTGTAGTTTTTAGTTCCTAAAAAGTTAGCACTAATTGTTAAGGCTAGGGCAAGAGTAACAGCACCATGAATACCTCCAAGTGAAAATACAGTACTTTCTCGTCGATCATAGCGAATAATTAAACGCCCATAGACATAACGCACAAGTAAATTTGCGAGATAAACAATGAAGCCTACGAGAATCCATTTTGCTAGATCTCCATTAAATAATTTATTACGGGATATTCTAACCATCATTAATCCTAAAATTATAAAGACCATACTGTTAAAAATATCTGAAATAAGATTTTGCAAGTCTCGTCCCATATGGATTTGTCTTGAATTAAGGAGCAAACTCTGTTGAGACTCTGCATTATGTAATAAGCCGGCAACCACAACAGCGATAATTCCCGAAACATGTAATTCTTCTGCAAAGGCATAAAGTGCCAGAGGAGTAAGAACATAAATTAAGTTTTGGGCATTTAAAGAATTAAATCTTGATCTAATGAGGCTTTGACGAAAAATAATGATTATCCAAGCTGCTGCAAATCCTAATACTGCTCCTCCTAATGAAGAAATAAAGAAGTCATGAATTGTTTGACCATAGTTGATATAACCATTAGCGAACCAAAGTAAACTCATATTAAGTAAGATAATACCGGAAGCATCGTTAAAAAGTGACTCAGCTTTTAATGAAGCTGTTACTCGTCTAGGCATTCGCAAACCATTAGTTACGGCTTCACTTGCCGTTGCATCCGTTGGTGTACTAATACTCCCAATAATAAATGCAAGTGGAAGACTGATGCCAGCAAGAAAATGGATACTGAAGCCGCCTACAATTAAGGCGAGTAAAACCATGACCACGGTTAATCCAATAATTTCTTTAATTCTTCTACCAATATTATGAATTCTAGTTTTTTGACCTTCGAAAAAAAGAAGCGGAGCTACGATCAATTCCATAAAAATTTCTGAATCAAAGCTAGCAACTTGGCTATTTAAGAAGGGGATAAGACCAATAATTATCCCAATGATCATGCTCACATAGTTAACAGATACCTTATCAATTGCTTGGGCAATGATAATACTAATTGCTGCAGCAATTGCTAGGGTAAAAGTTGAAATCATAAGTTCCATTAAATCTACCTCAGATAAATTACTATTTTTTAATAATTAGTAAAAACTTTTAATGCTACTATAGTAGCATACTAACTATTGAATTATTTAGGGAAGGCAAAAAAGTGAAGAAGAATGCGAAAATTTGGCTTAGTTTAGCAGTCTTATTTGTGGGAATATTTTTTACTCTAATTACCTATTTTTCAACTGCTTTTGCAAGTAAGCCAATTGCGGTCATTACTGATAGGCAAATAACAGATACATTAGTCGATAAGACAAAAGACAACTATGAAAACAAAGACGAGGTACGGCAACAAAATCTACATTTAAAAATTTTGTCTGGAAAATATAAGGGAAAGACATTTTTAGTTACTAATACTTATTCGCCGTCTCAAGCTGTTTCACAAAAGTATCGACCTCATCAACGTGTAATTGTTTCATTTATTAAAGGCAAACCTAAATTAGTTGAACCAAAACGTGACTGGGTTGTTGTTTTAAGCATGTTTTTGACGATTAGTGTAATTGTTTTAGTTACAGGAAAACAGGCTAGTTTACTTTTAATTTCAATGATCTTAAATAGTATAATTTTTTATTTTGTAATTAAAAGTGATGTAAAGGAAAATGGAACAAGAATTTTCTTAATTTATAGTATTGCAGCAATTCTGTTTACTTTTATTTCTCTGGTAATAGTACAAGGCTTTAATCAAAAAATGCTGGTGACTTTAACTGCTACTTTGTTAGGAGTGTTTGTCTCTTTTGGCATCTTTTATTTAGTTATGAGAGTAACTCATGAGCGTGGAATTGACTATGAAGCAGTAGATTATGCTACTCAAGATCCTCGAGCTTTATTTTTATCTCAGACAATTCTAGGAGTTCTAGGAGCAGTAATGGATGAAGCTACTGATATTGTTTCTAGTCTTTATGCATTAGCAAAACATAAGTCAGACCTAACATTTAAAGAGCTATTTATTAGCGGACGAACTCTAGGTCAAGAGATTATGGGGCCATTAATAAATGTACTAGTTTTAATTTTTATGGCTGAAGCCTTACCCATGACAATTTTGTATTTGAGAGATAATAATACTTTAGTCTATACCTTTAAATATACCCTTTCTTTAGGGGTCATCCAGAGTTTAAGCTCGGCGATCGGAATTGTACTGACAGTGATTTTTGCTACTCTATCTAGTGCTGTCTTTTTAAAAAACAAAAAAGCAGAGGTGGTAGAAAAATGACAACTTTAACTGCTCTTTTATTAATTCTTCTAGTATTAATGATTATAGTTGGAGGAAAAACTGGCTTTAAGAGCTATCTAAGTGTCGTTATCAATGCCTGTTTACTGATTTTAGTTGCACTACTTATTTCCTGGGGAGTAAATATAGTATTGGTTGGAGCAATATTTATTCCTTTAAAGTTATTAACGATTATTTATTTAGGAACACATGATTATACTGTGGCTAAAAATGCCTTTTTAACTGCTCTGTGCGTGAGTTTAATTGTGATGTTGATAATTATCTTGTTTGAAAATTTAGCGCAAACTCAAGGCTTTGGAGACCAGGCAGGGGAAGAATTAATTGGTTTATCATTAAATGTAGGAATTAGTTTTTCTCAAATCGCAATTTTAGTTGCAATCTTTTCAATGCTAGGAGCAATTGCAGAAGCTAGTGTCGCAATGAGTGCGGGCTTGCTTGAGTTAAAGCGACATGATCCTAACATTACACAAAAGCAATTAATTAGAAGCGGGAATGAAGTTGGAGCGGATGTACTAGGAACAGCCATGAATACAATTTTATTTGGTTTATTTGGTAGTTTTCTTCCAATATTTATTTGGTATATAAGACTAAATTATTCCTTATTTGAAATTTTAAATGATAAACTTTTTGTGGATGAGTTTTTAATTATCGTATATTCGTTTATTGGTGTGCTTTTAACAGTACCATTGACTACAATATTCTTAGCACATACTTTAACAAATGAAGAAAATAAAAAGTAGAGATAAATAGAGGCATAGTAAGATGAAAATAGAGAATTTAACGTTAACAAATTTTAATGGTCGTGAATTTAACGTTACTTATTATAGTTTGCAAGATAATCCGCAACTCCTCCTAAAGAAAAGACCACTAATGTTGGTCTTTCCAGGTGGTAGTTTTGATCATTTATCATTAAGAGAAGGAGAACCAGTTGCCCTAGCTTATGCAGCTCATGGATTTGATGCGGCAATAGTTTCATATAATTTAACTACCGATCCTGGCAGAATTTATCCTGATGCTGCTTTATCTGGTTTAACTGCTGTTGCATACTTTAGAGAAAATAGTGAGAAGTTAGGTCTTGCTAAGGATAAAATTACGACAATTGGTTTTTCAGCTGGCGGCCATGTTGTTAGTTCGATGAATGTAATGGCAGAAAGTCAAAAATGGCAGTCTGAATATCATTTTGAGCATGATAAAGTATCACCAAATGCGACTATTTTAGGTTATCCGTTAATTAATATTAAAGATATTGGTTTTCCTTTACCGCCTGATGCTAAGGAAAAAATGCCAAGTGCAAAAGATTTACTTGATACAGCGGTCGGGGTTACTCCCCAAACTCCTCCTACTTTTATTTTTCAGGCAGTAGATGATCCGGTTGTCTTAATTGATAATACGATTGAATATATTACTGCATTAAGAAAAAATAGGGTTCGCTTTGAGGCCCATTTGTTTAATAAGGGTGGACATGGTTTTTCTCTTGCTACTCCTGAGTTAGCTACTAAAGAACGTAAAGCTGATGCGCATCTTGCTCATTGGTTTGAATTGAGCCTTGAATGGTTGAAAGATAGAAAAATTTACGTTTAGTTTCACGTGAAACAAAAATATATATAGAAAAAGTCCGAAAAGGAAATGTACAATCATTTCATCTTTTCGGACTTTTTAATTTTATTCTTTTGCCATAAAGAATAGAACTTCTTTTCCAGAGGCTAAATTATCGGAAGTTGCCAAAATTCTAAGTTTAATTGATTTAGCAACTACATCTCTTAAGCCAATTACCTTGTTTTTAGCATCATTTGGCCAATTAATTTCTTTACTAAAGTCGCTGAAGTTTTCTCCGTCTTTGGAAATAGCAACTTGAACACGTAAAACATGACCGATGCGATCACGTGAACGAGGAACATAAACCATGCGGCTGAGTTTATAAATATGGTTGAAATTAAAAGTTAAGTCTAAAGGACTATCTTTAGTGATTTGATCTTTAGAAAGCCACTCACTAGCTAATTTAAGATCAGTTAGATTTTCGACTGGTAAATCCTCTTCGCTTTCTCCCGTACTAGAAACTGTAACATTTGAAATGGCATAATCCATCTGATCACGCTTTGTATGGGTGCCAAAGTATTCTGACCAATCAGATACTTTATTACCGAACTTATTTCTAATTCTGAAGCGGTAGCGTGTATTAGGTTCAAGCTCATGGAAAGTAAAAGTATTACCGTCAATATTAGTATGAACAATTCCGTTAACTTCGATATCGGCCATTATATTTTTATCTGCGAAATTAGTTGGATTAGTCCAGGTAATAGTAATGCTCTTTGAAGTTAAGCGGTCAGTTAAAATTGCTGCACTTCTTGGAGAAGCCATTGCTGAGTCAATAATAGCATGTTGTTCTACTTCGCTACCATAACTAAAGTTTTCAATCATCAGTTCGAACTTATTATCATGAATATCAACAGCAGGCATCTTCACTCTAAGAGCTGGTTGCAGTTGACCAGTAAAGTAACCAAATTCTTTGCATGGCATATAGTCTTGTTGGTAGAAGATACCTTCTTCAGCTTTGTTAAAGCTATCAAGATCGTTATATTCAGTTAGTGGAACAAATTGATCGTTTAGTTTAAGAGAAACTTTACCAGGATAACGATCAGACATAATAGTTAAACTAGTAATTTGTTTTTCTTCAAGCCCCGTGTAGCTGCCTTCAGTTGGGTAGACTGTAATATGAAGATTTGATCCGCTAACAGAGCTAGTGATTTGTGTGGTAGCTGCATGACCCTTTTCATAATCATTAGTTTGATTGTCATCTTCATATAAAATAGCTGAGCTTTTACTTTGTGGGTAAACAAGGGCACTTCTTAATGACTCTTGTAAAATTGCACCGCCGCATACATATACAGGAAGATGCCAGAGTGGGTAATGCAACTTATCGTAAATTCGACCACCAATTAGTTTTTTACCAGTGAAGAGGTCAATCCACATTGTTCGATGATCAGGTAAGTAGAGGTTATCCTTTAGGGAAGCGCCACTTGGATCTTCTCGCCCGTTAGTGATTGGAGCGATTAGTAGGTTATTTCCTAGCATAAATTCATGTTTAACTTGGTTAGTATAGTTAACTCGTTCATGAGGGAAAGCTAAGAAGAGCGGTCTAACAATTGGCATTCCATCTTGAGCCGCGCGCGTAAGAGTATAGAGATATGGAGTGATTTTTTCTCTAAGTTTAAGATAGGCGCGAGTAATTCTAGTCATTTTTGAATTAAATGCAAATGGTGTTTTTTGGATATTACCATAATTATCAATTGAATAAAGAAGTGGAGTAAAGACTTTCCATTGTAAGTCACGGATATTTACTTGTGCATTACCGCCGCCTTCTTTTCCATCAATAGCACTTCCTACATTTGGCTGACCAGAAAGAGACATACTTAAAAAGCTAGCAATTTCAGTAGCAATTTGTTCCCATTCACCACCAACACCTTCATTTGCAGTAGTAGCTAAAGTTTGAATAGCACTCCAACCGTTACTTGCCATTGCCCAAGGACGATTGGTTTGGTTTTTATCGATTAGAGGTTCACTAGCGATAGCAAAGTCCTGCATTATTTTTTCATTAGGAAAATTAGCTGGATCAGTCTTGAACTTTAAAAAATTAGCTGGTGCATCAGTAGGTAATGAACCGTAGAATCCTATTTTTACATTTTGGTCTTTTGCAAAATCGACTAAGTTGTTCATCTCATCTTTATCTAAGTCTTGTTTGCTTTCATAGTTAGGAACAAACCAACTAAGTGGAAGATGATAAGAATTGTACCTTTCAATCATTGCACGTGCAGAAAATTGGTACTGTTCTTCTCCATTAAGAGAGGACTTAGCTACAATATCATCATCGATGTGAGCAATCTTATAAGTATTACCATCTTCAAATTTAATCGCACTATTTTCTTGAGGCTTAGCTCCTGTCCAACAAGTATCAAGGTAATTACCAAGATAACCCAAGCCTAAGGCATATTTAGGCAAGAAAAGAGGAGACCCCGTAATTTTATAGTACTGACGCAATATTCCCGCTGGAGAATCTCCTAAAAGATAGAAATTATCAAAAATAGGAGTTTGATGGGTAATAACTGCTGTAGTCCCGTCATCACTCTTAAAGTTGTAGATGCCATCTTTCCATGTGTTTCTCAACTCTGCAAAACCAGCATTTGACCAGAAAAATCCTTCTGGACAAGCAACAGCACCGGGACCAGTTAAATTAGTATTTTTAATCTCGATAATTTTTCCTTTGTGGCTGAAGCTTCCATTTTGCATCCCGCCACCGTAGTAGAATTCGTTTTTGTTCTGACGTAAGAATTCGCTAGAATAATCGCTCCCCAGTTCAATTGGACTACTTTGCATCATGCGGTAGCGATGTAGTTGATCATCGAAAATACTGAAGATAGCTGGATTCTTTTGCAAGCGAAGTGAAAACTGACCGCTTTTAATGGTGAAAGTCTCATCGGTTACTAAAAGCTGAGAATCTTCAAATGGACGCAAACTAAAGTTACTTGCTGCGATAGTTAATGATGGAGTTAAAGGCTTAAATTCTGCTGCTGGATCAACGATTAAACGAAAGATACCTTTAGCAATAATGTATAGACGCGCTCTTGTTCCATCTGCAAATTGCAAATCATAGTAGCGAGTACCCTTAGCCACGTGGACTAAACGACTTAAATGTTGAGGTTGTTGTTTGTTAGTAATTTCAGACATAGTTAGTTTTCTTCTTTAAATTAAATTTTTCATTTACGTATAGTTCATATTATAACGAAAAAATGAGTTTCGTGTTTTTTTAGATTTGACATAAAGCGCTTTCTGGAATATTCTGTAGAAGGTGGTACTAACCAGTTAAAGATTGGATGGGATTAGAAGATGAAAAAACCACTTTATCAGCAAGTTATTTTGGATCTCGAAAAGAAAATTAAGACTGAAATGAAGCCAAATGATCGATTACCGAGTGAACGACAACTTTTGAAAGAGTATGGTGTTAGTCGAAATACGATTCGATTAGCATTAAATGATTTAGAAGAGCGCGGCATTATTTATCGATTGCATGGGAAAGGTACATTTGTTTCGACAATTTATCTAGATCAAACCAACTTGGGAAGTATGTATTCTTTTAGTGAGCAAATGTCTGAAGCAGGTCACAAGCCAACAACACAAAACCGCACATTAGAACTTGTGACACCTGAAGAAGACGTTGCAAATCAGCTTAATTTAAAAACTGGTGAGAAGGCATACAAATTAGTTAGGTTACGTCTAGCTGATGGAGTACCACTAATGTATGGAGAAACTTATTTACCTGAAAAAATTTTCCCTGATCTAAAAATGTCAGACCTAGAGGAAAACTTATATACAGTGATGAAGCAAAAATATAATGAACAAAGTATTCTTGCTTTTGAAGATGTACAAGCAGTTAACTTGGACGAAAAAGACAGCAAAATCTTGGGTGTTAAGCCTGGGGATGCAAGTTTGAAGATTTTTAGACGGGCAATCAATGATAAAAATGTACCGATCGAGTTCACTATTTCTCTTGCTAGAGGAGATAGATTCATTTATCGATCACGTCAATACAATCATTTAGTTTAATTATTGAAAGGAATAGGCTCATGTTTACTAAAACCGATGCAGAACTAAAAAAGATGGGTGCAGATATTACTACTAGAGAAATTCAACAACAGCCTTCTTTATGGAAAGAAACTTTTAAGATATATAAAGAAAAGAAAACAGAAATCGATGATTTTTTAGCTAAAATTACTAAAAAATTCGATAAGGTAAAAGTGATTTTTACTGGTGCAGGAACTAGCGCTTATGTAGGCAATACAGTAATGCCTTATTTGAGAAAGCATGGAGACCGTACTAAATATGACTTTGAAGCAATTGATACAACTAAAATTGTTTCAACACCGGAAGATTATCTTGAAGCAGATACACCAACAATTTTGGTTTCTTTTGCTCGTAGCGGTAATTCTCCTGAGTCAGTTGCAACTATTGAACTTGCTAAGCAATTAGTTACTAATTTATATCAAATTGCTATTACCTGTGCTCCAGAAGGACATTTGGCTCAAGACTTAAAAGATGATCCAAATGGTTTAGTTCTTTTAATGCCTGCTAAATCATTAGACCAAGGTTTTGCAATGACTGGTTCGTTTTCATGCATGAGTTTAGCTACTTTATTAGTTTTTGACACTAGAAGTGATGCTGAAAAAGAAGCAATTGTTAGTGAAATTGCTGAAATGGGACAAAGTGTAATTGACCGTGAAGATGAAATTCAAAAACTAGTTAATATCGATTTTGATCGAATTACTTATATCGGTAGTGGTGCTTTAGGTGGATTAGCTGAAGAAGCACGACTTAAAATTTTGGAATTAACGGCAGGAAAAGTAGCAGCCTTATTCGATACTTCGATGGGATTGAGACATGGTCCTAAGTCATTTTTAGATAAGAAGACTATTGTTTTTGACTTTGTTTCTAACAATACCTACACCAGAAAATATGATTTGGATATTTTAGATGAGATCAAGGCCGATCAAATTGTTCCGTTAGTAATGGGAGTAGGTCAGCTTAAAAAGGATCAAGATTTTGATGGAAAATTCTTTGCCTTTTCTGGAAAAGAAGTGCCAGATGCATATTTAGCCTTACCAGATATTATGTTTGGACAAACTATTGCCTTGCTTACTTCAATTAAAGTAGGAAACACCCCAGATACTCCATCCCCAACCGGAACTGTTAACCGAGTTGTCAAAGGAGTAACAATTCACAAATTCATCAAATAAAATTCAAATTTTGAAAACAGTTTCAGATTAAAATATAAATTAATTTAAGGAGTTAACTATTATGTCATATTACATCCATGCAGGAAAATTCTTTTTAGAAAATAGAACTGAAAAGGGAGGTTATCTTGAGGTTCAAGATGATGGTAACTTTGGTCTATATTATCGAGAAGATGAAAAGCCTAGCCATGGCTTAATTAAAGAATATGGTGATCAATGGATTGCCCCTGGTTATGTAGATACACATATTCATGGTTTGCTTGATGAAGATACGATGAAGAGTGACTGGGAAGGAATTGACAAAATCTCAAAAGGTTTGTTGCAAGCTGGTGTAACTAGCTGGCTACCAACTACTATTACTGCTAGTGACAAAGAATTAACAGAAACTTGTGAAAAGTTTGCTGCACATAAGGGTGAAGAAACTGGTGCTAAAATTCAAGGTTTGCACTTTGAAGGACCTTTCTTTACTCCAAAGCATGGTGGAGCAGAAAATCCAAAGTACATGACTGATCCATCAATTATGCTTTTGAAAAAATGGCGTAAGGCTTCAGATGACCTGCTAATTAAGATTTCAATGGCACCTGAAAGAAAAAATGCTCGTCAGTTTGTACGTGAAGCAGTAAAAATGGGACTAGTTGTTGCTTTAGGCCACTCAGATTCTGATTTTGAAGATGCTATTGGTTGTGTTGAAGCTGGTGCTAGCGTATTTACTCATACATTCAATGGGATGAACAGTTTGTCACAACACTCACCTAATATTATTGGTGCTGCTTTTTCTTCACGTTTAACAACTGATGAATTAATCTGCGATGGTCACCATGTTGAAGAACCAGCTGTTCGTACTTTGGTAAATGCACGTGGACCAGAACATATTGCTTTGATTACAGATTGTATGCAAGCAGGTTTAATGCCAGATGGGGACTATGTTTTAGGCGAATTACCAGTTTATGTTAAAGACGGAATGGCACGTCTAAAAGAAACTAATAATTTGGCCGGTAGTATTTTGCTCTTAAAGGATGCAGTTAAGAATGTAGTTGATTGGAATGTGGCAACACCTGAAGATGCAGTTATGATGGCTAGTTATGTGCCAGCTAAGAGCTGTAATTTACTTGATAAGTGTGGAGTGATTAAACCAGATCACCCAGCTGATTTTGTTGTATTAAACCATGATATGACTGTAAGTGAAACTTATCTAAATGGTGAATCACGTTATAAAGCTTAAAAGTTTATACCTTTACAAGTAACTTTAGAAAATCTTAAAAAAGTGGTCGCAACCAGTTGACTAGCAAAACTTAATATACTAAGATTGAAATTGTAGAAAGCGTTTACAAAGTATTTACAAAAAATGGAGGAATCTCTATGAATATTGTGGGAGCTAGAATTGATGGACGGCTTGTCCATGGTCAAGTAGCTAATCTTTGGACTCCAAAACTTCAAGTTGATCGCATTATTGTTGTTGATGAAGAAGCAGCAAAAAGCGATATTCAAAAAAGCGGGTTAAGAATGGCTACGCCTCTTACTACTCGTCTTAGTGTTTTGCCAGCAAAGGTTGCGGCTGATCACTTAATTCATGATCGTTATGGTAATCAGCGAGTATTCATTGTCGCTAAAAAGCCAGCAGCTTTCTTAGATTTAATTAACTTAGGTCTTAAACTTGATACCTTGAATGTAGGTACCATGTCTCAAACTGATACTACTAAGCAAGTGACTAAGCAGATCAATGTTGAGGAAAAAGACGTTGAAGACTTTAAGAAAATAGCGGATAAGGGTGTGAGAATTACAGCTCAGTTAACTCCAAGCGATGATTCTCATGACTTTATGAAATTAATGAACGAAAAGATTAAATAGGAGGTTTAATTATGGCTTGGTGGCAAATATTACTACTTACCCTCTATGCTGGGTATGAAATTCTTGATGAATTACAAATTTATTCATCGTTGAATACACCAGTTGGAGCTGGCTTAATTGCTGGTTTGATCATGGGTGACTTAAAAACCGGTTTAATTATTGGTGGTGCCATGCAACTTACAGTTTTAGGTGTTGGTACTTTCGGTGGTGCTTCTAAGATTGATGCCACAACTGGTACAGTTTTAGCAACAGCATTTTCTGTAAGTATTAAGGGAATGAGCCCACAAGTAGCCATTTCTTCAATTGCGGTTCCTGTAGCTGCAATCATGGTTCAATTGGATGTTTTAGCAAGATTTGCTAACACTTATTTTGCTCACAGAATTGATCACTTAATTGAAGAAAACAACTATAAGGGAATCGAAAGAAACTTCCTTTATGGTGCAATTCCATGGGCCTTATCTCGTGCCATTCCTGTCTTTATTGCTTTAGCATTCGGACGTGGCTTAGTTCAAACAATTGCTAACTCATTAAACGGAAATTTAAAGTGGTTAGGTACTGGTTTAACAGTAGCTGGTGCTGTCCTTCCTGCAGTTGGTTTTGCTATTTTGCTTCGTTACTTACCAGTTAAGAAGCACATTGCTTACTTAATTATGGGATTCACATTTACTACTTTATTCTCAGTTTTGTTTACAAGTATTCAAACTTTGGGTACAGGTCTTCAAGCAGCAAATAAATCATTTACTGCAACTTTCAATGGTCTACCAATGCTTGCAATGGCTTTGATTGGATTAGCATTTGCAATCTTACACTACAAAGATGAAATTAGTGGCAAAGGTGGCAGTGGTAAAGGCGGAACAAATGAAGCCGCAACTACTACAGAATCCACTAATGTAGCTTCAGAGGGGGAAATCACCGATGATGAACTCTAAACCAACTTATAAATTAACAGATAAAGACTTTAATCAAATTAACAGACGTTCTCTATTCGGTTTCCAACTAGGTTGGAACTATGAAAGAATGCAGAATACTGGGTATTTATTCTTAATCTTGCCACAACTTCGTAAGATTTATGGTGATAATACTCCAGAATTACAAGAAATGATGAAGACGCATGTTCAGTTCTTTAACACTTCTAACTTCTTCAATACCATTATTACCGGTATTGACTTAGCTATTGAAGAAAATGAAGGTGTTGAAGGTAAAGATACTGTTACTGGTTTGAAGGTTGGATTAATGGGACCTTTTGCCGCAATTGGTGACTCAATCTTTGCTGCCTTGATTCCAACAATCTTCGGTGCCCTGGCTGCTTCGATGGCTTCTCAAGGAAACCCAGTAGGTGTATTTATCTGGATTGCTGCTCAAATTGCTATCTGTTTCTTCAGATGGAAGCAACTACGGTTTGCTTATGATAAAGGTGTAGCTCTTGTTACTGATATGAGAGATCGTTTGAATGCTCTAACTGATGCTGCTACAGTACTTGGTGTATTTATGGTGGGTGCTTTAGTAGCTACGATGGTTAATGTTAAGTTTGCTTGGGTACCACAAATTGGTAAAGTTACAATGGATATCCAAAATAACTTAGATATGATCATTCCTAAACTCTTGCCTGCTTTGATTGTTGGCTTTGTTTACTGGTTACTTGGAAAGAAGAAGATGACTTCAACTAAGGCTATCTTAATTGTTTTAGTTCTTTCAGTTATTCTTGGCGGCGTTGGTGTTCTTGCTAAGGTTTAGCAGTAAATTAAAGGAAAAATATTATGACAAAAGAATTAGTGTTAATCAGTCATGGTAAGATGGCTGAAGAAGTAAAAAAAAGTGCAGAGTTAATTATGGGTCCTCAAGAACATATTCATGTAGTATGCTTACTTCCGGAAGAAGGACCAGAAGATTTTGAAAAGAAGTTTCAAGATACCATTAACGGTATTCCTGAAGAAGATTTAACAGTATTTGCTGATTTAATGGGTGGTACACCAGCTAACACAGTTAGTCGCTTGATTATGAGTGGTCAAAATATTCACTTAATTGCTGGAATGAATCTAGTAATGGTAATTGATTGGCTCAATAGTCAAATGATTGGTAATGGTGCAGATTCTGTTAATGCTGGTAAAGCAGGAATTGTAGATATTAATCAAATGCTTGCTAGCATGAAGAAATAAATACATTAAAGAAATAAAGAAATAGCTCACGTGGGTAAAACTTGCGTGAGCTATTTTTTTATTAATACTTATAAAATTGTATATCTTTATCAGCTTTTAGGATAAGCTATTAGATATAACGAACAGACAGAATCAGTCCTAATAAATATTAAAGAAGTGAAAAAATGAAAAAATTTTGTTCGAAATGTGGAGCACCCTTAAAACCTGATGATCAATTTTGTCCAAAATGTGGTGCTTCTGTTGATGGTAACAGTAAGCAAGAACTGGAAAAAATAAATTCTATTAAGCAAAGACCGCAAATCAAAAGAAGTGAAATCCACAATTCTAAAAGTAATTTCAAAACAAGAAATATTATTATCGGAGTAGTTATCGCTATTGTAGTGCTTGTTGCTGGAGGGTGGGCAATTTATCAACATGGCCGCTCTTCAGCAGAAAGCAAAATAATTGGTGGTAATGGCAGACTAACTACTGCTGAAATAAAAAAGATGCCAAATAAACAACTAGCTGCTTGGGCAATTCTCTATGCAGATAAAAAATATGGTAAAAAATGGGGAGAAGCAGCAGATGAATTAAGAAGTGGACATTTAACAATTAAGAGTTACTCAAGCCATAAATTTGGCGACTACGAAATTAGTGCTACAAATGGTAGTACTTTGTATGCTGTAAATAACCAAGTAGGATATCTTATTTCTAAAGATAAAAAAGAGATAACTTATGTCGGAAATAAGTCGAATTATAGTAATAGAGATGTTTTAGAACAAATTTATCCAGTAATTAAATCTGAAAATACTGAAGAGAATGTAAGTAATTGGAATAATAATTTAACAATTGTTAAGGAAAAAGATAGTGCTGCCTCTTCAAGTACAAAAAAATTTACGACTGAAGAAAAGAAAGACACTAAGACAACTAAATTATGGTCGGATGAGCAGAGAGACAGGTTAATTAGTTATATGGATGAATTTGGTGATAAAATGCACCAACCATATTCGCATTATACTGGTAGCGGAAGTATAACAACTGCAGCTGGTCAAGAATACCCGAGTTTTCTATCAGAAGGAAAATTCAAATTGAGTTCAGGTGATAAGGATAGTCGTGATCCTGAAGATATGGATAGTATTAACCTCAAGTGGAATCCAGATGTTACTGATAAAGACAATGATAGTAATACATACAATGTAGTTGCAATCTTTAACTATAATGGAAAAAGTGCTGAACAGCACATTACTTATCTTTTTTGTTTTTATCATGGGGAGCCAGTGGCTCTTGTTGATCAAACAACTAATGGAGAATACACAGTGGTTCATGCAACTGCCAACCATGACTTAACTTCTAACTTTGAAGAAATTGCTAATAATGATTAGAAAAAGAAAAATCTGGTAGAAACCATCTACCAGATTTTTTTATTTATTAATATACAGCACCGTCATAGAAGTTGTATCTTGGGCGGTTGAAATCAAATGTAGCTAATTCACTCATTTTAATTACGTTGTCAGCAACGCCCCAACTCATCAAGTTGATTGATTCACCATATAATTCATCAGGAATTACAAGTAAAACATACTTTCCTTGAGACATAGCGTAACCTAATTCCATCCCTAAACCAACGTCTTCTTCTTTAGGAACGTAAACGCCAAGCATAACGTCACTAGTTTTAATACCAACTAGGTCACCGCTGTAAGTTGCTTGAGCCCATTCTTTATCATGTAAGTATTCGGGATGTTCGTCAACACGAATATCTTTATATTGATTTTGAAGAGGAACATAGCTGTTTTCTAAATCAACTGTTGGATTAGCATTAAGAACACTCATTGCATCTTTGTAAGCCTTGTTTTGAGTCTCAGTAAACCAACCAGCACCAAAATAAACTGTTTTTTGTTTTGTCATGGAAAACCTTTCTTTCTTATCGGTGTAATATTTTTTACATTAACTAACTTTAACAAAATTTGCCTAAAAGAAACACCCACTTTTGTATTTTTGAAATCGGTTTTATATAATGAAACTAGAAATTTTTGCTTAGGAAAGGCGGAACCTACTACGAATACTAAAAAAAGTCTTTTCGATCCAGAAGCTGTCTTTGTAACAGACTTAACTGATCGGAACGAGATATTCAAGACCGTTTCTCAAAGATTATATGACTTAGGCTATGTTAAAGAAGATTTTTTAGGCGATATTATTGAACGTGAAGATAAGTATCCAACTGGGATTTCGATGAGACCTTTATCTAGAGAACTTCCAGATGTTGCAGTGCCTCATACCGAAGGGGACTATGTTAGCGCACAATTAATTGTACCGATTGCTCTTAGAAATTCAGCTACTTTTAATAATATGGTTAATCCAAGCGAAGCATTGGAAGTTAAGTTCTTATTTTTGATTTTGAATAATGATCCAGATATGCATTCAACTATTTTGGCTAAAATTATGGACTTTCTAGCTGGAACTTCAGTTGATGATTTAAATGAATTATTTAATTCAGATTCAAATGAAGAAATTTATGATTTTTTAGAGAATAATTTTGAAATTGAAAAATAAAAAGAAGCTGCTTTGCAGCTTCTTTTTGTCTCCAGATTAAATTATTAAACTTCCGGATAATCAGTACTTGAAAATGAAAGTGAAAAGTAATCACACCGTTTATAGCCAATAACTAGTTCAACTACTTCACCTGTAGTAGATAAAATAGTTTTTTTGACTTGTCGTACAACGGGATAATCTTTAGCTATTTTTAGTTGCTTACTAATTTCGCTATCAGCTTTTACAATTGTGTCTGTTTCAGTAAAGGGCTCATCAAATAGGTACAGTTGCTTATCGCTTTGCAAGGTTTCATAGATACTATGATAATTATTCGGATCTTTAGCTAAATTTCGATTAATAAATTTAGCTGGTATAAATGAACGGTGCACCATAAATGGTGTGTCACCAATTAAACGTAAACGTTCAATATAGTAGTAACTATCATATTTGGGTAAGCCGAGTTTTTTTAAGATTTCGCTCTGCTTTTCCTCTTGGAGTTTCAAAACTTTAACTGTATCTTCTTCTTGTTTGTTTGAGAAGACTTCATTATCACTAAGACGAACTAATTTATCTTTTCTTGATCGTGAAATAAAAGTGCCTTTTCCTTGATGACGAACTAAATATCCTGCCTTGACAAGATCTTTCACAGCTCGGATAACAGTAATTGAAGAAACATTAAACTTATCTTTTAATTGAGCTTCACTATAAAATTTATCTCCATATTTAAATTTGCCAGAGATAATTTCTTGCTTTAGCTCGTTTTCAATTTGTAAATATTTTGGAATATCCATAATCTATATCAATCCTCAAGATAGATTCTCCTAAGATCCATGATATCACTGCTTGAGAGCTTCATGGTAGAACGAAGGTATTCGTTGATGCCACCGTATTGCTGGTTTAGGACGTGTACAGCATGGTCTAAGTATTCTGGATAGACTGACTGAATATCTTTAATAGACTGCAATACACGCTTGCTAGAACCGTCAGCGGCTGCTTGCTTAAGCATGGCATCAACAAAACTTTTTGTTGTGATATTGGTTAGAGTATAGTCATATTTGATAGTAGTAAAAGGTACACCTAATGCTGATAAGATCAATAAAGCTCCAAATCCTGTCCGATCTTTTCCGGCAGTACAGTGGAAAAGAAGAGCATTCTTGTCTTTATCATTTGTAAGCAAAAGGTCAAAGAATTTACGGTAAGCTTTTTGAGCAGTCTGTCCATTGATCATGTCTTCATAGGCAAAGAACATATGCTTAAAGCCAAATTCAGGATCTTTTTCGGCATTCTCTTCTAAAGCAAAGATCCCCTTAGATGCATTAGTTAGATCATCACTAAAAACTGGGTCAAAAACATATTTAGCGCCTTCTGGAACACGATCAGGATGATCATTTTTTTCTTTTTCTGTTCTAAAGTCAACGTCATACTTAACGCCATGGTTTTGCAATAATTCTAAGTCTGATGAAGAAAGATCAGCTAAATTACCAGTTCTAAGCAATTTATTATATTTAATTGTTTGACCGGATACAGTCTTATAGCCTCCAAGTTCGCGGAAATTGCGACCATTTTGGATGCCGATTAATTTCGTCTCATAATTTTCGCTCATTAGTATTTTTCCTCACTATAGTTATTTAAATACAGTATTATTACTTTAACATATTTTTTCTCAGATATTTTATTTTTCTCAGATCTATAAAAAGAAAACAAATTTATTAATTGGTATAATTAATGGTAAAATTACAATGTAAAGATGCAAATTCCATGCGGAGATGATTACTTATGGTAGAAGATTATGACAACATTTTAGTTCCTGTTGATGGTTCTGAAACTGCAGAGCGTGCATTTGATAAAGCAGTAAAGATTGCTCTTGATAACAATGCTCATCTGGATGTATTGAATGTTATTGATACTCGTCAATTTATGGGGGAAATGCAGGATACTTTGATTTCTGGGGATACCATTTATCAAATGACACAGGATTCCGAAGAGTATTTAAAGAGTCTAAAAGAATGGGCTAAGGAACACTTTAATTTTACTGATGTTTCTTACCATATTCGTTATGGCTCCCCTAAGAGAATTATTGCTGTTGATTTTATTAAAGATCACCACAACGATTTAATTATTATGGGTGCAACTGGTATGAACGCAGTTGAAAGAATGTTAATGGGTAGTGTTACTGCTTATGTTAACCAACATGCTTTATCAGATGTGTTAATTGTTAAGACTGATCTTGACAATAACAAGGTTGCAAAACCTAAGAAAAAGTATTTTTAAAAAACGAACATTATGAAATTCACTCTATCAGTAATGATAGAGTGTTTTTTTATAAAGTGGATCGATCCAATTTGATAAATTAATATTTACTAGCGCTTACATTAAAATAATAGTACCCAAGTACGAATATTTTTGATATGATACTTAAGAACGAACGTTAGTACTAGGGAAAGGGAGAACGATAATGGTGAATTTCGATTACAACATTATAAAACGTAACCAAGATTCAGTGGATCGTTCTTGGGCTGATTTCTTCGGGAAATCAGTCTTCATTGGTGTTGGCGCTTTCGTTGTTTTTTTAGCGACTTTTCTGGCTCAATGTGATTAGCTCTTTTTGTCAGCTCATCATATTGGGTCTTTTTTTGTATTTGTCATTTAATGTTTTTCATTAGGAGGAAATGATGAAAAAGTTCAAAAAAGTCTTAGTAGGCCTTTTTGCAATTTTACTTGCTGTTGTTGCAACTGCTTGTTCTAACAAGTCAAACAGTTCAAAGGATGGTTATACACCAAAATCATTAACTATCCAATTTGTACCTAGTCAAGCTGCTAATAAGCTTGAAGCTCGTGCTAAGCCTTTAGAAAAAATGCTTTCTAAAAAGCTTGGAATCCCAGTTCATGTTTCAATGTCAACTGATTACAACACAGTTGTTGAAGCTATGAAATCTAAAAAAGTTGATGTTGGTTTCTTACCACCTGATGGTTATGTATTAGCTCATAAACAAGGAGCTGCTGACGTTTTACTCCAATCTCAACGTTACGGCGTTAAGCAACCTAGTGGTAAGGCAACTAATAAATTAGTTGATTACTATAGAGCAGAAATTCTTGTTAAGAAGGGTTCTAAAATTAAATCTTGGAAGGATCTAAAAGGCAAGAGTATTTCAGTTCAAAACCCAACTTCTTCAGCAGGTTATGTTTTCCCAATTGCTGAACTTGGAGAAAAAGGTTTGGATGTGCCAAAGGATTGTAAGTTAGTTACTGTTACTGGCCAAGACCAAGCAGTTTTGAATGTATTAAATGGTGATACTGACGCAGCATTTGTGTTTGAAGATGCTCGTAACACTGTTAAAAAAGACAATCCTAAGATTATGGACCAAGTTGTCCCAATTTACTTCACTAAGCCAATTCCTAACGATACTATTTCTGTTAGAAGTGATATGTCTAAGTCCTTCCAAAAGAAACTTGCAAAGGCATTTATTGAAGTTGGTGAATCTAAAGAAGGTAAGAAGATTATCGAATCAATTTATAGTCACGAAGGCTACACTAAGTCTAAGGACAGCAACTTCGATATTGTTCGTAAATATGACAAGATTATTGCCAAGGACAAGAAATAGTCAATTAAATAAAGCTTAGTTAGTAAAAGATAATTGTCCCTAAAAGACAATTATCTTTTTATGCACTGTAGTCAATTTAAATAATGTTAAGGAGATTTTTAAATTAAATGGCAGCTACTAATCAGCCGATGATTCAACTAAAAAACGTTAGTAAAATTTATGATAACGGAACAGTTGGTTTAAAGGATATTAACTTAAATATTGATAAGGGAGAATTTATAGTAGTAGTAGGTCTATCTGGTGCAGGTAAGTCTACTTTACTTCGTTCAATTAACCGTCTACAAGATGTCTCAGAAGGAGATATTATAATTGATGGCAAGTCAATTACCTCTGCTAAGGGTAAAGACTTACGCGAAATTCGTCGTGATATTGGAATGATTTTCCAAAGCTTTAACTTAGTTAAACGTTCAAGTGTTTTACGCAATGTTTTAACTGGCCGAGTAGGTTACTATCCAACTTGGAAAACAACTTTTAACTTATTTACTAAGGAAGATAAGCAAAAAGCATATGAAGCATTGCAACGTGTTGACTTAGCAGATAAAGTTTATACTCGTGCGGATCAACTTTCCGGTGGACAACAGCAACGTGTTGCTATTGCCCGTGTGCTTACTCAAAATCCTAAGATTATTTTAGCTGATGAACCAACAGCTTCACTTGATCCTCAAACTTCACGTCGAGTTATGCATGATTTGAAGATGCTTAATGAAGAATACGGGATGACTGTAGTTGCTAACCTTCACAGCGTAGAACTTGCTAAGGAATTTGGAGATCGAGTAATCGGTGTTCGTGCAGGTCAAATTGTTTATGATGGTAAGATGAGTGAAACTTCTCAAGCTGTCTTTGACGATATTTACAATGGTGGAAATGGCAAGAAAGGGGAAGAAGATGCCTAAATCTAAGGAACAGCATTTAGCTGAATTGCCTAAAAAGAAATTCAAAATTATGAACCTTGTATGGGTCGTAATTATGGTTTTAGGTCTCTTTCTTTCAGTAGATGTAACAAATACCCATATTAGTGTTTTATTTAATAACTTTAGTCAATTCACTGATATTTTTGTTCAAATGTGTCACCCCGATTGGGGATATGCCGCTACGGCAGTTCCACTTTTAATTGAAACAATTAAAATGGCAATTTTAGGAACTGTAATGGGATCAGCCATCGCCTTTGTTTATTCTCTTTTAATCGCTAGAAATATTGTTAAGAATAAGGCCGTTACTGGAATTCTAAGAATAATTATGAATATTGTTAGAACTATTCCAGACCTACTCTTAGGTGCAATCTTTGTTGCCGTTGTAGGTATTGGTCCAGTTGCCGGTGTTCTAGCCTTAACTGTATTTACATTTGGTGTGGTTGTTAAATTGTTCTATGAAGCAATTGAAACAATTGATCCAGGCCCAATCGAAGCTTTAACAGCCGTTGGTGCAAATAAACTACAAATTATTCATTTTGCTGTGATGCCACAAATAATTACTTACTTTATTTCTTATGTTTTATATGCATTTGAAATTAATGTCAGAGCTTCAACAGTTCTTGGATATATTGGTGCCGGTGGTATTGGTTTGTACTTACAACAAACTCTTCAAGTCTTTGACTATGCTAAGACCGGTATGATTATCTTAGTTATTATCGTTGTCGTAGTTATTATCGACTACATTTCTACTAAATCTCGGGAGGCGTTGATGAAATAATGGATACTACAATGAAAAAATTACCTCCTAAACCAGTGGATACTAAGAAGAAGGTTCAACACTGGACAATTGCCATTGTTACTATCATTTTAATTATTTGGTCATTTGTAGGAATGGATTTTGGCGGAATAAAGGCAAGTGCAGGTCAAATTGCAGGAGCTATTGTAGCCGGAATTTTTCATCCTGACTGGTCATATGTATATAACGGAAGCGGTGAAGATTTAATTTCTCAATTATGGGAAACAATCTGTATTGCTTTCTTGGGTACTTTTATTTCTGCAATTATTTCTCTACCTTTCGCCTTTTGGGCAGCTAATACGCGTCATAAGAAATGGTATACATCCCGTTCAGGAAAAGTTGTATTAGCCGTTATTCGTTCATTCCCCGAAATTGTTTTAGCTTTGATGTTTATTAAAGCCGTAGGACCAGGTTCTGCAGCCGGTGTATTAGCATTAGGTTTCCACTCAGTTGGTATGCTTGCTAAATTGTTCTCAGAAGCAATTGAAAACCTTGAAGAAGGGGCAAATGAAGCCGTTACTGCAGCTGGTGGATCTAAGTTTAACATTATTATGTTTGCCACAATGCCTAACTTAATGCCAGCCTTAATCTCTAACACTTTGTATCGATTTGATGTTTCAATTCGTTCAGCATCTATTCTAGGTTTAGTTGGTGCTGGTGGTATTGGTTATCCATTAATTATTGCCTTGCAATACCGTCAATGGAATCGTGTTGGTGTAATTCTAGTTGGGATTATTGTCATGGTTGTTGTTATTGACTGGATTTCTGGCTGGATTCGAAAGAAATTAGTTTAATTAATTAATAAAACGAGTAGTAAAATCAGAACTACTCGTTTTTATTTTGGTAAATTATAAAATTTTTTGTAATATCTACCTATAATATGCATAAGTACAGGAAAAAAAGAACTTTTTTGTTATAATGGAAGTTGTATTTCAAGGAGGACAATATGGATAATTTAACTACCATGACATTGGCTGACGATATGGCTTTATCACAAGAAAAGATTATCAACGGCCAACAAGACCTGAATACCAAGAGAATTTATAATGAAATTAATAGTTTGGATATTCTTGATAAGCCAATCGAAGAATACTTTGATATGACTCAAGATGAATACTACAATAGTGAATCTGATGGTAAATTAACTTTACTGCATTTAGATAAACCATTGCGTGAGCTAAGTGATCGTATTTTAACTAACCACGTAGATGGATATGTAGATCAAGACGAGATTAATTTAACCTATAATCATGAGGATCCATTGCAAGATGGTAGCTATGATCGTGCTACTGATTTACATGTACTTTTATATAGTTTAAAAGTCATTGGCGCTGTGAGAGCTATTGCTCCGAATGATTTGAAAAAGGTTTTGTCTAAAGATGCGGTTTTATCATTGGGTCTTGCCGCAAATGCTTTGGCAAATAATTAACCCCAAGGCCAAGTAAGGGCCTTTTTTTGTGTGATGAGTGGGGAAGAGTATCATGAAAATTATCAAGAAAACCAAAGGTATGATTGATAAATTTTCCGGTGTAACCCGGAAGATGATGCGAAAGAAAAATAATATTCCATTTGATGGAATGCAAAAGTATATGACTGTTGGTGAGTATAACGTTGGAGCGCCTGAAGGAACTCCTCATGGTGAAGAATATAAGCTTATTGTTTATAAAGATACTGACAATGTCTTACACCAAGCTTTACGTTCGATTAATGCGTCTGATCTAGCACCAGCTTATGTTCGGAAGTTTGATAAAAGGCTAAATCGTTATACTGCATTTGTTAATAAGCAGACAGGACGTCGTTATATCGTTGAAGATCAACTAGATCAGTTAGTAGATTATGTGAAAAAGCATAGCCGAGATGGTTATAACTCAATTAATATCGGTGTTTTAACCGATACGCACTATAAAGATGCTGATAGTATTGATTTTTATGGGCATAACGGACTTCGTCATGTTAAAGAGTTTAATTATCTTGAAGATAAAGATGTTTTAGATTTAAAGGCTCATTTAGGTGATTGGATGGATGGATCCGACCCAGGATTAGTTGGCGAAGCAGAGTTGATATCTTTGTCTAGAACGTTTAGATCTAAAAAAACTAACTTTGCTGTCATCAAAGGTAATCACGATGAAAATGATAAATTTGATGAGCACCATGATCTGAGAGCTAGTTTTCCGGAAAATGAATTTGAAGACATAATGTGGCCAAGTATGTACGCACAAGATGGCATTCACTATATTACGCGCAAGCATGGGGTTGCATATTTTGATAAAGATGACATTAGAATCATTACGGTCAATACATCTGATTTACCTTATGAGCTAGACGAGCAAGGTAAGAAAAAATACGATACTAAACTTGCTTTAGCGATTCGTGAAGATCAGATGCAAGAAATTATCGAAATTCTTGAAAATTCAAATGGTAAAACAATTATTTTCATGAGTCATGCAAATCCTATTACTCGCAAGGGAACGAATGCCTTGAAATTTAATGGGCGTTCTCTACATGAATTAATGGTTGCCTTCAATCAACGTGAAAAAGGCTATCTTAATTCAAGGGATGTTCCTCCTGAATTTACCCTAGCTAACAGCTTTGATTTCACAAAGATAAAAAATGCAAAAATAGTTGCATATTTATGTGGACACCGTCATACTGAAGACCAATATCGCATTAACGGTATACAATATATATTTTTTAATTGCTCGGCTCTAATGGGCCCTAACCATGCGCTTACTACGCAATATAATAAGCGCTGGAATAGACAGATGGATCATGCTAATGAAGCAGCTGGATATATAGTAAATGTTGATGTTCAAAGACATTTATTACAAGTATTTGGATATGGGGCTGCTTCTAAGAGACGATTCTATCGAATTTAATTTTTGAAATGTAAATAGCTTATAATAAGACTACTGTTTATTTTGAGGTGAAAGTTACTTATGTGTGGAATTTGTGCGTTTTTTGATCCTGAATTAAAGGATAAAGACTGTGCTATTCAAGGAATGATGGATACAATTAAACACCGTGGTCCGTCTTCTGATGGAAAATATACTAATGATAAGGTGGCTTTAGGTTTTAGACGTTTGTCAATTATTGACCTTCGTGGTGGAAGTCAACCAATTTTTAATGAAGATAAAAGTAGAGCAATTATTTTTAATGGGGAAATTTATAATTTTAAACCATTAAGAAAAGAATTAATTGATGCAGGTCATACCTTTACTACTAAGGCTGATACTGAAGTTTTACTTCACGGCTATGAAGAATGGGGAATGGATGGCTTATTGAAGAAAGTTCGTGGTATGTTTGCTTTTGTAATTTGGGATGACAATACCAAGACTTTATATGGTGCTCGTGACTTCTTCGGAATTAAGCCAATGTACTACTCAGACCAAAATGGTAAGTTAATTGTTGGTAGTGAATTGAAGAGCTTCTTAGCTTACCCAGGCTTTAAAAAGGAATTAAATACTGAAGCAGTTAAGCCATACTTAATGAACCAATATAACGACTTAAAGGAAACTTTCTTTAAGGGTGTTTACCGCTTCCCAGCAGGTCACTGGTTCGAATATAAAGATGGCAAAATGAAGACTCATCAATACTGGGATGCTAAGTATGTTGAAAATAGTCTAAGTTTTGAAGAAACCTTAGACAAAATCAATGAAGATTTAAAAGAAACTGTTGATTTATACAGAAATGCGGACGTACCAGTTGGTGCATTCTTGTCTGAAGGTATTGATTCTTCTTACTTAACTAGTTTACTTGATCCTGAAGATGTCTTCTCAGTTTCTTTTGATGATTCTACATATAATGAAGCATCAAAGGCTAAGGCACTTTCTGACTTACACGGCTGGAAATTCTTTGCAGATAAAGTTGATGCAGATGAAGCAATGCGCGACTTCCCAGAAATGCAATATCACATGGACGAACCAGATGCTAACCCATCTATTATTCCATTATGGTACTTGTGTAAATTAGCTAGAAAGCATGTTACTGTTGCACTTTCTGGTGAAGGTGCTGATGAATTATTTGCAGGCTACGTTAACTATGGAATGCATACCCATAATGATGTAATTAAGGTCTTTACTGCTGGCCTTAAGAAATTACCTAAGAAGAGTCGTGTTCGTTTAGCTCATAAGATTAAGAAGATGCCTAACTTCCCAGGTAAAGTCCATATGTACACTAACTTGGCAGAGCCAAGTGAATTTTATGTTGGACAATCTGTCATTTATGATATGGACTATCCAACTATCTTTACTTCTAAAGATGCTAATGGTATTTTGCGTGATAAATATAAGAATGATCTGACAGTTAACGGTATTTATCAAGAAGACTTTAAGAAAGTTAAAAATATTGATGAAGTTAAGCAAATGCAATATATTGATCTTCACCACTTTATGCTTAATGATATTGAGCAAAAAGCAGATAAGATCTCAATGGCTCACTCTCTAGAATTACGTGTGCCATATCTTGATAAGAAGATTGCAGAACTTGCTAACTCAATCCCAACTAAATATTTAGTTAACCGTCACGATACTAAATATGCTCTTCGTAAAGCATCTGAGAAGGTCTTACCAGAAGAATGGGCTCAAAGACCTAAGCTTGGTTTCCCAACTCCAATTAAGCAATGGCTTAAGGAACCAAGATTTTACAAACAAGTTAGAGCATTGTTTACTGAAGACTTTGTAGATGACATTTTTGACCAAAAGAAGATTGTTAAATTGCTTGATGATAATTACAAGGGCGATGGTTCAGCTCGTCGTCAAATTTGGGCTATTTACACTTTCTTAGTTTGGTATAAATTATTCTTTGTTGATTATGATGAAACTGTTAAGAAGTATCAACATGTTCAACCAGAAGTAGCAGAATTAATTGAAAGTGGCAGACTTGTTTAATTAAAGTTAGAGAGAAGTACGGATACAAAATGGTACAAGCAAAATTTACCCCTATTTTATTAGGTAGTGATATCAATGTTTACGGAATGGCTCGCTCCTTCAACGAGGCTTATGGAATTAAGGTTCAAGCTTGGGCTGCTAGTCAATTAGCAGCAACGCGCTATTCTAAAATTGTTGACGTAGAAGTTCATGAAGGCTTTGAAGAAGATCCAGGCTTTATGAACGTTATGAAGCAAAAGATTGAAGAATACAAGAATCATCCAGAACCAGTTATTTTAATTGCTTGTGGAGATGGCTACGCAGAATTATTGGCTAAGCATAAGGATGAGTTGAAGGATACTTTTGTTGTTCCTTACATTGATTATGACTTGCTAGAGAAGCTAATTTCTAAAGAAGGTTTCTACGAAATTGCTGAAAAATATGGTCTTCCATATCCACATACTAAGATTGTGACTATGGATGACTATAAGGCTGAAAACTATTTGAATTTACCATTTGATTATCCAGTTGAATTGAAGCCAGAAGATCCAGTTTCATGGTTGAATTGTCAATTTGAAGGCCGTAAAAAAGCCTTTACTATTCACGATGAGGCAGAATTAGTAGATATCGTTGGTAAAATCTATACCAATGGTTATACTGAAGACTTGATTTTACAAGATTTCATTCCAGGCGATGATTCTAACATGCGTGTTCTTAATGCTTATGTTGATAAAGATCACAAGGTTAAGATGATGTGCTTAGGTCACCCACTTCTTGAAGACCCAACTCCTCAATCTATCGGTAATTACATGGCAATTTTGCCAGCCTTCAGCCAAAAGCTTTACGATACTGTTCAATCATTCCTTGAAAAATTGAACTATACTGGTATGGCTAACTTTGACATTAAGTACGATCCAAGAGATGGCGAATACAAATTCTTTGAGATCAACCTCCGTCAAGGTCGTTCAAGTTTCTATGTAACTTTAAATGGCTATAACTTAGCTAAGTGGTATGTAGATGATTATGTTGAAGATAATTTGAAAGATAAGCCAACAGTTTATGGAAATAAAGACGGTGCTAACTATATGTTGTGGCTTGGTGTTCCAAAGAAGATCTTTAAGGAATATGCTTACGACAACGGTTCAAAACGCCTAGCTGAAAAGTTAATTGATGAGGGCCACTACGGTACCACTGTCTTCTATGATAAAGATCGTAGCTTAAAACGTTGGTTATTGATGCACTATATGTTCCATAACTACTATGCTAGATATAAGAAGTACTACCAAGTAAATAAGGGACAATATTTTGAAGAAGAAGCTAAAAAATTAGAAAAACAAGCTCTTCGTGATGGTCAACAAGAAAACCATGAAAATGAAATTTAACTAGAAAAATACTGCTGAGAATTTTTTACTCTCAGCAGTATTTTTTTGACTACTTTACTAATTATAGAAAATTTTGAAAATGAGCCTCTCTCTTGCTAGACGTGACTTTTGCTTAATACAATATATATGATCCAAAATGTCAATACCTACAATATCATGTAGTTTCTGATAGAATAGAACCATAGATATTGTGAAAGAAGAGAATAACCATGTTACAACAAGATGCTCAAATTAAATCAATTACTCAAATGACACTGCCAGAAACAGCTATTAAAAGAGACGGCAGCATCTATCCTTTTGCTCTTTACAAAATTGAAATGGTTTTAGATAGCTTGCATCTGACTGAACATGAAGCAGATATTTTACCTGCTATCCTTCAAAAATTAAATGGTGCAAAGCAGACTTCTACTGAGAAAATAGCAGATGCATTTGTTCAAACATTAATCGAACTCGGCTTTAGTGATGAAGCAAATGCTTATGTTGATTACCGTAGAGAAGATGAAGCTAATTTTAAGAAGCAAACTGAGACTACTAACCGTCTGGATCGCTTAGTTCATCATGATCCAACAATTGTTAATGAAAATGCTAATAAAGACTCACGTGTTTTTTCAACTCAGCGTGATTTAACAGCCGGTGTAGTTGGTAAAACAATTGGTTTAACGATGATGCCAGAACATATTGCGAAGGCTCACTTACGCGGTGACATTCACTGGCATGACTTAGATTACACGCCGCTCAGCCCTCTAACTAACTGTTGTTTGATTGACTTTAAAGAGATGCTGAGTCATGGATTTACAATCGGAAATGCAAATATTGAATCTCCTCATTCAATTGAAACTGCAACTGCTCAAATGTCTCAAATTATTGCTAATGTTGCTTCTAGTCAATATGGAGGCTGTTCTGCCGACAGAGTAGATGAAGTTTTGGCTCCATATGCTGAAAAGAATTATCACAAGAATATTAAAGAAGCTAGCGAATTTTTTGACGATGAAGAAAAGATCAAGGCTTTTGCAGTTAAGCGAACAAAAAAGGATATCTATGATGCTATGCAAGCTCTTGAATATGAAATTAATACTCTATTTTCAAGTCAAGGGCAAACACCATTCACTACTTTAGGTTTTGGACTAGGAACATCTTGGATTGAACGTGAAATCCAAAAAGCAATCTTAAAGATTAGAATTGAGGGTTTAGGAAAAGATAAGAGAACAGCTATCTTTCCTAAGTTAGTCTTTACGCTAAAGAAGGGACTTAACTTACATCCTGGAGATCCAAACTATGATATCAAGGAATTAGCTTTGGAATGTTCTACTAAGCGTATGTATCCAGATATTGTTAGTTATGACATGATTAAGAAAATTACTGGATCATTTAAAGCTCCAATGGGTTGTCGTTCCTTCTTACAAGGGTGGAAAGATCCAGAAACTGGTAAAGAAGTAAATTCTGGTCGTATGAACTTAGGTGTTGTTACTTTAAACCTACCTAGAATTGCCATGGAATCAAAGGGAGACAAAGATTTATTCTGGCAAATTTTTAGAGAAAAAGTCCAAACAGCACATGAAGCTTTACAAATTAAGGCTAAACGTTGTACTGATGCTGTACCTGATAATGCTCCAATTCTTTATGAATATGGTGCTTTTGGTAAAAGACTAAATGCAGAAGATAATGTAAATGATCTTTTCAAAAATGGACGCTGTACAGTTTCCTTAGGCTATATTGGACTTTATGAAGTTGGTACAGTCTTTTATGGTCCTAATTGGGAACATAATGAGGAAGCGCACCAATTTACTATTAATATTGTTAAAGAACTTCACGATTACTGCGCTAAATGGGAAAAAGAAGATCCAAATCACTATCACTACAGTGTATATTCAACTCCAAGTGAAAGTTTGACTGATAGATTTTGTCGTTTGGATACTAAAAAATTCGGTAAGGTTAAAGATATTACTGATAAGGAATACTACACTAATTCCTTCCACTACGATGTAAGAAAGCACCCAACTCCATTTGAAAAATTAGCTTTTGAAGCTCCATATCCATTTTATGCTGCAGGTGGATTTATTCATTATTGTGAATATCCAAACCTTAAGCAAAATCCTAAGGCACTAGAGGCTGTTTGGGATTGGGCCTATGATAAAGTAGGATACTTAGGAACCAACACTCCAATTGACCAATGCTACAAGTGTGGTTTTAAGGGTGAATTTAAGGCAACCGCTAAAGGCTTTGAATGTCCACAATGTGGAAATCATGATCCAGAAACTTGTGACTGTGTAAAGCGTACTTGTGGTTATCTAGGCAATCCTTTGAAACGTCCAATGGTTCATGGTCGTCATGAAGAAATTGTCCACCGTGTAAAGCACTTGAATATGGGAATGGAAGAAAAGATGGCTAAGGATGAAGTTAGAAAGAATGACGAATACTGATGCCAGAGAAAGATAAGAATAATCAAGAAGGTCCTGATGTTCGAGGAAATTTAATTAAGGTTAATGTTGGTGGAGATACAATTTTTGTTGATTCTAATCAATACAAACCGCAAGTTGAACATGCTAAAAAATTAAAACAACAACATAGAAAACCGAAGAATCCTAAGCCCCAAGAATGGAAGTCAGAAGAATACTCTAAGCATAAAATTGCTGACTATAAGCCATTTAACTTTGTTGATGGTGAAGGGGTTAGATGCAGCTTATATGTGAGTGGATGCTTGTTTGACTGTCCTGGTTGCTATAATTTAGCAGCCCAAAATTTTAATTATGGACGTCCTTATACTCAAGAATTGGAAGATAAAATTATTGAAGATATGTCTCAATCCTATGTGCAGGGGCTAACTTTATTAGGTGGAGAACCTTTTTTAAATACTTGGGTATGCTTGAAATTAATTAACCGGGTGCGTAAGGAATTTGGACATAGTAAAGATATTTGGTCTTGGTCAGGCTATACCTGGGATGAGCTTCAAAAAGAAACTCCTGATAAGAAAGAAATGCTTTCAAAGATTGATATTTTAGTTGATGGACGTTTCATGGATGATTTGAAAGATCTGACACTACAATTTCGTGGTTCAAGTAACCAGAGAATTATTGATGTTCAAAAATCAATTAAGGCTAATAAGGTTGTTATTTGGGATAAACTAGTTAGATAAATTTGATAGAATAAGGGAAACAAGAGAGTTTCTCTTATTTTTTTAGGTGAAAAGATGCAAGAAAAGAATTTGGAATTAGTAGATAAAATTATGACCGCTCTTCAAGGTGTCGAAGATCCAGAGTTGTTGATTGACGTAGTCAATCTAGGCTTGATTTATGGAATCGATATTGAAGGAGATCATGCAACAATCAAGATGACCCTAACTATTGTGGGATGTCCCTTATCTACATATCTACAAAACGCAATTGAAAAAGCAGTTTTATCTGTGCCGGAAATAAACACTTGTGATATAAAGTTGGTTTGGTATCCAGTTTGGAATCCAGAGCGTATGACAGTAGCTGCTAAGAAACAATTAGGGATGCTTGATAATGAGCAAGCACTTGACCAAGAAAATGAAATTGAAGAGACAGAAGAAAAAGAGAAGATAATTGATTTCTCTGTTCCAATAAAGAAGCTGGCTGAAGAATATCCAGATTTTATTCAAATTATGTATGACTGCGGCTTTACAAGAATTAAAATCCCAGGTTTGTTGTCTACTGTAGGAAGAGTAATGACGATTCCACTTGGTGCGCAGGCTATGAAGATTGACTTAGATAAAGTAAAGCAGGCGTTCGAGGATAAAGGCTACAAGGTGATTAATTAATGAAAGAACTAGATAAAGAACGACAACAAGCTATTTTAAAAATTTTAAATTTTATTCAAGACGGTGGAGAGCTTGAAGAAGCAAAGAAAATGTTTCAAGCTGCCTTTGATCAAGTTGATGTAGCTGAAATTACTGCGGCAGAAAGAGAATTAATTGCACAAGGTCTTGATCCAAGAAAAATTCAATATTTATGCAATGTTCACGCTGATGTTTTTAAGGGTAATATTAAGGAAAATAAGGAGAATTCTGAGTTTGAAAAACCAGGTCATCCTGTTCATACATTCAAGTTAGAGAATATTGTTCTTAAGTCATTGGTAAATGACGCCTTATTACCAGACCTTGCTAAGTGGGAAAAGGGAGATAAGAGTGCACTCTCAAAGTTAAGGCAGGAGTTAAAAGACCTAGCCAAAATTCATTATCATTATGCTCGTAAAGAAACTTCCATGTTTCCCATTATGACTAAATATGGAATTACTGCACCACCGAAAGTTATGTGGGGCGTTGATGATAAAATCCGAAAACTTATTGGTCAAGCTAATTTACTTATTAGTCAAAAAGATATTAATAAGGCTGAAGTGTCTAAGGCAATAAAAGAGACAGCACATGAAGTTCTTGAAATGATTTTTAAGGAAGAAGAAATCATGTTGCCAATGATTGATGAAGTTGCTAGTGAAGAAGACTGGGGTAATGTCAAAAATGAGGAAGAGCAGATTGGCTATACCTTGATTCAAAAACCAATGAATTGGAAACCTAAGGAAAAGCCGAAAAGTGATGGGCCTATTTCTATCGATAAATTAAGTAGCTTAGCACTAAATTTTGCAGAAGGGAGCTTAAATTTAGAACAATTATCTGCAATTTTGGATTTATTGCCTTTTGCATTAACTTTTATTGATGAAAATGATAAAGTAGCTTATTTTGGCGGAGGCGCCAATATTTTTCCCCATTCTAAAAATGCACTCGGCAATAGTGTTTATTCTTGTCATTTACCTGAGAGCGTACCACGAGTTAAAAAGATTTTTGACGATTTTCACCAAGGGAAAAAAGATAAGTATGAGTTTTGGTTTAAGCCAAGACATATGGGACGGTACTTATACTTACAGTATTTTGCTGTGAGAAAAGACAATAAGTATTTAGGCTGTTTAGAAGTTGCTCAGGATGTTACTGATATTAGAAATTGGAAGACAGAAAAGAAATAATTAAAAGACTCTACCGTTAGGCAGAGTCTTTTTACTATCGTGCAAAAATGTTCATTAATTGCTAGACTGAATGTAAGAATATAGAAGAAAAGGGTGAGAAAGTTGCATAGTAAGGGAAATATCCAACCGGATGATGAGATAAAGTTACATTGGCTGCTTTTAGGTGAGTTATTTACCTGGATTGGAGCCAGTTTTATTTGGCCACTAACTTCAGTTTATTTGAATAAAAGACTCCATGTTTCTTTGGCTATGATTGGAATAGTACTTTTGTTTAATTGTTTAGCTAATATGCTTGGTTCATTTATTGCTGGCTGGGCATATGATCATTTCAATCCATACTATTTAATTATCGCCGGCGCTGGCTTAGATGCCTTAGTACTATTTGGGATGGCTGCTAATCATACTTGGCCAATTTATTGGGTTTGGATGACTTTGACTGGTCTCCTGGGCGGCTGGAACGGTGCGTTAATTAATTCAATTGCAACTAGCATCAAGTCTAAGCCCAGTCGATATGTCTTTAATACAATTTATTTTGCACAAAATCTTGGTGTGGTATTAGGGACATTAATTGTAGGTTATATCTATGATTATTCAGTTACAATTTTATTTATAATTGCGGCCAGTCTTTTTTTGATTGTAAGTATAAATGCAATCATTAATTATCGCCCAATTATTAAGTTTCATTTAGAAAGAAAAGCTCAGCAAAATAAAGATAGTAAAAATAAGGCAACTCCGATGCCTGCTGCCAATCTAAAGCTGACTATTGGCTTTTTTACTACCTTAGCTGTAATTTGGTTGATGTATATGAATTGGGAATCTAACCTTTCAGTTTATATGGTTTCTTTGGGAATTCCTTTTCATTTATATAGTTTATTGTGGACGATTAATGCCAGCATTATTGTAATTGTTCAAGCATTTTTAAGTCGTTTCCCTAACATATTTAAGAACTTGTTTCATCAAGTAGTATTTGGGGTTACTATGTTTGCTATTTCTTTTGTAACTCTAATTTTTGCAAAAGACTATGCTCACTTTGTATTTTCAATGGTTACTTTAACTCTCGGTGAATCAACTGCAATGCCGGCTATGCCTGCCTATGTCAATGACTTATCTCCGGTCGATAGTAAAGGTAAATATCAAGGTTTAACAATTTCAACGTCGGCTGTTGGGAGGGCCTTTGGACCTTTATTTGGAGGCTTAGTCATTGATAAGTTTGGCTATATCAATTTCTTTATTGTTGCTGCAGTTGGGATTTTTATGATGCTGGCAATTATTGTTCCCCTTCATACGAGATTAAAAGGAAAGTTGAAAATATTTAGGTAAACTTTTACATGATTTTTCTTATTAAGTGAAAAGCTTTACAGAATGAAAGCGATCTCTTCTTTTTATGAAAGCGCCATCTTATAATATAAATGTGCGGTAAATGAAAAGGAGATACACGATGAGAAAGATTTCACCTGCAGTTGCAAAACATATGGATAATTTATCTAATGAGGCTGGAGTAATCAGTGCATTAGCAATTGACCAAAGAGGATCATTAAAACGAATGTTAGCTGAGGCAGCAAATAAGCCTGCTGATGAAACAACAATTGTTGATTTTAAGGAAGCTGTTTCTAGTGAGTTGACTCCATATGCTTCTGCCATTTTAACGGATCCGGAATATGGTCTTCCAGCAACTAAGGTTAGAGATAAGAATTGTGGTTTATTATTATCTTATGAAAAGACCGGTTATGACACCACTGAACCAGGTAGAATGTGTGATTTAATTGCCGATCAATCAGCATTAAGAATTAAAAATGATGGCGCTGATGCAGTTAAGTTCTTACTTTACTACGATCCAGACGAAAGTGATGAAATTAACGATAAGAAGAAGGCTTTTGTTGAAAGAGTAGGGGCCGAGACTAAAGCGAATGGATTGCCATTTTTCCTTGAATTATTAACTTATGATGGGAAAATTGATGATGCTAAAGGTGAAGCATATGCAAAGGTAAAGCCTGAAAAAGTCTTCAAAACTATGGAAGAATTTTCTAAGCCTCAATATGATGTAACAGTTCTAAAAGTTGAGATGCCATTTAATATCAAGTTTGTAGAAGGCTATAATGGCGGCAATAACGTTGTTTACACACAAGAAGAAGCAAAGAAGTTATTGAAGAAACAATCAGATTTAACTGATTTACCATATATCTTTTTATCTGCTGGTGTAACTTCAGAAGAATTTATTGCAGAAATTAATATGGCTGAAGAAGCAGGTGCTGACTTCAATGGCGTTCTTTGCGGACGTGCAACTTGGAAGCCAGCAATTAAGCCATTTGCGGCTGAAGGAGAAAAGCAAGGTAGGGAATGGCTTTCAACTGAAGGAAAGAAAAATATCGAAAACTTGAATGATGCCCTTAAAGGTGCCAAATCATGGAAAGATAAGTTAGAAATTGAAGAATAATAAATGAATTAACTATCGAAAAACAAGGTCAGAAGTGGCCTTGTTTTTTTGTGTATGCATAAGTTTAGACGTAACTTGAAAAAACGTATTTAACGCAATAAAATAAAAAAGGAATTGTTAATTTGGAGGAAAAAATGAAGGGATTAAAATATACAAGTTTGGCTGTTGCTGCATTAACAGCTACTCTTTTAGCAAGTACTAATAATAGTAAAGTTCAAGCTGCTACAGTTGATAAAAATAACACTGTTACAGTTGCTAAATCAGATAAAGAAAAATTACAAGATGCTGTTAACCAAGCACAAAACTCGGTTAATAATGCTCAAGCAAGCGTAGATAGTAAAAAGAGTGCATTAACTGACGCACAAGCACAGGCAAAAGCACCAAACGATGCTTGTGATGCTCAACAAGCTAAGGTAAATGATAGCCAAAAGAATCTAGCTGATAAGCAAGCTATTGCAAAGCAAGCACAAGATAAGTTAGATAGTGCAAGTGCAGTAGCAAAGCAAGCAACTTCTGAAAATATTCAAAAGACTCAAAAGAATATTGCTGCACAGCAAGATGCAATTAAAGCTGCTAAGCAAAATGTCAGTGATGCAAATGCAGATTTAAATACAGCACAAAGTCAATTAGCGACTGCTAAGCAAAAACAAGCTGATGCTCAAAATTTAGTTAACAGTAAAGAAGCTGCAAAGAAAACTGCTGATAATAATGTTGCTAACGCTGAAGCTGCCGTTAAGAATAGTGGACTAGATGAAGCAAAACAAAATGTTCAAAAAGTTCAAAACGCATTAAAAGAAATTAAGAAAACAAATGCAGATAACGAATCAGTTTTGTCTAAGAATCAAGCTGCTTTAGCTGAAAATAATCAAAAGATAGCCACTGTTAATAATAATCTTGCAATGGCAAACAAGGCTGTAGTAGATGCTCAAAACAATGTTAATGCTAAGCAAAAAGCATTGGCCGATGCTCAAAAGGCTTTGAAAGACTTACAAGATCAAGTTGCTCAAGATCAAGCAAGCGGAGCAGCTGGATTCTTTAAGGCAATTGCTGATAATAAAGATAATTCTGAAAGTTTAAGAGAAGATGCTCAAACTGCTTATAATATCATCACTGGTCAACCAAATGCTTACCAGGATATCACTGTAGAATGGGCTAAGGAAGCTGTTAAATTAGGTCAAGAAAACGACTCAACTTCATTAAGTAATATAGAAAAGGCTCTTGGATACTATCAACACTGGATGACATATCGCGATAAGTATGGCTTAAGCCATCCATCAATTTCTTTGACAGCTGTGGCTATTGCCATGCTTAGCTCGGACTTTCAACATTACTCTGATGAATTTAATCATCCTAGTTTATTAACTAGTAAGTATGGTCCATTTTATAGCGATGAAGAAGATATATCAGCTGGAGAGGTTAACCCAATTGACAATTGGATGAGTGAAAAAGACGATATTGATAAATATATTGAAGCTCATCCAGATGCAGCTGCTTATAGTTTTGAAAGTACCCATCCTCTAACTCAAGATGAGTGGGAAAAAGATGTTGATTTTTGGAACGATAAACCAGTATATATTGGACACTATACATCCATGATTAAGCCAGATGCTAACTACGTTGGATTGGCTGGAAATGAATATGAAATTCAACCAATGATGAATAATGCAGATAGTATGGATGAAATTATATTTAATCCAATCAATGGAATAGATTTTAATAGTTACCAAAACTTAGTTCAATCCTACTTGAAAGATGTTAAGCAAGAAGATAAGATTAATACCCTTAAAGCTAACGTAGCTACTGCAAATCAAAACCTAGTTGCAGCACAAAATGCAGTTAAATCAGCACAAAATAACGTTCAGAGTCTACAAGCTAACCTAGCAGAATTAAACAATGGTTCTACTAAGATCAATAAGGCAATTTCAGATACACAAGCTGCTCTTGCTAAAGGCCAAGAAAATCTGGAATTCGAACAAAAACAACTAGATCAAGCAAATCAAACCTTAGCAGATGTTCAAGCTAAAGTTGGTACAAAAGCAAAGGCTTTGGAGGATGCTAAAGCTGCCCAAGCTAAGGCAGCAGAAGCTGTAGCTCAAGCACAAAATGTTTTATCTGAAGCTACTGCTGCTGTTAAGGCAAGTCAAGCTAAGGTAGATGCAGCACAAAATGATGTTCAAGCTAAAGATAATAATTTAAAGAGTGTCCAAGCTGCTTTAGATTCATTGAATCAAGCTTTGAACAATTTAGAAAATGCTCAATCAAATCTTTCCGCTGCTCAAACAGCTTTTAATAAGGCTAATGATGACGTAACTGCTGCTAATAAGGCAGTTAAAGCTCAACAATTAATCTTAGATACTTTGAAGGAATCTAAATCTAAAGCTGATGCACAAGTTACAAATGCATCAGAAGAACTTAAGAAGGCAGAAGCAGAATTAGCTGCTGAACAAAGTAAGCTTGAAGCTGCTAAGGCAAGGTTAGACGCATTTAATAAGAAAGAAACTGAAAACAGTCATAAAGAAGCTTCTAATGCTGAAAATCCTGTAACCCCAACCAACAAGCCTGACACTAGTCATGTTGTAAAACCTTCAGATAAAACTGATGAAGGTAACACTGTAAAGCCAACGGATAAGCCGGATTCACATAGTGAAGCATCAACAACTAATTCATCTGAAACTACTACAACTACTACTGAGTCAGATGTAAAGGATACTGATACTGTAAAAGAAAATGCTAAGGTAGATCTTAAGACTAACAATAAGTCTGAAGAAAAATCATCTACTGTTAAGATTGTTGAAAATAGTGATAGTTCAGCAGTATCAGTTGTCTTAACCGGTTCAAATACTCCAGTTAAGACCTTTGGAGAAAAGACAGTTAACGGTACTACTTACTACAAAGTTAGTGCAAATCGTTGGGTTAAAGCTGATAAAGCCCATATAGTTGCTGTAGCTGGTGATGTAACTACTAATAAATTGCCACAAACTGGTGCAAAGAATGAGCTAATTGCAGCTCTTTCTGGCTTAGCAGTTGCAGGGGCTAGCTTAGTTAGCTATCTTGGTATTAACCGTAAGAAAAAGAATGATTAATTTATAAAATCATATACTGATATAAAAAAGAGTTGATAAGATCAACGTTGAAAAACGAAGATTATCAACTCTTTTTTATTGTCTAGCAAAGCCGGTTCTAACTGAATATGCATCCGAAAAAATACGGGTCATGATTTGTAAGGGTAATCGAGAGCGTACTTCATAATCAGGAAAATAGTTGGTTTTTGACATGTAGCCCATAAAAGTCAATGTCGAAAGCGAAGCAAGCTGTCCATTAGGATTAGTAGTAAAGGCAATAGTAGGAACATCATGACGTGATAAATTTTTTGCAGCTTCAACTAATTCCGGAGTATTACCATTTAAGCTAATAAAAATAACCAATGCATCATCTTTAATTCTTTTAGAGGCGGTCTTAATAATATTTGGATCAGAATGAAATTCAACATATTTTCCTGTTAATTGCAATTTAACCATAATTTCTTGTCCAATTGATTCTGATAGACCACGTGCAAAAATATAGACAACGTTTGCTTGTTTAGTCATTGAAATGCTGTCTTCAATGTTACTGTAGCTAAGATTATGGAGAGTATTGTTCATTTCAATTTCATTTTTTGTAATCACACTCTTAATTTTATCGTCTGCATCATTTAAGACATCAAAATTACTATTGGAGCGATCCTGCAGTTTTAGTGACTCTCGGTAAGATGTATAGCCGCTATAACCCATTTTCTGCATAGTCCTGACGATTGTAGCAGTTGAAACATGAGCAAATTGACTTAATTTAACAATCGACATTTTTGCAATTTTTTGGGGATTTTTTTGAACTGTTTCCCACAAATGGAGTTCTGCATTACTAAGATCATTATTTTGCATGTATGTACCCTTTCTGTAAAACTTTACCAATTATTAATTAAAACGCTTTCAATTTAGAAAAACCTTACCTTCTTATCTAAGTATACTAATAATGTAAGCGGTAAGAAAAGGAGAAAAGCTCATGATTTATACAATAACACTTAATCCGGCAATTGATTTGGTAATTATTACTAAAAAATTAGAACCAAATATTGTTAATAGAACTGAGAAATTTGAGCTTCAACCTAATGGTAAGGGTGTAAATGTATCATTTATTTTGAAAAAAATGGGTATAGAAAATATGGCGACCGGAATTGGAGGTGGCTTTACACTTGATTACATTACAGCAGGCTTAAAAGAAAAAGGTATAAGTAGTAACTTTCTTAAAGTTAACGAACCGACTAGAATTAATGTTTTTACTCGGGTATTAGATCAAAACAGAGAATACAAAGAAGTAAATCCTGGTCCAGAAGTAAGTGAAAAAGTTCAAGAGCAATTTTTAAAGTATTTAAGGACAACACTAAAAGAAAGCGATACTTTAATTATTTCAGGAAGTTTTTCTAGAGGGATTAACCAAGACTACTTAGTTAAAATTGCCAAAGTTATGGCTGATAAAAAAGTGAAACTAGTAATTGACTCTAGTTCTAAGGCAGTTTTAGATACTTTGCCTTATTATCCTTATTTACTAAAACCAAATGATCAAGAATTAGCTAGTTTTTTTGATTTAAATGAAAAATTGGATCAAGAAAAAATTATTAAACTAGCTAGAAAGCTGATTGATGACGGTTGTAAAAATGTTTTAGTCTCTCTTGGAGATTCAGGAGCGGCCCTCATTGATAAGAATCATGCTTATTTTGGTAATGCTCCTAAAATTTCAGTCATCAACACAGCTGGAGCTGGAGATACCATGCTCGGTACATTTATTGGAAAAAAAGAATTGGGATGTAACACGATAGAGGCATTGAAATTTGCAATAGCTGCTGGTAGTGATACTGCGAGTCGCATGGGACTAACAGATTTTGAACTAGAAAAATATTTAAATGAGATTCACGTAAGTGAAGTTAAGTAATAGAAGGGATGAAAAAGATGACTCAATATGATTTAGTCGGAGCAACTGGGTGTGCAACTGGTGTAGCACATACTTTTATGGCTGAAGAAGCATTAGAGAAGGCTGCTGAAAAATTAGGGTATTCAATTAAAATTGAAACCCATGGTCAAACGGGTGTTGAGCATGAACTTTCACCAGAAGAAATAAAGAATGCTAAGGGTGTAGTGATTGCTTCAGATGTAGATGTTGATCCAGACCGTTTTGCTGGTAAAAGAGTGGTGATTGTACCCGTTGCCAAAGGAATAAAAGAGCCAGAGACACTAATTAAGGAAGTCCTAAATCCTGATACACCTATTTACAAACCTGGACAACCAGCTAAAAAATCTTCTACAGCTGGAAATAGCGCTGAAAATTTAGGAACTAAAATTTACACGTCTTTAATGAATGGTGTTTCCCACATGTTACCTTTTGTTGTAGCAGGTGGTGTGCTAATTGCTGTCTCATTTTTCTGGGGAATTTATTCTGCTGATCCTAAGAGCAGTCAGTATAATCAATTTGCTTATATGTTAAATACAATTGGTAGTACGACGATGGGATTAATGGTCCCAGTTTTAGGGGCTTTTATTGCTGAAGCGTTAGCTAAAAGATCAGGCCTAGTCGTTGGTTTTGCGGCTGGGATGATTACAAGTGTTGGCGGCGGTGGTTTCTTAGGAGCTATTATTGGTGGTTATCTAGCAGCAATTGTAGTTCTCTTACTTCAGAGATTGTTAAAACCACTTCCTGATAAAGAATTTAGAGGACTAAAGTCAATTTTTTTACTTCCAGTTTTAGGTGTATTCATTACTGGAGCAATTATGTTTTGGCTCAATGGACCAATTAAAGCAATTAATACGGGTATGATGTCCTGGTTAAAGGGATTTGAAAATTCTAGTCCAATTCTTTTAGGAATTATTATTGGTGTAATGTGTGCATCTGACTTTGGTGGACCAATTAATAAGGCTGCTTATGTAACAGGTACAGCCTTACTAGCACAAGGTAACTACTACTTTATGGCCGGTGTATCTGCTGCATGTATTGCTCCACCTTTAGCAACTGGCTTTGCAGTTTTATTAAATAAGAAGGCATATTCCAAGAATGAACGTACAGCTGGTTATGTTAATTTTCTACTAGGATCAACCCATATTACGGAGGGTGCTATTCCATTTGCTGCAAAGCATCCTTTATGGAATATTCCTGCATTTATGGTTGGATCAGCAATTGCGGCAGCTTTGACTTATATCTCTAAAATTCAAGTTCCAGCCCCTCATGGTGGATTTATTATTTTGCCATTAGTTAACAAACCATTTTTATGGGTATTATGGATCGTAATTGGTTCATTCATTTCAGGAATCTTATTAGCTTTGATTGCTGGTAGATTTGCAAAAAGAGAGCCAGAATTTGAAGATGGCCCTGATCTAGATGTGTTTGGTGAAGAAGAAAATGTCAAAAAGCCTAAAACTGTAGAAAAAAATAATGCTGTTACGGACTATAATCCAAATGATATTTTGGAAACGCAAAATATTGAAGTAAATGTTGATGTACCCAATAAAGACTCAGCTTTAAAATACCTAGCTAATTTAGCAGTGAAAAATGGGTTGGCTACTAGTAGTCAAGCTGTCTATGATAAGTATTTAGTTCGTGAAAAAGAAAATTCTACTGGAATGACAGATGGCTTTGCTATCCCGCATGCACAATCTGCAGCTATTAAACAGTCAGCTATGTTAATTTTAAAGCTAAAGAACCCGATTGAGTGGGATTCTTTAGACGGTCAAAAGATTGATACTGTAATTTCATTTTTGATTCCTGAAAAGGATAGTAAGAAGCACTTACAATATTTGTCTAATACGGCTAAATTGTTAACACATCAAGATTTCATTGAGAAACTTAAAAAAGCTCAGACACCAGAAGAAATTAAAAATTTGTTTACTAACAACTAAAAAAGAAAACTGCCAGAAATGGTAGTTTTCTTTTATGTTTAATCATAGACTAATAATTTTAATAATGATATCATTTATATAATTACTTATGACTTACAAGGAGGAATTTTATTAATGGCATTACTCAATGTACGTGGCGGTGCTGGTGATATTACTAAGCCCGATCTTAATGCAAGACCACAAGATAATCTTTACTTAGCAGTGAACTCTGAATGGATTGAAAAAGCAAAAATTCCTTCAGACCGTTCAAGAATTAGTTCTTTTGATGGTATTGATTTGAATATTGAAAAGAGCTTAATGCAAGATTTTGCGGATTTTGCAGATGGTAAAAAGAAATTGCCAAATGTTCCTAATTTTGAAAAAGCAGTTGAACTTTACAAAATTGCTAATAACTTTGACAAGAGAAATGAAGACGGGGCAAAACCAATTAAAGCTGACCTTGAAGAAATCACTAGTTTACGTAATTTAACTGATCTTAACTTAAGAGCAGCTGATTTTTACAAGAATGCTTTTGACTTACCAATTAGTGTGTCAGTTGATGCTGACATGAAGGATACTAAAGTTCATGTTGTATACTTTGGTGGACCTGGTTTATTCTTGCCTGATACTACTACCTATGACAATCCTGCAGCAGCTGATTTATTGAAGGTATTACAAGATCAATCTGAAAACTTACTTAAGATGGCTGGTGTAAGTGAAGAAGATGCTAAGAAGTATGTAGAAGGTGCACTGAAGTTTGATAAGAAACTTTCTAAGGTGCTTAAGTCAACTGAAGAATGGGCAGATTACCCAGCAATGTACAATCCAATGCCTTTATCTGAATTTGAAGATAAGTTTGATAGCTTTAAGATTGACAACTTCTTAAGTAATTTATTTGCTCAAAAGCCTGAGAAGATTATTGTCACTGAACCAAGATTCTTAGATCATGTTGAGGAATTGATCAACGAAGATAATTTTGATGAAATTAAAGGCTGGATGGTTGTTAAGTTTATTAATGGTGTAGCTGCATATCTTTCTCAAGACTTCCGTGAAGCTGCTTTTCCATTTAGTCAAGCTTTATCAGGCCAACCAGAATTGTCTTCTGGTACTAAGCAAGCTTATCGTTTAGCTAATGGTATGTTTAGCGAAGTAGTTGGTGTTTACTACGGTCAAACTTACTTTGGTGCTGAAGCTAAGGCTGACGTAGAAGATATGATTCATAAGATGATTGACGTCTATGAAAAACGTATTTCTGAAAATGATTGGCTATCTGAAGACACCAAGAAAAAAGCAATTGTTAAGTTACGGGCTTTAATTTTGAAGATTGGTTATCCAGAGAAGATTGAAGAAATCTATGATCGTCTTCAAGTTGTCCCTGTAGCCGAAGGCGGTAGTCTTTACTCTAATGAAAGCGCAGCTGCTGTAGAATCAGTTAAGTATAATCTTGAAAAATTAACGCAACCAGTTGATCGAACTGTATGGCTCATGCCAGGTAACTTAGTAAATGCATGTTACGATCCACAGAGAAATGATATTACTTTCCCAGCTGCAATTTTGCAAAAGCCATTCTATGACTTGAAACAATCTCGTAGCTTAAACTACGGTGGTATTGGTGTTGTTATTGCACACGAAATTTCTCACGCTTTTGACAACAATGGTGCTAAATTTGATGAATTTGGTAACTTGAAGAACTGGTGGACAGACGAAGACTTTGAGGAATTTAAGAAACGTACTCAAGCCGAAATTGACTTATTTAACGGCATTGAATATGGTCCAGTTACCTTAAATGGTAAACAAATTGTTTCTGAAAATATTGCTGACCAAGGTGGTTTGACTGCTGCTGTTGAAGCTAATAAGGGTGAAAATGGAAACATGAAGGAAGTATTTGAAAACTTTGCTCGTGTTTGGGCAAACAAGCAACTTCCTGAATCAATTAAGACACAAGTTTCAGTTGATGTTCATGCTCCTGGTCCTGAAAGAGCTAACGTTCAATCACAATGCCAAGAAGAATTCTACAAGGCATTTGATGTTAAGCCAGAAGATGGTATGTGGTTAGATCCAGAAAAACGTGTTGTGATTTGGTAAAAAATAAAAACTAATTTTAGAATCAAATGGCGAAAGCTGTTTGGTTCTTTTTTCATTGTTTGCAAAAAGAAATTATTAATAATATTATGAATTGGTATTCTTATCACTTAAGACAATATTCTTAATTAGAAAAGGTTAAACATGTTAGAAAAAATAAAAACTAATAAATTTTGCCAATTCATCTGGCCATATTTATTAATCATCTTGGCTACAACGATAGTCATTTCACCACAGCTAATCTCACACACTATTTTAGCTGGTGATGACACTGCTGATACCTTATTTCACTATAGTCGTTTTTATGATGCAGGGATGCAGATTAAAAGTGGAATCTTTAGCATTTTCCAAACTAATTTTACTTTTCAGCAGAGCGGAAGAATTATTAATGCTATTTATGGCCCACTTTTCGCCTACTTTAATGGAATTTTAGTTCTTATTGCTGGTAATTGGTTTAACTATCAAGTTATTTTAGCCTATCTAATTTCTTTATTGGGTGCCGGCAGCATGTATTACCTCCTAAAGCAGGTAGGTATTAATAAGCTTTTAGCTGCTGTAATGGGAATTATCTATATTAATATCGGAATGATTCCAGCCTTTATCAACCGTAGCTCATTTAATGGTTGGGGACAGGCTTTAATGCCATTAGTTGTTTTATGCGGTGTTCGCATGATTTGCGATAAAAAACGACCAATTAACTGGATTCAGTTAATGGTGGTAATGAGCCTGCTGATTCAGGTTCATGTTTTAAGTACCTTAATGGCAGTTTTGTTACTGATTCCATTCTTTATCTACTCTTTAATTATTAACAATAATTCTAAGAAAGTTTGGATACCTTTTATTAAAGCAGTTTTAGGAACCATTGTCTTATCAGCAAATGTAATTGGTGCATTTTTAGTTTTAATGCCGACGAATCACCTTTCTGCGACTACTGAATTTGATTTGTCTCGTGGCGGGTTACGACCACATATGCTTTGGCATAACGAATATGGAACAGCATTTGCATATATTTTGCCAATTTTTGTCCTATTGATTATTGCGCAATTTATCTATGTTGTCATGCACTATAAACGAGACAGGCTAAATACTTTTGTAACCATTTGGGGGACTGTCTTACTGGGCTTATCTTCTTTTGTTTTTCCCTGGGGATTAGTTCAAAGAGCTTTCCCAAGCTTAAAATCCTACTTTCAATTTCCATTTAGATTAACTGTTGTTGCATATCCATTGATTTTACTAGGGATGGCTTTAACGGTTAACTACTTGCTAAAAGAAGGAGTCAAGCCAAAAGCAGTTGGTATTAGCTTGGTAACAATTTTACTTTTAGAAGCAGCTGTGCCAAATATAATTACCAACCACATTTTCACAGTTGCTTGTCGAAAAGATGCACAAGTTCAAGTTGTTGCTAAACAATCAACCAGTGACAAAATGCTAGAAATGTTGAAGTGGCATTATTTACCGGACTACTTACCAACCAAAGACAAGTCGATTGATCAAAATGCAGCTTATCTATATAAAGTTAATGTTGTTGAGCGATACCAAAAATTTGATCACAGAGTTACTAAAAATGGTGATTTAGTATTGTCTTGGAAGGCTAATAAAGATAATAAAATAGTTTTACCTGTTGTGCTTTACATGCAAAGTGAACTAACAGTGAATAGTAAAAAATTCTCTGGCGCTAAAAATGTAATTGGAAATCCAATTGTTGATCAAAAAGCCGGATTGAATCGTGCTATTCTACACTTTGCAGTGCCAAGCTGGTTCTATGTGATAAGTGCAATTTCATTAATTTCTTGGCTTTTAGTTATTGTATTTTTACTATGGAAAAAGTTTATAAATAATAAAGACAATTAAAAGATATTTAAATCATATACAAAAGCAGTTCCTCAATAAGTTAAATTTATTAGGGAACTGCTTTTTGTTTGTATGGTTTATTTTCAATTAATGCATGGCTATAGAAAGCTCGTTATGTTATTATTTAACTGTAAGGATTGAAACCGCTTTCTATGGTTTCAGAGGAGGAAAAAAGTTGAGTACACAAGAACGTTATTCTCATGATGAGTTAAGAAAAGCTAACAAAAAATTTAGTCGGGTTCGTTCTACTATTGAATCTGCCTTTTATGGCAACAATGTACACGAAGTAACTAGTGTTGCTGAAGCTTATAATTTAGCTAAGAAACAATTTGGTGTTATTGAAACTGATTTACCAATTTTACATACTAAAGAACTTGGTTTACCACAGGGTGCAAAGCAATTAGTTTATAATCACGGTAAAATCTTGGGTAGAACAGCAAGTGCACGTCACTTTGTAGATGATCCAAAAGAGGATCCTGAAGCATTAGCTGGCAATTTACGTGAAGATATTTATAAGGGCCATGACCAAAAATTCTTAAAAGCAACAGTTTTAGTAGGATTAGATCCAAGCTTTACTGTTAAAGCACATATTATGATGCCAGAAGACCAAGCCTTTAATTTACTTTCATATATCTTGAACTTCCACTTCTTTGATGAAGAAGCAGAAAAGATCTATAAGAAATCGAAGTTATATGATGAAGGAGATATTTACTTCTATTTTGATCCAAATACACAAGATGAAGACTATCTAAAGGGTTTTGGTGTCTTTGATGCTCCACATAACTGTACTGCAGTCTTTGGCTTACGCTACTTCGGTGAATTAAAGAAGGGTACTTTAACTCTTGCATGGGCTATGGCTCACAGAAACGGTTATACTGCTTGTCACGGTGGTGAAAAGTCATTCCACTTTAAGGATAAGGATGATAAAGTATTTGCTTTCTACGGCTTATCTGGTTCAGGTAAATCTACTTTGACTCATGAAATGTATGATGGTAAATATGATATCACTGTTTTGCACGACGATGCATTTATTATTTCTCGTGAAGATGGATCTTCAGTAGCATTAGAGCCTTCATACTTTGATAAGACGCATGACTATCCAGCAGGTCATCACGAGACGAAATACTACACTACAATTATGAACTGTGCGGTTACTCAAGATGAAGATGGTAAGAAAGTTATTGTGACTGAAGATCTTCGTAACAATAATGGTCGTGTTATTAAGACACGTTATACTTCACCACATAGAGTTGACTATGAAAGTGCACCAATCACTGCCTTATTCTGGATTATGAAGGATGGTTCCTTGCCACCAATCTTAAAGGTTGATGATCCCGTTCTAGCAACTACCATGGGGCTTACTTTAGCAACTAAGAGAACTAGTGCTGAAAACTTGCCAAAGGGCTTTGACATGAACACCTTGGTAATTGAACCATTTGCGGATCCATTCCGTGCTTACCCAGTATCTGGCGACTACGCAGACTTTAAGGAGTTATTTACTAAGCGTGGAGCTTCTTGCTACATCTTGAATACTGATGCATTTATGGGTCAGGATATTCCAAAGGAAGTAACTAAGAAGTTAGTTGAAGATCTTGCTAACGGCACTATCAAAGACAGTGACTGGAAGCAATTTGGTAACTTCAAGGGTGTATCTTACTTGCCAATTGAAGGCTACGAAGTTCACTTAGATGATCCTGAATATCAAAAGACTTTAGCTAAGAGAATGCAAGATCGGTTAGATTGGTTGAATAAGTATGATGAAGAACATCCTACTCAACCAATCCAAGAAGAAGCTAAGAAGACCTTGGAAGGTATTATTAAGGAATTAAATTAGTTAAACATAGTTAGAAATCCTCTTAAAAATTTTTATATTTGAACGTTAAAAGGCATCCCTATTGGGATGCCTTTTTGGTAGCTATTAACTTGCCTTACTCTTTAAGTTCTCCTTCAGCTTGAAGCTTCTTTTTAATATCTTCAAATTTCTTAGGAGGGATGCGAGTAATATGTTGTCTTCTTTGATTGCCTAGAATCAATGGTACACGTTCAATGACTGTATCTGCATAATCTAAGCCAAACCATGAAGCAGGGTTTGAGGAAAGATTTTGAAGCCATACACGTGCTTCAACCAAGAATTTTTCATAACTTCTAAGTTGTGTTTGTGGACTAATTACATCGTTAACGATAACGAATGAAAAGTCACCAACATCTCTACCAGGAGTAGTAGTGTATTCTTGTGGTTGAGATTCAATGGTTCCATCTGCAATTAAGTCATGAACAATTTGGCGCAAGTAGACATTTACACTAGTTTGCTGTTTGAAACCAAGGAAGAGCTGAACGTTAATAACATTCTTTGTACCGTAAGTATTAACAGCATATTCAGCAGTGAAGGGTTCGTTAGTTACATTAACTGTTACAAACCAATATGCTCGTGCCCGTTTAGGACGTTTATCTAAGATAGAGTAGAGAATTTCTCGCTTAATAAACTTATTGTACTTAACTTTTGCCATATAGACTAAGTTAGTCGCAAAAGTAGGATAATCTTCGTCGTGACTTAGGTTCGTTAGCATATCAACATATTCATCAAGACGAACATAAGCGTTACGTGATTCACGCTTATCTCTAATTTTATTACCGTAATACCAAACGTACATAATGATTCCGATGAATCCGGCAATAACTAATGAAACGTAACCACCGTGCATGAATTTACTCAAGCTGGCTAACATAAACATTACATCTAAGAAGCCAAAGAAAATTAAGAAAAGCCAATTCCAGATGGTGTGAACGCCTTTCATTGCCAACCATTCATAGAGCAGGATTGTTGTCATTAACATTGAAATGGTAATTGACAAACCATAAGCTGCTTCCATGTGAGCGGAGGTTTGGAAGAAAAGAACAATTGCAATAGTTGCTGCACAAATCATTTTGTTAACTGAAGGAATATAAATTTGTCCCTTCTTAGTTGAAGGGTACACGATATTCATTCTTGGTAAAAATTTCAATCCACTGGCTTCAGCTACTAAAGTAAATGAACCAGTAATTAATGCTTGTGAAGCAATAACAGCTGCAATAGTTGCTAAAACAATCGCAGCTAAACGAATGTTTTGTGGAATAATTTCAAAGAATGGGTTGAAGTCACCATTTCCAGCATTGTAGTTAGGGTTGTTTAAAATCCAAACCCCTTGACCGAAGTAGTTAAGTGACAAACAAACAAAAACATATGGCCAGGAACCAATAATATTTCCTTTACCAACGTGACCAACGTCTGAATACAGAGCTTCAGCACCAGTAGTAGCAAGGAAAATAGAACCTAAAATAAAGATTCCAGCTTTGTTGTAAGGACTGAATAAAAGCTTGATTGCGTAGTATGGATTAAGAGCTTGTAAAATTGAAAGATCCCCCATCATATTCATCAATCCAACGACGCCTAGGAAGGTAAACCAGATAAACATAATTGGACCAAAAGCCTTACCAATAATACTTGTTCCCATTCGTTGAATTGAGAACAAAAGTAAAAGAATTACTACTGTAATCGCAATAACAGTTCCTTGTGTAGAAACAGGAACGTTACCGTGACCAAATTCAATTCCTTTTAATCCTTCAATAGCAGTTGTAACAGTAACTGCGGGAGTTAAAGTACCATCAGCTAAAATTGCTGCACCACCAATCAAAGCAGGAAGAACAAGCCACTTAGCTCGTTTCCGTACCAAAGTATAGAGGGCAAAAATACCACCTTCACCATGGTTAGTTGCTTTTAAAGCAATAAAGACAGTTTGCAAAGTTGTTAGCAGAGTAACTGTCCAAAGTACTAATGAAATAGAACCTACAATAAAGTCGCGATTCACATTTGCAATTCCGCCGTTTCCGGCAACAATTGACTTCATAACGTATAGCGGACTAGTTCCGATATCACCGTAGACAATACCGATAGCGATTAGTAAACCTGCGGCCGATATATTTTTCCGTGTTTTTTCATTCATTATTATATTCTCCCAATAAATAGCCAAACAGCTAAATATTCAAATAACGTAAAAAAGAATGCCGAAAAGACATTCTTTTTTAAACATATCTATTTTCATCTATTTGCGCAAGAGTTGCAAGTATCTGCATGCGATTAATTAAAAATATTTATTTCAATTTAGTTCTTTGAATTGATTTAATATTTTGTGAGCCTAGGATTAATGGAACTCGTTCGACTACTGTATCGGCATATTCCAATCCAAACCAAACAGCAGGATTAGAAGATAGATTTTGAAGCCAGACACGACTTTCAACTAACCACTTTTCATAAGTATTTAATTGAGTTTGTGGACTAATCACATCATTTACAATTACAAACTTAAAGTCACCAACGTCACGACCGGGAGTCGTGGTATATTCTTGTGGCTGAGATTCGATTGTGCCGTCTTTAATTAGATCGTGGACTATTTGTCGTAAATAGACGTTAACTTTTTGTTGTTGCTTAAAACCTAAATATAGCTGAACGTTAATCACGTTTTTTGTGCCGTAAGTATTGACTGCATATTCTGCGGTGAAGGGTTCATTAGTTACATTAACAGTGACAAACCAGTATGCATGAGCCCGCTTTGGACGCTTGTCTAAAATTGAATAGAGCATATCGCGCTTAATAAACTTATTGTACTTAACCTTAGCCATATAAACTAAATTTGTCGCGTATAAAGGCACACTATCATCATGACTTAAATTACTTAACATGGAAGTGTATTCATCTAAACGCACGTAAGCATTTTTAGCTTCGCGTTTATCACGAACCTTGTTACCAAAATACCAAATATACATGATTGCACCAATAAATGCAGCAATAATTACTGTTACATAACCGCCATGTAAAAACTTAGCTAAACTGGAAATTAAAAACATACTTTCAATTGTACTGAACAAAAACAGAAAAACTAAGCGTAACAAGATGTTAACTTTTTTAAGAGACAGATACTCAAAAAGTAATATTGTCGTCATTAGCATGGTAACAGTAATTGCTAACCCGTAAGCTGCCTCCATGTGTTCTGATGTCTTAAATAAAAAGACAATTCCGATTGTAGCAGCGCAAAGCATTTTATTAATAGAAGGGATGAAGATCTGGCCTTGTTCAGTTGAGGGATAAATAATCTTCATCCTTGGTAAAAATTTTAAGCCACTTGCTTCTGAAACTAATGTAAAAGATCCAGTAATTAAAGCCTGAGAAGCGATAATGGCTGCTAAGGTGGCTAAAATGATGGCGAAAAATTTCCACTGACTTGGAAGAGCTTCAAAGAAGGGATTAAAGTCAGTATTACCAGCATGGTAGTTAGGATTTTCTAAAATCCACACTCCTTGGCCAAGATAGTTCAAGGCTAGACAAACAAATACATAAGGCCAAGATGCCATGATGTTGCCTTTTCCTACGTGCCCCACGTCTGAATAAAGAGCTTCAGCCCCTGTAGTTGCTAAAAAGACAGCTCCTAGGATTAAGACACCGACCTTATTTGCTGGACTAAACAAAATTTTGACTGCTAGTACAGGATTAAGAGCCTCAAGGAGCGACAAGTCATGACTTAGGTTCATAGCGCCGGTTAAACCTAAGAAGGTGAACCAGATAAGCATAATCGGTCCAAAAGTTTTTCCGATTATACTAGTTCCCATTCTTTGAATGGAAAATAAAAATAAAAGAATGATGATGGTAATAATAAGAACACTGTTTTGATTAGGAACGGGGATATCATTGCCAAATTTCATATTTTTAAGTCCTTCAATTGCTGTCGTGACAGTAACTGCAGGTGTCAGTGTGCCGTCTGCAAGCAAGGCAGCCCCTCCAATTAAAGCAGGAAGAACTAACCATTTGGCCTTTTTTCTAACTAAAGCATAAAGTGAAAAAATACCACCCTCACCATGGTTAGTTGCTTTAAGAGCAATTAGAACATACTTAACTGTTGTTAAAAGAGTTATTGTCCAAAGGATCAGAGAAATAGAGCCGACTATATATTCTCGGTTAACGTTAGCGATTCCTCCATTTTCGTTTACAATTGCCTTCATAACATAGAGGGGACTTGTACCAATATCGCCATAGACGATTCCAATTGAAACTAAAAGGCCAGCTAGAGTGACCTTTTTCCGTACATCATTATTCATATTTAGATTTCCTAATAAAATAAAACATTAACGACATTTTAGATAACTAAAAAAGAATGTATTAAAACAATACATTCTTTTTTATTAGCATTATTTTGGTCCTTTAGGATTCAATATGCAACTAATAATTTGAGATTTTTTATGAAAGAGTTTGTTTAATTTCGTTACGACGATCAGTGTACCATTTTTCCCAATCTTCGTAAGTCTTCATGTTTTGTGGATCTACGCCAGTTTGTTTTTGGATGTTGTTAAGCATATCCATAAAACGGTCTCCATGAATATTTAAAACATGTTTAACCAAGTTTCGACGGCTGAAAGCCATATTGTTAGTTAAGTATGTATTAATTTCGATAACATCATGATTACCATCATAAACATCCATAATTTCAAGATCGCTTTCATCGAATTTTGAAATATAGAAGTTAGCAAATGTCTTTAAGTAATCTGGTTGTTCTTTAAATTCAGTAGCTGGCATTTCTACACGATTTGCCTCTGGCATAACTACTTCAAATTCTTCTTTTTCTTGAGTTTCTTCGGTGTTCTTCTTGTCTTCAGTCAAAGTTAAGAGCTCCTTTACTGTCTAGCTGTACAAAAATTCAATATAATCTTACATTGAATTACAATCAAAAGCAAATTTTATAGGGTTTATTTAAAGTTTTCTACATCTTGTTTGGTGTAAGAATCAATTGTAGTATGGCCGTTATTAGCAGCTGATCTCATGAAGTTAACTACTTTTTGATCAGACCATGAACTAGTATCAACACCAATTGAACTTAGTTGATTACGAGTTTGAGAAATTACTCTCCCAGTAACTGTTTGACCATTAATCATCATACTGTCATTACTTGAAGTTGATGAAGAATTAGTATTTGAATTGTTGTTATTAGCTGCAGTGTTGCTGCTTGAGCTTGTTGCACTAGATTTTTGACTTGCAGCATTGTTGTCTTGAGAGTTTGAGCTATTTGAATTCCTTGAACTCTTGTTAGAGCTAGAATTAGTGTTGTTAGTATTACTGCTGTTTGATGAGCTAGATTTTGAGTTAGAACTTTGCTTGTTTGAAGTAGTAGCTTCATCGTCATCATTAGCATCTAGGTTTTCAGTGTCAATGTCATCGCTAACATTTTCGCCGTTTAATTTTGCATTAGCAACTTTACGTAAATGTTTAACGTTCTTCTTTACCTTCTTATAATACTTACTATTAATGTAAGGTAAGTCTAAAATTTGATCGCAAGCGTCAACTGCTGCTTGGTAGTTACCGTCTCTGTAGCTTAGTTTAGCCTTCTTGTACAAAGGATTAATATCATTAGTGATATGATCTTGAACCTTGTCGATTGTCTTGTAGAGTTTAGAAGCTTGCTTAGTCATTACTGAGTAGCCATTGGTCTTGTTAGCTGCTTTATCTAATTCACCTAAGGCATCTTTAAATTCATATTCTCTAATTTCTTCCTGAGCATCCTTCATATTGCCAGCTTGATCTGCATAAGCTTTCGATTCAGAAGTAGCTTTTACATCGTGTGCATCTTCAAATTTGTCTTCAGCCGTCTCATATTTTTGACTAGAAGCAGCATCTTTTCCTTGATTCATGTAAGTTGTGTACTTATCTGAACCACTATTAGATGAATTATTTGATGATGGGTTTGAACATCCAACTGCTAAAAGGGTAATGAAGAATGCCGTAATGGCAACTCCGAGTTTTGATCGTTTCATCATTTTTTCCTCCTATAAAAATGAATTTATCTTACTTAAATTATACCAAATTCACTTATGAAAAATTTGTTGAAAAAGTGGCACAATTTTTTGAGATAAATCGTTAGTAATAGTGTAAGGCAATTCACCGGTGCTGACTTACAAAAAATTAATTAGATTATTTAGGAGTACAAAAATGGAATTTATTTTAAAAGATCAATCAGTTCAATTTACTTTTGCAGGTGAAAAATATAGCAATGGTAAGAAAAGTAGAATTTTAAAAAATGTTAAGAAGCAAGCTAGTGCTGAAGAAGTAATGAAGGTAGGAAATGCCTTATCTAAGTTGCAGAAAGATGATGGTATTAAAACTGCTAGACTAATTTCATATTCAGATATTCAAGCTTAAGAAAAACACATAAATAAAGAAAAATTTAGGAGAATAAAAAATGACTACTACTAAAACATTAAGACTTACATTTAAAAACGCTAAAAATAAGAAAGTAAATCTATCTTTACCGGATGCAGCAGAAAACTTGACTGAAAATGAAGTTAAGGATGCTATGAACGAAATGTGTGAAGCTAACTTATTTGTAAAGGAAGAAGTTGATCAATATCAGGCTCCTTTATCTGCTCAATATGTTGAACGTACAGTTACTTCTGTGTTTGATGATAGTGAAAAGAATTAGGACGATATTTTTTGAGATAAGAAACTTGATTAAGTTATTAAATAAACTCTTAAAAGGGTAATGTTTCGGCATTACTCTTTTTATTTTGAGATGAAAGTATGTAATTTATGTTACTTTTTTATTTCAGAATGTTTGTTCGGTTGTATCTGGCAACTTGCCAAACTACAATAAAGGGTGTATGTAAATTGGAGGGAGTTTAAGTGATGAAAAAACGAACATTCACTGGTATTGCTACCGCGGCACTTATAACCACTGCCGGTATATCAGTTACCAACAACCTTAAACCAGATAATCCTTTAAAAACTGGTGAAGGTACTGTTCAAGCTGCAACCTATCAACAAGAATTTTTAGATAAAGCTATTCCAGCTGCTACTACCGCATCATCTAAGTATGGTACTTATACTTCAGTTATGCTTGCTCAAGCAACAGTTGAATCAGCTTGGGGCCAATCGGGTTTGGCTCAAGAACCTAATAATAACTTATTTGGTATTAAAGGCTCTTACAATGGTCAGTCAGTAAATATGAATACTGGCGAATACGGTAATGGTGGTTACTACACTACTAATGCCGGATTTAGAAAGTACCCATCATATACTGAATCATTTGAAGATAATGGTGCTTTATTACGTAACCAAATGGGTAATTATTACTCTGGTACTTGGGTAGAAAACTCAAATAACTATGCTCAAGCAACCCAAAATGGCTTACAAGGTAAATACGCTACTGATCCAAATTATGCTAAAACTCTTAATAGTGTGATTGCAACTAATGGTTTTGACAAATATGATCCCGTTACACAAGTTGTTAACGAAAATCGTACAGTTGCACAAACGACACCAGTTATGAGTGCACCGGTTGATCCTAGTGTTGGTACACAAGTAGATACTGCAAGAGTAGGTCAAAACGTAAATGTTACTAAGTATATTACTTATAACAACGGCGTAAAGCGTGCATTTATTGGTAACGGCTGGATTAATGCACTTGCATTTAGCCCAATTACTAATAGCACTACTGCTAACAATGCCGCTGCTAATACTAATAATAGTAATAAGCAAACTACAACAACTACTAACAACCAAGCTAGCCAACCAGTTAAGACTCCAGTAGCTCAAACTCAACAAGCTCAGACTCAAGCTCCTGCAGCTCCAGTTAAAGCAGCCACTGTTGAAACAAAGAAAGTTGCAGAAGTTAAAACTCCAGCCCAAACTATGACTTTGAATGTTAAAGCTGAAACTAAGGCAGCTCAACCAGTTAAACAATTAGCTACTTCATTAGCAGCAACTCCAGCTAAGAAAGAAGAAGTTAAAAAAGAGGTTGTTAAGGCTGAACCAGCTAAGACTACGCCTGTAAAGGTTGAAGCTCCTAAAGCTGAAAATAAAGAAACTAACTCTGCACTAGTAGTTAAAGCTCCTGAAGTTAAGACTACTAATACAGTTAAAAATGCTGAAACTGTAAAGAAAGAAACCACTCCAGTTGTTAAGGTAGCTGAAGTTAAGAAAGCTGAAGCCCCAGTAGTAAAACCAGTTAAAACTGTAAAGAAGGAAACCACTCCAGTTGTTAAGGTGGCTGAAGTTAAGAAAGCTGAAGCCCCAGTAGTAAAACCAGTTGAAACTGTGAAAAAAGAAACAACTCCAGCTGTTAAGACCACTCCAGTAGTTTCAACTAAAGAATCAGCTAAAGTAGTTGAAACTCCAGTAGTCAAGCCTAAGAAGGTTGAAGTTAAGGAAGTTAAGACTACTCCAGTAACCACTAGTGCTAAAACTGTTGTAAAACCAACTGCTTCAGTTGTTGAAAATGTTGCACCAGTACAAAGTTACCAGAGTGCTGTATCGACTGCAGCTGCAAATAATAGCTATGGTACTCAATGGATTAGTACTAATACTGCTCCAAAGGCTGCTTCTACTGTTTTGGTTAAAGTAACTAAGACTACCCAAGTTTTATCAGCTCCAAATGGTCAAAAATTAAACCAACAAGTTGAAGCTGGTAGTGCATTTGTAGTTATAGCTTCAAAATATGCTAACGGAAATTTATATTATGAAATTAGTAATGGTAAATGGATTATGGCAAAATATACTACTCAAGAAGCACAAATTACTGCAAAATCTGGTGTATTAACTATTAATTCTAAACCAGACTATGGTGTAGCAGTATGGCGTGTTCCAGGCCAAGATCAAATTTCAGGTAAGTTCTTAAAAGATGGTTCAAGTTGGAGATACTTCCGTGTAGCTAATGTTAACGGACAAACTTGGTACGACCTTGGTGGAAATCAATGGATATCTGCCAAGTCAGTACTAGTTCGTTAATTTATAAAAGATTAGATTGTTTCATTAAAATTTTTTGGAGGAGAAAGTTTTTTAATGCGTTCAACAAATAAGAAATTTATTAGTGCATTAGCTTGTGCTAGTGCTATGACAGCTTTAGCAATTGTAGATCCTATGGGAGTTACTAAGACTCATCAAGTAGCACAAGCCGCAACTGATACTGTACCTGCAAAGTCTACAGGTGTAGATGTTTCAAGTTGGCAAAGTACAAACTTGAATCAACAAGCAAAATCTGGGGCACAATTTGCTGTCGTTAAAGTATCTGAGGGTACAAACTATCAAAACCCTAATGCTCAAGGTCAAATTCAGAGTGCTGAACAAAACAATATGATGACTATGGGTTACCACTACACTCATTTTGGTTCTAACAGCAATCAAGCAGTTCAAGAAGGAAACTATGCAGTTAATTCAGCACAACAAGCTGGTTTACCACAAGGTTCATACTTAGCAACTGATTGGGAACAAGACGTTAATAATAATACTAACGGTAGTGTTGCAGCTAATACTAATGCAATCACTAGCTTCATGGATACTGTTCATGATGGTGGATACAACCCAATGCTTTATTCTAGTGAATGGTTACTAAAGAATAAGGTTGATACTAATAAGATTTCTGAAAAGTATCCAAATGCATTATGGGTAGCTAAGTATAAGACTAATGGTCGTGAAGATAATCCTGACTACAATTACTTCCCATCAATGGATAATGTAGCTATTTGGCAATATACGCAAAATTGGCGTGGCCAAAATGTTGACGGAAATGTTAATGTAGTTCCTCTTTCAAATAAGACTACTACTGATACTAACAACACCTCAAATAACGCTGCTAATACCAATAATTCCAATGCTAATAACGGTCAAAGCAGTAGTCAAGCACCTGCAAATCCAATTACTAACAATAGTAATGCTACTGCTAAGCCAAATAATAATAACAGTACACAACCAGCACAACCAACTGAAACTAAGCCAGCAGAAAAGCCAAGTACAACCACTAACGTAAACAGTGACTGGACTAAGCAAAACGGTGTTTTTGTAACAGGTGGAGCAATTAACTTGAGAACTGGTGCAAGCACTGATAGTAAAGTTATTACTCAATTACCAGCAAACTCAGAAGTTAAATACGATGCTTACCGTACAATTGGTCAATATACATGGTTAAGACAACCACGTGCTAATAATGAATATGGTTATTTAGTAGGACGTGATAATGGTCAAGCATGGGGAACATTCAAAGAAGGTTCTGCTAAAGCTACTAATGTAGTAGCTAATAAGCCTGTTCAACAAACTACTCCTAAGCAAGTAAATACTAATAACAATGCTAGTTGGACTAAGCAAAATGGTACTTTCATTACAGGTGGAGCAATTAACTTAAGAACTGGTGCAAGTACTACTAGCCCAATTATTGAAACTTTACCAATTAATACTGTAATTAAATACGATGCATACTACCGTTCTGGTAACTATGTATGGTTAAGACAACCACGTGCAAATGGTCAATACGGTTATTTAGTTGGTCGTTTGAATAACCAAGCATGGGGAACTTACAGATAATTTGATAACAATTTTCAAATAGACTAAATACATGAAAGACATGATCCTAATGGGAATCATGTCTTTTTTGTCTTATAATAAACTATGAAAAAAGCATGGAGGATATAATTTTGATTTATACAGTAACCTTAGATCCTAGTGAAAGTGTAGTAGGTAAAGGAATTAATATTTCACTTATTTTAAAAAAACTAGGTATTGATTCAATTGCGACTGGAATTGTAAATCACAAAAATGTAGAGCAAGTAGCAGAAGAGCTTGATAAAGCTGAGATTGAGAATCAATTTATTGAACAAACTCGTGGAATTAAAATTACTGCTAAACACCAACAAAAATTATTGGATTATTTGAAAGTCTTAAAAGCTGGTGACATTTTAGTAATTGCCGGAAGTTTTGCTAAGGGAATAGATCCAGTTTATCTAACTGATTTGGCTAAAGTTGCTGATCAAAGAGCAGCTGCATTAGTAGTAGATGTTCCTTATGAAAACGTACTTGATATCTTGCCAATGAACCCATTATTAATTAAGCCAAATGAGACTGAATTGAAGCATTGGTTCGAAAAGGATGACAAGGAAGTAACTACAAAAGAATTAATTGATATGGCTCATAGCTTAGTAGTCAAAGGAGCACAACATGTTCTTTTGTCCTTAGGTGCAAATGGTGCTGCAATTGTTAATATGATGGATGCTTTAATGGCACATGCGCCTGAAATTGAAGAAGTTGATAGTAGTGGTAGTGGGGATGCCTTACTTGGAACTTTCTTAGCTGGGATGCTTAAAGGATACACTCCTGTTAGAAATTTAGCTGATGCAATTGCTGCAGGTAGTGATACGGCTCAAAGTAAATGGCTTACTGATTTCAGAACAACCCCCGCACTTCAAAAGCAAGTTATTGCTAGAAGAATTACCTTTGAAGAAGCAGAATAAATAGAATAAGTTGGCTTATAAAAGCCGACTTATTTTTTGTTGTTTTTTAGTATAATGGTACTAAATTTACTATAAGGGGAAGAAAAGTGGATCTATCTATATTTATTGTTAGTTTAGCAGCTTTAGTAATTCCAATTGTTATGGCGCGATTTAGGATTAATGCTATACCAACGGCAGTTGCTGAGATTGTGACTGGAATAATTCTAGGAAAAAGCTTATTAGATACCATAAAAATCACAAGCAGCGTATCGCTTCTATCAAATTTAGGTGTGATTTTGCTGATGTTTCTATCAGGTATGGAAATTAATTTTGATCTTTTTAAAAAGAAGGATTTACCTGAGTCTAAACAGAGTAAAATTAATCCAGCACGAATAGCAATTATTGCTTTTACTGCTATTACAATAACGGCATTTGCTTTAGCTTATATTCTAAAATTAATAGGCCTATTTAATGATGTTATGCTGGCTATGATTATTTTTATGACTGTAGCCTTAGGAGTGGTAATTGCCACTCTAAAAGAAAAAGAAATCTTATCTCGACCGATTGGGCAAACCATATTATTAACAGCCGTTCTAGGGGAAGTAATTCCCTTATTGCTGTTGACTATTTATGCTTCAATTAACGGTGGGAATGCTGGAAGATTATGGCTTATTGTTCTGCTTTTCCTAGCAGCAATTATCTTGTTGAGACGATTTAAACAACCGTATCGGTGGTTTAATAAGATCTCTAAAGCAACTACTCAACTAGATATTCGATTGGCCTTCTTCTTAATATTTACATTAGTAACAGTCGCAGAACGTGTAGGAGCAGAAAATATTTTAGGTGCCTTTTTAGCTGGGATGGTTATGAAGTTACTTGAACCAAGTGAAGCCACAATGGATAAGCTAACTTCTATTGGTTATGGATTCTTTATTCCAATTTTCTTTATTACTACGGGGGTTAAGCTGGATTTGAAGTCACTTCTGGCTAATCCAAATGCTTTAATGTTAATCCCAGTTTTAGTATTGTTCTTACTTTTAGCCAAATTACCTATATTTTTGGTTTATACACGAAATTTCAATAAACGTAACAGTCTTGCGGGTACATTTTTAATTATGACTACAATTACGATTGTACTTCCAACATTAGAGGTTGCTCGTAAGTTAAATGCAATTACTGAAACTCAATCAGATGCTTTTATTTTAGCAGCCGTAGTCGTGTGTATCTTAGGTCCAATTTTATTTAATTCGCTATTTAAATTAACTAAAGAAGATAAAATTAAGCAACGAGTTGTCATGATGGGAACCAATGTAATGACGGTGCCTGTTGCCCAGGAGCTTCATGATAATTGGTATGATGTATTATTAGTAACCCATAAAAAAGAAAACTATGATACTTATAAGAGCAAGGTTGCTAATTTGAAGTTAATTAACAGCTTAGAAGAGTCATGTTTAGAAAAGGCCGGTGTCTTTGACTGTGATATTTTAGTAGCTGGATTTATTGAAGATGACCTAAATCGTAAAATTGCTCGTTTAGCAAAAGAGCATGGTGTTCAACGAGTTATTGCTAGTCAAGAGAGGCCAAAGCCTGAAACAATTAAGAAACTAATCAATGAAAAAATTGAAATTTACAATATTTTCAATGTTCAGACTTCTGTATTAAGAGCTCTAATTGAATCACCTTCAATTTTGAGAATTTTAACAGATACTAAGAATGGCTTGTTTGAAGTAACGGTTAGAAATCATAAGTATGCTGGTCAGAAATTGATGAATCTAGACTTTATTGAACAAATGACTGTTAGTCGAATCTGGCGAAACGGTAAATGGCTAGTGCCACATGGAAATACAATCATCGAAGTAGGAGATCATCTGATTTTTACAGCTAAAGGTGAAGATGCCGAAAGAATTAGAGAAGAATTAGGTAGAAAGAATTAAATATAAAAAAATGACAGGATTTTTAGTCCTGTCATTTTTGTTAACGTTGCTTTTTCGCTTCTTGTAAAACAGCTAAGGTACTTAGACTATGGGTAAAGGCTTGATCAGCAGCTGTAAAATCATGTTGATCAATAATCTTAGTGAATTCAATAAATTCAGCAATCATTCGATGAGAATACTTGTTGTGGTTAACAACTTTCGGCTCTTCTCCTAGTAATTGGATGCCAACTTTTGGCATTTCATTAGGATGGCCGTAAATAATGAGTGCACCTTTTTCACCTTCAATGGTGCTGACATTAGGTGAAAAGCTATCTTTAGCTGCAATTGAACTGGCTTGTTTGTCAGAATAGCCCAAGTGAAGGATGCCAGAAGTATCAATATTTTTTTGAATAGTTGGGAAATATTTAACAGAATCTGGCTTACCAAATAATTTAATAATAATGTGTAAGTTGTAGATGCCTAAATCCATTAGAGCCCCACCATCTTTTTTAGGATCGAAAGCTGGTTGAATGTCCCCTTCTAAGAAAGCATCATAGCGACTTGAATATTGAGTGTAATTAAGATTAACAACATGAATTGGGGCAATTTTAGCTAAGTTATCTTCAATGAATTTAAAGTTTTCTAAATAAATGTTAGTGATCGCCTCAACAATAATTACTTGGTTTTTATCAGCAATTTCTTTTAATTCACGTGCTTCATCAGTTGTAGCAACAAATGGTTTTTCACAAATGACGTTTTTTCCTGCTTCTAATGCGGCCTTGGCAATACTAAAATGCAAACTATTTGGAACAGCTACATAGACAGTATCGACATTAGCATCATTAAATAGGTCAGTATTGTTATCGTATAATTTTGAAATATTATACTTTTCTTGCAATTCAAGACCAATTTGATGGCTTCTTTTAGTAGTTGAAAGAGCCGCAAGTTCAAGATCTGGGATTTGATCAGCAATTGATAGAAAATCATGAACAATTTTTCCTGAGCCAATAATACCTAATTTCATAAGTTAATCTCCTTTAATTAAGTTTAAAATTTAATTTTTTAGCATTTTTAGTAACTGAGGAAGGTACGGTTAACTTTTTAACTTTATTAATGTCATAAAGATGTAAGGTGAGCGTACCTTCTTTCTTAGTATTATAAGTAACTTTATAGTACATATCAGTTAGTTGTTCTTTTCGATTAGTAGAAATTCTTAAATCAATATTTTTAACATTAGTTGACTGTGGATCGCTAGTGGGAGCGACAGTAGTTGCTTTTTGCATGCTTTTAATTACATCGCTATTATCACCCTTATAAGAAATAATATAGCCATTGAATCCGTTAGATTTAATGGTCATATGTTTAAAGGCATCGTCAGAAAATTGGGTGAAATCATGTGCGGTATAGAGCTTTTTATAGCCTGAATAAACTTCACTAAAGATGGCATTTTGTTTAATGTAATTCCATTGTTTGGTGCCATCGCGGTGGTAAACATAGTCTTTGTTACCCCATAATTCAGAATTAGTATCAGATTTAGGAACGCTTTTCATGGTAATATGGATGGCATTATCTGGACCGACGACATAATTTGAATACATTTTTGACTTTGCATTGGTAGTTTTGACATTAACGCGTGCAGTAGCAATTTGGGTATTGGCGGCCGTAGTTAATGCATCTTTAACGCTTGGCTTATTAAATGCAATAATTGCGCCCCAAACTACTACGATTAGGATAATAATACCTAAAATTAAAGCGGCAATTTTGCCGCCTTGATTGTTAGAAAAAATAATCTTTTTATCTTTGATTTTATTTTTTTCCATCAGTGTATCTTTCTAAATGATTATTGATTATTTTGTTCTTCTTGTGCTTTCTTGATGTCTTCAGCACTAATTGCATTCTTTTGAATGTCAGAAGGAACGGCTAAATCACTGTGTTGACCTAATTGGTCGTAGGTTAGGTTCCAAGTGAAGTTATATTTTCCGCCAGCAGTGTATTGGGCCTTAAAGGTCATTGATTCGACATTTTTGGTAGTTGGATCAATTAAATAAGTGATCTTAAGATTTTGAACTTGAGCTGATTTTACTAAGCGGGCTACCTGCATATTTTGAGAACCAGGAGTGTTCATGGCATCAATAATTAAAGGATTGACGGCATTCCATAGGTTGGCATCGGTACCATCAAAACTGATTTCATAATTTCCATTTTTTCTTTGAACAGTGGCTTTTTTAGCAAAAGCTTTATTAATTTTCTTAAAAGTTGCAGGATCGAATCTTTCCTTTACTTGATCAGGATCAAAAGTGTCTGCATCAATTGAGTTTTTAATCCAATGACCCTTGTTTTGCTCTAAAAGTAAGTACATATCCTTCTTGGTAAGCCACATTTGTTCAGTTTGAGATTTCTTCTTTTGAGTTAAGGTATAGGTAAGGTTAGTTACATCACCTTTGTCTTTGAATAAACCTTCTGATTTTGACTTTTGGTTCATTTCATTAGAATTAGTAGTTTGAGTGAAGTGACCGTTAGCAAAGCTAGAATTAAATTTCGCATTGATTAATGAGCTTGCAGAAGGTTCAGTACTCTTTGTTTGTTTACTGTTTTTATTTGAACAAGCTGTAGTTAAAGAAACTAAAATTACTCCCAATAAAATTAGGAAGCTGAATTTTTTCTTCATAAAAATATATTCCCCCAATAAATGTATCTATCTTATTTTATTTTACTCTATTTTTGGCTGAAAAAAGCATTCTAAGAGCCTAACTTTAGTGCTTTTTAAGGACATTTAAAATATTGCGCAATTTACTGCCTTTAACTTGTAAGTTGCTTACTGCTTGGGTTACTTCAATGCAGCCAATATATTTACCATGTTCATTATGAAGACTATAGAAGGAAATGTTAATTGGTTGTTTATTTTTGGTAATCATAATTGAAATGTTTTTACGCTTGCCGGCGTGCATTTGATCTAGAACTTCCTTAACATGCTTTTGACTGTGGCCGGGATGCACTTCAAAAACAGTCTTACCTATGTCTTTTTCAGTACGCTTAAATAGGCGATTCTCATTCATAGAGGACCAGACAACACGGTCGTTTTCATCTAAAACGTCCATTTCTTGTGGAATTGTTCTAAAAATTGCATTTAGCTGTTCAAGTGAGAGATGCCCACCATCTAACTTGATATTTTCCATAATTAAATACTTCCAATTCATCAAAATTAATATATCTATCGTTATTTTAACATTAAATATTTTGTGAATTAATCAAGCTTTTTTTCGTAATTCCTATGAAAATTTTGAATAAGCGTGTAAAATAGTTAGTGAAACATTGAATTTTAAAGGAGATACAGTTCATGTCGAAATTAGTTTTAATTCGTCACGGTCAAAGTGAATGGAACCTTTCTAACCAATTTACTGGTTGGGTTGATGTAAACCTTTCAGAAAAAGGTGTTGAAGAAGCTAAGAAGGCTGGTCGTTTAATTAAGGAACACGGTCTTGAATTTGATCAAGCTTACACTTCATTATTAACTCGTGCTATCAAGACTTTGCACTACGCACTTGAAGAAAGTGACCAACTTTGGATTCCTGAAACTAAGACTTGGAGATTAAACGAACGTCATTACGGTGCTCTTCAAGGTTTAAACAAGAAGGATACTGCTGAAAAGTACGGTGACGAACAAGTTCACATTTGGCGTCGTTCATACGATGTTTTGCCACCAGCTATTGATGACGATAACGAATACAGTCAAGCACATGACCGTCGTTACGCAAATCTTGATCCACATATCGTTCCTAAGGCAGAAAACTTACACGTTACTTTAGATCGTGTAATGCCATTCTGGGAAGATCACATTGCTCCAGATTTACTTGACGGCAAGAACGTTATTATTGCTGCACACGGTAACTCACTTCGTGCTTTAACTAAGTACATTGAAAACATCTCTGATGATGACATCATGGACTTAGAAATGAAGACTGGTGAACCAGTTGTTTACACATTTGACGACAAGTTAGATGTTGTTAACAAAGAAAAGCTTGACGACTAATTTTTAGTTCTTGAGTAAAAGAAGCTCCGACGGAAGTCGGAGCTTTTTTGTTGAGAGGGATAATCATGAAAGAAAGAATTGTAACATATCCAGCAATCTTTAAACCAATTGAAGATAATGTTTACTTTATTAGTTTTCCCGATGTTAAGGGAGCTATTACTGAAGGGCATGGACTAAAAGATGCTTTTGAAATGGCAGCAGATGCTTTGGGAACAATTTTGCTTGATGAAAAGAAATTGCCAAAAATAACTGATCCCGCTGAGATTAAAATAGAGGATCCTGGCACTTTTCTCACATTAGTATCGACTGATCTAACTAAGTCAGTAGCTAGCTTTGAAAAAATATAACTATACCCGCTAAGCTGGTCCTCCAAGCTGAGAAAACTAATGTCTCTACAGTCTTAACAGAGGCATTTAGAGAAAATTGTATATAAACTGAATTGCTTGAATGGACTTGACGTAATCGAAAATGGAAAGGTAAAATACTTTTTGTATAATTTGTTACTTATTACTTTTTTGAAGGAGATACAATGAAAAAGCCGTTTTAATAAGCTTTATATTAATCTACTTAATGAGCAAATAGCTAAAGATTAAGTAAAGCTTAATGAAGAATTAAATAATCTAGTTTACCAAAACGGGAAAAACGGCTTCCCTAAAAAGTTCTGTAATTATGGAAATGGATATCTTCTATGGAAGTTAGTAAGTAAAAACCGAGCAACTACATTGCAATAAGCTTTTAACCTGCTTGAAACTCAACAATATCGAGCAAATCAAATGGCAATTCAAGAACAGATTAAGGCTATTCAAGAAGATACAGCTAGAAGTGCTAAAATTGCTGCAGTGGCTTCAACAGTTAGTGCGGTTAACTCTACCCGTCCTAGAAAAGTTGAAGTTAGTGGAACAATAAACCATCATGTTAATTAAATTAGGGAAAAGTTGGATAAGTAATGAAAAAGAAAGTATTAATTACAGCAGGAATATTGTCGACACTTTTATTAGCAGGCTGTAGTAATCAAAATACGAGTAGTGGAAACCATGATAGTAAGAAAAGTTCAGTAGTTTCTACTAAAAAGAGCTCGAATCAAAGCAGCCAGTCTAAAAAGAATGCAGAAGAAATGGATAATGCACAATCTTCCAGCTCTAGTTCGGCTAATAATAGTCAAAGTAGCTCTAGTATAAAGCAATCCAATAATAAAGCTGAAAAGGAAACAAAAAACACTGCTAAAAGCAATAACAGTGATAACAAGATGAACTTTGATCAGATTGAGCAAGGAAACTATAGCAGCTTAGCTGGAACCTGGAAATCCACAAAAATTGTTGTTCGAGATGGTGGAGAAGACAAGGTAAATACTGAAAATCCAATTACTTTATCTGTAACCCCAGATGCAATCCAAATGGTGGGCGGCGATAAAGTAGTTGTTAATAAAGATGGATTAAGTTATAACGACGATCTACATCCATTAAATTTTCAAAAGACGCAGAATAGTTTAACTGGCTCATTAGATGATGCTCAAATTAACTGGTCTGTTTCATTCTATCCAGCAGGTTCTACTGATTTTGTAATTAATGGTGAAAAACAAGCTCCATCTTCAAAGAACTTAATTGTATTTTGGAGAAGCGGAATGAGTACAACCATGGTTTTTGAGAAAGAGTAATAAAGAGGTCAATTAATGCATAACTACGAAAAATTAAAGAAAAACAAAGCAAACTGGATTGTAGTTGCGGTAATAGTTCTGGTAGCAATTATTTCCTTAATTGGATGGAGTAATTATAGATCGCATCATTTAGCTGGAACTTATACCAACCAAGCAACATTTTTAGGAGTGACATCAAAAACAAAACTAGAATTTTCTAATGATAAAAAAGTAAAGATGACAAATGGTACGACATCAGAAAATGATACTTATGAATTGTCTGGTAATGATTTAAAAATAAAAAATGAAGATGATGAAGTAATTATGCGTGCTAAGTTAGCTGATGATCGAAAATCATTTAAAGTAAAATCAATTGCTGGTGATATTTTCGGTATCCTCAAAAATATTGAATTTACCAGGCAAAGCTAAAATATATTAATGGTGACATTCCCTTAAAAATCTTATATAATTGTAAAAGAAAAGGAGATAGAGAGTGCGAGTCTCTACCTCCAATCGTAACTTAAGATGACTGAGTGTGTGGCTAATCCTTGTGATTAGCCTTTTTTGTTATTGCATAAGCAATTGCTGCACGGATTAGGAAAATACCCAATGCGTTTAAGACAATGCCGATAGCAATAGCAGCTATTATCAAGGCACACCAACACTCCAGCCTATCCAAATTATCATGGCTTCCACCTCCGTAACCTAAAATATATGTGAGGGGTGTAGAGCCATGAAAAGTTACTAAGCTCTTATATTAGCTATCTATAAAAGCCTAGTAAAAATTATATCAAAATATGAATTGAGAATTTGTAGTATTAAACACAAAAAAAGACATTCCATCAGGAATGTCTAAAGTGTGACTATATGTTTAAATTTTGATTTAACTAAGAACTAGTTTTATAATTTTACCAACTAGCTTTGCGCACACCAGGAAGTTGTCCCTTGTGTGCTAATTCTTTAAAGCGTAAACGTGACATACCAAACTTACGCATATAACCATGTGGTCTACCATCATGTAAATCACGGTTATGGTAGTGAGTTGGGTGAGCATCAAGCGGTAATTTTGCTAATGCTTCTACGTCACCAGCTTCTTTTAATTCATAGTATTTCTTGATTAATTCACGCTGCTTAGCAGCCTTAACGATTTTGGATTTTTTTGCCATATATCTTTCCTTTCGAATATAGAGTATAAAAAATAGTTTAATTAAGAATAAAAAATGACTAATTTGAGCTAACTTAAAGTAAGTATATTGTATTAAATTATTAATAATTTGTCAAAAAGAAAGTATTTTAAAAAGAATTAGTTTAAAATAAGTAATGATTGATTAAAGAAGGGAAAATAAGCCGTGGGTATTTTTAAAAGAATACTTCATAATGAAGACTTGCGACAGCTAATAATTTATGTATTAATTGGTGTGTTAGGATTAGGTGTTGACTTTGGAATTTTTGCCATTCTAACTCACTTTAAGATGCAAGTCGAAGTAGCTAATTTTATTTCATCATCTTGTGGGTTGATCAACAACTTTTTCTGGAATAGTTTTCTTAACTTTAAGGTTCACGATAAATTATTAGTAAGATTTATTTCCTATTATTTAGTAGGACAAATTACAACTTTGTTTACAACTGTCTGCCTATTTATTTTTGTAACTCAACTTGGCTATAATCAATTGATTGTAAAGGCTGTTTCTACATTTATCGCTACCTTGATCCAATTTGTAATTAATAAGTTACTTACCTTTAGAAAAATTAAAACTACTAAACCAAAAGTAGACGTTAGAAAGTAATAAGAAAGACTGTTAAAGTATGAAAAAATTATCAATTATAGTTCCTTGTTATAATGAAGAGGAATCTGTACCACTTTTTTATCCCGCAGTGAATAAAGTAATGGACACTATTCCTGATCTAGAACCAGAATATTGGTTTATTAACGATGGATCGAAGGATAATACCCTAAAAGAAATTAAAGAACTACGCAAGAAGGATCCAGAGCATGTACACTTTGTTTCATTTTCAAGAAACTTTGGTAAGGAATCTGCTCTTTACGCTGGACTTCAAGCGGCAACTGGAGATTATGTGGTTGTAATGGATGTTGACTTACAAGATCCTCCTAAGTTCTTACCACAAATGTATGATCTAATTAAAACCGGAGAATACGACTGTATTGGAACCCGTAGAGTGGATCGTACTGGAGAAGCTAAATTTAAGTCCTTCTTAAGCGATATGTTTTATAAGGTAGTTAATAAGATATCTGATACTGAAATCGTACCAGGAGCTCGTGACTATCGAATGATGACTCGTCAAATGGTAGACGCAGTTTTGAATATGCCTGAATACAACCGTTTTTCAAAGGGGATTTTCTCTTGGGTTGGATTTAAGACCAAATACTTAGACTATCACAATGTTGAACGTGTTGCTGGTGAAAGTGACTGGAACACTTGGAAGTTATTCAAGTACGCCATGGATGGGATTGCCGACTTTTCTCAGGCTCCGCTTAACTTGGCTGTATGGATTGGTACAGGATCATTTATTTTATCAATTATTGGATTGATAGCAGTGATTATCCGTCGTGTGCTTTACCCAGATTCAAGCATTTTTGGTTGGGCTTCAATGGTATGCATTATATTGTTACTGGGTGGTCTGCAACTTCTCTGCATTGGTATTTTAGGTAAATATATTGGTAGGGTATATATTCAAGTTAAGAATCGACCAATTTATATTATTAAAGAGAAAAAATAAATATGACAAAAACCGAAGTTCACATGGAGCTTCGGTTTTTTAATGAGAAATATTAAAATCTAAGAGTGTCGATCCTCTTTAATAGTTAGGCTTAATAAGAGGCCAATTACAATTAAAACTAAAGTGAAGTAAAAGCCGTAGTGAGTACCATTAGTGAATTTAACAGCACTGGAGCCGGCGATGGTGTTTTGTCCTGTAGCTAATAAAATCGTTGCAATAGCAGTCGCAATCGCACCTACAATTTGTTGAAGGGTATTCATGATTGTTGAACTATCAGCAGATTCTGGTCCTTGAATCGCGTTTAGAGCATAAGTTTGGGCAGGTGACATAGCTAGTGGACAACCAATCATTAGAATGATCTGAGCTAAAATAATATACCAAACCGGAGCCGTTGGTGTAGCTAAGGCAAGCATTAGGGCACCAATTAAAGCAATAATAAAACCTAAAATAGTAGGTTTCTTAGCACCTTGACTATCATAAATTCTACCAGCGATAGCAGATGTTAAAGCATTGATAATACCACCTGGAAGCATGATGATACCGGTAAGCGCAACAGCAATTGAAAGCCCATTTTGGATAAATTGTGGCAATAGATACATTGCGGACAAAATAATACCAAAATCAATCATGACTAACAGGGCACCAGTTCGAAACTGTGGAATAGAAAATATTTTTAAATTCAAAATTGGATTTTCTAACATAAGTTGGCGATGAACATAAAGAGCCAAAACAACAATTGCTAGAATGAATAATCCTATTACAAGTGGTGAAGTCAAACCTAGGTCAGAGGCTAAGCTAACACTAGCCACCAAACTGGCAAAACCTACGGCCGACTCAATAATAGAAAGATAATCGATTTTAGGCTTAGTAATTTTAGTTGTATTTTTTAATGAAGTAAAAGCAAAAATGATTGCTACTACTAAAAAAGGTACGAACATCCAAAAAATCCAATTCCAAGATAATTTGGCTAAAATTAAACCGGTAACTGTTGGTCCGATTGCGGGAGCTAGCATAATTACCATCGCGCAAACACCCATTGCTGCTCCTAAACGATTAGGCGGGAAAATTTGCATTGCGACAGTAAACATTAGCGGTAAGACAATGCCTGTTCCAATTCCCTGAATCATTCTTCCTAAAAGTAAAATTTCAAAACTTGGTGCTAAAGCAGAAATAATCGCTCCAAATAAGAAAACACATAGACCGGAAATAACCAATTGTCGAGTTGTAAACCACTTAGTAAGTAAACTTGAAAGTGGCAAGATAATACCAATAATTAACATATAGCCAGTAACGAGCCATTGAATAGTGCCGCTTCCGACATGAAAAGCGCCCATTAATTGCGGTAAGGCAATGTTTAACGATGTCTCAGATAACATCCCTATAAAAGCTCCAATCATTAGAGCAGCCATTGCCATCCAGGGATGAGCAACAAAAATCAGCGGCTTTAATTCAGGACGTGTTTGTGATTGTACTTCTTTCAAAAAAATTCCTCCTGTATTTAATTTCTAAAAAAGCGTCGCTGATCATACTAACAGAAAAAATTTTTTCTCGTAAGTAATTTTTTTGAGGATTCTAAATCTGAAAAGTGCGATAATTTGAACAAGGGAGAATTTACGAATGAAAAAATTAACAAAAGATATCTGGATAAAGATTGCTCTATCTCTTCTAGGAGTTTTGGCTGCTATTTTGGTTTATGTACCTAACTATGCTCTAGTTGATCAAGGGCTCAAAGGTAGATGTGCTATCTTTTTTCTTATTGCGATAGTTTTACTTTGGCTACCGATGGAACTAAAGAGCAGTATTTTTGCACTTAATTTTTACTATGAATTAGGTTTGATTTTGATTATTGTCTTTTTCATGACTAATCAAATGGCAATGAATTTTACTATTGGTCTAGTGATTGCTTTGCTTTTACTAACTTGGATTGGAATGGTAATTTTCAAAAATAATTTAGTCATGAAGCAAAAAAATAGTGAGCTTTTAATCATTAGACTTGTCATGATGCTGGTTTTAGCATATTTAGCCTATATCAGCGGTTTTGCAGCTCTTATGGGAGCTGAGATCTTTACAGTACAGGGACAAACTTGGCTACTTATTTTGGGTTTTGTTCTGTGTGTATATTATCTCGTCTTAGCGGGGAGTATTTGGCAACCATGGTTTAGAAGATGGACTTCTTGGATCATGATTTTAGTAGCAGTTGTTTTGCATATGTTATTTGCAAGTGCAACCTCTTTAAATATTATCTTTTTGCCTTTAATTGGAGAGGTTATTTTACTTATTCTAGTTTGGCGGAGTAACAGAATTTTAATGAAAAAGAAAAGGATTTCATAATTAGCTCTTGTCAGACTGTATCGATCCTTGATAGAATTAATTGTTTAAAAATTTAGGAGAGATACAAAATTATGAAATATGTTTATTTGTTTTTACCAGCAATCGGCTGGGGACTGATGCCCTTAGTTATTGCAAGTGTAAAGAATAGTACAGTTTATAATCAAATCGTTGGTACTGTTGCTGCTTCATTTATTTTTGGCGCAATTGTAATGGCAATCATGCATCCAGCAATGAGCTGGTCACTCTTCTTGCTTTCTGCATTAGGAGGAGCTTGCTGGGTGATTGGTCAAGTTGGTCAATATATTTCCTATGAAAAAATTGGTGTTTCTGAAACTATGCCAATTTCTACCGGTTTACAATTAATCGGGGTTCCTCTTGTTGGTGTGCTTGCTTTTGGTGAGTGGAGCAGCCCTCAAGCTAAGCTATACGGTTTTATTGGAATCTTAGTTTTGATTATTGGGGTTGTTTTAACTTCATTTACTGACCGTGGAACAAGCGAAGGAAACAAGTCTAATCAAGTAAGTACTATTATCTTGCTTGTTTTAACTTCACTTGGATATATTACTTCAAGTTCTATTCCAAAGGCCTTACATGGAAACAGCGTTTCTATTTTCTTTGGTCAAACTTTTGGTATGTTAGTAGCTGTATTTATTTATACATTGGTTACTAATAATTTACATGTTTGGAAAGAAAAATCTACAGTTCAAAGTGGTGGGGCAGGTATTCTTTATGCAATTGCCGCATTAGCTTACATTCTTTCTGTTCAAGATAACGGAGTTAACATGGCTTTCGTTATTTCTCAACTTTGTGTAGTGATTTCTACTTTAGGTGGCTTGATTTTCTTACACGAAAAGAAAACTCGCAAAGGCTTGATCTTTACCATTGCAGGCCTAATTTTAATTATTGGCGGTGCAATGTTAACTACATTATTCTAAAGAATGAAAAAAGGCATCCCACGTCTGGGATGCCTTCTTTGTATCAACTTGTCCTAATTCTTAAATCATTTTTAGTATTAGAACACATTTAATTGTATTAGAACTAAATTAAAAGTCAAGTTAAATACATAGAGCTTTTTAACAAATAAAAAAGTATTTAGAGTTAAATAACAAGTAAAGAAATATAGAATTCAATAATAAATTATATGTTATCGCTTACAGTTGACATATTGAGTATAGCGTGATATTTTCAAAATGGGATTGGTCGAAATTGTTTAGGAGGACAATGGATGCTAGCAATTGAAAACAACCAATTAAAGGTTGAAATTAATGAGGTCGGCGCTCAACTTACTCATGTAGTTGATAAGACTACGAATGCCGACTATATCTGGAATGGGAGTGAATGGGAAAGACATGCTCCGATTCTTTTTCCGGCAATCGGAAAATCGAATGACAATAAATATATTTTAAATGGAAAAATATATGAAATGAAGCAACATGGCTTTGCACGGGATTATCCTTGGACAGTTGTGGACAAGGGGGATGATAGAGTAAGCTTGACTTTAACTGAAAATGAAGAGACCTTAACTGTTTATCCCTTTCACTTTAGTCTAATGGTTACTTACACGTTAGAGGCTAACCAATTAAAGGTAGAATTTTTAGTTAAAAATAATTCAGAAGAAACGATGCCTTTTGGTCTTGGATTCCATCCGGGATTCAATGTTCCAATCGCTGGAGATGAATTGGAATTTTCTGATTATGAAGTTTCATTAAGTCCAGAAGTTACAGAATTAACTCAATTCCAAATTGATCCTATTCCATTTAGAAATGGTAAAGTTATTCCAGTACCTAAGGCAGAAAAGAGTACATTACCTTTATCATATTCAGAATTTGATAATGGGTTGATTATTATTAACAATCCTGGATTAACTGGAATTGTATTATCGAGTGCAAAATCTGACCATCAGATTTCTTTAACTTTAGAAGATTTTCCATATGTGGCACTTTGGACAATGACAGATCCAGAAGCTAAATTCTTATGTATGGAGCCTTTTGCTGGACTACCTGATGTTAAAAGTGACGAATTAACTGATTGGATGAAAAAAGAGGGAAATAACTTCTTAGAGCCAGATGAAAGCACACATTTTTCAACGACAATTACTTTAAAATAATATAGAAAGAGGGAAGCAATAAGTTTCCCTCTTTTTTTACTAATTAGTTAAGATTTGTCATAATTAAGTTTTAAGAATGTAATTTTGCTATAATATCCTTGTTTTAAGAAAGTTTGAGAAAGAATATTATGGATAATAAGCCCCAAGAACCTATTCACTCAAGAGTTGAGTTGAATAGAGAAAAACATAATAAGAAAAAAAAGGTCCACATTATTATTGGGATAGTTTTATTTTTGTTTTTAGGACTTGGAATTTATGCAAGTTCCGTTTATTTAAAAGCAAAAAATGCTTTTGATAAAACTTATGATCCTAAAACAGCAGTCAAGCAAGATAGCTTTTCTGGTAAGGAGCCCTTCAATATTTTGTTGTTAGGAACAGATACGGGAGCTTTTGGCAGAAAAGAAGTTCGCGGAAACTCGGATACAATGATTTTAGTGACCGTGAATCCGGCCAAAAAGAAACTTTCTTTAATGTCCATTCCACGTGATACAATGGCCCGGATGATTGGTACAGATAGCTTTAGTGTGCATAAAATTAATGCAGCTTATAATATTGGCGGAGCAAAGATGGCAATGCAGACCACAAGTAAAGTTCTCAATGTGCCAATAAAATACTATATTTCGATGAATATGGGTGGCATGCGTAAGATTGTTGATGGAGTTGGTGGCGTTACAGTGACGCCACCATTGACCTTTACTTATGATGGCTATACCTTTACTAAAGGAAAAACAGTTCACTTAAATGGTAGTCAAGCTTTAGCTTACTCTAGAATGCGCTATGATGATCCTAAGGGAGATTACGGTCGTCAATTGAGACAGCGTGAGGTCATTATGTCCGTTTTAGAGCACGCACTATCCTTTAATGCTCTCAAAAATTTAGATTCAATTTTAGGTTCAGTGTCTACTAGCCTGAGGACAAACTTAACTTTTGATTCAATGGTTAAGATTAGTAAAAACTATCGTAAATGTACTAATAATATGTCTAGTGACTACTTACATGGTGTAGGCGCAATGATTGGAGACGCTTCGTACCAAGTAATGTCTGATAGAGAATTACAAAGAACTTCAAATATTGTGAGAAATGATCTTGGGTTAGATTCGATGGATATTGATAATAATGAAACCTATCAAAATTCAATGAATTCCCAATTTGATTGGAACAGTGGTGACTCTAATCAGGTATACTACATATATGATCCGTATACGGATGAATTATGGAATGGAGATAGGGCGTACTAATGGATGAATTTGTCTCGCTAGTAATAGGATATTTCCTCGGAAATATCCTTTTTGCTATGATTGTTACAAAAATATTTTTGCATAAAGATCCGACTAAATACGGTTCTGGTAATCCAGGAACGGCTAATGTCGGAGCAGTTTTTGGTAAAAAATGGGGTATTCTGACTTGTATTGGTGATTTAGCCAAAACTTTAGCTGCTTTGTTAATTGTTTACTTTATTTATCATGGTAATCATCTGGATTTGTCTTTTGCAGGTCTTGGAGTGGTTTTAGGACATTCTTTCCCATTTTGGAATCATTTTAAGGGTGGTAAAGGAGTAGCAGTCACTGCATTGTGGATTGTCTTTTTTGATTGGAGAGCGGGCTTAATTGCTTTATTAATTGGCCTATTTTTAGTCATTATTATGAAGAACCTTACTATACCACCGTTGGTCTATATGTTAGGATTCAGTATTTTTACTTGGATTAATTTTGGCTGGGAACAAGGGTTAATCTTTTTAATTGCTACCTTAATCATGATTTTTCAATTTAGAAAAGATATTGTCGATTTCTTTACTGGTAAGGGTAAGCGTGTGGATGTATTAGTCACAATTAAGAAAAAGTTAGGGATATACAAATGAAATCAGTATTGAAAAAGACAATCCAGTGGATTTTACTGATAGTTTTACTGCTGGGAATATTAATTCAAACCTTAGGCTTTTGGAATTATAATCCGCCAACCGTTGCCGGTCGAACTAAAATTGGTTTAATGACTAGTCTAGTAGAGCTAGCCGTGATGGTTTGGTATGGAATGAGCTACGGCAATAAGGAATACAGTTTTAAGGAATCAGTTAAAAGTTGGCTTGAAGGAGTAATTACCTTAGTCATCTTTTATCTAGTGTTCGTTATTTCCTTGCCGCAATTTTTCTCTGCTTGGAACTTATGGGGAATCTGCTTTCCTGTTTTGACAAGTACATCAGCCTTATTTAGTGGGATTATTATTTCTTTATTCTTTCAACCTTTTATTTTTAGGCTGCAAAATAAGTTAAGTACTAAGCAAAATGTTTTGTTATTAACTACAATTACAATTTTGATCTTTACCTTAAGTGCAGGTAATTCGCTTTTAACTAGCTATAGTATTTTTGGTCTCTATTTGGTATTGCCATTTGCCTGGGGAATGCTTATTTCAAAAATTACTGTATCTAAGAGGCTAGTAGCTGCCTTAACAGTGGCAACAGTAATCTTACTTCCCGCAGTTTATTATTTCACTATTCAATTAATACCAATTCAAACTCCACAAGCCGTTGTCTTCACCCAGATGAATATGGCATGGAATACGAGCTTGTTAATGAGTCCATCATCGCCAGTAATGATCTTATTTGTCGTAACTGGCGGATTGCTTTTTAGAAAATGGTTGGTAGATGTATCACATAGTGCATTATCTCTTTTAATTCCTGCAATTATCTTTGGGACAACTGCTTACGGAATGACTTTATGGAAGGAAAAGCTTCAATTATTACTGGCTCCTGTTAGTAAAAAAGTCACTTTTCTCTTAATTTTGTCCTTATTGATTGCAAGTTTTATTATTAATTTTATTTTTAATAGATTTGTTCTTTCAAACAAGCATGTGCAAAACTTTCTGAATAAATTTACTGGCACAGATTTAAATGATCTTCTTAATCTATTAAACAGCGGCTTGAATTTCCTTAAAAAGCATAGGCCAATAATATGTCTCTTTGCATATTTTATGGTTGTAAGTATTATTGGTTTCTTTACATTTAAGAGTAATGTTAACGTTACGTTGACTTATATTTTTACCAGTAGACTCGGAACTGTTATTTTGTCCAGTATTTTTCTTCTAGCATGTTTTGAAGTCTTTTATGTAATTACCAAGCACTTCTGGGTAGCAGCAAGTATTCCAACTATTTTGGGTTTAGGAATTGCGATTGCTAATGGCATTAAAATGAGCTTGAGAGAAGAGCCCGTTTATCCAACCGAAATTGGTGAAATTGTTAATTGGAAAACTTTAATTCCAATGATGGGGACAAATAATTTAATCTATATTTTAATTGGATTAGCTGTCCTAATCGTTTTAATTGTCTTTTTAGAAAAGAAGTTTCCAATTAACCTCAAGCGTAAAAAATCAAGTTGGGTAAAATTGGTTATTAGCCTCTTAGTTTTAATTACACCTTTGTGGTTTAACGATGAAAATTCACCGATCTATTATATTTCCAAGGGCTTTGATAATAGTCCTAACTTTAGAAATCCACCAGATAGTACGGGAGCTAATGGCTCAATTCTGACTTTTCTAGACTTTATTAAAGTGCCGATCATGGATAAGCCAGCTAATTACTCAGAAAGTTCCATAAAAAAAGTAGTTGAAAAATATCAGAATGAAGCAGTAAGCATTAATAAGACGAGAAAGAATAAGTTAAGTGATCAAACACTTGTCTTTAATCTTAGCGAAAGTTTTGTTGATCCAAAAGAATTCCCAAGTGTTAAGATTTCTAATGATGTTCGAGATCCAATTAAATATATTCGAAAGTTGATGACAACCACTACTTCTGGCCACATGCTTAGTGCTGGTTATGGTGGCGGAACTGGAAATATGGAATATGAATCCTTAACTGGATTTAACATGGGAGTATTTTCTACTGCAATCACGCCATACACGCAAGTGACATCTCGTTACAAGTTTTATCCAACAATTGGGATGGACTTTAAGTACAGCAGTGCCTTACATCCATTCAATGGTACATTCTACGGCCGAATTGACAATTATCGTCGTTTTAAATTTAATAAATTCGCGTACTTAGGCTCTAAGTATAAGATTTACGACAAAAAGACTATTGGAACTAATCCATATTTATCTGATGAGACAGCTTATCAAAATGGTTTGCGACAAATTAATAGTCAAAAAGATGGTCAGTTTATCAATTTAATTTCAATGCAAAACCATATTCCATATGGTGACTATTATTCTCCAAATGAATATAAAGAAAATGTTAGTGGGTCTCTGATTTCTGACGAAAATACTAAAAATAGTTTTGCTGCATATACTAAAGGTATTGAATACACAGATAAGGCTGTGAAAAAGTTCATTAAACAGATTGATAAAATCAACAAGCCAATTACCCTTGTATTTTATGGTGACCACTACCCAGCAATTATTGATCAGACACAATTAAACAAGTATCCGGTAAAATTACATGCAACGAACTACTTTATCTATTCAAATAAGTATGCCCGTGAGCATGGTGCTAAGAGTAAAATCAAGCCAAATAAATATGTCTCAACAGCTTCCTTTATTCCAATGGCTTTAGAGCAAACTAATTCAAAAGTAACAGCTTATCAAGCGTTGCTTACTAAGATCTATCAAGAATTACCTGCTATCACTATTAACTATTCTGGAGATGATGGCTTTGAATTAATCGATCAAAATGGTAAGCAAGTTTCTGAGAAGAAATTAACTAAGAAACAAAAAGAGTTACTAAAGGATTATCAATTAATTCAATATGATATGTCTGCAGGGAAAGGATACAGCTTAAAGCTTAAGGGCTTTTATAAATAAGCAGTTGACTAAATAGACATTCTCCCTTATGATCATAGGTAATAATAGTAGCAACTTAATTCAGTGTTCAGAGAACTAGCGGTTGGTGTGAGCTAGGCAGGTTAAGTGAGCGAAGTACATAGTGGGGTAGTTTCCGTATCAACTATTTTAAGGCGCATTAAGCGTAAACGTGGGTGGTACCACGGCTAATAAAGAATTTAGTCGTCCCTAGATTTCGAAAGAAGTCTAGGGACGTTTTTGTTAGGAGAAAATTTTATGGCAAAATTTGATATTTTAGAAGATTTAAAATGGCGTGGAGCTATTAATCAAGAAACTGATGAAGAAGGTTTGCGCAAGTACTTAGCTGAACATGATGATTTGGCTCTTTACTGTGGAACTGACCCAACTGGAGATTCACTTCACATTGGTCACCTTATTCCATTCATGATTTTGAAGAGATTCCAAATGGCAGGTTATCACCCAGTAATTTTAATTGGTGGAGGAACTGGTGCAATTGGAGATCCCTCTGGTCGAAAGACTGAACGTACTCTTCAAACAGCTGAGCAAGTTAAGCACAACGAAGAAAAGTTAACTGCTCAAATGAAGAAGTTATTTGGAACTGAAAACTTTGAAATTCGTAACAATGCGGAATGGCTTGGTAAGATGAATTTGCTTGATTTCTTGCGTGACTACGGTAAGTTCTTCCAAGTTAACAACATGATTAATAAGGATGTTGTTGCTAGTCGTCTTGAAAACGGAATTTCATTTACTGAATTTTCTTACCAAATTTTGCAAGCTATCGATTTCTATCACTTGAATAAAGATAATGGTGTTCAAATGCAAATTGGTGGGAGTGACCAATGGGGTAACATTACTGCCGGAATTGACTTGATTCACAAGCTTGAAGGTTCAGATCGTCCAGCATTTGGTTTAACTATTCCATTAATGCTTAAGGCTGATGGTACCAAGTTTGGTAAGTCTGCTGGTGGAGCTGTTTGGCTTGATCCTGAAAAGACCAGTCCTTATGAATTCTACCAATTCTGGATTAACCAAGATGACCGTGATGTAGTTAAATACCTTAAGTACTTTACTTTCTTATCTCGTGAAGAAATTGAAGATTTAGCTGAAAAGACTGAAAAAGAACCTTGGAAACGTGCTGCTCAAAAGAGATTAGCAGAAGAAGTTACCAAGTTTGTTCACGGTGAAGAAGGATTGAAAGAAGCTCAAATAATTACTGAAGCATTATTCTCAGGTAATGTTAAGAGTCTGTCAGTTCCTCAAATTGAACAAGCTTTAAAGAACGCTCCAAGTGCTGAAGCAACTCATGAGGCTAAGAATATTGTAGAATTTTTGGTTGAAACTAAGATTGAACCTTCTAAGCGTCAAGCACGTGAAGACGTTAAGAATGGTGCGATTTACGTAAACGGCGAACGTCAAGATGATATTGACTTTATCATCGAACCAGATAGTGATTTTGATGGAAAATATGTAATTATCCGTAAGGGTAAGAGAAAGTATACTCTAGTTAAAATTAAATAATAAATAAAAATTAAGGACTAGGAATGTAAAAACGTTCCTGGTCCTTTTTGCTATAATTAAATTGATATCTGCCGTTTTAGCTCAGGAGGTAGAGCACCGCCGTGGTAAGGAGGAGGTCCCCAGTTCAAATCTGGGAAACGGCTTAGTGAATAATTTAGTAACAAAAAAATTCTAGGGATGGTCAAAAAGGCGATCCCTTTTTATAATTGTTATAAATAGTATAAATAATTTATGAAAGAAGAATTAATATGACTCATGAACTTACGCTAGATGAAATTGCAAAATTTCAACAAGATTATCAACAAAATAAGCAAAATAAAATTGCTGAATTGGCTGTTGTGAATAACGGTGTGCAAAAAGCAAGTTTCAACGGTGAGGGTATCCGTGATTTAAATCGAACTTTCTCAATTGAAATTCCAACTGATAATGTGACCGACCAAAAGCAATCAGGTCGTTGTTGGTTGTTTGCGGCTTTGAATGTTTTACGTCATAAGTTTGCCAAGCAATATCATGCAAAGAACTTTACTTTTTCACAAAGCTATCTTTTCTTCTGGGATCGAATTGAAAGAGCAAATATTTTCTTTAATCATATTCTAGAAACTGCGGATAAACCTGTGGATGATCGTACTGTACATTTTTACTTACAAGCGCCTGATACCGATGGTGGACAATGGCACATGGCTATTTCATTAATTAGAAAATATGGCTTGGTTCCAACTTATGCACAAGACGAAAGTTTTACAGCTAATAATACAGCTGCCTTTAATCAAGCATTGAATATGAAATTACGTGAAGATGGATTAGTTTTACGCAAACTTGCTCAAGCCGGTAAAAATGATGAAATTGAACAAAAACGTCAAGAATATTTAAGTGAAATTTACCGCATGGCTGTAATTGCTTTTGGACAACCTGTGCAAAAGTTTGATCTAGAATTTAAAGATGACGATGGAAATTACAAGTTAGACCAAAATATTACCCCATTAGACTTTTTCCACAATTATTTTGAAGATGACTTAGATGATTACGTAGTACTTTTTAATGCTCCAGATCATGAGTATGATAAGCTTTACGCTTTTCCATTTGAAGATAATGTTGAAGGCGGTAGCCCAGTTAGATTTTTGAATACAAAGATTGAAAATCTTAAGGAAGCAGCAATTAAACAATTAAAAGATGGAGAAACAATCTGGTTTGGTTGTGATGTAGGCAAGCAAAGTGATCGTCAAAAAGGAATTTTAGCTGCTGATTTATATGAAACTGATACGATTTTTGGTATTGAAACTAAGTTAAATAAAAAAGAACGTCTTCAAACTGGTGCTAGTGGTTCAACTCATGCAATGACCTTTGTGGGTGTGGATGTAGTTGATGGTAAACCTCGTCAGTGGAAAGTAGAAAACTCATGGGGAACAAAAGTTGGTGATAAAGGCTACTTTGTCATGGATGATAAATGGTTTGACGAATACTTATTTAAAGTTGTAGTTAAGAAGCAATATTTACCAGAGAAACTAGTAAAAATTGCTGAAGGCGAAGCAACTCCTGTTCCTTGCTGGGATTCAATGGCTTAATCGAAAAAGGGCTGATAATAGCTTAAATTGCTACTTATCAGTCCTTTTTGCTTTGCAAAATATTCAAAATGAGAGATAAGATAGAAAATTAATTTTTTATTTAAAAAATATTTACTTTTTTCATAAAATAGTGTTTAATAAAACTCATATTAATTTAATGAAAAGTATTTTTGGAGGGGAAAATATGAAAGTTAAAAAAGTATTTGCAGCGGTTTGTACTGCTACGCTTGCCGCTGTTGCCCTAACTGCTTGTGGCAAAAAGGATAATAGTGCTTCAGGTGATCAAGCATTAACTTGGATGGAAAAAACTGAACTTCAAACTATGGATATTTCTAAAGCTACAGATGAAACCAGTTTTAATCAATTAAATAATGTTTATGAAGGATTATATCGTTTAGGAAAAAATTCTAAGGTAGAAAATGCTTTAGCTACAAAAACTGAGGAAAGTAAAGATGGAAAACGTTGGACCTTTACTTTGAGAAAAGGTGCAAAGTGGTCAAACGGTGATCCAGTAACTGCTAAAGATTTTGTTTATTCTTGGCAAAGAACTGTTGATCCAAAAACTGGATCCCAATATACTTCTCTATTTTCTGGAATTGAAAATGCAGATGAAATTACGAAAGGAAAGAAATCTCCAAGTTCTTTAGGAATCAAGGCTGTTGATAATTATAAATTAGAAGTGAACCTTGAACACCGGATTCCATACTTTAAATTATTGATGGGCTTCCCATTATTCTTCCCGCAAAATCAAAAAACTGTTGAAAAATCAGGTAGTAGCTATGGTACTGCTTCTAAGTATCAAGTTTATAATGGACCATTTGTTCAAAAAGGATGGACTGGTTCAAACTTGAAATGGAAGTTAGTTAAAAACGACTCATACTGGGATAAAAAAGATGTTAAGTTGAAGAGGATCGATTACTCAATTCAAAAGACACCTACTACGGCATATAACTTATATCAATCAGGTAAATTAGATGCTGCAGTCCTTGATGCACAGGGAACTAAGCAATTGAAGAATCAAACTGGATATACTATTCGAAAGAAAGCAAGTACACAATACTTAAGCTACAATATGGCTAAGAGACCAGAATTTAAAAATGCTAAGTTACGTCAGGCTATTTCAATGGCGATTGACCGTAAAGCTTTAGCTAATGCACTTGGTGGTGCAAACCAAGCAGCTAAAACTTTTACTGCACCAGGAATTGTAGATGTTAATGGAAAAGATTATGTAGATTACGTTGAAACTCCAAAGGCAGAAGCGTATATGAAACATAATCCTAAGAAAGCACGCGAATTGTATAAAGAAGCCCTTAAAGAGCTTGGAAAGAGTAGTTTGACCTTTAACTTACTTGGATACGATGATGATACAAGTAAGAAGGCCACAGAAACCCTTCAAAGTCAGTTAGAGGATAGCTTGAAAGACGTAAATGTACATGTTCAAAATATTCCTAAGAAGACTGCAATTGATAGAATGGTTTCCGGTAATTTTGATGTTTCATTCTCTGGTTGGAGTGGAGACTTTGCTGATCCTATTACTTTCTTAGATCTTGAAACACCTGATAATGCAATGAACTTTGGTAAGTGGAATAATGAAAAATATAATGACTTATTAGCTGATTCTAAGACTACCGGTGATGTGAATAAGCGTAATAAAGACTTAGAAAATGCAGAAAAGATTTTACTAGAAGAGCAAGGCGTAAGTCCTTTATTCCATCAACAAGAAGCATGGATGGTAAAACCATCAGTTAAAGGTGTTATCTACAATGGAGCCGGAGCATCTTACAACTTTAAGCATGCATACGTTGCAAAATAAGTAATAAAAAATCGAAGATTATAAAATCTCCGATTTTTTTATTAAATATAGCATTAAAAAAGTATGAGTTAATGAAAGGCAAAAGATGAGTAAATATATTTTAAAACGTGTCTTTTATATGATCTTAACTTTGTTTATTGTGGCAACGGCAACTTTCTTTTTAATGAAAGCCATGCCGGGGTCGCCTTATGCAAATGAAGCAAAAATGACACCAACTCAAATTAAAATCATGAATGAACAATATGGTTTGAATAAACCTATTTTCGTTCAGTATTTAATCTATTTGGGTGGAATGTTCAAAGGGGATTTTGGAACTTCTTTCCAATATGCAAACCAATCAGTGACTAGTTTGATTTTGCCACGTTTGGCAGTTTCTATGCAATTGGGCTTACAGGCCATGGTTGTAGGAGTGGTATTTGGTGTATTACTTGGAACTTTAGCTGCTGTAAAACAAGGAACCTGGGTGGATTCTACTTCAACTGTTTTAGCCATTATTGGAAGATCAGTTCCTAACTTCGTTTTGGCTGTTATTCTTCAGTATTATATCGCCTTAAAATTGGGTTGGTTTTCAATTGCGGGTTGGGGTTCATTTTCTCAATCTGTTTTACCTACTATCGCTTTAGCAGTTGCTCCAATGGCTGAAACAGAACGTTTTGTTAGAACTAGTATGGTAGATAACATGAATCAAGATTACGTTGAGCTAGGGCGTGCTAAGGGATTGAGTAAGATGGAAGTTGTGCGTGGACATGTTATGCGTAATAGCATGATTCCAATTGTAACCCTTCTTGGACCGTATACTGTTGCCTTAATGACGGGTTCCATGGTTATTGAAAATATTTTTAATATTCCTGGTATTGGAGAACAATTTGTTAAATCAATTTTGACTAATGATTATCCAACAATTATGGGTGTAACTATGATTTATTCAATTGGTCTAGTAGTAGTATTACTGATTACTGATATTATTTATGGTTTGATTGATCCACGGATTAGATTACAAGGAAAGGAAGGATAAAGAATGAACGAAGAATTTAATGTAAGTCCTGCGGACTTTGAAAAATTAACCCCTGATGAAGTTCAAAACAATGAGAATATTTCAGGACCTTCCTTATCCTTTGGTCAAAATGTTTGGCTACAATTGAAGAAAAAGAAATCAGCAATCATTTCGGCAATAATTATTATTTTGATGGTAGTTATCTCATTTGGATCGACGCCATTCATTAATAATAAAACTTTAGTAAAATCTCATCCTCAATATGCTAACTTACCAGCACGTGTGCCAGGAATGAGTGCAATTAATGGTTTGAATGGAAAACTAAAGCAGGGAGATAAATGGGTAGATGTCTATGAACAAAATCATATTCCCAAAGATAAATATTTCTTTGCCGGTACAGATTATTTAGGACGACCTTTAGGGCAGAGAATTATTTATGGAACTAAAATTTCATTAACTGTAGCTTTTGTGGCAGCTCTATTCGATTTAACAATTGGGGTTTTATATGGAATTATTTCGGGATGGAAAGGTGGCGGCGTGGATAACGCCATGCAACGAATTATTGAAATAATTTCTTCGATTCCTAATCTTGTTATTGTTGTTTTGATGTTGGTTGTATTGAAGCCAGGAATGATGTCAATTATTTTGGCAATCGCTATTTCTTCTTGGACTACCATGGCACGACAAATCCGAGCTGAAACTTTAACTTTAAAAAACCAAGAATATGTTTTAGCTGCACGAAATTTGGGTCAATCATCTTGGAAAATTGCACTAAAGCATCTAATTCCTAATTTATCTAGTTTGATTATCATTCAAATGATGTATACCATTCCGACCGCTATTTTCTTTGAAGCATTTTTAAGTTTTATTGGAATTGGTATTTCTGCTCCTCAAACTTCTCTTGGCGTCTTGCTTAATGAGGGACAGAAGAATTTTCAATTTTTACCATATCAAATGTGGTTTCCAGCAATTGTTTTATGCGTTTTGATGATTGCCTTTAACTTATTAGGTGATGGATTAAGAGATGCATTAGATCCCAAGAGTAGAAGGTAGAAAAATGACAGAAAAAGTTTTAGATGTTAAAAATTTAGAAATTGATTTTCATACGTACGCTGGAGATGTAAAAGCAATTCGAAATGTATCTTTTCATTTGAACAGAGGAGAAACGCTAGCGATTGTAGGTGAATCTGGTTCTGGTAAGTCAGTAACTACGCGAACAATAATTGGATTACTAGCTCAAAATGCTGAGATAGTTGGTGGGGAAATTGATTTTCATAATAAAAATTTGCTGAAAATCAAAGAAAGAGATTGGCGTAAGATTCGTGGAAATGAAATATCTATGATTTTTCAAGATCCAATGACTTCATTAGATCCAACAATGAAAATTGGTCAGCAAATTGCTGAACCGTTAATTAAACATAAGGGAGCAGGCAAAAAAGAAGCTTGGAAAAAAGCCCTCGAAATGATGAAAGCTGTAGGAATTCCTGATGCAGAAAAAAGAATTAACCAATATCCGCATCAGTTTTCTGGAGGAATGCGTCAGAGAATCGTAATTGCAATAGCTTTAATCTGTGAACCTGAAATTTTACTAGCGGATGAGCCAACAACTGCGTTAGATGTAACAGTTCAAGCAGAAATTCTGGATTTAATGAAAGATTTGCAAAAGAAAATTGGTACATCAATTATTTTCATTACCCATGATTTGGGAGTGGTTGCAGGAATGGCTGATCGCGTATCTGTAATGTATGCCGGAGAAATATTGGAATATGGGTCAGTGGATGATATTTTTTATAATCCGCAACATCCATATACTTGGGGATTAATTAATTCAATGCCTACGCTGAAAAGCAAAAAATTAGAATCAATTCCAGGTACTCCACCCAATTTATTAGATCCTCCTAAAGGAGACCCTTTTGCTCCCCGCAATAAATATGCAATGAAAATTGATCTAGAAAGAAAGCCGCCTTTCTTTAAAGTATCGGATGGTCATTACGCTGCTACATGGTTATTGCATCCAAGTGCTCCTAAAGTTACTCCTCCAGCAGAGATTATTCGTAGACAGAAAAAATTTTCAGAAATAAACAAAAAATAGATAGGAAAAAGCGATGACAGAAAAAAATAAGATTTTAGAAGTTAAGAATTTAAAACAATACTTTAAAGTAGGTCGATCAACTGTCAAAGCTGTAGATGATGTCAGTTTTGATATCTATGAAGGTGAAACTTTTGGTTTAGTGGGAGAATCAGGCTCTGGTAAGACGACTACTGGACGCAGTATTTTGCATTTGTATGAACCTACTTCCGGTGAAATTATTTTTAAAGGAAAAGATATCAACAAACTAAAAGGTAGAAAAGAAAAAATGCAATTTCGGCGTGATGCTCAAATGATTTTTCAAGACCCATATGCTTCCTTAAATCCGAGAATGACTGTCGAAGATATTATTGCAGAAGGATTAGATATTCACCAAGAAGTTAAAAACAAAGCTGATAGAAAAAAACGAGTTTATGAGTTATTGGATTTAGTAGGTTTAAACAAAGAACATGCATCACGTTTTCCTCATGAATTCTCTGGTGGGCAGCGACAAAGAATAGGAATTGCACGAGCTTTAGCAATTAATCCTAAGTTTGTTGTAGCTGATGAACCCATTTCTGCATTAGATGTGTCAATTCAAGCACAAGTGGTTAATTTAATGAAAGAATTGCAAGAGAAGAAGAAATTAACATATTTGTTTATTGCTCATGATCTTTCAATGGTTAAATTTATTTCTGATAGAATTGGGGTTATGCGATTTGGAAAGCTATTGGAGGTAGGAACTGCAGATGAAGTATATAATCGTCCATTACATGATTACACAAAAAGCTTGATATCTGCTGTTCCAATTCCCGATCCCGACATTGAACGTCAAAGACAGAGAATTAAATATGATGATTCTAAGGTTGAATCGAGGAAAGACCGTTCTTTACATGAAATTAAGCCGGGACACTTTGTGAGATGTGCTGACGATGAAGTGGATTACTACTTAAAAGTAGCAAAAAGTTATGTATAAATTAAAGATCTATTGGATAAAAGTATCTGGTAGATCTTTTTTTTATGTTTGTTAAAATTGAATTAATTAAAGAAGAAGGTGCAGCATGAACATTGAATTAGTTAAGCAATTTACTAAAGATCATCTAAAAGGTGAAAAAACAGGTCATGATTACTACCATGGACAAAGAGTGGCAAATTTAGCCACAAAAATGTATCTAAGTGATTATCCAGATGCACATAAAGACAGCAGAATAGTAGCTATTATTCAGACAGGGAGTTATTTACATGATACGATCGATGAAAAGATTTGTGACAATCCGGATGAAGTTATAAAAGAAATCAAGGCATTATTGCCTAATGTTGGCTTTCCTTCTTTAGAAGTAGAAGATATTTTGTTTACTATTCAGCATATGTCTTTTTCAGCTAATATTGAGCATCATTATCAACTTCCTTTGAGTGGACAATATGTGCAAGATGCTGATCGGATTGAAAGCTTAGGTGCAATTGGAATTGCTAGAGCGTTTACTTATGGTGGTAAGCATGGAAATAAGATTTATGATCCTAAAATTAAGCCTGAGAAGCTAATAAGTCATGATCAATATCGCAATCATGTAGAAACCACAATTAATCATTTCTATGAAAAATTATTTGATTTAGAAGACCTAATGAATACTCCTGCTGCTAAAAAGGAAGCACACCGGAGAACTGAATATATGCGTGAGTTTGTTCAAGAATTTATGGATGAATGGAATATATAATTGAAGAAAAAGAGATTTGTACCCGTATTGATACAAATCTCTTTTTGGTATATATTATATTTTATTTTTACTAAGCTAGTGAATCCCAAGCAGGAAGTGGAGTTGGCTTGCTTTCTGCAAGTTTCTTTTGATCTTCAGTTAAGAACTCTTTTCTAACAACCACTTCATAAACAAATTCGTCAAACCACTTATCGCTCATTGTGAAGTAACCTTTACGGCCAGATTTTTCACTCCATGAGTTTTCAACTTTCCACTTACGGATTTCACCCTTATCTAAGTCAACACCAACTAAAGTCATAGCGTGGCTAACTTCGCCTTCACCAGTAGCCAATCTTTCTGCCTTAGTCATATAAGTATCAACATCAAATAATTCATCGGTCTTGTATAATTCAGTATCTAGGTAACCAGTCTTACGATCCATTTCTTTCAAGACATCATTACCAAACCAAACACTTTCACCATCTTTTAATTGCTTAATAGCAGCGTCTTTTAAGTATTCGATTGGAACATTTAAGAAAGTAATAGGGATACCACCATTAACATTGTCTTCAAATGGAAGAGAGTAAAGTTTGCCGTATTCATGATCTGGAGCATTAGTTAAGCAAACATAATCATTGAAATTAATATCCCAGTACTTATTGAAAAATTCAACTGGAGTCAAATTTTTATCCAAGTGAAGTTTTTTCTCATCATCGCGGTACTCTAAGTCAAAAGTTTTAGGAGGTTCGCCCACAGCAATTGCAGTCATGCGATAGATTTCACTTAGAAATTCTTTGCGTTTCTTTTCGACTTCTTCAGTTTTACCTTCTTGAACTAACTTACGTAAAACTAAAGCATCTTTTCTTTCTTTACGAGCTAGCGCATCAGATAAACCGGCTGTATGATTAGTATTAAAACTTTCAGGCATTGCATTGGTTGGGACAACACCGTATTTTTTCACTAAGGAAGCAGCCATTGCCCATTGACCACCGTCTGCACCAGCAAAATTCATATATGCCTTAACTGTGCGATCATCTAATGGCTTATCAGCAGAATCAATAATTGCATCATAGAAAATATTAGCACGTTCAATCTTATCCCAGAAGAAGTTATATGCTTGAGATAAGGTGAAGTTTTTAGCCTTATATTTTTTACCAAAATCATGGCGTAAAGTATTTAAGGTTGCAAATAACCAGCAACGACCTGACTGCATTTGGTTAGTAACATTATCAGTTTCTACTTCGACAGAGAATACATCGTTTAGACGGTTAGTAACTGCTGGATTAAATGAAGCTTCTAACACACCGGACCGCATTGCTGCGCGAGAAACTACTTGATTACGTGAATTATCAAAGTCATTACGGAATTGATCAATTTCTTGTAGGGTTAATTCGTGAGACATAGATTACACTCCTTTAATTTTTTTATCATGTTTTTCATTATATTTACTATACAGCAAATCACAGCTTAATACACTAATTTTATTGAATGAAAGTAGCTTTCATAAGGATTTAAAGTGTGATTCTGAAGTATAATATTGATAACAATATCGGAGGTAAGAACTATGAAAAAGAATATTTTTGTATCAGGAATTACCCTAATGACAATGCTTTTAGCTGTAGGTTGTAGTAATAATGTGAGCCAATCAAATACTAATAATGAAGCTAAAAGTACTAAGACAAGCCATAAAAAGAGCCACAAATCTAAAAAACATACAACTAAGAAAGATAAGACTGATATAGATACTGATAATTCAGAAACTACTAACTCAGATAAAAAAACTGATAAGAGTAGCGGCGAAAGTTCCAAGAGTAGTACTAGTGAAAAAGCTAGCCAGAATGGATCAGCAAACTCGAATGCTTCTTCTAATTCAAATGAATCAAAAAATACAAATAATTCAAATGGCTCATCCAATTCTTCAGCATCTAATACTCAAAATAATGGCGGTCAAAGTGCTGCGTCAGCTAATAGCTCTTCAGATGCTATGTTTAATAAGATGGTTTCTAATACTATCAAAGAAAATGGCTACTCAAGTAGCTATGGCCCAGACAACTTTACGTTAATTGATGGTGGTAATGGACAATATTCTTTAGCTGAGAAGTCAACTGGAACAATTGTTGGTCATTATTCTGTAAAGAATGGTGATCTTTACAAGCAAGATGTGATTACTGGAAACGATGTTAAGGTTAAATAATGGTTTATTATCAAAAAATGACGCCTGAAGGCTATCAGGAAATTAAAGACGAGATAGCTCGCTTAAAGAAAGATCGGCCACGAAGAATTAAAATCTTACAAGAAGCTCGTAGTATGGGAGACTTATCAGAAAACTCTGAATATACTACAGCTAAGATGGAATTAGGACATTTACAAAGTCGCTTACGCTATTTAGATAAGCAATTAAGATATTCAGAAATTATTCAAAAAGATGAAAGTGGGACTATTGATTTAGGATCAAATGTTACTTTACTTTTTGATGGTGACGATGAAGCTGAAAAGTATCAGATTGTTGGTAGGATGGAAGCAGATTTAGCTAAGGGAAAAATTTCCTTTGATTCACCTTTGGGGCAAGCTTTGATGAAGAAAAAAGCTGGTGCAACAGTAACTGTTGAAGCGCCAGCTGGAAGTTATGATGTTAAAATTATCGCTGTAAATTAAAAGACATCTCGCTTATGCGGGATGTCTTTTTCTTATCTAAATATTTATTCAATATTAATTGTATTTTCCTTATCTTCTTCAGTTAACTTTGGTAAGGTAATAGTTAAAACGCCATTGACGTCTTTTGCGGAAATGTCTTTAGAGTCAACATCAGGAATACGATAACTTCTTTGAATGTGACCAACGCTTCTTTCACGGTGAAGAACGTTACCATTGTTATTGTCTAAGTTATCGAATGAATCCCGACTACCTGAAACGTTTAGAACGCCATCTTTATATGAAACTTTGATGTCTTTCTTATCCATTCCTGGCATGTCAACCTTAACAATATAGTCCTTATCAGTTTCTGCTACATCAGATTGCATAATGTTCTTGATGGAACTGTCGTCAAAAAAGTCTTTTGGAAAACTAAACCAATCACTTAATTGATCCATCATATTATCGTTGTTACGATTTTTCATCATTTCGTTTGCCATAATAAAACTTCCTTCCATTACGCTCTCTACAATTTCTATTGTAGTAGGTCCGTAGGGAAAGTAAAATATTTAGCACTCTAATTAGAGCGGTGCTAATAAAAATAAAAAAATAGGATTTAGAAGCACTCTAAATCCTATTTTTGATGGTTAGTCTAAATCTTTACCGTTAGATTCAATAACTTTCTTATACCAGTTAAATGAATCCTTCTTTGAGCGTTCTAGCGTTCCTTCACCCTTGTCATTCTTGTCAACATAGATGAAGCCATAACGCTTGTCCATTTGACCCGTTCCAGCTGAAACTAAGTCTATGCATCCCCAAGGAAGATAACCCATCAAGTCAACACCATCTAACACAACGGCCTTTTCCATTTGTTCAATGTGTTTTCTCAAGTAATCGATTCGATATGGATCATGAACTGACCCGTCAGCTTCACGTTTGTCGTAAGCACCGAGACCATTTTCAACGATAAATAGTGGCTTGTGGTAGCGGTCAGTTAGGTGGTTAAGAGAGATTCTCAAACCTTCTGGATCAATTTCCCAACCCCAGTCACTACGCTCTAAAGTAGGGTTTTCTACGATCGCTTCTTGTAAGTCGGTTAATTCATCTGGTTTAACTTTCTTACTTGAAACAGTAGTGGATTGATAGTATGAGAAGCCAACGTAGTCTACTGTACCTTCTTTTAAGGCAATTTTATCTTCTTCAGTGATATCTGGACGGTAGCCATTTCTTTCGATATAGTCTTCAACAGCATTTGGATATTCACCATTAACGTGGACATCAGAGAAGAAGTCACGTCTTTGTTCAAACTTATCAGCAAGTAAAACATCATCTGATGATGGAGTTAGAGGACGAACAGGTGAGTAATTAATCATACAACCAATTTGAAAGTCTGGATTAATCTTGTGGCCTTCTTTAACTGCTAAAGCAGAAGCAACTAATTCATAGTGGGCTGCTTGATACATAGCAGCTTCTTTTTCTTTATCGCCCATTCCATTCTTAAACAAGATACCAGAGTTAGTAGCCATTAAGAAGTCATTGTTAAAACTAGATTGATTATCAATTTCGTTGAAAGTCATCCAATATTTAACTTTATTCTTGTAACGCTTAAAGCAAACACGGGCAAAGTGAACAAAGTAATCAATTAATTTACGGTTAGTAAAACCACCATATTCTTTGACTAAGTGATAAGGAATTTCAAAGTGAGAAAGGGTAATTACCGGTTCAATTCCATACTTATGACATTCATCAAATAAGTCATCGTAGAACTTAAGACCTGCTTCATTAGGTTCTTCTTCATCGCCTTTAGGAAAAATTCTAGTCCAAGCTATTGAAGTACGAAAAGCTTTAAAGCCCATTTCAGCCATTAACTTAATATCACCCTTATAGTGGTGGTAAAAATCAATGGCATCATGATTAGGATAGTTTTTACCAGGAATAACGCCATCAGTAATTTCACGTGGCTTAGTAGCTGATCCTACTGTCATAACATCCGCTACAGACATTCCCTTTCCATCTTCATCCCATGCACCTTCAAGTTGGTGAGCAGCAACAGCGCCGCCCCATAAAAAGCCCTTAGGCATAGTGTATCCAGTCATATTCAATACGTCCTTTCTAAAGTAAGCGTTTTCGAAACTCATTCTACAAATTAAAAACTTAATTGTAAAGCTTAAAAGTATAGAATTTTATTTTTATAATAAAACAGTGATAATTATTGCAAACGGTTTCATTATGGAGTATTATACAGGTGTTGTCTGAATTGTTCAGGAACAATATTAGGAGGACAGATACAATAATGACTAAAAGAGATCAGAGTTTAGAACAAAAGAAACATGATATGAGTGTGAGATCTATAAATTTTAGCCGCTATTTAATGATTCGGTATTTTTCTGCGGCGTTCTTATTCACTAATCTCTTTTGGTTAGTTTTTGCAATTTGTTACCAAAATATTGTTGCTTCGATAATTTCGGGATTATTATTTGTTTTATTATTAATAGCTTCAGTAGAGCAGATAAGTAAGTGGAACGTCAGAAACACTGATTTAAAATTTACAAAACTGTATTATCAACTCCAGCTAGGTGCAAATGTAATCTTTGCCATCAGTTGCTATTTACCGTTTGGAAAGACTCTATTTCCTTTTATGGCTACAAACGATGTCGCAAATGTGATCTTTACAATTTTAGTTGTTGGAATATTAGGATCTATTTTGATCTTAAGAAGAATTAGCAACATTCAAAATGGTCGCGACAAATATGCAGGAGCAATTAAGACATTTGAAAGTAATAGACAGTAGGACAAATTGAGGGGGATGTACTATGTCTGACACTGCGCAACCATCATTTAAAGATAAAATGATGAAGGCTTTAGGTAAGTTCTCAGGTTCACGTTTTGTACGTGCAATTATGGGTGCTGGTTATTCTATTATTGCCTTTTCTATCATTGGATCTATGTTTTTGGTCTTAACAGTTTTAACACAAGTTATTACTGCTAAAGGATTTGTAGATTTTTATAACAATACATTTGGACGTTTTAACAATATTTATACTGTTATTTACAATGCCACAATGGGTATTATTGCGATATACTTTGCTGGATCATTCGCTTATAACTATGCCGATATTTATCGCAAAGAAGAAAACTTATTGCTTGATCCATTAAACGCTGTTTTCTTAACTTTAATGGGCCTATTCATTACCGTTCCACAATTAGTTTGGAAGGGCGGCAATACTATTTTTGTTAATATCTTAAAGAAAGATAATGTTGTTGCCGGAGGATATGGTATCTCTGGATCAGGTTTAACAAGAATTGGTGCGACTGGTATTTTTACTGGTTTGATCGTTGCTTGGTTAACTGTTCAAATTTATCGCTTCTGTATTAAACATAATTGGCGTATTAAGATGCCAGCATCTGTTCCATCTGGTGTTGCTAACTCATTTACTGCCTTAATTCCTGGTTTCGTCATTGCAGTAGTTATTGCGGTAATTGATGTAATTTTAATTGTACTTGGTACAGATATTTTCCAACTCCTATTTATCCCATTCTCATTTGTTTCAAATATTGCTAATACCTGGTGGGGAGTATTAATTATCTTCTTCCTGATCCACTTCTTATGGTGGTTTGGTATTCATGGTGCAACCATTATTTCAAGTTTCTATCAAGCCATTGTTTTATCAAATATGGCTGCTAATGCTGCTGGTGCTCACTATGTGTTTGCTGGTGAATTCTCAAACGCCTTTGTAATTATGGGTGGTTCTGGTGCTACCCTTGGTATGGCTCTTTGGATGGCATTTGCTGCTAGATCAAAGCAATTACGAGAACTTGGTAAACTTGAAGCTGTTCCTGCTGTATTTAACATTAACGAACCTTTACTATTTGGTTTGCCAATTGTTTATAACATTAAATTGTTTATTCCATTCTTAGCTGCTCCAATGGTATGTTCAATGACTGCTTATGCTGCAATTGCAACTCACTTAGTTCCTAAGATCATTGTTCAACAACCATGGCCAATTCCTGTAGGTCTTGGTGGTATGATGGCTACTGCTAGTTGGCAAGGTTTCGTTTTAGCCTTGGTCAATGCTATAATTGCCTTCTTGATTTGGTATCCATTTATTAAGCACTATGACAACGAATTGCTTAAGAAGGAACAAGCAGATGCTACTAAAGCATAATTAAAAAGTATAGACTTTTAAAATCTTCGTAGTTTAAAATATAACTATGAAGATTTTTATTTTAAGGACATAGTAATGAAAAAATATGAATTAGTTGCGGATAAAATAAAAGCTTATATCACCAAAAACAAACTTCATCATGGAGATAAATTACCAACAATTACCGAATTAATGAAAGAATATCAAGTTGGTAAATCTACTATCTTACAGGCGATTACTTTGTTAACTCAACGAGGAATAGTTTATAAAGTTCAAGGTTCTGGCGTTTTTGTCAGACCTACAGGGCGAGATGGTTATATGTCACTTACTGATAACGCCGGGTTTGCTCATGTTTTAAAAGATCCTACTACTGAAGTAATTGAGTTTGCTGAGAAAAGGCCCCCTAAACCTTTATGTGACTATCTGCATTCTGATGAAGTATGTTACTTTATAAAAAGATTGCGCAGACAAGAAGGGAAGCCATTTGTTTTAGAAGAATCGTATTATCCTAAGAGCATTATTCCGTTTATGAGTAAGGAAATTGCTGAGGGATCGATTTTTGACTATATCAAGGATGGTTTAAAGAAAGAAATTCGTTTCTCTGATAAATATATGCGCGTTAGAAAGTTAAGAGCCGATGAAGCAAAATATCTAGAATTAGAAGAAGGAGATCCCTGTTTAGAAGTTTATGATACTTTCTATTTAGCCAATGGGACACCATTTGATAGTTCTAAATTGGTATACAATTATCAAAACTCTAAATTCTATGATCAAAGTTCTGATGATATTATTTAAAAAAATAGCCCTAGTCTCAAAATACAAATTCTTTGAGACTAGGACTATTTTTATTTTGTATAGGCTAAGACATTATTTTTCATTTGCTTTAGTTGTTTTTTTGCGCCTTGCTTTAACTGCCAGTTATAAAACCAGGTACCGATATTAGAATGTTTCTTTTCGTCATAGCTAAGAACATCCTCTTTAAAAACAATCTGACAACCCTGCGGTGTATCGGTTAAATAGTAGCCAATTTTAATATCTATTTTAGGTGACTTAAAAACTGAAACATATTTTTTACCGAATTCATATTCAGTGATTTCGGCTTTTACATTTCTTTGTTGATATGTTGTTCCTGCAGCAATTTTAACAGGTAAGTCATTACCACGGGATTTTTTAATTGCTTGAGTAAGTTGCCTATCTAGGTAATTAAAGAAATCTTTTGCTTCGAAGTTTGCTTGTTCTTTGATTGTAATCATTTTGTCTGTCTTTCTCTATCTATTTTGTCAAAAAAATAGAGCCTAGAAAAAGCTAGGTTCTATCTTGTTTTTTAGTCTAAATCTTTTCCATGGGAGGCAATAACTTTTTTATACCAGTTAAAGGAATCCTTAGGATATCTCTTTAAAGATCCATTTCCTTTGTCATCACGATCAACATAAACAAAGCCATAGCGTTTTTTCATTTCACCAGTACCATTTGAGACTAAGTCTATTGCTGACCACATGGTATAACCCATCAAAGGAATACCATCTTCATTAACTGCTTCTTCCATTGATTTGATTTGGGCACGAAGATAGTCAATTCGATAGTCATCATGAACTTTATGATCTTCAGTTAATTCATCGCCCCAACCAAGACCATTTTCAACGATAAAGAGGGGCTTATGGTATCGATCCCAAAGGTCATTTAAGGCAATTCGTAATACATCTGGGTCGGTTGCCCATCCCCAGGCATTATAGTCAAGATAAGGGTTCTTAACACCGCCTGCGGAAACATTACCATTAGCTTTTGCGTCTGCTTCATGTGTAGTAAGAACATTAGAAGTGTAACAAGAAAAGCTTAGAAAGTCTGCTGGATGGTTTTTTATTAACTCATAGTCTTCTGGCTTGTCATCAAGTTTGATGCCATCACGTTCATATTGCTTTAAACGATATTCAGGATAACGACCTCCAGTTTGAACATCTGAGTAAAAGAGCATCTCTTGTTTAGCTTTCATAACTAAAATTTGATCAGCTGGATCAGCAGTATATGGATAGTAAGCAGAGTAGGCGAGCATTTGACCTACTTGATTGTTTTGATCGATTTCATGAGCTAGCTTAACTACTTTACTGCTTGCTACAAACTGATTATGAGCTCCTTGAGCACGATTTTGTTCACTACCATCAATTAATCCGCCGCCCATATAAGGAGCCATGTCCATAGCGTTAATTTCGTTAAAGGTTAGCCAATATTTCACTTTTCCTTTGTAGTGATTCATTACAATATCAGCATAATGAACAAAAATGTCAATCATTTTTCGGTCTTTCCAGCCTCCAAAACGATTAACTAAAGATAAGGGAGTTTCATAGTGGGAGAGAGTTACTAAAGGCTCAATGCCATATTTAGCACATTCATCAAAGACCTTATCATAGAAGGCTAAGCCTTCTTTATTTGGTTCTTTATCATCGCCGTTTGGTAAGATACGTGACCAATTTAATGATAGACGGAACATATTAAAGCCCATGTCAGCCATATATTTAATATCTTCTTTATAGTGGTGATAGAAGTCTGTTCCCTCATGGCTTGGATAGTAATAGTCAGCTAAAGGAGCTGGTTTTGCTCCTTCGGGTAGTTTAAACTCTTTTCCCCAAACCATTGGAGTAGATCCAGTTTTGCCATCAGCAGTTTTCCAGGTGACTTTTCTTGGTTCATTAGCAGAACCATTAGTTAGTACATCAACGGCGTTTAATCCTTTTCCACCGTCTTTATAACCACCTTCATACTGGTTTGCAGCACTAGCACCGCCCCAGTAAAAGTCTTTAGGCATAGAGTAGTTTTTTGTCATATTTTTTCCTTTCTTAATTTGGTTAAATTTATAAAAAAAGTTCTAGAATTGCTCTAGAACTTTTACTTAAAAGCTATTTGTCTCTAAAACGACATAATTTCGTTCATTGTAGCGATTTCGGCTTGTTGAATATTCAACTGGTTGACCATTGTTTAACCAGACAATTTGTTCCAGCTCTAAGATTGGATCGTCTTTTTTGGCTTGAAGATACTGTTGATCCCAATCATCAGCCTTAGTAGCCTTAATTTTACGATAGGCAACGCCAAATTTAAGTTTCAAATTATGATGAAGATAATTATAGATAGAATTATGTAATATATCTTCATTTAAATCTGGAACTAAGTTAACTGGCATAAATGTATGTTCCAGAATCAGAGGTTTACCTTCAAGCCGTCTTAGACGACGAATATTGTAAACTGGATCGCTAGATTTTAATTTTAAGTAATGTTGAACATCTTCATTTGGAAATTCAACATTAAACTCAATGATATCGCTAGTGACCTCATTAGATCCTAGTAGATTAGCTAAACCACTAAAAGCATTTGCTGGTGAATCAAATTTATCTTGAATTGGAATTGGGCCTAAGACAAAAGTGCCGAGACCAGATTCTTTATAAACCAAACCTTTTCTTTGTAGACCATCTAAGGCCTTCTTAACAGTTAAACGGCTTACGTGTAATTCTTCTGCAAGTGTTTTTTGGTCAGGAAGGGGAGTTTGAGGTTTATAGACTCCATCTTCAATTCTTTTTTGTAGAATTCGAGCAACTTTTAAGTACTTTGCTTCAGCAGTCATTACTTTTCAGCCATTTTTTTGTAAACAGCTACTACTTCCTTAGCTAAATCAATAAAAGTAATAGCTGTCATTAAGTGGTCTTGAGCATGAACCATGTAAAGGTCAACTTTTACATGGTTACCTTGTGCTTCTTGGGTCAACATATCAGTTTGAACATTGTGGGCATTTACTAAGCCTTCGTTTGCTTGCTTAATAAACTCATCAGCCTTTTCAAAGTCGCCTTTTTTAGCAGCTTGGATTGCTTGCATAGCAGCAGCCTTTGCATTACCAGCTTGCATAATAATTCCCATTACAACTTGCATGTTATCGCTATTTTCTTGTGCCATAATTTTAATTCTCCTAGATAGTATTTTAAAAATAAAAGATGCTCCTGACAATTATTTATTTTACTATGTCAGCAAGCATCTCCCATAAATTATTTTTGTTTTAATTCTTGAATTCCTTGATCAATTGCTGCATCACAATCAATTGGTAATTGCAGCATCATTTGTCCGTCTACCTCAAGACCTTTAGGAACTTGGATAATACCAGGAAAATGATAGCCATGATGAGCTTTAGTCTCATTATCTAAATAAATAGAAACTTGTCCATCTGCGCTGACCCCAATTTTAAAATGATGACCGTTACGATCAAATTCGTTAACAATTTTTACTTCGTCGTTCATTTGACTATTTATCGCCCATTAATTCTTGAGCAGTTTCAAGAACATGCTCACCATTCATCATACCGTAGTCTTGCATGTTAATAACTGCTAATGGGATGCCTGCTTCATCAGTAATCTTTTTAACACTGTCTTCCATGTATTGAACTTGAGGTCCAAGCATTAATACATCTGGGTGTTCCTTATCAATTTCATCTTGAATACCTGATGCTGCAGTAGCAAAGATCTTGTAGTCCTTACCTTTTTCTTTAGCTGCGTTTTGCATCTTTGATACTAAAAGTGAAGTTGACATACCTGCTGAACAAGCTAACATAATAGTTTTATCTGCCATAATAATTATCTCCTTTGTAAATCTAATTAAGTGTTTTTCAGTGTTTGAGTGTTGATCTATAAATTAAATGTATGCACTTTCATCATTGAAAGCATTTACATTATAGCACGATTTTGATCATAAGTGTTAGTTAATAGCTGAAAAAATTATTTACCTTCAGCTTTGTCCTTCTTAAGCGTTGCAGCTTCTCTTTGGACTAAGATCTTGTCGTACTTTCTAGCAAATGGCCAGTAGATCAAAGTTGAAATAACTAATGTACATGCTTGCCAAATTGCCATCTTCCAGCCACCAATTAGGAAACCGGAGATAACAGCTGGCATTGTCCACGGACAAGCAAAACCATTAAGAGGGGGAACAATACCAGTTCTAATTACGAAGTAAGTTGAGATAGCAACTACAACCGGTGTTAAGAAGAATGGAATTGCTAAGAATGGGTTCATAACAATAGGTAAACCGAATAGGAATGGTTCGTTAATGTTAAAGATACCAGGAACTAATTCAACTTTACCGATTGAACGTAATTGTGCTGATTTAGCAGCAATTAAAATAAAGATAATTAAACCAATAGTGATACCTGAACCAGTCAAGTTAATAAAGTTGTTGTAGAATTCGTTAGTAACAACGTGAGCACCATTGGCAATGGTTAATTTACCAGCTTTGTACAATTGAGCATTATCAAAAGAGTTAGCTTGAAGCATAGGGCCAGCAAGAGAACCAACAATTAAACCACCGTGAACACCAAAGAACCAGAAGAATGGTACTAAGAATCCAATAGCGATGGCACCACCAAGTGAATCAGAGATACCTTGAAGTGGAATTTGAAGAGTTTGGTAGGTCCATTGTAAGAAGTCTGAACCAGTAGTTAACTTAAAGCCTGCGTAAATAAGCATAGTACCAATTAAGATAATTCCTGATGGAATCATAGCAGTAAATTGGTTAGAAACAGCAGCTGGAACTTGTTCAGGTAACTTAATAGTCCAGCCCTTTTTCATAATAGCTGAGTAAATCCAGCCGACTAACAAACCAACAATGATTGCGGCGATCATTCCGTCGCCACCAAGCCAGGTAATGTTGAAGACACCTGTAACTGGTGATTCTAGGAATGTTTGTAAAGCGTGTGGTAACTTATCAATATTTTCAGTTACTGCTTTTGCACTCATTCCACCGTCAATACCTTTAGCCATGGCATTCTTTAATGGACTGTCAATAGTTAAAGTTTGAAGCATTAAGAATGCAGCTAATGAAGTAAGACCGGGTGCTAGTGGTTCATAGCCTTCATTTTTAACATAAATATAGGCAATACCAACTGCTGCCCACATAGCCATGATACTAAAAGTAGTAGTGTAGGCTTGGTTGAAGAATGCACCCCAACCGGAAGCATTAATTGCATTAGCTACGGCTGGAATAGGAATATTTCCTAAAATTAAGAAAATAGATCCAATAAGGATAAATGGTAAAGTATAAATCATACCATTTTGTAAGGCTTGGATAGCCTTAGTATTAACAAATTTCATTACTGGAGGCAGTATGTGTTTATTAACAAACACACTAAAGCCTGATTGTTTTTGTTCGCTCATTATATTTTGTCTCCATTATCTTTTAATACTTTTTGGAACCAATAAAATGATTTCTTTGGAACACGTTTTAAATCTTTTAAGTCATGATTTGAACGGTTGACGTAAACAGCACCATAGCGTTTTTCCATATCGGCATGTGAACTTGGAATATCGATTAATCCCCAACCTAGATAACCTAAAACTTTAGCTCCATCTAAGAACATGGCATCTTTCATAGCCTTAATATGTTCCTCGTGGTAAGCAATACGTTCATCATCTTCGATCATATGCTCACCATCCCACGTTTCTTTTAAGCCGATTCCGTTTTCAATTGGGAAGATTGGAATCTTGTAATGGTTGTACATAGTGGTAATAGCGTTTCTAAAACCAAGTGGATCAATTGTCCAGCCCCAAGCATTTGTCTTGAGATACTTGTTTTCTACACCGCCATAATTCATGTAACGGTTAGGAGCAACGTAGGCAGGAATTTTATCAGCTGACACTGTCCAAGAAGAATAGTAACTAAAAGCTAAAAAGTCAGCCTTTGCTTTTTTCATTTCTTCTTTATCCTCTTCAGTTATATCCCAATTAATGTTGTGGTTTTTAGCATATTGCAGTACTTCCGGTGAATAACCGCGGCCAGTATCTGCATCATAAATATTGAAATTCAAAAATTCTTGAATTTGTTTTGCTGCCCAAACATCGGTAGATTTTGAAGTTTCAGGATAAATTTGTTGGAAGGCAAGCATTCCACCGATTTTTACATCATCATATTTTTCATGGATGTAATTAGCTAATCGAATATGACTGATCATAGTATGGTGAAAGATGGTATACATATCATCTAAAGTTTTGTCACCTTTTTCATAACCGGAGATGTTAAATACTTCATCTTGGAAGTAAAGGTTATGTTCATTGAAAACAATCCAGTACTTAACTCGGTCTGAAAAATGATCAATCATCTTTTTGCCAAATCTAACAAAAGCGTCAACAACATGGCGTGACATAAAACCGTTGTATTCTTTAGCTAGGTGTAGGGGCATGTCAAAGTGATAAAGACAAATCATTGGCTCGATTCCACGATCAAGCATGGCATTTACTAATTTGTCGTAAAATTCAATTCCCTTAGGATTAAAATCCCTGTCTCCCTCGGGACAAACTCTTGACCATGAAATTTGAATACGATACATATTCATATTCATTTCTTTCATTAGGTCTAAATCTTCATCATAACGATGGTACTCATCAATTGCGGTGTGCCAGTCTGTAGTATTTTCTGTAGCAGGCCGTACATCGTAAACTGATAAGCCTTTACCGTCTTCATCCCAGGCACCTTCAGTTTGCATACTTGAAACCGAATTGCCCCAGAAGAAGTCTTTAGGCATTTTGTGCTTATTCATAATATTCCTTCTTTGCAATCGCTTACATGTTTTACATGTATAAATATAATCTTATTTGGAACAAAAGTAAAGCACTTTCATTTAAAAAATATATACTTTTGCTTGATTAGATAACAAAAAAGGACTGGGATAGTTTCCTCAGTCCTTTTTCATGATGCTTTCAAACACATTTATTTAATAATAAAAAAGTGTCTATATAAAATTTAATGCTCTTTTTCAAAATCTGCAACCGCTCCACGCAAATTTGCTTCATTTTTTAATGTACATATATCCAAAATTGGTTTCACGGTCTCAATATCCATCTTATTTCTTAATTTAGCAATCTCATCATCAAGTAGTGGAACTAATTCCGGATTTTGTGAAATTCCACCACCAATAATAATTTTTTCAGGATCAAAACTGTGTTGAATATTAAAAATTGCAACAGCAAGAGCATGTAGAAACTTTTTACGTTCTTCTTGAGCAATTGGATCATCAGTGTCAGCAAGTTCAAAAACAGTCTTACCATCAAAATCTTTTCCAGTCTTTTTATTGTAGCGCTTGGCCATGGTAACAGGTGAAGCTAGCTCACTTAACTGCTTACCATCAATAATCATAAAACCAAATTCACCGCCATAGAGATGGGCACCATGCCAAATTTGATTGTTAATAATGATGCTTCCCCCAACGCCGGTACCAATAACTAAAAATGCCATACTACTGCATCCTTTAGCTGCTCCGTCAGCGATTTCGGCAAGAGCTGCGCAGTTTGCATCATTTTCGATACTTACTGGTAGGCCAAATCTTTTTTCTAATTCAGGCACTATTTTAAAGTTATGAATATAAGGTAGGGCACTTGCTCCTTCAATCACGCCAGTAGCTTTATTAACAGCACCAGGAGAAGAGATGGCTACACCATCAATGTTATGATTAGCTTTTATTTCGTTAACTGCATCAGTTAATTCCTCATAAAAAGTATCTAAATTATCTGGTGTATCAATAGTAAATGCCATCTTTAATTTTTGATTTATCCAGGTAGCGATTTTAATAGTTGTGCCGCCAATATCAATTGCGATTAAGTTCATTAGTATTACCTCTCTTTTTATCTTATCTTTCATGTTAATCATCAACGTAAGCGCTGTCAATAAGTATATATTTTTCCTGAAGTATAACTAATAGTAAATGCTTTGCTATAATTGAAAGTAATTGATATAAAGGGGAAAATACATGAATACACCATCGTCCAGACAAGGAAATTTGACTAGATATATTGTTTATTTGGTCTTATATTTAATTGTAATTGGAGTTAAAAAATTAGCTCTGTTAAATGATCATGTAAATAAAATAGGGTACTTTTTTTTCTTACTTTGTGCCTTGTTTACTTTATATTTTTATATTCGACAATTTAATCGAGAACAACGATTTTTTGAAAAAAAGCCCACGATGCCTTTATTAGCAGATTATGGATTTATAGTTGGTGTATCTATTCTGGTGATTTTAGGACGTGTTTTTGTTTCCTATCTTCAAGCTAAAGGAAGTGTGCCCTTAATGTCTTTTCAAATAATTTATCAAAAGGCTGAATGTAATCTTTTATTTTGGTTTCTTATATTTTCGACTGGTCTTTTGTTACCAGCAATGCAAGTATATTTAACAACAGGTTTTTTCTTTAATTATGGGTTTAGAGCACAGAATATGGTTAGCGGTATAGTTGGCATTATGTGCTCAGGCTTTTTCTATGGAATACTTAATTTTCAAACTTCATTTAGTTTATTTATTCTCAATAGTCTTTACGGGATGCTTTTTGCTTGGTCTTACTTATATTCACAAAGAATCATGATGCCAATTTATTTAGCAATCCTAAATGGAATTTTTATGGTGATTTTAGCCTAACAAAAAACGAGGAACTTCATAAAGTTCCTCGTTTTTTAATATAAGCGGATAGCGTGAATCGAACCCGCATCTTCAGCTTGGGAAGCTGACATTTTACCATTAAACTATACCCGCATAAGCAAAATGATTATATCATTTTGCTAACGATGTGGCAACTGATGTCTGTCTAGGTTATATTCTGACCGGTCAAGTAGAGAAGTAAAGTTTTGAAAGAGCCAACGACGTAATTCAGATGGCTTTAACACTAAGGGCATTCTTTCATGAACTGGAAGCACAGTATCATTAGAAGCAGTAGTGACCATTGAAAAGTCATCCCCTTTATAAATACCAGCAATTAATGCCATCGGTTCATCTTTTGCAGTAAAAGATGAGTGTTCATGATAGGTTTTGTTATTTGATGCAAGGTAAGTTTGCTTACTACTTTCCCAGAATTCATTAGCTAAAATAATGCACCGCTGGCGAGCAAATGAATCATCCCACATTGATGGTTTTTCTTCATAAAAACGCTCTACCCGAGCATTATAAATTACTCGATTCTTTTTAAATGGACTTGGATAGCCCCATTTCTTTTCAACTAACTTTAGTTCGTCATCGCTATATAGCATAACTAAAGATGGAGATTTAGGATAAATTTGAGTAACAGATTCAAATTTGTCTTCAATGTTTTTTGATACAACTAGTGGTAATTCTAAATCAGTTTTTAGATATGTCTTAATTTCTTTAAGCGATGGCATTTCATAATGACTACACATCTCTATTCATCCTTTCTTTATGTAATTTTTCTCTCAATTTAATTTTAGCAACTTTTAGGTAAGTTTAAACAAATAAGGATTTTTGCTAGAATTGGAGGTAAAGCTAAAGATTACAGATATATTGGAGAAAAAATATGACAAAGGAAATTTTATTAACTGGAGATAGACCAACCGGAAAACTTCATATTGGTCACTATATTGGCTCCTTAAAAAACCGTGTAAAATTACAAAATGAAGGTAAATATGACCCTTATATTATGATTGCGGACACTCAAGCACTAACTGATAATGCTAGAGATCCTGAAAAAATTAAGAATAGCTTAATTCAAGTAGCTTTGGACTACTTAGCTGTTGGACTAGATCCTGAAAAGTCTACTATCTATGTGCAATCACAAATCCCTGCTCTTTTTGAATTAACTGCTTATTACATGGATTTGGTAACAGTTGCACGTCTAGAAAGAAATCCAACTGTTAAAACTGAAATTAAGCAAAAGAACTTTAAAGATTCAATTCCAGTTGGTTTCTTAAACTACCCAGTTTCTCAGGCAGCAGACATTACTGCTTTTAAAGCAACAGTAATTCCAGTTGGGGATGATCAAGAACCAATGCTTGAACAAACTAGAGAAATTGTTCGTACTTTTAATAGAGTTTATAACACTGATATTTTAGTTGAACCAAAGGGTTACTTCCCACCAAAGGGACAAGGTAGACTTCCAGGTTTAGATGGAAATGCAAAAATGTCTAAATCACTTGGAAATGCAATTTACTTGTCCGATGATGCAAAGACTGTACAAAAGAAAGTTATGTCAATGTACACGGATCCAAATCACATTCATGTTGAAGATCCTGGTCAAGTAGAAGGAAATACTGTCTTTACTTATCTTGATGTTTTTGCACCAGATAAAGATAAGGTGGCTGAACTTAAGGAACAATATCAAAAAGGTGGCTTAGGGGACGTTAAAATTAAACGCTACTTGAATAAGGTTCTTGAAGAAGAACTTGGGCCAATTAGAGAGCGTAGAGAGAAGTTTGCTCAAGATCCAGATGCTGTATACGAAATGTTACTAGAGGGATCAAAAAAGGCAAATGAAGTTGCTAACCAAACTTTGCAAGAAGTTAGAGAAGCAATTGGTTTAAATTATTTTGATAGATTAAATAAATAATTTAAAGAGGGTAAGACTGATGACGAGAGACAGGATTCCGTGGAAGCAATATTTTATGATGCAGGCGTTAGTTATTGCACAGCGCTCAACTTGTGATCGTGCCCTAGTGGGAAGTGTCCTAGTTAAGGATGATCGGATGATTGCCACTGGCTATAATGGAAGTGTTTCTGGACAACCCCATTGTGATGACGTTGGTCATTTAATGGTTGATGGACACTGTGTTAGAACTATTCACTCGGAAATGAATGCATTAATCCAGTGTGCTAAAAACGGCATTTCAACTGAAGGTACTGAAATCTATGTGACTTATTTTCCTTGCTTTAATTGCAGCAAATGCTTAGTTCAGGCTGGTATTAAGAAAATTAACTATTATTATGATTATCATGATAATCCGTTAGCACTCAAATTACTGCGTGAAAAGGGTGTGGCGATTGAACAAGTAACGCTAGATCATAAATATGTTCAAAGCTTAGCTGACAGATTAGAGAAGGCGGATAATGAAAAATAAGTTTATCAGTTTTGGAATACTCCTAATTTCTTTTTTACTGTTTACTGCTAGTACAGCTTCTTTTGTTAGTGATCCGCAAAATTTATTTAATAACCAAACTAAAGAATTAGTAACTCAAAAAAATAAAGAGTATCAAAAAACAAAAAACAAACCTGAGATTCGGCTTTTAAGTCTAAAAAATAGTAATGATATAAATAAAATTAGGCCGATGAAAAATCAGGTAATTATTGTAGCTGCATTACAAAATAAAAGAAAAAATGTTCAAATTCTTGTTGGTAAAAATTACCAAGATGTTTTGACACAAAATAAGTGTAGCAACATTATTCGATATGCAGGCGATAAATTAAGAAGTGAGAAAAAATCAAGCTTCAACTCAGGAATTCGATTAGTTTTTAATGCCTGTGCAACTTTAATTGCCCAAAAAGATAAGTTATCTTATGATAAAAATTCTTTGACGCAAGAAGAGTTACAAAAAATTGATCATCCACAAAGTGTAAGTTTAGTTTGGGGATTAGTGATTGCAGCTTTAATTAGTTTTGGATTAGTTTTATTCAAAAGCACGCGAAAGCCACATTAGGGCTTGACTAAAAGCTAGTTAGCCGTTAAAGTATCAATAGAAATTAAATATTAGAGCAAATAAACTGTTAGGTGAGACTCCTACGTGAACACATGCTGTCGCCCAGCAACATCCAGAGATGCCAACGGGTCAAACAGGGATCGTCGATATAAGGCCCTCCCCAGCCAGCTAGTTATATTTTTATAACCTTACGTCACGTAGTGTTAAAACTGAACGACGAGTATAAAAATCGCTTGGATTTAAGCCGATGCAGTTTTTGCATCGGCTTTTTGTTTGTTTGCTAGGTTCTTAAGAAAGGATGTTGAAGATGTTAAAAATCAACACTTCCGGCAAAAGACATACTACAGACACCAAGCTGGTGCGCCGGATTGCATGCGAAGATAAATTTGCAACACTGCAACGATTAAAAACCTCAATTAGTGGCCTTCAAACTAAAGATGCGAGGCAACGCTTAGCAAAAAATGGTCCTAACGAAATTGTAAATAAACCTAAAAATACTAGACTTCAATTTTTATGTGAAGCATTTATGACGCCTTTTACAAGTATTCTTTTAGGCTTAGCAATTGTATCTATTATGCTTAACTATAAATTAAAAGTTCATAATTTAGATACACCTGTTTTAATTATTTTAGTTTTAGCTATTTCTGGAATATTAAGTTTCATTCAAAATATCAAAATTAGAGCGGCTATTCAAAATTTACTACATAAAATATCGCCTACTACTAAAGTTATGCGCGACTGCATGCCACAAGAGTTGGCAACTAAAGAGTTAGTGGCTGGGGATATTATCTTGTTACAAGCTGGAGAAGTGGTTCCGGCAGATGTAAGAATTTTAAAGAATAATAATATAATTTGTTCAGCCGATTTCTTTATGGATGAAGATAATCCAGTATATAAGAGTGAAATTACTTCTTTAGTTCAGAGAAACAATCATGGTTATGTAGACTATGCCAATATTTTATACGCAGGTACCAGAATTATCTCTGGTTCTGGAGTTGGAGTAGTATTTGCGACTGGAAAAGAGACTATTTTTGGAAAATTAGCTCAAAATATTTCCAAGATGGAATTAAAGAAACACGTATTTAATTTAGATACCAGAAATTTAACAAGAGTATTTTTAATTCTAGCTGCAGTTATTGTTCCTTTGTTTTTAGTAATTAGTAGTATGATGCATGGCAACTGGGAAAATACTTTAGTATTTGCTCTTGCAGTAGTTGTCGGATTAACCTCTGATGCAGTTCCTATTTCTATCACTAGCCAATTACTAAAAAATTCAATTCACCATCCGAGTAATAGCATGGTAATGAAAAAACAAAATCAATCTAACTAGGAATTTCTAAAAAAGAAATTCCTTTTTTGGTACACAAATTTATGTAGGCATGCTATGTTATACTAGCAGTTAAAAGACTTATGAGAGGAAGAATAAAGATGGCTGAAAAGAAAACTTTCTATATTACTACACCTATTTACTATCCATCTGGAAAATTAACTATCGGTAATGCATACACTACTATTGCTGCTGATACCATGACTCGTTATAAAAAATCTCGCGGTTTTGATACATTCTTCTTAACTGGAACTGATGAACATGGACTTAAGATTGAGCAAAAAGCTGAAGCACAAGGAATTAAACCACAAGAATTTGTAGATAAAATGGCTGATTCCTATAAGGACCTATGGAAAATGTTAGACGTTTCCTATGATCGCTTCATTAGAACAACTGATGAAGATCACGTTAAAGCTGTACAAAAGATTTTTGAAAGATTATTAAAACAAGGAGATATTTACTTAGGCGAGTACACTGGTTGGTATTCTGTAGAAGATGAAGAATACTTCACTGAATCACAACTTGCTGAAGTATATAGAGATGATGATGGCAATGTGATTGGCGGAAAGGCTCCATCAGGACATGAAGTACGTTTAGTTAAGGAACCATCATACTTCTTCAGAATGAGTAAATATGCTGATCGCTTACTTCAATACTACAAGGATCACCCAGACTTTATTTTGCCTCACTCTCGTGAGAAAGAAATGGTAAATAACTTTATTAAGCCAGGCTTAGAAGACTTATCTGTCACTCGTACGACTGTTGATTGGGGAATTCCTGTGCCTAGTGATCCTAAGCATGTTGTTTATGTTTGGATTGATGCTCTTTCTAACTATATTACTGCTCTTGGATATGGTTCAGATAATGATGCATTATTTAAGAAATATTGGCCAGCTGACGTACATTTAGTTGGTAAGGAAATTGTTCGCTTCCACACTATTTATTGGCCAATTATGTTAATGGCACTTGATCTTCCTCTTCCAAAGCAAATCTTTGGGCATGGCTGGGTATTAATGAGAGACGGTAAAATGTCTAAATCAAAGGGTAATGCCGTTTACCCAGAAATGATTGTTAAACGTTATGGCTTAGATGCTCTTCGTTATTACTTGATGCGTGCAATTCCATTTGGTTCAGATGGTATTTTTACTCCGGAAGATTTTGTTGAAAGAGTTAACTTTGATTTGGCTAATGACTTAGGTAACTTGTTAAATAGAACTGTTTCAATGATTAATCAATATCAAGATGGCCAAGTTGCTCCAGTTGCTTCAGAACAGGATGAATTTGCAAAAGATTTAATTAAAACAGCTAATGAAACAATTGCTGAATATCAAAAACAAATGGATGCCCTCCACTTCTCTCAAGCTTTAGATAGTGTTTGGAAGCTCATTTCTCGTGCAAATAAATATATTGATGAAACTACACCTTGGACGTTAAACAAAGAGGGCAAGAGTGAAGAACTATCTAAAGTAATGACTAACTTGGCTGAAAGTTTACGTTTAATTGCAATTTTAATTGCACCAGTTATGACGCAGAGCCCAGTTAAGATGTTTGAACAACTCGGACTTGACTGGAAGAATGATGATCAAAAGAAATTTGATTTTGGCGGCTTTGACTGGAACATTAAGGTAACAGAAAAGCCGACGCCAATCTTCCCACGACTTAAAAATGATGTTGAAGTTAAGTACATTAAGGAAGAAATGAAGAAGGCTAAGCCAAAGAAGAAGACTAGAAGTCAACAAAAAGAAGAAAAACACATTACAATTGATGATTTTGACAAAGTCAAAATTCAAGTAGGTCAAATTTTATCCGTTGAGCCAGTAAAGGGATCAAGTAAATTATTAATGTTTAAACTTGATTTTGGTGATGGAAACGAACGTCAAATTTTAAGTGGTATTCGTAAGTTTTATCCAGATGCAAGTGAACTTTTAGATAAAAAGGTCCTTGCAGTTACTAACTTAAAGCCACGTAAGATGCTAGGACATGAAAGTCAAGGTATGCTTTTATCTAGTGAAAAGGATGGCAAGGTTAAGTTAGCTATTGTTGGCGATGAACATGAGGTTGGAGCTGAATTAGGCTAATGGAGATTTTTGATTCGCATACACACTTAAATGATGCACCTTTTCGCGGAAAAGAAGACATTTATCTTGAACGAGCTAAAGAATTAGGTGTTGTGAAAAGTGCGGTTGCTGGACAAGATCCTGAATTTAACGAACGTGCGATTGACTTGAGTCAAAGATTCGATAACTTATATGCTATTGTTGGCTATTGTCCGGATGTTGCTAAAGACTATGATCAAAAAGCTGAGGATAAGCTAGTTGAGCAACTAAAAGAACCTAAAACTGTCGCGTTAGGAGAAATTGGACTAGATTATTATTGGGATGAGTCCCCAAGAGAGGTACAACGCAAAGTTTTTGCGCGACAACTTGATTTGGCTCATAGTTTGAAAATGCCTGTTAATATTCATACTCGAGATGCTTTTGAAGATACTTATCAAGTTTTGAAAGATAGTCATGTCGGTGAATATGGTGGGATAATTCATAATTTCAATGGTGATCCGGAATGGCTAAAGAAGTTTCTTGACTTAGGGATGATGGTTTCATTTTCTGGTGTGGTTTCTTTTACTAAAGCAGTTGATGTTCATGCTTCAGCTAAGGTTGTGCCGTGGGACAAATTTTTAATTGAAACTGATGCTCCATATTTAACACCGAAGCCATACCGTGGAAAACAAAATGAAACAGGATATGTACGTTATGTAGCTGAAGCAATTGCCGATTTGCGTGGAAGCTCTGTTGAAGAAGTAGCCAAGCATACATTTGAGAATACGATGAGGGCATATGGAATCAGAAAATAAAAAACAATTTAATGCTGTAATAATTGTTGAAGGTCGAGATGATACCAAGCGTCTAAAACAATTTTTTCCTGGAATTGAAACTATTGAAACCAATGGTTCAGAGGTATCTGAACAAACTTTAGCTGAAATAAAGAAACTTTCGCAAACTAGAGAAATAATTATTTTTACTGACCCAGATTATAATGGTGAAAGGATTCGACGTTTAGTTACCCAAGCAGCTCCTCAGGCTAAGCAAGCTTTTATTACACGCAAAGAAGGAGAACCAACTAAGCGTGGAAATAGTTTAGGAGTTGAACACGCTTCAAAAGAGGCCTTGGTTCGTGCTTTAAGTGATTTGCATGAAGTTAAACCAATCGAAAGTGATATCACTAAGGAAAAGTACGATGAGTTAGGCTTGGGAATGAGTTCAGGTGCTCGTCTTTTACGTGAAAAGGTTGGGATTAAGCTAGGAATTGGATATGGAAATAGTAAACAATTTTATAAACGCTTAAAGATGTTTGGAATTACTTATGATGAATTAAAGAGGGCAGTTGAAGATGTCAAATAGTATGCCGATTGCAAGTCCAGTTAGAACTCAAGCAATTGTTAATCGCTATTTTATGCATGCGAAAAAGAATTTAGGTCAAAACTTTTTAGTAGATTTACCAGCAATTAAAGGAATTGTTGAAGCAGCAGATATTCAGCCAGGAGACCAAGTTATTGAAATTGGACCTGGAATTGGTTCATTAACTGAACAACTTCTTTTAGCTGGAGCCAAAGTTTTGGCTTATGAGGTTGATCAAGATTTACCAGAAATCTTAAACAATGAATTGCCACAAAAAATTGATGGTGAAGAATTGAAAGATCGGTTTAAGTTAGTAATGAAAGATGTATTGAAAGCTAACTTTGTAGAGGATAATGATGGCTTTCTTGATTTAAGTAAATCAGTTAAGATTGTTGCTAATTTACCTTACTACATTACAACTCCAATTATTTTTAATCTGATTAAGAGTGATTTAGATTTTTCAAGTTTAACCTTAATGATGCAAAAAGAAGTTGCTGAACGGTTAGTTGCTAAGCCTAAAACAAAGGAATATGGTCCCTTGTCTATTGCAGTGCAAAGCCGGATGAATGTTCGCTTAGCCGAAGAAGTAAAGAGCACATCTTTCATGCCAAGACCTAAAGTTGATTCCGCGGTTGTTGTCTTAACGCCACTTCTTGAAAAGCCTAACATTAATGATTATGCATTCTTCGATCATGTAGTGAAAATGTGTTTTGCTCAACGTCGTAAAACTTTAGCTAATAATTTGAAGACTTTAATTAAAGATAAAGATGAACGCGAGAAATTAATTAATGATCTAGGGTTAGATGTTAGAGTTCGTCCGGAAGAATTAACTCTAAATCAATTTGTTCAGTTGGCACATCTTCTAAAAGATCGGCAAGCATAAAACGGTTACAAATTACAGACTTGAAAAAATATTAAATTTTTGATAAAATGAATCCAAGCAAAGGAGTGACGTCCAGTGCCAACAACACTAATGGCAATTAAACAAAGTTTGGATTCTCATTTGGGTGAAAACTTGGTAGTAGTAGCTCAAGCAGGAAGAAAAAAAGTAACCCGTCGTAAAGGTAGATTAACTAAGACTTATCGGGCTGTATTTGTTGTAGATCTTGACCAAGATCAAAATAATTTTGAACGAGTATCTTATAGTTATACCGATTTGTTAACCAAAAACATTGAACTTGAGTTTGATGAAATGTAGTCGACAATAGAATATTACGAACAATCACTAGTATTTCACTTAAAATGCTAGTGATTTTTCTTTATATAGAGTATATTTAAACGTAGAAATCTATTTAATGTTTAGGAAGGTAAAAGCATGAAACGTTCAGAAAGATTAGTTGATATGGTTAAGTATCTTTTGGCTCGCCCTCATACTTTGATTGCATTACCATTTTTTGCAGATCGCTATGGTGCAGCAAAATCTTCAATTTCAGAAGATTTGGCAATTTTACGTCAAACTTTAGCCAACGATCAAAATGGAATTTTAGAAACTGTAGCGGGAGCAGCAGGTGGAGTAAGATACATTCCTTTTGTAGGAAAAAAAGAAGCTACAGACTATCTTCATGATTTAGCTGACCGTATTGAAGATCCTGATCGTATTTTACCCGGTAATTTTGTTTACTTATCCGATATTTTAGGTTCGCCGCAAGATTTACGTCAAATTGGACAACTGATTGCTACCAAATATGCCTACAGTAATATTGACTATGTAATGACGATTGAGACTAAAGGAATTGCTCTTGCACAAGCAGTAAGTCGTTTCTTAAATGTGCCATTTGTAATGGTTAGAAGACGTCCTAAAATTACTGAAGGATCAACAATTTCAGTTAATTATGTTGCTTCTTCAAGTGAACGAGTTGAAAAAATGGAGTTGGCCAAAAGACTCCTCCCAGAAGGAAGTAATGTACTAATTGTCGATGACTTCATGAAAGGTGGAGGCACTTTAACTGGGATGGAAGAACTAGTTAAAGAATTTAAAGGTACTGTTGCCGGTATGTGTGTACTTTGCGAAACAAAGTATGCCTCTCAAAAAGTAGTTGATGACTACCAATCTTTAATTAAAATCACTGAAGTTGACAGGGATAAGAAACTAATCAAAGTACGACCAGGTAATTTCTTAGAGCAGACAGACTTCAATCGTTTCCCAAAATGATATACTGATAGATAGCTTAAATACAATATTGAGGGGATATTAAATTCATGAATAAATATGTTGTTATCTTAGCTGCTGGAAAAGGTACCCGTATGAAGTCAAAACTTTACAAGGTATTACATAAGGTTTGCGGAAAAGCGATGGTAGAACATGTCGTTGAGGCAGCAAAGGGAACTAATCCAGATAAGATTATCACTGTTGTTGGTAATGGCGCAGAGAGTGTTAAAGATGTATTAGCAGGTCAGTCAGAATTTGCTTTTCAAGAAAAGCAATTAGGAACTGGAGATGCAGTTTTAGCAGCAAATGATCTATTAGAGAATTTAGAGGGATCAACTTTAGTTGCTACTGGGGATACTCCATTATTTACAGCTGAAACTTTTAATAACTTATTTAAAAAACACGAAGAGAGCGGAAATAGTGCAACTGTTTTGACCGCAAAAGCTCCAAATCCATTTGGCTATGGACGTATCATTCGTGACGAAGATGGAAATGTTCTGAGAATTGTTGAACAAAAAGATGGTACTCCAGAAGAGTTAGCTGTTGATGAAATTAATACTGGTGTTTTTTGTTTTGACAATAAAGAATTATTTAAAGCTCTAAAACAAGTAGGTAACGACAACGCACAAGGTGAATACTATCTAACTGATGTTTTAGAAATTATGCGCAAGGCTGGTCACAAGGTCGGTGCATATGAAATGCCAGACTTTAGCGAAAGTCTAGGGGTTAACGACCGAATTGCTCTTGCTCAAGCAACTAAAATTATGCAAAGAAGAATCAATGAGGAACACATGAGAAACGGTGTATCATTTATTGATCCTGATACTGCATATATTGATAGCGATGTTAAAATTGGCAACGATACTGTTATCGAAGGAAATGTTGTTATTAAGGGTAAAACCGAAATTGGTAGTAACTGCTATATTACTAATAGTTCAAGAATCATTGACTCTAAGATCGGCAACAATGTAACTATTACTTCTTCAACTCTTCAAGAAGCTCAAATGGATGATAATACTGACATTGGTCCTAACTCGCACCTTCGTCCAAAGGCAGTAATTCGCAAGGGTGCGCATATTGGTAACTTTGTTGAAATTAAGAAGGCTGAAATTGGAGAAAATACTAAGGTAGGACACTTAACTTATGTTGGGGATGCAACTTTAGGTAAAGATATTAATATTGGTTGCGGAACTATTTTCTCTAACTACGATGGCGTTAAGAAATTCCATACTAATGTTGGTGATCATTCATTCATTGGTGCAGGTGCTACGATTATTGCTCCAGTTAATATTGCCGATCATGCATTTGTTGCAGCAGATTCTACAATTACTAAAGATGTTGAGAAGTACGATATGGCAATTGCTAGAGGTAGACAAACTAATAAACCAGATTATTGGCACAAATTACCTTTGGCAAAAGACAAAGAATGGGAATAAATTTAAAAGAAGTTGTTAAATACAACTTCTTTTTTTGCTATTTACAAGCGTAACAAGCATTTTTTTGCTATTATTAAATGTGGAATTGTAATTTTTCGGTGGAGGAAATTATGTCTCAATTAGACAAAGAAATTAAAATTTTTGCGCTCAACTCTAATAAGCCGTTAGCAGAAAAAATTGCTGATAAGGTGGGAGTTAAGCTTGGTAAGTCTGATGTTAAACGTTTCAGCGATGGTGAAATTCAAATTAACATCGATGAGTCAGTTCGTGGTAAAGATGTTTATTTAGTACAATCAACCTCAGCTCCAGTAAATGATAATTTAATGGAATTGTTGATCATGATTGATGCTGTTAAGCGTGCTTCAGCTAGAAGTGTTAACTTAGTAATGCCTTACTACGGATATGCACGTCAAGATAGAAAAACTCGTGCTCGTGAACCAATTACAGCTAAGTTAGTAGCTGATATGTTGCAAAAAGCTGGTGCTGATCGAGTACTTTCACTTGATTTACATGCCCCACAAATTCAAGGCTTCTTTGATATTCCTGTTGATAATTTAATGGGAGCACCTCTTCTTGCTGACTACTTCTTGAGTCATGATTTAGAAAAAGATGCCGTTGTAGTTTCTCCTGATCATGGTGGTGTAACTAGAGCAAGAAAGCTAGCAGAATTCCTTAAGACTCCAATTGCAATTGTGGATAAGCGCCGTCCAAAGGCAAATGTTGCTGAAGTTATGAACATTATTGGAGATGTAAAAGGCAAGCGTGCCATTATTATTGATGATATGATCGATACCGCTGGTACTATTACTTTAGCATCTCAAGCTTTAATGGATGCTGGTGCAACTGAAGTTTATGCTTCAGCTACCCATGCTGTTTTATCAGGTCCCGCAATTGAACGTTTGAATAATTCACCAATTAAGAAATTGATCTTAACTGATTCAATTAACCAACCTGAAGAAAAAGATTTATCTAAGGCTGAAATTGTTTCTGTTGGACCATTAATGGGTGAAGCAATTAAATTGATTCAAGAGCATAAACCAGTTAGTCCACTATTTAATACCCGTTTTCAATCACATAATTAAGTAATAAAAACCAATATCTCTCTACTTAGGTATTGGTTTTTTTGTCCTATAAAAGCTATACCTTTATTTTAAAAAAAGAAAAAGCGTTTACATATCTCGGATGATTAAGGTAGTATTAAACTATACAGTTTTGAAGAAGGAACTATGAGAATATGACTACTTTATCTGATGTAGCAAAAAAAGCTAGTGTATCTAAGATGACAGTATCGCGGGTTATTAATCATCCGCAACAGGTGACGCCAGAATTAAGAAAAATTGTGGAAAAAGCAATGGAGCAATTGAATTATCATCCCAATTCAATTGCGAGTGCTTTAGCTCATAATCGGACTAATGTGGTTAAATTGGTAATTTTAGAAGATATTGATACAACCGAGCCATACTATATGAATCTACTTTTTGGGATTGCTAAAGGACTAAGCAAAAAACACTACGCAATTCAATTAGCCACAGACAGGAATGTTGGCGGAGGAGACGGCTATATTATAACTGGTGGGCGAGCAACGGATGCAGAATGGTTAGATCAATTAGATAAACCTTTTGTTTTATTTGGAGAAAATCGTTATGGCTATGATTTTATTGATACAGATAACAAATTAGGTGAACAGCTGGCTACACAGTATGCACTTAATAAAAATTATCAATCAATTGTTTTCATTGGAATTGATGAAAAAGAGCCTTTTGAATATTCAAGAGAAGCCGGCTATATCAATACACTTCAGAAACATAATATGATTCCAAAAATTTTTCGAATTCAAAACCATAGTAGTCTGGCTGAAAAATTAATTATTGATAATTGGAGAAAATTCGCACCAAATACATGCTTTATTTGTGCTAGTGATCGAATTGCAGTCGGAGTAGTACGAGCTATACAAAGAAAGAATGGAAATATTCCTCGGGATTTTGGTGTGATTGGTTTTGACGGAGTCTTTTTAGATCAAGTCTCAAATCCAAAACTCACTACCGTTAAGCAAAATTTATTTAAGCTCGGTGAGCTTTTAGCTGAGATGATTCTGCAAAAAATTAAACAAGATGGAGCCCAGCAGGGTGAAGTCTTGATTGAACCAGAACTAATAAAAAGTGAATCTACAAGAAAGTAAGAAGCTGGCTAAACAGCTTCTTTTTTTGATACCGGTAACAGATAAAATTTATTGTAAGCGCTTATAATAATTGCTTAAAATAAAATTCATGGAGGATGTGTATTATGAGACATTGGTATGATCAAGCAATTATTTATCAAATATATCCGAAGTCTTTCCAAGATTCTAATAGTGACGGTATTGGTGACTTAAATGGAATAAGAAAGAGAATACCGTATTTAAAGGAATTAGGAATCAATGCTGTTTGGCTAAATCCAATTTTTGTTTCTCCACAAGTGGATAATGGCTATGATGTATCAAATTATTTTGCTATTGATCCAAAGATGGGAACAATGGAGGATATGGACAACTTAATTAAAGAGATGCATGAGGCTGGTATTCATGTAATTATGGACTTTGTATTAAACCATACTTCTGATCAGCATCCCTGGTTTCAAGATGCTATAAAAAATCCAGAAAGTATATATCGTGACTATTATATTTTTGCTGGAGAAAACAATCAGCGTCCAAATAATTGGGGAAGTTTTTTCGGAGGAAGTGTTTGGGAAAAGGATCCTGCAGGAACTGGACCATTTTATTTCCATCTTTTTGATAAAAGAATGCCTGATTTGAATTGGAAGAATCCCGAAGTTAGACATGCAATGACCGAGATTGCAAAATATTGGTTGGAAAAGGGTATTGATGGATTAAGACTGGATGCCTTTATTCATATTGCAAAAGCCGATCTAAGACAGAATTTTCCGGTTAATAGTAAAGATGAAGAGCCAGTAATTGCAGAACCATTTTTTGCTAATTTACCACAAGTTCAAAAATGGATGCGACTGTTTTGTGAGGAAATAAAGCAAGATTATCCTGATGCATTGCTTTTAGGAGAAGCAGCAAGTGCAAATGTGAATTTGGCTGTGGATTATACAAATAAGAATAATCATTTAATGGATAGCGTAATTACTTTTAGATATTTTACTGAAGATCAAAGTAAGATCGATCCTAGTTTTTTGAGTAATTATCAACCTAAGCCATTAGATTGGGTTAAATTTAAACAAAATCAGACTATTTGGCAACAGACCTTAAGTGGAATTTCTAAACCTACTCTTTATTGGAATAATCATGATATGGCAAGGCTGGCAACTAGGATTGCTAAAAATGATATTCAAGCAAGAAGTTTAGCAATGCTGATGTACTTACAGTGCGGTATTCCAATCATTTATTATGGTGAAGAGCTGGGGATGAAAAATTTACAGTTTGAAGATATAAATGATTTTAAAGATGATACTGTAAAAGAGTTTGTGACGAGCGCAGAAAAAGCAGGTAAGACTTCAAAAGAAGCATTGTTAATGGCAAGCAAAACCCATAAGCTGCCTGCTCGAGGTCCAATGCCATGGGATAACGAAAGAAATAATGGCTTTACAGAGAAAGAGCCTTGGATTAAAGGCAGGAAGCTTGATAAGGCAAATGTAGCTGATGAAATAGCGGATGATAGTAGTATGTTTAACTTTTACAAAAAGCTTATTAGCTTGAAGAAAGAACAACTATTTCAAGAGGGTAATTATTATTTATGGCCAACGTCAAATAGGAGCTATGTCTATGAGCGTAATTTAAAAGACAAAAAAGCACTTATTGCTGTTTCTTTAAGTCAAGAACCGATTGAGCTTGAAGTAGGAAAAGAATTTAGTAATGAAAGATTATCAGCTGGTCAATATGATTTAGTGGCAGGAAAATTAAGACTAGAGCCATATGCCGGAGTAGTATTAGAAAATTAAAAAGATTGAGGAATAAAATATGCAACTTGCAGCTTTAAAACACAGAACTGAAAGTGAAGATTGTTTTGTTATTGATCATTCACACGTTAAAATTAGACTTCATACAGCAAAAGATGATGTGGAAAAAGTAATTGTTCATTACACTGATAACTATTTACCACCAGAGCAAGCTAAGGAACTTGAGATGGAGAAAGCGGGTAGAGGTCAAGTTAGTGATTACTGGACAGCAACTTTAACTGCACCTTATCATCGGATTAAATACACCTTTGAAGTAATTGGAAAAGATGGAAGTCGTTATATCTTTGGTGATCGTAGTATTGAAAAATTTAGTGATGAAAAATTAAGAGAAGATGGAATGTATTTTAAAGTTCCATACTTCCACGATATTGATCGAATCAAAACACCAAAATGGCTAAAAGATATTGTTTGGTATCAAATTTTTCCAGAGCGTTTTGCTAATGGCGATAAAAGTAATGACCCAGCAAATGTTAAAGAATGGAATCCAGAAGATCATCCAGGCAGAGAAGATTTTTATGGTGGAGACTTACAGGGAGTTTTAGATCATCTAGATGATCTACAGAAATTAGGGGTTACGGGATTATATTTCTGCCCAATTTTTAAGGCAAGCTCTAATCATAAATATGACACAATTGATTATTTACAAGTAGATCCAGCTTTTGGAGACAAGGATTTATTTGCAAAAGTAGTTAATGAAGCACATAAGCGTGGGATGAAAGTGATGCTTGATGCTGTATTTAATCACTTAGGTGATCAATCAATGCAGTGGCAAGATGTAGTTAAAAATGGCGAAAAATCACGTTTTAAAGATTGGTTCCACATTAATTCATATCCTGTTGAACCATATCGGGACCCAAGTAAAGGTGAAAATAATCCACCATATGAAACTTTTGCCTTCGAAAAACATATGCCTAAATTAAATACGGCTAACCCAGAAGTACAGGACTTTTTATTAGAAATTGCGACCTACTGGGTAAAATATTTTGATATTGATGCTTGGCGGCTAGATGTTGCAAATGAAGTTGACCACCATTTCTGGAAGAGATTCCATGATGAATTAGTTAAAATAAAGCCTGATTTTTATATTGTTGGGGAAATATGGCATTCAGCTCGTCCATGGCTTCAGGGGGATCAATTTACAGGTGTAATGAATTATCCATATACTTTACAAATTGAAGACCACTTCTTTAAACATAAAATGGATGCTAAGGACCTTAGTGAGCACTTAACTGATCAGTTAATGATGTATCCAGATATAGTTGACCAGGCTATGATGAATATGCTTGATTCCCACGATACGGCTAGAATTTTAACTTTAGCAAAAGACAATCAAGATTTAGCTTTGCAAGCAGTTGCGTATGAATTTGTTCAACCTGGAGTGCCATGTATTTACTATGGAACAGAGATGGGGATGAGCGGTGATAATGATCCGGATTGTCGTAAACCAATGGATTGGAGTAAGATAAATGGTCCGGTATGGCAAAGAGTTCATGAATTAGTGAAATTCAGACTAGATCATAGTGATACCTTAAATAAAGGTACTGTTAAGTTAACGGTAACAGAAAAAGGACTTCTAAAAGTTGAACGAACAGGCAAAGAAACAATAAAGGCCTACTATAATACCAGTAAACATAATGTAAAAATTGATAAAACAGCAGCTCTTAGTCAGAATTATAAAGCGGGAGTGTTAGCGCCAAATGGCTTTTTGATTGAGGTTAAAGCTTAATATATGAAGAATAAAAAGCAGCAATAAGAGGCTGCTTTTTTTCTTATAAATTTTTGATACCGGTAACATTAAAACAAACATTGTTAAGCGCTTTCAATGATTAGATAATAGATTTGTAAATAAAAAGACTTCACGAAAGTGACGGAGAATGATGATGAAGAGAATTTTTGAGGTTGATCCTTGGAAAGTAACGACACATGAATTTTCTAAGGAAGATAAAAGGTTACAAGAAAGTATTACTGCAATTGGTAATGATTATATGGGAATGAGAGGAAACTTTGAGGAGGGTTACTCTGGCGACACACTTCAAGGAACATATTTAGCAGGTGTGTGGTTCCCAGATAAGACAGTTGTTGGTTGGTGGAAAAATGGATACCCAAAATACTTCGGTAAGACACCAAATGCTCCAAGTTTTATTGGAATTGGAATCACCGTCAATGGTGAAAAAATTGATTTAGCTAAAGTAAAGTTTAGTGATTTTGAATTATCTCTTGATATGCATCAAGGACTTCTTTCAAGAAGTTTTATCTATGAAGGTAATGATGTCAAAGTTAGATTTGAATTTGAACGTTTTCTTCATATCGTACAAAAAGAAGCGGCTTTGATTAAAGTAAAAGCTACGGTACTTGAGGGAAAGGCTAAGATTGATTTTGATTCTACGTTAGATGGAACAGTTGTTAACGAAGATAGTAACTATGATGAACGCTTCTGGATTCCACTTGGTGAGAATAAGGATACAAAAACTATTCAGGTAAAAACTAAGCCTAATCCTTATGAAGTGCCTCAATTCACAGTTTTACTTAAAGAATCTTTGCGCCACAATGGTGAACTAATTCAAACTGAAGTTTCTACTAAAGAAGCCAAGTTAAGCGAAAAGTTTTCAGTTGAATTAAGTGAAGGACAAAGCTACGAACTTGAAAAAGACGTTATTGTTGTAACAAGTAGAGATGTTGAAGAAAAAGATCAAGCAAGTATTGCTGAAGATTTAATGAATAAGCTTCAATCAAAGAGCTTTGAAGAAAACTTAGCCGACCATACTGCTGAATGGCAAAAACGTTGGGACATGAGTGATGTTGAAATTTCTGGTGATGCAGCAGCACAACAAGGGATTAGATTTAATATTGCTCAATTGTTCATGACATACTACGGTGAAGATGAACGCTTGAACGTTGGTCCTAAGGGATTTACTGGTGAAAAATACGGTGGTGCTACTTATTGGGATACTGAGGCTTACATCGTTCCAATGTACTTAGGAATTACTAACCCAAGCGTTACTAAAGCCCTTCTTCAATATCGTCATAATCAATTGCCAGGTGCATATCACAATGCTAAGGAACAAGGCCTTCCAGGTGCCTTGTTCCCAATGGTAACTTTCAATGGTATTGAATGTCATAACGAATGGGAAATTACTTTTGAAGAAATTCACAGAAATGCTGATATTCCACATGCGATTGCTATGTATACCGAGTACACCGGCGATGATAGCTATGTTAAGAATGAAGGTATGGATGTCTTAGTTGGAACTGCAAGGTTCTGGGCAGCTCGAGTTCATTGGTCTAAATGGCGTAATAAGTATGTGATGCATGGCGTTACCGGACCAAATGAATATGAAAATAATGTCAATAACAACTGGTTTACTAACACTATGGCCAAATGGCTTCTGAAATATACACTAGAGCGTTTGCCGCTTGCAACTAAGGAAGCTCAAGAACGAGTTCATGTTACTGAAGAAGAAAAAGAAAAGTGGCAAGACATTGTTGATAAGATCTATCTTCCAGAAGATAAAGAGTTAGGGATTTTCTTACAACAAGATGATTTTCTTGATAAAGAGATTCGTCCAGTAAGTGAAATTGAAGATCAACGTCCTATTAACCAGCATTGGTCTTGGGATAAGATCTTAAGATCACCATTTATTAAGCAAGCTGATGTTTTGCAAGGTATCTATTTCTTTCCAGAAAACTATACGAAGGATCAAAAAGAAAAGAACTTTGATTTCTATGAACCGTTAACTGTTCATGAAAGTTCCCTTTCACCTTCAATTCACTCAGTTTTAGCTGCTGAATTAGGAAAGAAAGATAAGGCGGTTGAACTGTATGAAAGAACTGCAAGACTTGATTTAGATAATTACAACAATGATACAGTTGATGGTTTGCATATTACTTCGATGAGTGGATCATGGTTAGCTATTGTTCAGGGCTTTGCTGGGATGAGATACGAACATGACCAATTGAAATTTAAGCCATTTATTCCAGATAACTGGGACCACTATAGCTTTAAGATTAACTACCGTGGTCGGTTAATTAAGGTTTATGTTGATCATCAAGAAACCAAGATCTCTTTACTTAAAGGTAAAGATCTAGAAATTTTTGTTAATGATAAGAAGGTAACGCTTAAAGAAGGTGAAAGTGAATGCTTAAAGGACTAATTTTTGACTTAGATGGAGTTTTAACAAATTCAGCTGTCTATCATTTAACTGCTTGGAATAATTTAGCTAAGGAATTAGGGATTAACTTAACGGATGATCAACTTGATAGCTTAAGGGGTATTTCAAGAATGGATTCTTTAAATCTAATTTTGAAATATGGCGACCAGGAAGATAAATATTCTGAAGCAGAAAAAGAAAAGTTCGCAGCAGAAAAGAATACCAAATTTGTTGAACAAGTTGAAAAAATGACGCCAGCAGATATTTTGCCAGGTATTCCGGAACTACTTAGTGATGCAAAGAAACAAAACTTAAAAATGGTTATTGCTTCTGCCTCAAAAAATGCACCTAAGATTTTAACAAAGTTAGGAATTATGGATGAATTTGATGGCATTGTTGATCCAGCAACACTTCATCACGGAAAACCAGATCCAGAAATTTATGAAAAAGCTCAAGAATTAGCTGGTTTAAATGCAGACGAAGTAATTAGTTTTGAAGATGCTCAAGCAGGTGTTCAATCAATTAAAAGTGCTGGTCAATTTGCAGTTGGAATTGGAAATAAAGAGGTCTTAAAAGAGGCTGATTATATTGTTCCAACTACTAAAGAATTGAAACTTTCAGAAATTGAATCAGTTTTTAATAAAAAATAAGAGGGAAGTAGGGAAAGAGAATGGTTGAAGTAGATTTAAACCATATCTATAAAAAGTACGAAGGAAATGATAAATATTCAGTTAATGACTTTGATTTACATATCAAAGATAAAGAATTTATCGTTTTTGTTGGACCATCTGGTTGTGGTAAATCAACTACTTTGAGAATGGTTGCTGGTCTAGAAGATATTTCTAAAGGTACTTTAGAGATTGACCATAAGGTAATGAATGACGTTGCACCTAAAGATAGAGATATTGCCATGGTTTTCCAAAACTATGCTTTGTACCCTCATATGTCAATTTACGACAACATGGCTTTTGGATTAAAGCTTCGTCATTATAAGAAAGATGAAATTGATAAACGAGTTAAGCATGCAGCAGATATTTTAGGTTTATCAGAATATCTTGATAAAAAGCCAGCTGAATTATCTGGTGGTCAAAGACAGCGTGTTGCCTTAGGACGGGCAATTGTCCGGGATGCTCCAATTTTCTTAATGGATGAACCTTTATCAAACTTGGATGCAAAATTACGTGTCACAATGCGTGCTGAAATTGCTAAGTTGCACCAAAATTTGGGAACTACTACGATTTATGTTACTCACGATCAAACTGAAGCCATGACTTTAGCAGATCGGGTAGTAGTTATGTCAGTTGGTAAAGTTCAACAAATTGGCACACCTCTAGAGGTTTACAATACGCCGGTAAATATGTTTGTTGCTGGTTTTATCGGATCTCCTCAAATGAATTTCTTTAATGTTCACTTTAAAGGAAATCGAATTAGCGATGGAAAAGGTCTAGATATCGAAATCCCTGAAGGTAAAGCAAAGATGCTTAAAGAAAAGGGATATGACGATAAAGATCTAGTATTTGGTATCCGTCCAGAAGATATTCATTCAGAGGAAGCATTCCTTGAAACTTGGCCTAACCAAATTGTTGAATCAACTGTTGTTGTTTCAGAATTGCTTGGTTCAACTATTCAGCTTTATCAAAAAGTAGATGGAACAGAATTTGTAGCCATTGTAAATGCCCGTGATTACCATACTCCAGGCGATAAAGTAAGAATGGGATTTGATGTTAATAAAGCCCACTTCTTTGATAAAGATACAACGAATGCTATTCGTTAACTTGCAGGAGAGGACGCTTCTGCAAAATATTGATTGGGTTTACAACGAGTGTGAAACTTGGTTCACGGTTGTAATAATGTATTTAGCCAGTCATGGCTAGGAGGAAAAATCATGAAGTTATGGAAAAAATTGGCTTTAGGTAGTGTTGTAGCAATATCTGCTATTTCATTAACTGCTTGTAGTAACAACTCTAACTCAAACGAATCAAAGAGCTCAAATAAGCAATTAACTCTTTGGGTAGATACTGCTCGTGTTAGTTGGTATAAGGGTGTAGTAAAAGACTTTGAAAAAGAACATCCTAATATTAAAGTTAAAGTTACTCAAAACCCTAATGGTTCAGCTAATGCAAAAACTGATGTTGCTAAAGACCCTTCAAAAGCCGCAGATGTATTTGGTGTTCCAAATGACCAATTAGGACAAATGGCAGATTCAGGTTACATTAACCCATTGTCACCAACTGATACTAAGGAAATTAAGAAGAATTCCGTTCCAGAAGCATACAAGGGTGTTGAATGGAAAGGTAAGCTTTACGCATATCCATATTCTGAACAAGCTCAAACTGTTTACTATGACAAGTCTAAGCTTTCACCAGAAGATGTTAAATCTTGGAAGACTATGACTTCTAAAGGTGTAGTTGCAACTGACTTCACTAATGCTTATGTAATGTGGCCAGTAATGTTCTCTGCAGGTACAAAGTTATTTGGTAATAGCGGAGAAGATGTAAAAGGCTCCACTATGGATTCACAAAATGGTGTAAATGCAATGAAGTGGTACGCTGAACAAAAGAACAATAAAGGCGTTATGCAAACTTCAAATGCACTTAACCAATTGAAGAAGGGTAATGCTCAAGCTATCTTAGATGGTCCATGGAACGCAGCTAATATTAAGAAGATTTTAGGTAAGAACTTAGGAGTTGCTCCATATCCAACCATTGAAGTCGGCGGTAAGACTGCTCAAATGGAAGCTTTCTTAGGTATTGAATGTTTCGCTGTTAACTCACATACTTCTAATGCTAAGAATGCAGCAATTTTAGCTAAATACTTATCTAACAAAGAAAACCAATTAATTGTTCACAAGAATGCTGGTGAAATTCCTGTAAACAAGGCAGCTCAAAATACTGCAGAGGTTAAGAACGATCCAGTTGCTAAAGCTGTAATTCAAATGGCTCAACCAGGCTACTCAGTTCTTCAACCTAAATTGCCACAAATGTCAATCTTCTGGAACGACTCAGCTCCATTAATTAGCGGTGCTTACGACGGCAAGATTAAGCCATCTCAATACAAGAGTAAGCTTGCTAAATTACAAAAGAAGATTTCTAAAGAAGGATAATCTTAAAAAACACATAAGCAAAGGTTTGATTAATTATGTTTAAGAAAAAACATGCTACGCCTGCAGTTACCTTAAAGGAAACATGGAAAGATGGAGATGCAGTAACCAAATTATCATTCTTCATCATGGGCTTAAATGCTATTAAACATCGGCAATGGGTAAAAGGATTTTCACTTTTATTTGCTGAAATTGTATTTTTAGTTTGGTTCTTTTTAAGTGGAATTCATTCAATTGCTGGATTAAGGAACTTAGGTGCAATAAAGAGTAAACGCGTTGTATTTGATAAAGCACAGGGAGTATATGTTACTCAACAACCAGATAATTCTGTTTTAATTCTTTTATTTGGTATTCTGGCTTTATTCATTGTTGCTGGTTTTATATATCTATATATCATTAATTTGAAATCTAATAAGCATACTTTCTTATTAGAAAAGAGACATGAACATATTCCAACTAACCGTGAAGAAATTGCATCTTTGTTTGATCAAAGATTGCATGCAACTTTGATGACAATTCCAATTGTTTTAATCATTTTATTTACAGTTTTGCCAACAGTATTCATGATTTCAATGGCATTTACTAACTATGATCGTCAACACTCAGTTGGATTTTCCTGGACTGGTTTTCAAGCATTTGGAAACGTGTTAAGTGGTGATTTAGCAGGTACCTTCTTCCCAGTTTTAGGTTGGACCTTAATTTGGGCTGTTGCTGCTACAGCTACTACTTTCTTCTTTGGTGTCTTACTAGCTCTTTTGATTGAATCTAAGGGAATTAAGCATAAGAACTTATGGAGAACAATTTTCGTAATTGTTTATGCTGTACCACAATTTGTTTCTTTATTAATGATGGCACAATTCCTTGACTATCAAGGACCATTAAACACCTTACTTATGAATTGGGGATGGATTAGCCACCCAATTCACTTCATTGATAATCAGGCTAGTCCTCTTGTTGCTAGAATTACAGTTATTGTGGTTAACATGTGGATTGGTATCCCAGTTTCAATGTTAACTTCAACAGCCATTATTCAAAACTTACCACAAGATCAAATTGAAGCTGCTCGTATTGACGGGGCAAGTCCAGTACAAATTTTCAACCACATTACATTCCCTCAAATTTTATTCGTAATGTCTCCAGCTTTGATTCAACAATTTATTGGTAACATCAACAACTTCAATGTTATCTACTTGTTGACTGGTGGTGCACCAATGAATAATAACTACAATGGTGCTGGTTCAACAGACTTGCTTGTAACTTGGCTATATAACTTGACATTTGGTCAAGAACAACGCTATAACGCATCAGCTGTTTTGGGTATCTTGATCTTTATCATTAGTGCTACATTCTCACTAATTGCATATCGTCATACTAACGCATACAAGGAGGGCTAAAAATGAAGTCTTATCATAACCAAAGAAGAATTGCTTTAATTTTTAGATATGTTCTATTAGCCATCCTGGCTGTTTTATGGATATTCCCAATTATTTGGATCATTTTAGCAAGTTTTTCATACAATAATACAGGATTTGTATCTACAATTTGGCCAGAAAAATTTACTTGGCAAAATTATGTCGGTATTCTTACTAGTTCACAATATCCATTTATAAACTGGGTATTAAATACCTTATTTGTTGCTGTTATTTCAGCAACTCTATCAACTTTCGTAACTATTGGAGTTGCTTACGTATTATCAAGATTACGCTTCCGCTTCCGTAAGCCATTCTTACAAATTGCTTTGGTATTAGGGATGTTCCCAGGTTTCATGTCAATGATTGCCTTGTACTACATTTTAAAGGCATTAAACATGTTAAACCTTGGTGGATTGATCTTAGTTTATGTTGGTGGTGCTGGCCTTGGCTTCTACATTGCTAAAGGTTTCTTTGATACTATGCCACGAGCAATTGATGAAGCTGCTGAAATTGACGGCGCTACGAAATGGCAAGTATTCATTCATATTGGATTACCACTTTCAAAGCCAATGATTGTTTATACTGCTCTTACTTCATTCATGGCACCATGGGTAGACTTCATTTTCTCAGGTATCATCCTCTCTACTTCAGGAAATCCGAAGACCTACACTGTTGCCTATGGACTATACAACATGGTTCACTCGGCAAAGGGTACGATGGCTCAATTCTTTACTCAGTTCATTGCCGGATGTGTAATCATTGCGATCCCAATTACAATTTTGTTCATTGTAATGCAAAAATTCTATGTTAATGGAATCACAGCAGGTGCTGATAAAGGTTAATCAAATTAAAGTTTATGTGAAAAAAGTGTCCTGTCTTAACAGGGCACTTTTTTATTTGTTTGAAGGAGAAAAAATATGACACCTTGGTGGAAAAAAGCTGTTGTTTATCAAGTTTATCCTAAGTCATTTCAAGATAGTAATGGTGATGGAATTGGAGATATCCCCGGAATCATTTCACGGCTGGGGTATCTAGAAAAACTGGGAATTGATGCTATTTGGCTGTCGCCTGTTTACTTATCCCCTGGTGTAGATAATGGCTATGATATCTCTGATTATCAAAAAATAGACCCACAATACGGAACAATGGCTGACATGGATAATCTGATTAGAGAAGCTAAAAAACATCATATACGCATTATTATGGACCTTGTCGTTAACCATACATCTGACCAGCATCCTTGGTTCATTGAAGCAAGAAAAAGTAAGGAGAATCCATACAGAGATTTCTATATTTGGCGTGATCCGGTAGAGGGCCATGAACCTAATGAGTTGAAATCTGCTTTTTCTGGTTCAGCTTGGAAGTTTGATGAAAAAACTGGTCAATATTACTTACACTTCTTCGCCGATCAACAACCAGATCTTAATTGGAAGAACCCAAAATTAAGAAATAAAATCTATGAAATGATGAATTATTGGATCGATAAGGGAATTGGCGGCTTTAGGATGGATGTGATTGAACTTATTGGAAAAGATCCCGATAAAAAGATTCGCGAGAATGGTCCAATGCTTCATCCATATTTAAAAGAGATGAATGAGAATACTTTTGCCGGTAAAGAATTAATGACAGTGGGTGAAACATGGAACTCTACTCCAAAGATTGCTGCAGAATATTCAGATCCAGCTCGTCATGAATTATCGATGGTATTTCAATTTGAAAATCAAGGCTTAGATCAGCAAGAAGGAAAAGAAAAATGGGATTTACGTCCGCTTGATTTAGGCGAATTGAAAAAAGTTCTAGTTAAATGGCAGACAGAAATTGATTTTAATCATGCATGGAATAGTCTTTTTTGGGAAAATCATGATATTCCGCGAGTTATTTCACGATGGGGAAATGACAAAGAATATCGAGTTCAAAGCGCAAAAATGTTTGCGATTGTACTGCATTTAATGCACGGAACACCTTATATCTATAATGGTGAAGAAATTGGGATAACGAATTGTCCTGTTAAGTCAATTGATGAAGTAGAGGACATTGAAAGTATCAATATGTACCGCGAAAGAATTGATAAGGGCTACAGTAAGGATGAACTAATTAAAGCAATTAATACTAAAGGTCGAGATAATGCACGCCGTCCAATGCAGTGGTCAAATGGAGAAAATGCTGACTTTACTACAGGAACACCGTGGCTAAAATTAAACCCAAACTACAAGACCATTAACGTTAAAGAAGCCTTAGAAGATCCAAATTCTATTTTTTATACCTATCAAAAATTAATTAAACTTCGCCATGAAAATCCTGTTGTTGTAGATGGAGACTTTGAACTTGTTGAAAATACTAGTGATAATATTTTGGCCTTTTGGCGAAAACTAGAAGATGAAAAGTGGTTAATAGTCTCTAACCTGTCTGGTGAAGAACAAAATCTAAATTTAGATATTTCTTTTAAAAAAGTTTTGATTAGTAACTATGAAAAACGAGACAGTTTAAAAGATGTGGTTTTAAAACCTTATGAAGCTTTTGCAGTTAAGGCATAGTAAAAGACGCATTGAATTTTATCAATGCGTCTTTAATTTATTTCTTTTTATTTGGACGTCGTAAGTAACGTAAAGTATTATTTCGAATATATTTTTGGAATTCTTGATAAATTGGATCAAAAATTTGAGGTTCATCAGTTTCTTTAACCATTACTTTTGGAAAGAAGAAACGCTCATCTCCTTGGAGAGTTCCATTTAAGGATTTAACGAGTGGGCTTAATTCAGACAGTTCGACTAAGCTACCATCAGCTTGCATGATTTCAATTGGACTGTGAGCATTTTTTCCAGTTGGCTTATATGCGTCATATGGCTCATCAAAAGCTGAATTAGTAGCAGTGTAGTAATTAGGATCAAACCCAGCTTGTTTAATGAGATTCTTTAGTTTTGGCAGTAAACTCTTAGTATCTTCATTAATTTTGACACTTTCAAGGGGATGACGGTATAAGTAACGATTTGAAAGATCAGATAAAATTTGATCCCCTGAGTTGGTCCAGAGTAAGAAATTAGTTTCCATTACGCCATCATCTAACTTAAGGTAATCTTCAAGAGTCCATTTTCCGTTTAAAAATGCTTCTAGTTGAGGAGTAACTTGAAGTTTGCCTTCTTCATAGATGATTTGAGCTCTTTCAAGTAAGTGATGTAAGATAACTTCCATTGAACGATTGACACGGTGAAAGTAAACTTGTTGATACATTTGGTAACGGCTAATAATGTAATCTTCGACTGAGTGAATTCCTTTATCTGTAAAGCAGATGCCATCACGATATGGACGGATTACTTCTAAAATTCTAGTTAAATCAAAGCTTCCGTAAGTAACACCAGTGAAATAAGCGTCGCGTAATAAATAATCCATTCTATCTGCGTCCGCTTGACTTGAAATTAGTTTGACTACCTGAGGATTAGGGTAGGTTTTAGCAATAACACTAGCCACTAATTCTGGAAAATTAGGACTTACTTTTCTTAAAGCTTGATTAACTTCAGTATTTTTATCGGTAATAATCTGTTGGCCCATTTTTTCATGATTAGTACCAAATAGGTGCTCAAAAGTATGAGAATAAGGGCCGTGACCGATATCATGAAGTAAAGCTGCACATTCTGCTAAGAGTCTTTCATCTGGATTCCATAATCCATCGCCTGGTTCTTTACTTACATACTTTTCTTCAAAGATATCACAAATTCTTCGAGTTAATTCATAAACACCTAGGTTATGTTCAAAACGAGTATGAGTTGCTCCTTGAAAAACGTAAGATGCCGGTCCTAATTGCTTAATTCGGCGTAAACGTTGGAATTCTTTTGAATTAATGATATCTAAAATAACTTGATCTTTAACATGAATATAATTGTGAACTGGATCTCTTAATACTTTTTCATGATCCAGCTTTTTACTTTGAAATTTTTCCATTTTTCTTATACTATTTTCTCGGATAATAAAATAAATTTGCTAACGTATAATCAATTTGATTATAACAATAATGCTACTTTAAGGCTATCTTGGCGTGAATGAAGGTGAAAATATGAGCAAGAAAGTTGAGATTAAAATTACTAGTAAAATTCATCAGGAAGATGAATCAGCCGTTTTTGAAAGAGATGGCTTAGGATCAATTGAAAAAGTTGGTGAAGATTGGCGCATAAAATATAGCGAAAAAAATAAAGAGGGCGATGTTGAAGTAAAATTATTAATTAAGCCAAATGAACTTGTAATGCAACGAGGAGACGCTAAAGGTGATCATACACTAATGAAATTTGAGCCAGGAGAAAAAAGAAAATGCAAGGTTGTAGCTTCTGGTAAGCAAATGAATTTAGAGTCTTTGACTAATAAATTGAATTTTTCTGAAATTTCTCCAGGAAAGATGCAACTAAAAGTTGAATATGATCTCTTTTCTGGTCTATACTTAGTAGGTAACTATGCAATAAAGATTGATATAATAGAATAGATCTTTAGCAAATTTAGATAAATTGATTACGTGAAAGGACGTGCCACTGTGGGGTTAGATGATTTTCAAGGCCAAAATAAAGACGAATTGTCAATGATCGAAGTTGCTCGTGCAATTTTACAAGATAGCGGCAAGCGAATGGCCTTTGCTGATATCGTTAACGCCGTCCAGAACTTTCTGGGTAAGAGTGACGAAGAAATTCGTGAGCGTTTGCCACAATTTTACACTGATATGAACACTGATGGTGAATTCATTTCAATGGGTGATAATGTTTGGGCATTGCGTTCTTGGTTCCCATATGAATCTGTTGATGAAGAAGTAAACCATCCAGAAGATGAAGAAGATGTACCACGTAAGAAACACCACAAGAAAGTTAATGCTTTCATTGGTGATTCTGACGATGATGATATTATCGACTACGATTCAGATGATCCAGAAGATGAAGATTTGGATGTTGACGAAGAAGATACTAATGAAGACGACTACTCAGATGATGATCTTGATGATGCCGATGACAATGAATTAGATGATGGTATTGAAGGCCAATTATCTGAACTTCATCAAGATGATCTTGATGACGATGATGAGTAAAGTACTTGACGGAAAGCAAATTTCCCTTTAGTATTTTGTATGGGCACTCTATGTGCGATTAAGCTCCCATGTATTTGGGAGCTTTTTTTTGATTTTAACAGAGAATAAAAGAAAAGAGAGGAAGCACGGCATGACAAAGTATATTTTTGTAACTGGTGGAGTTGTTTCATCGCTAGGTAAGGGAATTTCAGCTTCAAGTTTAGGACGTTTACTTAAAAATCGTGGCTTAAAAGTTACCATGCAAAAGTTTGATCCTTACATTAATATCGATCCAGGTACAATGAATCCATATCAACATGGGGAAGTTTATGTTACCGATGATGGTACAGAAGCTGACCTTGACTTGGGTCACTATGAAAGAATTGTTGATGTTAGAACAAGTAAATATTCTAATGTTACTACTGGTAAAATTTATCAAGAAGTGCTTGATAAAGAACGTCGCGGTGACTATCATGGTGCAACTGTGCAAGTAATTCCGCATATTACGGACATGATTAAGAAAAAAATCATGCGTGCTGCCTTAACAACTGATTCAGATGTCATTATTTCTGAAATTGGTGGTACCGTAGGTGATATCGAGTCTACTCCATTTATGGAAGCAATTCGCCAAATGCGTCGTGAAGTTGGTGAAGAAAATGTAATGTACATTCACTGTACCCTAGTACCGTATCTTCATGCTGCTCACGAAATGAAAACTAAGCCAACACAACATTCAGTTGCTGAACTTAGAAGTATTGGTATTCAACCAAATATGCTTGTTTTAAGAGCTGAGAAACCAATTGCTCAAGAGTTAAAAAATAAGATTTCTACCTTTACTGATGTTCCAGTAGACCGCATTATTGAATCTATTGATGCTCCTTCACTTTTTGATTTACCACTTGCTTTTCAAGCTCAAGGTATGGATCAAAAGGTTTGCGACTTTTTACACTTAGAAAGTCCAAAGCCAGAAGCAGATATGGAAGCTTGGAAGAAATTAGATGAACGTGCAAAGAACTTAAAGAACGAAACTACTATTACCTTAGTAGGTAAGTATGTAGAACTTGAAGATGCATATATTTCTGTTACTGATGCATTGCAACACGCTGGCTACTTATATGACACTAAAATTAAGGTAAATAAGGTTCAAGCAGAAGACATTACTGAAGACAATATTGCAGAAATTATGAAGGATTCAGATGGATTAATTGTACCTGGTGGTTTTGGTACACGTGGTCTTGAAGGTATGATTACTTCAATTAAATATGCCCGTGAACACGATATCCCATTTTTAGGAATCTGCTTAGGTATGCAAATGGCAAGCGTTGAATTTGCCAGAAATGTACTTGGCTTAAAAGATGCTAATAGTGCAGAAGCTAATCCAGACACTAAGAATAATATTATTGATATTATGGCTGACAAGCGTGATGAAGAGAATATTGGTGGTACGCTTCGTTTAGGTCTATACCCAGCAACTTTAAAGAAGGGTACTAAGACACGTGAAGCATATGATGACCAAGATGTAATTCAAGAAAGACACCGTCACCGTTATGAATTCAATAATGAATATCGTGAAGCATTTGAAAAGGCAGGCATGGTCTTCTCTGGTGTTTCCCCAGATAATCATTTAGTAGAAATTATTGAAATTCCAAATAAAAAATTCTTTATCGCAGCTCAATATCATCCAGAATTTTTAAGTCGTCCACAAAGACCAGAAGGATTATTTAAAGCATTTATTGGTGCAGCAAGTGGTCTTCCAGCACAACATTTTAACTAGACTTTAAAAATTAAATTTCGGTAACAGGAGAGCCATAATCCTCGGCTTCTCTTGTTTTTTTTGCGTTTTTCATTTAATATATTTTGTGATACATTTGGGTATTACAAATAGAGAAAAGGATTGTTTCCCCAATGAAACAGATGATTATTCATGGTGGAAAGCCCCTGAAGGGCGACGTATGGATCGGCGGTGCTAAGAATTCCACTGTAGCATTGATTCCAGCGTCAATACTTTCGCGGACTCCTGTTACCCTAGAAGGGGTTCCGCGAATTGCTGATGTAGATAATTTGATGGATCTACTTAGTGAAATGGATGTAAAGTGTGATTTTCATGAAACTACTTTACGAATAAATCCGGATGACATTAAGCGTAGTCCCCTTCCAGCAGGAAAGATTAAGAGCTTGAGAGCTTCTTACTACTTTATGGGTGCATTATTAGGTCGCTTTGGTAAAGCTGTGGTGGGCTTTCCAGGCGGAGATGATATTGGCCCTCGTCCTATTGATCAGCATATTAAAGGCTTTGAAGCATTAGGTGCAACTGTTGAGAATAAAAACGATCAAATTATCATTACAGCTCCTAAAACCGGGCTTCGTGGTGCAAAAATTCATTTAAAGATGCCTTCTGTAGGCGCAACAATGAATATAATTATGGCTAGCGTAATGGCAAAGGGCCAAACTATTATTGAAAATGCGGCTAAGGAACCAGAAATTATTGATTTAGCTACATTTTTGAATAATATGGGCGCTGTTATTCGTGGTGCAGGTACTGAAGTGATTCGAATTGAAGGAGTAGAGGAATTAAAAGCACAAACTCCTCATACTATTATTCCTGATCGAATTGAAGCTGGAACATATGTGGCTCTAGCTGCCTGCATCGGAAATGGTATTAGAATTCATAATATTATCGAAGAACACCTAGATTCTTACTTGGCTAAAGTAGAAGAAATGGGTGTAGTAATTGATGCTGATGAAGATTCACTTTATGTTTATCCAGCAGGTGACTTGAAAATGATTCAAGTTAGAACTGATGTATATCCTGGATTTGCGACTGATTTACAGCAGCCAATTACTCCACTTCTTCTAACAGCTAAGAGTGGTGAAGGCGTAGTAATTGATCAAATATATCCTAAGCGTGTTGGTCATATTCCTGAACTTCAGAAGATGGGTGCTAATATTCAAGTAGAAGATAATATTATCTTAGTTCATCCAACTCATCATTTGCATGGAGCACATGTTAGTGCTGGTGAAATTAGAGCAGGCGCTTGTTTGATGCTTGCTGGCTTAATGGCAGATGGTGAAACTATCATTTCAAATGCAGGAAACATTTTGCGTGGCTATGATAGAATTGAACAAAAGTTGCGTCAACTAGGTGCAGAGGTATCTGTGATTGATGTTTAATTAAAATAGAACATTAAAAAAGGGCTTGGAATCTCCAAGTCCTTTTTTATTGGTTTTAAGAAAATATTTTATTTAGCTTTGTACTTCAATTTTTTCTGGGGCAGCAGGAATATGTTGCTCTTCTAAGCCAGATTTTCCTTTAAATAGTAAATTGAGAATCGTAGCACTTAAGCTTGCTACAACAATACCATTTCCAAGGAATAATTGAATAGTTTCTGGTAAAGCTTGAAAAACTTGTGGATAGACAGTAACACCTAATCCGAGACCAATTGAAATAGCTACGATTAGGATATTACGAGTATCCTCAAAGTCTACTCTCTTTAGCATTCTCATTCCTTGGACTGCAATCATTGTAAACATCACAAGCATAGCGCCGCCTAAGACAGAGTCAGGGATGATAGTTACTAGAGCACCAAATTTAGGGAGTAGTCCCATTAACATTAAAAATCCTGATGCCCAGTAAATTGGTCTTTTTGTAGTAATACCTGATAATTCAAGTAAACCTACATTTTGTGAAAAAGTAGTGTAGGGGAATGTATTAAAGATTCCACCAAGGATCTGTGCGAGCCCTTCAGCACGATAGCCTTTTTTGAGGTCATCACTAGTGATGTCTTTGTGGAGTAAATCGCCAATAGCAAAGAATACTCCGGTAGATTCTACCATTGAAACGAGAGCAATGATAATCATTGTTAAACTGGATGACCACTCAACTTGTGGCATTCCAAAGTAAAATGGTTGAGGTAAGTGGAACCAAGAAGCTTGAGCAACTGGAGTAAGTGAAACCATACCCAGAGTACTGGCAATTAAGGTTCCTGCAATTAATCCTACTAAAACAGCGATGGATTTGATAAATCCTTTGCCCCAAACTTGAAGGGCAAGAATAATTGCTACAGTTATAAAGCCAGTTAAAAGATTTTTAGGATCACCGAAGTTTTTAGCTGTAGAATTGCCCCCACCAAGATTTTGAATAGAAACCGGAATTAAGGAAAGTCCAATTACTGTAATTAAGCTTCCGGTTACAACTGGTGGAAAGAGCTTTTTGATTTTAGAAAAATAGCCTGCTACTAAAAATACGAAAACACCCGCTACGATGATTGCACCATACATAGTACCAATGGTGAATTTTTTTCCAATCATTTGAAGAGGAGCTACAGCTTGAATAGCACACCCTAAAACAACAGGTAAGCCAATTCCAAAATAACGATTACGTAGAAGCTGGAGAGCAGTTGCTAAACCACACATGAAGATATCGATTGAAACTAGATAAGTCATTTGAGTGGAGTTGAATTTTAAGGCAGTTCCAATTAAAAGAGGAACGGCAATTGCTCCCGAATACATTGCGAGTAAATGTTGTAGACCTAGTAAAGCAGCTTTTTTGTGGTTAACTTGTGTGTGCTTCATTTATTCTTCTCCTACAAAATGCACTTGATTGTTTTCAAAATCAGAAATTCTAGCTAAGGCTTCAAGACGGTAACCGTGATCTTTAACCCATTCGCTGCCACCTTGGAATTCTTTAGCTACAACTACACCAACACCAGCTACAGTTGCATTTGCTTGATCTGCAATATTAAGCATCCCTTTAACAGCTTCTCCATGGGCTAAGAAGTCATCAATAATTAATAAGTGATCGTCACTACTCAAGAATTTCTTTTCAACACAAATTTTATTATTAACTTTTTTAGTGTAAGAAAATACGTCTGCCCAATAAACAGCATCATTAAGAGTTGAAGGTTTTTTCTTTCTCGCAAAAACCATTGGCACTCCTAATTGATATGCAGCCATAATACCAGGAGCAATTCCTGAAGCTTCACAAGTAAGAACTTTAGTGATTTTTTCGTTTTCGAATAAACGCTTAAATTCCTTACCGACTTCCATCATAAGTTGCGGATCGACTTGATGATTTAGAAAAGAGTTAATTTTTAAAACATTGCCATCTAATACTTCTCCATCTTTACGAATCCGTTCCTCAAGTAATTTCAATTTTATCCTCCTGCAAAAAAAAGACTTCTTCTACCCGTAAATTAGGGTAAAAGAAGTCCTTTGTAGTGCTACTTATGACATCGATTACCTATAGTCCAGAATTAATTGGTTCCGGGTAGAAACTGTCGACCTTATTACGACGATATATAGATATTTGATATCTAGAGTGTAGCAGAATCATTTTCCGAACACAAGGCCTCTTTTTTGATGTATTATTCTGAAATTGATTTTTTCTTTTTTAAAGAAAGGATTGCCTCAAGAATTCCATATGTAATTCCAGCAAGTGGCCAAATAATCCAGCTTTGGCTCCAATTCTTGCTAATGAAACTATAAGCAAGATAGATGAAAGAAATAGTCATCCAATAAATAGTGGCATATTTTTCAATTATTTTTTTGCTGGCCTTTTTCTCAGCAGTATAGCCTTCTATTTGCAAAATAATATTAAAACTATCACGAACAATATTGGTTTTGACTAAGAAAAAGACACCAATTCCTACAAGAAAAATCGTAGCAGTTGAAAGACCAGTCATTAGGTCATCAATTCGGCTATTTGAAAGAGAACCAATAAATAAAGAGCCAGTCATAAGTGGAATAGCAGATAAAATACAAAAAGTAATGCCAATAATCTTTAGAACTAGGTGCTGATTTTCATATTCTTTACTTAACTTAAGAACTTGCTCTTTTGTTTCTTCAGAAAGATTACATTCTTCATACTCAAAATTTTCGTGAACTTTTAGCCAGTGATTTCCTGCAATAAAGAAAGCCACAGCGGCTGCAACTAGAAGTATTAGAACAATTACGCCAATTCCTGTTACAAAATTAATCGATGAAGTTAAGATATCTAATCTTGTTAAGCTGATTAAGATTAATAAAGTAATTGGTGAGAAAATACATAGCATGACGCCAATAGCAATCAACGTAGAACTGCGTTTTCTAGCAGATAAGAAATATTGAACCGAAGATTGAGATAAGCATTTTGTTTGAGACATAGATATCACCTCTTTTGTATATAAAAATTGAATAGTATAGATTTACTTCAATTTTATATAACAAATTATTAAAGCGCTATTTTGATGCTTGTGAAGTTAAAAAATAAATTAATGATTGACCAATTGAATTTTTCTTAGTAAAGTTTCTAGTAAATAGGGATAAATTATTTTTTAGAAGGAGAAAATTGTGGCTAAGACTAATCTAAATGATTTTGACAAGATTATTGTGCTTGATTTTGGTAGTCAATATAACCAATTGATTACTCGTCGAATTCGTGACTTTGGTATCTATTCAGAACTTTTACCACATGACTTAAGTATTGAAAAGATCAAAGAAATGGCCCCTAAGGGAATTATTTTTTCTGGTGGTCCAAACAGTGTTTATGACAAGGGTGCTTTAAAAGTTGATCCTGAAATTTTCAAGCTTGGTATTCCAATTTTGGGGATTTGTTATGGGATGCAACTCATGAGTTACGATTTAGGCGGTAAGGTTGAAAAGGCTGATAACTCAGAATATGGTCGTGCTGATATTGAGGTAATTGATCCTAATGCAGTTTTATTTGAGGGCTTGCCAAGAGAACAATACGTTTGGATGAGTCATGGTGACTTAGTAACTAAGGCTCCAGAAGGCTTTACTGTAACTGCTAAGAGTAAGAATTGTCCAATTTCTGCAATTGCTAACGACGAGAAGAAGTTCTATGGAATTCAATTCCATGCTGAAGTTCGTAATTCAGAGTATGGTTTAGATATTTTGAAGAACTTCGCCTTTAAGGTTTGTGGTGCTGAAGCCAACTGGACCATGGATGATTTTATTGAAATGCAAGTTGATGAAATCCGTAAAAAAGTTGGCGATAAGAAGGTTATCTTAGGCCTTTCTGGTGGGGTCGATTCTAGTGTTACTGCAACTCTTCTTCACAAGGCAATTGGCGATCAGTTAACTGCGATTTTTGTTGATCACGGGATGCTTCGTAAAGACGAAGGCGATCAAGTAATGCAAGCTTTGAATAAGGATCTTGGGGTTAACATCATTCGCGTTAATGCACAAGAACGTTTCTTGAACAAACTCAAAGGAGTAACTGATCCTGAACAAAAGCGTAAGATCATCGGTAAAGAATTCATTGAAGTCTTCAACGAAGAAGCTAAAAAGTTAAAGGATGTTGACTTCTTAGCCCAAGGTACTTTATATACTGATGTTATTGAGTCCGGAACTAATACTGCTCAAACTATTAAGTCACACCATAATGTTGGTGGCCTTCCTGAAGACATGCACTTTGAATTAATTGAACCACTTCGTAAGCTTTTCAAGGATGAAGTTCGTGAACTTGGTGAAAAACTTGGCATTCCTCATGACTTAGTATGGCGTCAACCATTCCCAGGTCCAGGTCTTGGTATTCGTGTTATTGGCGAAGTTACTGAAGACAAGCTGAAGATCGTGCGTGAATCAGATGCAATTTTACGTGAAGAAATCAAGAATGCTGGTCTTCAAGAAGATATTTGGCAATACTTCACAGTTTTGCCAGGTATTCGTTCAGTTGGTGTTATGGGGGATGGCCGTACTTATGACTACACTATCGGTATTCGTGCCGTAACTTCAATTGATGGGATGACTGCAGACTTTGCCCAAATTCCATGGGATGTATTAAGTAAAATTTCTACTAGAATTGTAGATGAATGTGACCACATTAACCGCGTAGTTTACGATATTACCAGTAAGCCACCTTCCACTATTGAATGGGAATAAGAGACTCATCTCTGAAAAAAGAATATAAATGAAAAAAGCCTATTAAATCTTGGTATTGATGAACCATGATTTAATAGGCTTTTATAGTATTTAATTAAATTCAAGCTTATTTGCTTCATCGATCTTAGTTAGGAAAGATGAAACATCAGTAATAATGTCATTGGTGTATGAAACATTAATCAGATTAACCCAATTTTTTCGAAGAAAATAGTCGTCAATGTCGTATCTAACTTTAGTTAAGTATTTATAACTAATAAATAGTAATTCAGAAAAAATTAAATTACGTTTTTGAGGCTGCATAACGAAATCTAGTAATAGATCTTTTCCAGAACCTTTAATAAAGTGAAAAAATTCGCAATTGATATGTCTAATCGGATAAAAAGGATATAAAATTTGAGAATTTAATACTTGTTTTTCAAATTGTCTAAGTAATTTTTGATCTTTTTTACTAATTTGATAATCATTGTTGTTTAAATTAATCATCGTATATCAATTCCTGTTCTAATTGTTACCTAAAGTATATAAAGTGAAAAAAGTAAAAACAATGAATGTTAACTAAGTTGAAAAAGAAAAACTTTTTATATCGAAAGTAAAAAATTATTTTACTTTTGATATAATATTTTTAATAATTAAGTAGAAGAAAGTTACAGACTGTAAATATTTACGGAAGAGAAGTGAGGAACAAGTTTGAGTGATATTAGGGTACAGAATACAAAAAATAATTTGATTGCTGCTCTTTTGAGCTGCTTAGAAGATGAGAGTTTCCATAAGCTAAAAGTAAAAGATATTATTGATAAGGCTGGCGTAAGTACTAGAACGTTTTATCAATATTATTCAGATGTCAATGATCTACTAAGAGATACAGAAGATAGCTTTATTACAGAGTATCTAAAAAATGTTGAAAAAGATCGTGATTCATTAGGAGATCTTGATTTAGATACACCTTTTGAAGATCAGTTAGAAACTATTTTAAATGCAACAAAAAATACCATTGAGTTTTGTTATGCACATAAAAAAGAAATACAAGTCTTGTTATCGGATAATGGAGATACGCGTTTTTATAATATGATTTTCCAGACTGGTTGTGAGGAAATTATGAAGCGTATGAGCCAGATGAAAAATATCGATAAGTTAAAGATGAATGAAAAAGAACAGATGAGAATGATGATTAGTGTACAGGTATTTGTACATAGTATCATTGGCATGGTAAGAGTTTTGCTTGAATACAGCGATAGGTTAGCTCCATATGACGTTCGTCAAAGTATACTTACATTTTTACGTGAGTCACCGGTAGCTTCTATGAATATAAATAAAAAATAGATAGTATAAATAATTTACAGTATATTAGTCTGACCTACACGATAGTTGGCTTTTTTTACTGGCAATTGAGAAATAATTGTACTTAAATATGAAGTAGCATGAGAATAATAGTAATTAAAAAACTCAGTTTTAGGGGATACGTCAATGAAAATAGAAATTCCAACTATGAATGGATTCATTCCGGATTGCTACAGTAAATTTGCTAATGAAGATCAAAAAATTGAAGGGAAGCCTAGTAGATCTTTCCCAATTTTTATTACTGATGCGCCTGATAAGGCAAAAACTTTAGCTGTGTATTTTAGAGATTTTGATTCAGTTCCAGTCTGTGGATTTACTTGGATTCACTGGTTAGCTGCCAATCTTCCGGTTCGAGATGTGCCAGCTAATATTAGTCATTCTAAGAATACTAGCCTTGATTTTGTTCAAGGAAATAATAGCAATATTAGCAAGTTTTTAGGTGAAAATTCTGGCCCAGTTGAAGGCTATACAGGTCCGATGCCTCCTGATAAGACGCACTATTACACTTTAACCGTGTATGCATTAGATACAAAACTTGATCTAAAAGAAGGCTACTGGTTAAACGACTTTTTGCGTGAAATGGAAGGTCATATAGTTGATAGTGCGACTATTTCAGTTCCAAGTAGAGCAAAATAAAAGTCGAAGTTACTAATAAATATGCTATAATTTAGGTAAAGAAAAAGGAGATCCTATGATCTCCATGCAGCCCGCTTTAAGAGCGGTGACAAAATTATAGTTTTGGCAAACGCCTACTCAATAACTCGGTCAAAAGTTATATATTGAGCGGCGTTTTTTATTTTTTGTTGTGGTTGTCGATATTAGTTAAAAAGCTCGCGATTAATTTCGCGGGCTTTTACTATTAAACTTATTCTGCTTTTTCCTTAATAAAAAAATATGTAAATAGACAATAGATTATAATTCCTAAATAAAAAACATTTGTAGAACTAAAAGCAGGTTCAATAAATCTACTAACAATGTAGTCTATACCTAAAATACAAAAAATATAGATCCAGCTCCCGTAAACAAATAATTTGTGTAAGTTAGATGGTAGATGCTTTCTGTATTTAACTAAAAGAGAAAGATAACGAAGTTGCACTATATAAGATATAAAGAAATATGCGGCGCCACTGAAAATTGAAAAAGTTATTCCCCAGGCAATAAGAGATACTGTTCCGTTAGAGTTGCTGAGTCCACTAATTACTGGGCCAATAATACCTAAGACTGCTAGGATACAGGATAAAACTAAATATTTATCATTAGTATGATGAAAAGATTGGATAGCAGACCTTAATTTCTTTTTCTCTTCTATAATGTCAAAGTTTTGTTTATTTAGATGCTTAAATTCACGCATAATAAGAAAACTATAAATTAGAAGACCAAATGAAATTGCAAGAACTACAATGGTTGCAGCAAATCCAATAAGTGAAATGATTAATTGCATTTTATCACTGACACCTATTAGGAATCCTGAAATAGCACTGCAAAAACTAATACATGCTGGACTGAAGATAGCAAGAGCTATTGATAGAGCGCGGAATTGTGAGCTCTTCTTAGCAGTAGAGAGATACTTTTGAACCAATTCATCAGGTAAAATAGGTAATTTATCTTCTGCGGGAATATCTGCTGTTTTAATTTCAAAAGATGGAGCACCACTTTTTAGTAAATAATCTGTGGTGACGCCAAATAATTCTGATAAGCTAACGATTTTTTCAATATCTGGAATTGATTGATCACTTTCCCATTTTGAAACGGCTTGGCGACTAACATTCATTTTTTCAGCTAAGCCTTCTTGAGAAAGATTATTCTTTTTTCGTAATTCCGTGATTTTTTGACCTAATCTCATATGGATTGTCCTTTCCTTATTGATTGATTTCAATTTATTAAAAATCGCGGTTGCAGACAACCACTTTTTGATTGCATTGTGGGCAACTAATGGTTGCGAGAGGAAAAATTATAGTGATTAATCTTAGTTAAGTAAGCTATTCTCTGCTTTTGTGTAGAATTTGTGACACCGCCAAAATGAATCCAATGTCGATGTTGCATTCCTAATTGCTTTAGAGTTTTGTTAACAAAAATTCGTTTAATACCATTTCCCAAAAAGAGTTTTACATAAAATGTTGGTGAAGTTGAAGTGGTAAGGACATAAGTATGTTTAACGTTGGTTAATTCGCCATGAATACCGGTTTTGCTTACAGTATGAGATAATCCTTTTCCTTCTTTCATAACTTTATCAATAAAGCCTTTAAGCATTGCCGGGATACTATTCCACCAAAGTGGAGTAATAAAAATTATTGCGGAAGCTTCTCTTAAGTAATTTAAGTAGTTTGTTACTAGAGGATCATGAGTTTTACCAGTATGAAATAAACGTAATTCTTCTTTGTCATAAATAGGATTAAATTGTTCTCGATACAAGTCAATTACTTTAAAGCTTTTATGCTTATGTGCTAAATTTGATTTTACTGATTCTAAAATTGCATGGTTAAAACTTTTTTCATAAGGATGACAATAGATGATTAAGAAATCCATTTTAATCTTTTCCTTTCAAAAGTTGATCTAAAGTGTATTCCACTAATTGTGCGTCATAGCGAGTAATTTTATTTTTAATTAGTAATGCATATCCTTGAATAAAGGACCAGATTTGAATAAATAAATCTTGATCAGAAAGAGTAGTTGATGAATTAAGATTAGTAATTAAAACTTTTACTTTCTGCAAAAAGGGATATTGATTAGCATTTGAATATAAATCTAGTGCTGACAATTGGTAGAATAAGAAGTCCATTTGGTTGGGATGCATAGTTATAGACTGACAAATATATTTAGCGATAATGAGTAACTGTTGCTTAGATGAATAATCTTCATTTAATGGTATCTGCTCAATAAATCGTTTAGATAATTGGATTACTGTTTTTTGAAATAGTTCATTTTTATCTTTGAAATGTCTATAAAAAGCACCTGTTGTAAGTCCCAGTTCCTTTGTAAGTTTGCGTAAACTTAAGTTTTGATACCCATTAGTGTCGATTAGATGAATGGTTTGATTTATAATTTTTTCTTCGGTTGTCATTTTATCTTCTTTCTTGATAACAGAGTTATCTTTTTAGGTCTATGATAACACTGTTATCATAAATTAACAAAAATAGAGATAAATATGCAAGAATAAATGTATATACAAACGATATAATTGTAATTATAAGATAGTGAAAGGACAATTTTATGGATCATACTGCAAATTATGATAAAGATAAAATGTCTAAATTATTTACGACTGGCAATTCTGAAGCAATAAGACTGAGAAAAAAGGATACTGAATTATTAGATCTTAATCCTAGTGATCAATTCATTAAAGAAATATCTCTAGATGGAAGGTCGATATCTTATAATAAATTTTCAAAGATTTCTCAAGAAAATAAAAAAGAAATTGCTAACATTTTAAATGAAGATTCAGACTTGATTTGGGCATTGAAAGATTTATAAAAAACATATTTTTACTGATGGAAATAAACGAACTGCATATGTTGCAACTAAATTGTTTTTAAAGAAAAACGGATATAATTTGTCGCTAAATAAGTCAGAAGGTATAGCATTGATACTAGGAGTTACCACTGCAGCTGACAGTGAGGATGAAATGATAAAAGTTGCCACTATTTTGAAGAAGCATAGTTCTAAATATTAGTAGAGTGGAGAAGCTTGCAATTAATTTGCGGGCTTTTTTGATAAATATGCTATAATTTAGGTAAAGAAAAAGGAGATCCGAAAATCTCCCATGCAGCCCGCTTTAAGAGCGGTGGCTAAAGTTATAAAGTTGACATGCGCCTACTCAATAAACTCGCCAAAGTTATGAATTGAGCGGCGTTTTTGTTTATTTTTTGTTGTGATGATCAATATATGTCAGCAAGGCTAATACAAAGGTACCAAACAAAAGCATTAACGAGATGACCTCGTATACGCTCATCTGGCTGAACCCTTTCCAATCGATGTCGGACCATAGGCCTCATCTCCGGGAGGAAAAACTGTCGCAATTGTTATTTCTATAAAAATTAGTATAACGAAAAAACTCATTCGTGAAGAAAGACGAACAAGATAAAAAGCTCGCAATTAATTGCGAGCTTTTTACTATGCTTAGATTAATTATTACCATACTAATCCTATAAGCGAGAAGATGATTTCACTGACTAGTACTAACAAAACATTCATTAAAATTCCTTTAAACGTAGTTTCTTTATGAGAATCCGTAACGAAGGTTCTAGTTGAATGATAAACTAATGGAATGGTAAGTAAACTGCATAAAGCAAGAGTAGGGAGATAGTGCAAGACAATGCTTAGAATTAAAAAGAGATATGCTAAAACGTAATATATGCATAAAACACTCAAAGCATTCTTATGACCAATGTAATATGGAAGAGTTTTACGACCAATTTTAACATCTTCTTCCATGTCACAAATATTATTGGCTAGCATTACATTAGCAATTACAAATATCGCCGGGCAGGCAACAATTATTGCCTTAGCCCAGAAAAAATCATCAAAGGGATGAATATTGTAAATGTTGATATAGAGCCCCAAAAGAGTGATGTTATAACCCATTGTAATCCCAGAAGCTGGTTCGCCGAAGGGAGTTTTTAAGATAGGATAAGGGCCGCCTGAGTAACAATAACCAATTAAGTAGCTGAAGAAACCAATTAAAAGAATTATCCAGCCAACTTTAAAGCTTAGTATGATACCAATAGTGGCAGAAACAAGAATTAATAAGATAATTACATTTCTAGCCCATTTTCGAGAAATGTCGAATTTTTCTAAAATGTTATTGTAACTGGTAACGTGATTTTTCTTATAGCGAAGATAATCAGTATATTGATTATGACCATTAACGGCTAAATGAAAAGAAATTACGGCTATAAAAAGCCAAAGCCAATAGACTAAATTAAAATGATGATAATAATGACTAGCCATTAATGAGCCAATAATATATGGTAATGCTGAAATGATAATTGTTTGTATTTGAACAAGTGCGTTAAATTTTTGAATTATAGAATATTTTTTCATAAGTAATTACCTTAAATAGTGATTACTTAAAATTATAATATAAATTTTGCTTAGTTGAAAAAATACTTTACATTATTATGAAGAGAACCTACCAGAAAGATAACCTAAAGTGTGGATAGCGGAAGCACTTGCGACTATTCTGAATAGATTTATAAGTAGAAATATCACAAATTATGAGATTAATTGAAAAAGCAAGAAACAGAAATCAAATACTTCGTTATAAAATAAAAAACGTCCACAATTACTAAAAAGAATTTGTATTTACATAGTTAATCGAAAGAAACGAGAGAATAACTAAATGACATTAAAATTATTTTTTTATTAAATTTATATTGACAGATAATTTGTTTTTGATATTATTATTTTTAACAAAAATAACAGTTTAGCTTTGATAAGGAAAGTAACATGAAATGTGGTCTTCAGAGAATCTTCGTTTGGTGTGAGAAGACGGCCGAGTTTTACGTGAAAATCACCTTTGAGCGGAAAGTACGACAATTAGTATTTTCAGGGGCCGCCCTTTATAGCGGCGACGTATCGCTAATCATTTGATTGGCCGCACGTGCATGAGGTTAGTATTTTTTGCTAACGAAGAATAGGTGGTACCGCGTAATAAACGCCCTATTAGATCAAATTGATCTAGTAGGGCGTTTTTTGTTTATCTTAGCTAATCCGAGGGGGATATTAGTATGAAAAAGTGGATGAAAGTTTTGACAAGTGGAGCAATGATGGCGAGCGCGGCAACACTCTGTACTGCTTGTTCTAATGGAAAAAATAATACAAAAGAATATGAAAAATCTTTATCATGGATGACAACTTCAGAAGTACAAACTTTAGACCAGAATAAAATGGTTGATACAGCTAGTGGAGAACAAGCTGGAAATGTATTTGAAGGATTAAATCGTGTAGATAATAAAGGAAAGGTAAAGCCAGGCGTGGCTACAACTTCAACTACAAGTAAGGATGGACTTACTTGGACGTTTAAGTTAAGAAAAAATGCTAAATGGAGCAACGGTGATTCTGTTACAGCGCAAGATTTTGTTTATTCATTAAGAAGAATGATGGATCCTAAGACTCAATCACAGCAACAAAATAATTATCAAGCAGTTGAGAATGCCAAAGAAGTTGTGACAGGGAAAAAAGATCCAAGTTCTTTAGGAGTAGAAGCAAAAGATAAACATACTTTGGTAGTTCACTTGACTCATCCGGTTCCATACTTTAAGACATTGACAGCTTCAAGTTGGAATCCAGTTAGTGAAAAGGCAGTTCAGAAGTATGGTTCAAAATATGGGACTGCATCTAAGTATATGCTTTATAATGGTCCATTTGTTAGTGATGGATGGACGGGTACAAATCTTAGCTGGAAACTAAAAAAGAATAATTATTACTGGGATAAAAAGGATGTTAAATTAAATACTGTTAATTACACGGTAATTAAAACACCTTCAACTGACTACAATCTTTATCAAGGTGGAAAGCTAGATGGTGCATTTCTTGATACGCAAGCATCCAAGCAATTAAAGCATCAAGCAGGATACCGAGTATTTAAACTAGATAGAACTGAATATTTAACTTACAATGTTTCAAAAAATAAGGACATGGCTAATGTCAATTTAAGAAGAGCATTTTCAATGGCCTTAAATCGTAAAGAACTAGCCTCTACTATTGGTGGTGCAAATACTGTTGCTACAACTTTTACAGGTCCACAAGAGACTGTTAATGGTGTAAACTTCAATGATTATTTTGCAAAGAAGAAAGCTACAAGTAAGTATACTGATTTTAATAAAAAAGAAGCACGTAATTTGCTTAACAAAGGATTAAAAGAACTTGGCAAATCAAAAGTTGAATTCACTTTAGGTGGGGATGACGATGATCTTTCTAAAAAAGTTTTAGAATATGTGCAAAGTCAATTTGAGAATAGTTTTGGTGATAAAGTAGAAGTTCATGTTCAATCAATGCCAAAAACTACGAGAGTAAGTAAGATGCTTAATGGGGATTATGATGTAGACTATACTGGTTTAAATCCTGCGTTTAATGATCCTTATGCAATGCTTAGTGTAATGGCAACTGGACAAAATTATAACTTTGGTAAATGGTCTAACAAGCAATATGATCATTTATTAGATCTATCAAGTAAAGAAATGAACGTTAATAAGAGATTGCAATATTTAGTTAAAGCAGAACAAGTATTAGACAATGAACAACCACTAACTCCACTATTTCATGATGGTCAAGCTTGGATGGTAAGACAAAACGTACATGATTTAGGCTTTTCACTTGGAAAATTTAACTTTAAAGACACTTATGTAACTAAATAAATGGAGGAAAAGATGACAAAAACTGCTTTTATAAATTGTAATCTATTTGTAGGCATTGAAGATAAATTACTAGAAAATGCTTGGTTTACGGTCGATAATGAAAGCGGCAAGTTATTGGCGCTTGGTTCGGGAAAAATGGAAGATTCTGTTGAACATCAGGTAGATCTGAAAAAACAATATGTTATGTCTGGGTTAATTAATGCGCATACTCATGTTGGTTATGTTAACGTAAGTAAATATCATTATCCTGAAACAGAGGCCTTGATCACATATAAAGCATTAGAAGATTTAAAAAATGGACTTAGAGGAGGAGTTACATATCTTCGGGGATGTGGTTCTCCTTATGATGTGGATGTAAAATTAAATAATATTCGAAAAGATTTTCCATTCGAAGGTCCAGGTATGAAACCAGCAGGAATGCCAGTTTCTATTTTAGGTGGACATTCTGATCGACCTTTGGGAACTTCGGAATATGATCATGGTACGCCTAATTATTCTCACCTTGTTAATTCAGCTGATGATGTTCGTAAGGCTGTCCGTGAACAATTTAAAAAGGGAGCCAAAAATATTAAGTTAATGGCAACTGGTGGCATTATGTCTCAAGGTGATCAAATCGATGATACGGAATTATCTTTAAAAGAGATGAGGACAGCGGTAGAAGAGGCGCATTCTAAGCATATGACTGTGTGCGCTCATGCAGAAGGCAAGCTAGGTATTCACTATGCTGTGGTTGCTGGCGTAGATTCAATTGAACATGGCTTTTATGTTAGTGATGAAGATATTGATCTTATGAAAAAACAAGGAACATTTTTATCGCCAACTTTAATTGCTGGTCATCAAATTGCAGTTTATGGTAAAGGGAAGATGACAGACTTTTCATATCAAAAAATGTGTCAGCATGTAGATGCGTTTTATGCACATGTTGGTAAAGCTATTAAAGCTGGCGTAAAACTAGCTTTGGGAACAGACGCAGGTACGTTCAAGAATCCACTTGAAAATACAGCAAAAGAATTGACTGAATTAGTACGTGCAGGTGCTACTAATTATCAAGCTCTTCGTGCAGGAGGACTTGGTTCTGCAGAATTATTGAAGATTGATGATGAGTATGGATCTCTGGAAGAAGGAAAATACGCTGATTTTTTAGTTTTAAAAGAAAATCCACTTGAAAATGTAAATGCTGTTGAACAAAAAGACAAAATGGTATATCAACATGGTGTAAGAAAATTTTAGAAATCCGACTATAGAAAAAGGCTCGCAAATGCGGGCTGTTTTTTATACTGTTATTTCATTAAATTTTATTTACAATCTCGATAAAAATAGATATCTGCTTTTCTTTCTTGAGCAGTCCCGCGATAATTGCGATTGTTGAAGCCGCCAATTTCAAACTTATTATTTAAATAAGAAAGACGAGCTGATAGGTTATTATCTTGAGCGATTATGTAAATTTAGCTGTTTTGCTTCGCTTAAGCCAGCGTCAATTAGTTGATTACCGATATGACGTCTGCGGTAATCTATATCAATTTTTAGGTCATCTAAATATAAGTAATTAAACATAGATTTACTAAAAATAGCTAGTCTGATGTAACGGCTGTTATCATAAGCGCCAATATAAATTAAATTTGAATTATATTGATAATTTTCATTTGGAAAACATTGTTGAGATATTTTGGCAAAGTCCTGAATTTTGTAATCCCATTTTCCATTATTAAGACTTGGAATTAATTTGCCCTAAATTTTGAATGGTTGATTGGGTAAGTTAATATCGTTTTTATTATTTACAGTTATTTTTTTGATTTCGATCATAATTAATTAAGCCTCATATTTATTTTGAAATATTTACGCCGATTATAAAGTTAAATTAAACTCTTTAGATTCTAACATGAATCAGCATATTAAAATGATAGTAAGAAAAGAATATTTTAGAATAGATAATAAAGACTATTAAACTAAAGCGAGGAATGTTGGGTGTTAAATAAAAATATATCAAAAAAGTTATATTATTGGATTATTTCAATGATCATTTTAGCCTTATGTGTTATATTTTTTATGCTTTGGACTAATTATAAAAAGAAAGAGGTGCCCCATCATTTCTCTATAAAGCCACAACCTGCTTTAATTGACAACACTAGTACTCGTCCAGCTTCGTATACAACTAAAGAATTCAAAAATTTATTATCCCAAAATTATCCAGATATTTATAAAAACTTGAATTTTAAGCAAAAACCAACTTTTTATGTAATTCCAGGTTTGATTCAGTCAGCAGCAATTAAATATACTCCTCCTGGTCAGGGACAACCAGGGATTGCATATGATATGGATCCGCAGGGCTTAGCGATTATTGACCATAAATATTTAATTATTTCAGCTTATAGTAAAAGCAAGACCTTTGATTCAGTTCTGTGGGTATTAGATTTTAAGACTGGCCGCTTTGTAAAAACGATTGCCTTAAATAATATTGATCATGTTGGGGGAATTACTTATGACGAAGATCATAAGCGTTTATGGGTAGCCACTATTAATCAAGAGCAACGAGCACAAGTTCAATCTGTAACACTGAAAGAAATTGAAAAATATAATTTTAAGAAACAGAAAAAGCCAATAAAATTTGAGCATGGTACTAACTTATCAGCACCACTTCGAACGTCTTATATGACTTATCATAAGAATAAACTCTATATCGGCTACTTTGATAAGGTCCAGGGTGGTCAGCTGTTTGCCTATAAACTTAATAAAAAAGGACTATTTAAAAAAGATAAAATGCAAGATGGTCTAGCTATTCCTAGTGAAAACTGGTCAACTTACTCTCAAATTCAAGGAATTAGTTTTGATAGAAATGATATTTTACTATCTACTTCATATGGTGAGTTAAATTCCCAGCTATTAATCTTTAAAAATAAATTGAATAAGCCAAATTACAATCTTGATCTTTCTGAAGCAGATAAAACCATTATTTTACCACCATATATGGAACAAATTATTGGTAAAGATGGTGAAATTTATATGTTGTTTGAATCCGCTACAGCATTATACCGTCAAAATCCTAATTTACTGCATATGGATCGGGTAATTAAGTTGAAGGTTAAATTTAAGGACCGCGAAAATAGTAAGGAATAGTTATCAAGAGGAATAAATATAAACATATCTTGAAAATTAAAACTCACAATTAAGTTTGTGAGTTTTTTTATGTTCTAAATTTAGCCGTTTATGTTTTTACTTTTGCCACTTATTAGAAATGACGGTACAGTTTCGGCTTATTTGATTATTCTTTACTTAAATCAAATAAAAGGAAGTAATTACATGCTTATTGAAACTTATGGTTTAACTAAAAAATATGGCGAAAAATTAGCCTTAAACAATGTCGATCTTAAAATTGATCGGGGTCAATTGGTTGCCTATCTTGGAACCAACGGCGCAGGGAAGTCTACGACGATCAATATCTTAACTGGTCTTTTAAAGCCAACTTCTGGAACAATTACTTATGCCCCTAATTTGAAAATCGGAGTAGTTTTTCAAGATAGCGTCCTAGATAACAACTTAACGGTTAAAGATAATCTGTATCTGAGAGCTAAAATGTACAAAACTTTCTCTAAAGATTGGCTAGAACAATTAATTGAATTGATTGGAATAAAGAAGTTTCTAAATCAAAAATATGGCACTCTATCTGGTGGCCAAAGAAGGAGAGTTGATATAGCTCGAGCTTTAATTGATCATCCTGATTTGCTGTTTTTGGATGAGCCGACTACAGGACTTGATTTACAGACACGATTGGTAATTTGGAATTTGCTTCAAAAATTGCAGAGCGAACAAGGATTAACGATTTTCTTAACGACTCATTATCTTGAAGAAGCAGAGAATGCCGATCAAATGTACATCTTAGAAAATGGCAATATTTTAGCTAAAGGATCTGCGAGTCAAATTAAAGAAAAATACGCACCAAGTAAATTGATAGTGAAGATGAAAGATAATAAGCAGCTACTTCATTCTAAAACTCTTAAGGATAATAAATTTGAGCTCGATGCATTAGATTCAAGTCAAGCAATTGATTTTTTGACTAAAAATCAGATTGAGGATTTTGAATATCATAAAGGCTCAATTAATGATGCATTTATCAAAATTACAGGAAAGTAACTTCAATAATGTTTGCTTTAGTTAAAAGAAATATCAAAATTTATTTTTCCAGTATTCCTGGTGTACTTATGTCGCTTTTGGGTGCCTTAATTGCGTTCTTTATATACATTGGATTTTTACAGAAAAATTTAGAAAGTTCCTGGTCTCAAGTTGCCAATGCTAAGCAAATGCTTGATTTATGGATGATGGCAGGAATTATAGCAATTGCAGGGATTACAACTTCTTTTCAAGCACTAGGTCAATTAGTAAAGGATCGAGAAACGCGCACTGTTGATGATATGCGTTTGACTGATCTTTCTCTTTCAAAGCAAAATTTGGCCTATGTTTTGTCGAGTTCAATCGTTAGTTTCTTAATGCAAATTATCACATTTGTAGTGATGGACGTTTACTTTACAATTGTCGATAAGATTAATATCTCACTTGAAAATAGCTTATTAGCACTAATTTTTATGGCATTAGGAGCAATTGGAGCCACACTGCTCAATGAAATAATTGTTCTCTTTATTCATTCTTCAACTACCTTTAGTCGTTTATCGGCAGTCATTGGGGCAATTGCTGGATTTGCTGTGGCCACTTATATGCCATATGGAACTTTGTCTTCTACTGCGCAAAATTTGGTAAAATTAGTCCCAAGTAGTTATGAAGCTTCTGCTTTGAGAAGTTTATTTTTAAATAAAATTAGTGAAGGTCAAATGCCAGCGAGTGTAAGAAGTACAATGGTTAACTATTTAGGAATTCATTTCAAGATTAATGGCTATCAGTTAACGCGTGCAGATACAGGCTATGTGATGATTGGAATGATTTTAATTTTAAGCCTAGTGATTATCCTTGCTTCACTGGCAATAGGAAAGAGAAAAGTTCAAGTTGAAGGTTAAGTTTCAAGCAGACTCATCTTTGGAGGATGAGATAGAGGTCGAAGTTAGAGCAAGTGCAGAAAATAGCACAGTTAAGCGACTAATCAATTATTTGAATAAATTTGGTAAAAGAAACCGAAATCTTTTACCTGTAAAAACGAGTGATCGGATAGTTACGGTTAAAAGGGATGAATTGATTAAGGTTGAAGTTCAAGGCACAAGTCTAACTTATTACACAGTAAGTGAAGTAGTAAAAACGACAGGCCGACTATATCAGATTTTGGAAAACTTGAATGATGACTTTGTACAAGTCTCACGTCATTCTGCCATTAACTTAAATTATTTAGAATCGCTAGAAAGTGGCTTCGCTGGGAACATGGTCGCGATTTTAGCAGAAGGATTGAAGACTGATGTTTCACGTCATTATTTGCCAGATTTAGAAAGAGAGCTGGGACTGTAAAATGAAATGGTTTGGAAAATGCGTAGATTATTTTTTCACAGGGATGGGATTTGGTGCAATTTGCTACGTATGTATTATGACTTTTCTTTATCCTGGAGTGGGTTTGACTGTTAAAGAAACAGTTTCGGTTCTTGGAATTTCTGGAATAATTGGTTTTCTATCGATGATTTTTAAAACTGATTTACCAATGAGTGCAGCTTTTGCGATTCATTTTATAGGTACTTTTATTTTATTCATGTTGATGGCTACTATTAATCACTGGGTAATTAGTATAAGTAGTATCGTAATGTTCATTCTTATGTATGTTGTGATTTGGCTCATTTGTCTTTTGAAACAAAAAAAGACAGTGAATAGAATCAATGATAGGATTAAGAAGAGAAATCTTAAACAAAAATAGAAAACATAAGAGTGAGAAAAATAGATGACATTAAATATTCGTACTGTAAAAATGGATGATCTAGATACAATTGTTGAACTTGAATCAAGTGCTTTTCATATGTCAGAAGAAATGACACGTAAGGATATGATTGGCCGAATTGAAAATTACCCAAATACTTTTTTAGTTGCAGAAGTTGATGGAAAAGTAGTGGGACACGTTTTTGGCCCAGTAAGCAAAGAGCGGTACATAAGAGATGAACTTTATTTCAAAAATCAACCTAATAATGCCCAGTATCATTATCAAACGATTTTGAGCTTAGCTACCAACCAAGAATACCGCAAGCAGGGGATTGCATCGGCTTTAATTGAGGAATTATGTAAGATTGCTCAAGCCCAGGATAGACGTGCAATTACGCTGACTTGTTTACCTAAACTCTTCCATTTTTATGAAAAGCGTGGTTTTATCAATGAAGGTAAGACTAGTGATGATATTCCAGATCCAGATGATGTAAGTAGTTATAACATGGTGAGAGCGTTAAAAATTTAAATTTTTGGAAATCAATAAGAGTAGATCTATAATTTGAAATAAAAAGGGGGGTTAACTATGAGTAATGAATTTTGTCATAATGGTATGAAATGTCAACAGGGATGTCCATGCGCTAGTAAAGATGGTGTTTGTCATTGTTCCATGGTAAGTGAGAAAAAGTGCGCTTGTCAGAGTCATTGTAAAGAAAAAGAAGAGTAAAATCAAAAATCTCATGTTACTAACTCAATAGCTAACATGAGATTTTTTTAATTCTCGGAATCTGTTTTCTAAAAATTGATAATTACTTTCCCAAGACTTTTTCTTTGCGCAACATCTGCCAAGGCCAGATTGACTTCAGTAAGGGAATATTGATTTCCAATGAGGGGATGAATTTGGTTCTTCTCTAAAATCTTAGCAGCTTCCTTGAGCTGTTGACCATTAGCTTGAACGAAGATGAAGTGGTAGTTTTGGTTGCGTTTTTTGGCTTCTTTTTCAATTTTGCGAGCAGCTACATTAAAAAGCAGTTCCTTAGCTAATCCCATGTTCATTTTCTTAGCAAATTCTCTATTTGGCATCCCTTTCAGCAAAACAATCTCGCCGCCATCTTTAAGAATAGAAAGTTGCTTAACAGTTTCTTCTCCACCTATTGTATCAATGACTGCATCCACATTAGCGACAGCTTTGGTGTAATCTTCGGTTTTATAATTGAGAAATTTTTCAACGCCTAGTTTTTCTAAACGAGCACGACTAGTTTCGTTTCCTGTAGTAATAACTTTGTAGCCTTGCGCAATTGCTAAAGGAATTGCCATTGCGCCAAAACTTCCGGATCCTCCGGATATGAAAAGAGTTTGCCCAGCTTTTAGATTCAAAAGTTGAAAAGCCTGCATCGCTGTTAATGTAGTTAAAGGAACAGCGGCAGCTTCTTGATCACTTAAGTATTCAGGAGCTTTACCCACAGCTTTTTCATTAATCACAATTTTTTGAGCAAAAGCGCCAATGTTATTTACTGGATTACGTGCAAAAATACGATCGCCAATCTTGAAGTTAGTAACTTTAGGACCAATTTTTTCTATAATTCCAACAAATTCATTTCCCATAGTTTGAGGTAACTTGTACGGAACAACCAATTTAAGATCACCATGAGAGATAAGGTTGTCTAAAGGATTAACGGCTGCAGTTTTGGTTCTGATAAGTAAGTCATGTGCACCAAGTGGCTGAGAATTAACATCTCGAATTTCAATTAACGGATCTTTTTTATCGTATTTAATTAGTTGAGCTGCCTTCATGATTTCTACTTCTTTCTAATTGTTTCAGTCTATCAATTACATCTGCTAAAGTGTCGTGTTGCAAAGAATGTTGGAGCTGTTTTTCAGCATCATCTAAAAATGGAAAGACGGCATTAACAATGTTGCGACCGACAGGACATTCTGCATTTGCATTTTGGTGAACTTGAAAAATATGAGGGTTCTCTTCTTCAACAATTTTATAAATAGTGAGGAGATCTAAATCACCAGGATCGACTAGTAATTGAATTCCGGTTTTTCCACGGTGGCTCTCGATAATTTTATGATCTTTGAGTAGACTCATTATTTTCCGAATATAACTTGGATTCGTGCCAACGCTTTTCGCAATGTCAACTGAATTGATTGGATGTGGACTAAGCGCAATCATAGATAGAATGTGAATTGCAATAGAAAATTTGGTATCTTTCATCTAAAATACTCCTAAGTACATAATGTATCTTTAACTGATACATTATTATATAAAATGAAAGACGTCAAATAAAACAGAAATAGATTTCTAGATAAGCAAATTGTTGTGATTGATTTACGATGATTAAATAATATATTAAGACTAATGTGCGAATTCTCTTGGCTAGAAATAAAACAAGACGTATTATTGCGAACGAGACTTTTATTTTAGTATTTGGTAAATTTGAAAAAAGATTTATGTTGGATATGTAACTGAGAATTTAAGCTATTTTCTATATAAGATGTTAACAATAAAAAATAGGAGGAGAATTATGAGAAAAAACAAGATAGAAAATGTTAGTAAATTAACTTTGAAGACACCAATAGGATTACTGCAGATAATTGCTACTGATGAAGCAATAGTCAGCGTAAAACCTACTAGTCATGAAGAAAATATAGTGGGAAATGAAGCAGCAAATAAGTTATCTCAAGAGTGTAAAGTAGAACTAACAGAGTATTTTACTGGAAAAAGAAAAAAATTTGATCTTCCTTTGAAGCAAGAAGGAACACAATTTCAAAAGAAAGTGTGGCAAGAACTTAAACAAATTCCTTATGGGGAGACAAAAACTTACGGTGAGATTGCTAAATTAATAGATAAGCCAAGGGCTGCGAGAGCTATTGGAAGGGCCACTCACAATAATTCGATTATGATTTTGATTCCCTGTCACCGAGTTGTCGGCGCAAATGGAGGTCTAACTGGCTATGCCTATGGTACGAAAGCAAAAAAGTTTTTACTTGAGCTTGAAAGGAAAAATAAATGATTGTACGAATAACTGGTGCATCCCATACTGGAAAAACTACTCTGGCACAGCATTTACTTGAAAAATATAAATACCCATATTTATCTTATTGATCATTTAGAGATGGGGATGAGCCGTACTGATTACAAAAAGCTTACATCTGAAGATGATGATCAACTTACGAACTGTTTGTGGCCGATTGTATGAGAAATGATTAAAACTGCGATTGAGAATAAACAGAATTTAATTGTTGAGGGATGATATATTCCTTTTGACTGGCAAAATTATTTTGATGAAAAATATTTAGAGCAGATTAAATATTATTGTCTTGTAATAAGTAAAAAATATATCGAGAATAATTTTGCAAATATTAAAAAATATGCAAATAAAATCGAAAATCGGTTAGACGATAATTTCTCAATAGAGGATATCTTAGAAGATAATACTCATTATTTACAAATGGCTAAAAAGTATGGTTTAAACTATGTGCTAATTAATGAGCAGTTATAGGATTGAGATTGATTTGGATGATTAGAAAAGTAAAAACTCAGCTGGTTAATAAGTAATTAAGGACTAAAAAGCTTTATATGTTTTTATTGTCTGCTATATAGAGAAAATATAAGATATTAATTTTTGTACCATATAAAACAAAAAAGCTCCCGTTCAATTTGAACGAGAAGCTTTTTACTTAGTTAATTTATGTACTTTATGAGCCAAAACCATTTCTTTGTTTCGATCTTCATAAATTGCGTCTTTTACGTAGTTCCAGGGTGCCATTAGGCGACCTTTATTGTTTTTACGGAAAAGAAAGTCAGCATGATGATTTTCAAGGTGACGTAGATATCTTTTAGCGTTTTGAACCTGAGTATGATGCTTTAGGTTTAAGCGAGGTTCAAAATCAATAATTTTATGATCAGCATTAAAGACTGGTCTTACTTTATGGTGCCAGTGACGAGCACTAGCAACATGACGACTAACTTTTTTGCCTGCTTCAACAATATTTTCTTTGGTGGCTAAACTATTCCGATCTTTTAACTCTGCATGTGGATCTAGATAATAGTTGCCTAAACCATCTTGACGATAAAGACGTAATTTTCTGAATGATTTATTATTTTTATCCGTCTTCACTTCAATAACGTCACCATTGGTATGGTTCATTAAATACATGTGATGTTTTTTAGTGTAATCTACACTTTTCATGATCAGAAATTCACCCCTTTATATATCTTATGAATCTATATTATAGACGCATTTTAAAATAAAGTATAGTGATTAAATTAGTACTTTAAGTATTTGTAAGAATACAAAAAAGTTAATTAATGCTTCTAAAAAGAAAACAATAAAGACAGTTAGAGATTCATTCTAACTGTCTTTATTAAATATTTAAAAGCTAATTAGTGTTCTTTGCCGTCGATAATAACATGAACACGTGGGTTCTTAGGACCTTTAGCTTTAGAGATAACGCCTTTGTTAACTAGGTCTTCAATTTGATCAGGATCATAGCCTAACTTAGTTAAGATTTCCTTGTTGTTTTCACCAAGGTCAGGTGCTCGATCGTAAGATGGAGTGTAATTTGAAAGAGTAAATGGAAGTCCAATAGTCTTGAAGTCACCACGATTACCACCTTGATCAATGGTAACAATAGCACCATCTTTGTTTAAATCAGGATCATTTTCAAGTTCATGCCAGTCAAGAACAGGACCAACTGGAACACCAGCAGCGCCAAGCTCTTTAGTCAAAGTATATTTATCATATTGCTTAGTGTAAGCTTCAATTAATGGATAAAGTTCTTCCTTGTGTAATTGACGGTGTTGCCAGTCAATGAATCTTGGATCTTCTTCCCATTCAGGATGTCCCATTGCTTCACAAAGCTTATCCCACTTCTTGTTTTCGTTTTGAACAACGATGTAAACATAAGCATTTGGATCAGTTTCCCAACCTTTAGCCTTATAGCACCAACCAATAACTTGTCCACCTTCAGTATTTTCTGCACGTGGAATTGCTTTACCCCATTTCCAGTCAGGGTAGACAGCGTAGTGAGGAAGAGCACCTAAGTTGTCTAACATGATTTGGTCACGCAATTTAATACGACAAAGGTTTAATACGGCGTCTTGCATTGATTGGTAAACAAAGGTACCTTCACCAGTGTGTTCACGTTGAAGTAGGGCTGCTAAAATACCGATAGTTAAGTGCATCCCAGAGTTTGAGTCACCTAAGGCTGCCGCAGATTGAGTAGGAACATTGTCTTCACCTTTGTTCCAACCGGTTGCAGAAGCAGCACCACCAGCAGATTGAGCAACTGGTTCAAATGCCTTAACATTTTCAAAACGTGATCCTTGGTTAAAACCTTTTAATGAAGCGTAGATTAATCTAGGATTCATTGCATGAAGCTTTTCCCAGCCAAAACCATTTCTATCAGCAGAACCAGGAGCAATATTTTCTACGAATACGTCGGCTTTTTTAATTAAGTCGTACATAATCTTTTTACCTTCTGGAGTCTTAATATCAACAGTTAAAGACTTCTTATTAGCATTTAATTGTAAGAAGTAAAGACTCCATGAATCCTTGATATCAAGTAATTCATTTCTTGTTGGATCCCCAGTATTAGTACGTTCAATTTTAATAACTTCAGCTCCAAGCCATGCTAAGAGTTGAGTACATGAAGGGCCGGATTGAACTTGAGTCCAGTCAACTACTTTAATTCCTTTTAATGGAGCATATTCATTTTGTTCGTTTTTTTCGTTCTCACTCATTTTAATTACTCCTTATCAATTTTTTCTTGTTCAGCTTCTTCAAGAGGCTTTAAGTTTAATGATGGGTTCAAATTACCAATGTGACCTGATTCTTTACCCATTGATGGATCAATTTGGACATCGATAACACTTGGACGTCCTGATTCAACTGCTGTAGCAAAGGTATCTTTCATTTCTTGGTAATTAGTTACGTAATAGTTGTCACCGCCAAAAGCTTTGGCAATTAAATCATATCTACCAGTTGGATCAAGTGTTGTTGGACCTAATTGGTTAGGCACCACATTGTCGACCCCGTTGTAGATACCACCGTTGTTAATAACGACCACAGTAATTGGTAGGTTGTACCGACACATAGTTTCAACATCCATACCATCAAAACCAAATGCACTATCTCCGTCTAAGGCAACAACATGTTTGCCAGTCTCGATAGCAGTGGCAATGGCATAACCCATACCAACGCCCATGACGCCCCAAGTACCAGTATCAAGTCTGTGACGAGGGAGTTTCATACCGATCATGTCACGACCAATATCAAGAGTATTAGCACCTTCACTTACAAGATAAGTATCTGGATGTTCTTGGAAGTATTCGTTAATAGGTTCAATAGCGCCATAATAACCAAATTCTGGGTTAGTTTCACCAGCTTTAATTCTCTTGGCAAACTTAGCATCATTCTTGGCAGTATCTTGGGCAATAGCGTCAAGCCAATCGGAAGGTACTTTATAGCCAGTTGCAGTAAGAGCTGGGACTAACTTGTTTAAAATAGAGGTTAAGTCACCTTGAAGCGGAGCAGAAATCTTTTGAGAAGAATCGAATTGAGTTGCATCGATATCTAATTGGATGAATTTTGCATCAGGGTTAAATTGTGGTGCATCCCCATATGAAAGCATCCAGTTTAATCTAGCACCAATTAAAATTACGACATCAGCACCCTTTAAGGATAATGAACGAGCTGCAGCTGCAGAGTGTTTATCATCATCAGGTACCAATCCCTTAGCCATAGACATTGGTAGGAATGGAATATCAGTCTTATTAATTAACTCTTGGACTTGTTTTTCAGTTCTATCGTAAGCTGCACCTTTACCAAGAATGATTAAAGGCTTTTTAGCTTGTTTAATAATATCAACTGCACGATTAATTGCTTCATCACTTGGTTCTTGCAGAGGAGCTGGATCAACTAATTTATAGACTCCCATGTTCTTTTCACCGAGATCATTGTTAAGTTGAGCAATAGTATCAGCTGGTAAATCAAGATAAACACCACCTGGTCTACCGGAAACCGCAGTACGAATTGCACGAGCAACTGCTAAACCAACATCTTGTGCTCGATCAACACGATATGCCTTTTTACAGAAAGGTTTAGCAACATTGTATTGGTCTAATCCTTCGTAATCACCTTGAGATAAATCAATAATGTGGCGTTCTGATGATCCAGAAATCATAATTAATGGAAAACAATTCTTAGTAGCTTGAGCTAAAGCAGTTAGTCCATTTAAAAAACCTGGAGCAGATACAGTCATAGCTACACCAGGTTTTTTAGTCAAAAATCCAGCAGCTGCGGCAGCGTCTACGGCAGAGTCTTCACGACGAAAGCCATAATACTTCATTCCCTTTAATTCAGCCAATCTTGCTAAATCTGTAATTGGGATTCCCACAACTCCGTATAGGTTGTTAATACCATTTTTTTGTAAAGCGTCAATTAATAAACTGGCACCCGTTCTGCTTAGAGAGTCATCTACCATAACGTACCTCCATGGTAATGATAAATATTACTTTTTTATATAAAGGCGCTATTCCAATAAGGGATGCGTACACCTAATTTATAGCTTTTTTTGAATTAGTTAGCAAGAAAAACGCTATAAAAAAACTTTTATCTTAAGATAAAGGAAGAAATGAAATACATACGTATATGTTAATAATTTTCTTTAAAATTAACGGTATTAAGAATGTTATGAGGCAATTAATGTATAGAAAATTAAAAATAACGATTTTAGTTAAATTCGAAAAATCTTTCGCTTGCTTATATCTGGATTAAGTTTATATTTAAGATTGCGATGAAGAATAATTTCATCGGGAAATATTAGACTGGTCAGATTATGAACGAGGTATAGAGATGATTAGTATCTTGATCAATGACATAATCCCAATTTTGGTGATTATGTTACTAGGTTATCTCTGCGGAAAGTTTTACTTTTTCGATAATGATCAGAGACAAGGATTAAATAAATTAGTTCTTGATATCGCATTACCAGCAGCTTTATTTATTTCAATTGTTAAAGCTACCAGAAAAATGTTTGCGCAAGATATCGTATTAACGTTAATTTCAATTGTTGGTGTTGTGGGACTTTTTATGTTGAGTTATTACTTAGATAAGTTATTTTTCCACAGAACTACGCAACAAGCTGCAGTTTGTGCTCTAATTGCGGGTTCTCCAACAATTGGTTTTCTTGGGTTTGCAGTACTAGATCCGATTTATGGAAATAATGCAACAACTAACTTAGTTATTGGGATTGTGTCAATTGTTGTTAATGCAATTACTATTCCATTAGGCTTAGCCTTAATTAATAAGGGTCAAGCCTTAACCAAGAAAAAGGCTGCTTCTAATCCGAATAATAAGGGTACAAAGGTAGAAGTAGAAGATATAAAGGGTAAAGGGCTGAACAAGACTAAGAAAAAGGTTATGGTAACTATTCCCGATGGAGTACCAGTTACTGATGCGGAAGCAAAAGCCTTGAAAGAAAAAGGCATAGAACGTGAGATTGATTTAGCACGTGCAGAAATTGCTGATCATGCTGATGAACCGCACAATCAAATGAATCCAACTGTAAAATCTGTTATCAATGCCGTTAAACAGCCAGTTGCTGCAGCTCCACTACTTGCGGTTATTTTGGTGTTAATTGGTATCAGAATTCCTACTTCTTGGGCACCAACTTTTGATTTGATTGCCAAAGCAAATGCTGGTGTTGCAGTTTTAGCAGCTGGGCTAGCTTTATCCACAGTTAAGTTTTCAATTGATAAGGAAGTTATTTGGAATACTTTCTTTAGATTATTCTTAACCCCAGCAGTAATTGTTGCAGCTGCTTATATTTGCGGTATGGGATCTGATCCGACGAAGATTTCAATGCTTTGTTTAGCAACTGGATTGCCACCAGCATTTTCTGGAATTATTATTTCCAGTCGTTACAACATTTATGTTAAGGAAGGTGCTAGTTCAGTGGCTGTTTCAACAGTATTCTTTGCAGTGAGTTGTATCTTCTGGATCTGGCTATTACCAATCTTGGCACATATGTTTTAAATAAAAATTATGGATATAATTAAGGGATAGGGCGAGCGTCCTATCTCTTTTTTTGTGAAGGAATTAAGCTATGATAGATAATAAAAATTTGTTGAAGCTCTTAAGAACTGAACTTCAAAAGATGAATAACGGTGATAAAATTAGATTTTTAACTTATAAGAAAGATCGAAGCATTCTTGTGGAAAAGGATGGAGATACTTTTACAATAATTGAAAATGGATATCGCCAAATGGTGTGGGAAAATTTAACTAAAGCAGAAGTGTTAAAGAGAATGAAAAAGTTACAAAAGATAGAATTCCCAAGAAGTAATAAATTATATTTAAGTAAGCAAAAATGACAGATTGTAGCCTCTTACAATCTGTCATTTTTACTTATATTCTATTTAATTTTGATATCTCCATCTTGTGTAGAAGCTGTTAAGACATTAGCGCTATTTTTATTCTGTGTAAAAGTATCGCTAGATGAGTCACCTTTAACTTTGATGTCCCCATCATCTACATTAAGGTTATAGCCACTAAAATTAGACGTAGAAATGTGAATATCTCCATCATCTGTGTTTATCTTAAATCCATTTTTACTATTTAATTTGTTGATAGTGATATCTCCATCGCTGGTATCAATTTTTCCACTTGGAGATTTTAAATTGTTAATATCAATATCGCCATCATCAGTATTCAAAGAAATAGGATTTGTGGTAGCAATATTTTCCACTTCAATATCACCGTCATCTGTTGAAAGATTTAAACTCTTCAATAGGTGTTTTGGTACGGTAATAGTGATAGTAGGATCTCCGTTAATGCGGTGAATACCAGAGGCTGATTGCTTAATTGTTAGACTACCATTCTTTCTGCTAACAGTGGGCTTTAAATTCTTAGGCCCTTCATATTCAACGTTATACTTATCGCCATATTTAACAGAAATATCTGTTATGGCAGCAGAGACTTTTAGTTGATTAAATCCCTGATTACTAATAGTAGTTTTAATTTCGGGTTTATTATTAGAGTTAGAGATAATAATGCTACAAGCTGAAAGAGTCAGTCCAAGAGAGAGTAGCATAAAAATTAATGCAAACTTTTTACTAATATTTTTCATAAAAAACTCCTAAGATAATAATTAGGACTAATTATCTTATATTTATTGAGTAAAGTAAATTTAAATAAAAATTGGAGGGAAAGATAATGAAAAAGATGCCACCAATTCAAAAAATTTTAGAAGCTTACACAGCAATTGTGGATAAACATGTGGAATTAAAAAATAATGAAGCTTTGGTTACCTCATCAAATGGTGCAAAGACCTATACGGTAAGCTGGGATAATGACATTTACCATTCCAATGACAATGCGACTTATTGGCAAGGTTATGCAGGGTATCCGATAATTGCGGTTTTGATGTTGCAAGGAAAAATACCCTTTGATCAAAAATTGGCTGATAATTTTGCATCAGTTAATTGGAATGAAGTGAATGCAAAATTTAAACGTAATTATGCTAAAGCGGCCTCTGAAGTTATCAAGAAAAAAGGATTAGATGAAAAAGAGGTTATGGTTGAACTTGAGAGGGTTTATGGAGCTTTAAAGGATCTACCAATCACAATTAAACGTGGCTCCCTTCGTCCACCTAAGGCTAGTAAGTAATTAGGAATTACGGTAGTTTGCGCCCCAATCATCCATCACCTTAATAACTGGAAAAAGTGTCTTTCCTAAATCAGTCAATGAATATTCAGTTTTAGGAGGAACTACCGGATAAACTTTCTTGTTAATAATTTTTGCTTTTTCTAAATCTTTTAATTGGAGAGCTAACATTCTTTTAGAGCAGTCAGGAATTAATTTCTGTAATTCGCTAAAACGGCATACTTTTCTTTGCAATAGATAGTAAATGATAACACTTTTCCACTTTCCGGCAATTATACTTAAGGTATTTTCGAGTGAGCAACTAGAAGCAGATAGTTTTTCCATTAATAACATTCCTTTCTGGTGAATAAATTGTGACTAGGTGAAAATAAATTCACGTCTTGTTACTTTTTAAAAGTAATTTACTATAAGTAAGTGAAATATATAAATACATTAACTTGTAAAACTTGTTTTGTAAATAGAGAGGTACAAGCATGAAATCAGAATTTAATAATTTATTAGCAAAACGTCGTTCAATTTATGCACTTGGGGATAATGTAAAAGAATCTCTTGAGGATATTTATACTTTGATTAAGGATACGGTCCGCAATTCTCCAACTGCTTTTAACAGTCAAACTGTGCGTACAGTTGTTTTATTTGGAAAAGCCTCAAATAAAGTATGGGACATAGTTGAAGACAGATTAAAATCTGAGGTACCTAACGAGGAAGCCTTTGCTAAAACAAAAGAAAAAATAGCTACTTTTAGAGCTGGATTTGGTACAATTCTTTTCTTAACAGATACAGCAATTGTGGAAAAGTTAGAAAGAGATTTTCCTCTGTATGCAGATAATTTTGCTGACTGGGCAGAACAAGGAATTGGTGGAGCACAACAAGCTGTTTGGGCTGCTTTAGCTGAACAAAATATTGGTGCAAGTTTGCAGCATTACAATCCATTAATTGATGATGCAATTCATGAAGCCTTTGCTTTATCTAAAGAGTGGAAACTTCGTGCACAAATGCCATTTGGCTCTATTGAAGCCCCAGCTAATGAGAAAGATTATCTTGATGAAAATGAAGTATTTAAGTTGATTAAATAATAAAATACATTTTTTCAAGTAATTTCGTTAGGTTAAGATACTGATAAATTTGAACAAACAAGTGAAGTGAGAAGAGATTATTTTCTTCTCACTTTTTATTTTTAGAAAGAAAAAGAACCGAATCATTTGATCCGGTTCTAATATTTTTACTTCCAGTCTAAGCAAAGCTCTTGTTTATGCAGTTCTTCAGGTAATTCGTCACGATCAGTTTTATGATTATCTAGCTTAGCACCAGTGATTTGTTTAGTAAATGAATCAATACGACGATTTGAATCACGTAAATCATAGTAAGTAGTAACTACTTTGTCATAGTCACGTAATTCTTTTACATTGAAGTCCTTATCATATTTTCCTTCAAAACAAGTGAATTTTAATGGTAAACGTGGTTTTAATTGTGGCTTTTGATCAGGCACGCCAACTTGCATTCCTAATACTGGGAAAGTCAATTTAGGTAAATCAAGCGTCTTAAGCATTTCAAGTGGATGATCATTAACTGTTCCAAGTGGTACGTAGCCTAAATCCATACTTTCTACGGCATTAGCAATATTTTGGTAGGCAAGTAAGGTATCTTCCATTGCTTGGAAAAAGATATCAGTAGTATGCACACGACCATCATCCTTGCCAAGTTGTTTTCTAATTTGTTGATTACGATATAAATCAACTACAAAGATGAATAAATCACCTTCTGCACCAACATATTTTTGATTACATAATTCTCTAATTTTTTTCTTCTCCTCAGGATCAATAATATGTATCAAGCTAGCATTTTGCATGAACATACTAGTTGGGGTTTGTGCAAAAACTGAGTATAAAGTTTCTAATTGTTCTTTATTTAAAGTTGTATCTTTAAATTTCCGAATTGAACGGTGATTTAATTGTGCATCAATAGTTTTGTTATGTATCATTTTTATCCTTCTTGCTAATAATTAGTAAGTATATTATAGCAGATAGTTATTATTATTTTTCTCTTTGTCATTAATTTTGGATAAAAAAAGATGCATAGAAGTATATACTTCTATGCATCTTTGTATGTATTTATTTTCACTTAATCAAGTAAGTCATATTTTAAGGTCATTAAGCCGTGACCTTCGTTAACCATATTTCCTAGCAATTCAACAGTATTGTTGTAAACTGTATCAGCCATCTTTTGATTTGCTTTGTTTAGCTTATCTTGGAGTTCATCGCCAGAATAGTTTTCAATTTCTTTATCAGTTTCATGTTGAATTTTATGGCATTGAGCAAGACTCTTTTGTTCAAAATCGGCTTCTAATTCACCATAAACACGGAAATTAGTATCACCTAATTGAGCAGTTAGTTTATTTAACCAGAAGATCTTATTTAAATCGAATTTAGGACCAGTTTGGAAGCTTGCTGGAGTAGTAGTGATATTAGTGTAGAAAGGAACCATGCTGTTAAAAGTATTTGGTCCAAATGCTAACCATTGAACACCGGCAATTTCTTCTGGAACGTCATTTCTAATTTGTAAAATATGAGTTTCAAAGTTTCTATTAATACCAATTGGACGGAAGGTCTTCTTTTGTTCAGCTGTACCTTGATCTCCATATGCATCAAAAGGAGTATCTTGATAGTGAGAACTTTCAGCCCATTTAATGTCTTCAATACTGATCTTGCGATTTGCGTGGCAAATGAATGGTTGATCTTGATCACTTGGTTCGCCACCAAAATTAGGATCAAAATAGTTATGGATATACCAAGCACGTGGATTGTTGTAGTGAGCATCTTTAATCGTTGAAGAGCCAAAGATGTGTCGCAAGTTATAGCCCTCAAGATCTGGATTTAAGTGATATTCTTCAATTAAATCTTTTAAATCTTTTGATGAAGCAAAATCATCATTATCGAAATAAAATTCATCGATATTTAGACGGTTAGGAGCGATTACGTACGCATCATCTGGAATACGGCGAGCTGCCCAGTGGTGGCCACCAATAGTTTCAAGGTACCAAATTTCGTCTTTATCAGAAAAAGCCATACCGTTCATTTCGTAAGTACCATACTTTTCAAGTAAATATCCTACGCGTTCTACACCTTCATAGGCAGAATGGATATATGGCAAAGTTAGAGTCACGAAATCTTCTTCACCTAAGCCGCCTTTTTCAAGGAGTGGATCAATACCTTGAATTCTTGAATTAGTGGTAATAGTTTCCGTTGCAGTCATAGCAATATTATCTGAATTAATACCAGCAGCAGCCCAAATTCCATTTTCACCTGATGCGTCAGGTGCGCTAGTGTAGCGAAGTGGGTTAGGGAGAAGATCTTCATCATCGATCTTTTGGTGACTAATTACACTTTCATAGTGTTTAGGTTGATCAGCTGGCATTACTACATCAAATCGCTCAGGAATAATAGTACGGCCGCCATCTTCACTACGGGCTATCATTGTTGAACCATCAATAGTTGCATCTTTTCCGACTAAGATAGTAGTACATTCGGTTGGTTTCATTAAAAAACTCCTTTTCTATTAACGTATTTATTTATATTTTAAAAGATTATTCTAATGCAAAGCAAACCTTGAACCCAAATTTACAATAATTATAAGGTATAATTTGATTAATGAAAAAATTCTGCAAGCATGGGAGGAATCATATAGATGAATTATGGAGAAAAATCACCTGCACTTTGGGATGCAATTAAAAGTGAAGAGAAAAGACAAGAAGATACAATTGAATTAATTGCATCAGAAAATATTGTTTCCGATGCTGTCCGAGAAGCACAAGGATCTGTTCTCACCAATAAATACGCAGAAGGATATCCCGGGAAAAGATACTATGGTGGATGTCAATATATTGACAAGGTAGAACAATTGGCAATTGACTATGCCAAAAAATTATTTAATGCAGAATATGCAAATGTGCAGCCTCATTCTGGTTCACAGGCAAACATGACAGTTTATAATGCTTTGCTAAAGCCAGGAGATACTATTTTAGGGATGGGTATGGATGCTGGCGGTCATCTTACGCATGGTTCAAAGGTTAATTTTTCAGGGAAAATTTTTAATTCTATTAGTTATGACTTAAATCCTGAAACTGAAGAATTGGATTTTGATCGAATTAGACAGCTTGCTATAGAGAAGAAGCCAAAATTAATTATTGCTGGTGCTTCTGCTTATAGCAGAATTATTGATTGGCAGAAGTTTCGTGAGATTGCGGACGAAGTTGGCGCCTACCTAATGGTTGATATGGCGCATATTGCAGGTTTAGTTGCAACGGGAGCACATCCGAGCCCAGTTCCTATAGCTGACGTTGTTACAACAACTACACATAAAACTTTGCGTGGTCCGCGTGGAGGAATGATTCTATCTAACAATAAAGAATTAGGGAAGAAAATTGATTCGGCTCTCTTTCCAGGAACGCAAGGTGGACCACTAGAGCATGTTATTGCTGCAAAGGCACAAGCTTTTTATGAAGATTTACAGCCAGAATTTACTCAATACATTGATCAAGTAATTAAGAATTCAAAAGCCATGGCTGAAGAATTTAAAAATAGCAAAAATATTCGCGTGGTTTCAGATGGAACTGATAATCACTTGATGATTATTGATATTACCAAGACTGGCGTAACAGGAAAAGATGCCCAAAATTTACTAGACTCTGTAAATATTACGACTAACAAAGAGTCTATTCCTGGTGATAAGCGAAGCCCATTTATTACTAGTGGATTAAGAATTGGGACACCAGCAATAACTAGCCGAGGTTTTAAGGAATCTGATGCTAAAGAAGTTGCTAAAATAATTATTGAAGTTTTGGATACTCCTGAAGATGCAGGAGTACTAGCTCAGGCAAAAGAAAGAGTTAATAATTTAGTTACTAAATACCCTATCAAATAAAAGCTATTGACAGAAAAATATAAGCCAATTACAATATAATTAAATTTTTTAAGGAGTAGTTAATTATGAATACACAAGCTAAGTTTATGAAAAATAATCGTTGGCAAGGCCAGTAAATCAGGTTGTTAAGCAAGATGCAACCTGAAAGACTCAGATTGTATCTGTGCTGGCTGTGTATTTATTGTGGTCTGCATGGAATAACATGCAGACCTTTTTCTTTTTGTGATAAAAAAGTAACAGGAATCTGCATGTGAAGGTAGATTCCTGTTTTTTTGGAGAAAAATTATGAAAAGAATGTATGGATTAATTGTAATTTTAGTAGCTTTTTTAACCATAGCTTTTTTTGGAGAAAATAAACAAAAAGAAGAAAATAATAAAGTTCCCCGAGTTGGTGTATTAACCCTTATGCGTCACCCAGCTCTTGATGAGATATATCGCGGCTTTCGAGATGAGCTGAAAGAAGAGGGCTACGTAAATGGGAAAAATATCAAAATTGACTATCAAAATGCAAATAATGATCAGAGTAATTTACGTACGATGGCAACAAAACTAACTGATGAACAATCAAGAGCGTTAGTTGGAATTACCACTCCAGCTGCCCAAGCATTAGCAAATACAACGAATAAGATTCCAATAGTTTTAGGTGCTGTAACAAGTCCAAAAACTAGTGGGCTAGTAAAAAATGAAAGACATCCCGAAAAAAATATTACTGGGGTATCAGATGCTGCTCCAATTAAGCAACAATTAGATTTAATTAGAGAATTTTTACCTAATTTAAAAACTTTAGGGGTAATTTATACTTCTAGTGATTCGTCTGCGGTTAGTGGCTTTCATGAGATTGAACGGGAATGTAAAAAGAGAAAAATACCTTTAAAATCTTTCTCAATTGCAAATAGTAACGATCTTAATCAAGTTTCAGAGCAGATGTTTAGTCAAGTAGATGCCGTCATTGTACCAACTGATAACACAATTGCTGGAGCGATGGAAACACTAGTTAAAAATGGTAATGCTGCTAAAAAGCCAATTTTTCCTGCAGCAGCAACTATGGTAAAACAAGGCGGTCTTGCAACTTATAGTGTTAATCAATATGAGTTAGGAAAAATGACTGGAAAGATGACTATTGAAATTTTAAAGGGTAAAAAAGTTAGTTCTTTACCAATCGAAAGAGTGAAAAAGGGAGAACCGATCGTTAATTTAAAAGAAGCCAGAGAATTAAATCTTCAAGTACCGCAAAGATTTTTAGAAGAATGTCAGAAAAAAGGAGTTGTATATAGATGAACTTGATCGTATCTGCTATTGGCCAAGGTTTGCTATGGGCTTTGCTTGGCTTAGGATTATATTTGACATTTAGAATTTTGAATTTTGCTGATATGACCGTAGAAGGAACCTTTCCATTGGGTGCAGCTGTTGCAGTAGCTAATATTTCACACGGAATGTCCCCATACTTAGCTACTTTCTTAGCCCTTTTAGCTGGAATGGCAGCAGGTTTAGTAACGGGATTATTATATACAAAAGGAAAAATTCCAATTCTACTTGCTGGTATTTTAACAATGACGGCAATTTATTCTATTAATTTAAGGATTATGGGCGGTTCTAATATTTCGTTGATTGGCAAGAAGACATTACTCAACAATGAATTTTTAGAAAATTTACCCCAATATTTTAATAGTGTTGCTTTGGGTATTGTTATTGTAGTAGTGATTACTGGAATTTTAATTTTCTTTTTAAATACAGATTTTGGTCAAGCTTTTATTGCTACCGGAGATAATCCGAGCATGGCTAAATCATTAGGAATTCATACAGATTTTATGGTGATCGTCGGATTAATGCTATCAAATGGAATAGTTGCCTTATGTGGAGCATTAATTGCGCAAAATAATGGTTATGCCGATATTAATATGGGAATTGGAACTATTGTTATTGCTTTAGCTTCAATTATCATTGGTGAAGTAGCTTTTGGAGAATTGACCTTAAATCAGCGTTTAGTGGCGGTAACTTTAGGTAGTATTATCTATCGTTTGATTTTACTCGCTGTACTGCAACTTGGATTTTCAGCTAATGATTTAAATTTAATCTCTTCAATTGTCTTAGCTCTATGTATGATGCTTCCGCAGTTAGAAAAGTTTTTACATTTGAAAAAGCCAGTAGAAAGAGGTGTGAAAAAGCATGACTAAGCCAATTCTAGAATTAAAAGATGTCAAAACAACTGTTAAAACAGCTGATGGTGAAATTGTTCCAATTTTAAAAGGAATTAATTTAGAAATTAGACCTGGAGATTTTATTACTATAATTGGGACAAATGGAGCGGGCAAATCTACACTTTTTAATACGATTGCGGGTAGTTTAAAACCTGATAGTGGTATTCTTCGGCATAATGGGCAAGATATTACGAAAATGAGTGAAGAAAAGCGGACACAATTTATTGGACGAGTTTTTCAAGATCCTAAGATGGGGACTGCTCCTAGAATGACTGTGGCAGAAAATTTATTACTAGCAACAAAACGGGGAAAGAGAAGATTTTTAAAGATTAGAAGACTTAAGCAAAACTTACCTCGTTTTAAAAAACTAGCTGCAGTTATGAATAATGGCTTAGAGAGTCGTTTAAATACGTTTGTAGAAGGTTTATCTGGAGGCCAAAGACAAGCTTTGAGCTTCTTGATGGCTACAATAGAAAAGCCCGATATTTTATTATTAGATGAGCATACAGCAGCTTTAGATCCTCATACTAGTGAAAATCTACTAGCAGTAACTGATAAGCAAATTAAAGAAAATAAATTAACTGCCTTAATGATTACACATCACATGGAGGATGCTTTAAAATATGGAAATCGTCTTTTAGTGTTGAAGGATGGTAAAGTTAAAGCAGATATTAGTGAAGAAGAAAAAAAGAGTTTAAAAGTAAGTGATCTTTATAGCTATTTTGAAGATTGATCTAAAACCTAGGGCTGGTTGTCGGTTCTAGGTTTTTTAGTTAAAATAATTTTTAATTGTTTTAAGTATAGATTTAATTTTTATAAAGAAGGGATGGAAGAGATGTGAATAAGGGACACAAAATAAGTTTATTTTCAGCAATAATGCTAGCCCTTAATTCGTTGATTGGATCCGGATGGCTTTTTGGCTCAGGCTCGGCAGCAAAAATTGCCGGCCCAGCGGCTATCTTATCTTGGATCATTGGTGCAGTTATTATTATTGCAATTGCCTTAACCTATGTTGAACTAGGAACTATGTTTCCTGAAAGTGGGGGAATGAGCAAATATGCTCAATATAGCCACGGTCCCATGCTTGGTTTTATTGCTGCCTGGGCGAATTGGATTTCTTTGGTAACCTTGGTGCCAATGGAGGCAGTTGCGGCTGTTCAATACATGAGTTCTTGGCCATGGAAGTGGGCAAACTGGACACATCACTTTATGCAAGATGGGAATATAACTACACCGGGGCTATTATTGGTATTTGTGTTCATGATTATTTTTACTTTAATTAACTTCTGGTCAATTAAAATCATGACCCACTTTACTAACTTGATTTCTGTTTTTAAAGTACTCTTGCCTACGATAACAATTATTATGCTGTTTGCATCTAGTTTTCATCCTGCTAACTTTGGTCACGATGTAAAAACATTTATGCCTTATGGAAGTAGAGCAATCTTTGAAGCAGCTTCTGGTGCTGGTATCATTATGTCTTATGACGCATTTCAGACAATAATTAATATTGGTGGTGAGTTAAAGAATCCTCGAAAGAACATTATTCGTGGAGTTTTAATTTCCATGTTTGCGACAGCTGCAATTTATATTCTGCTTCAAGTAGCCTTTATTGGAGCAGTTGATCCAGCAATGCTTGCTAAAAACTCCTGGCATGGAATTGATTTTGCGTCCCCATTTGCAGATATTGCAATCCTTTTAGGAATTAATTGGCTTGTGATTTTACTTTATATGGATGCTTTTGTTTCGCCTTTTGGGACTGGAGTAGCTTTTGTCGCAACAGCATCAAGAGCGCTTGCTGCAATGACATATACAAAACACTTACCAGCGTGGTTAGGGAGACTTAATAGACGCTATCTGGTGCCTCGTTTTGCAATGATTGCAGATTTAATTTTAGCGATGATTTTAGTAAGTGTCTTTAGGAACTGGAATTTACTTGCAACGGTAATTACTTGTGCGACTTTGATTGCTTATTTGACTGGTCCAGTTACTACTATTACTTTGAGAAAAATAGCACCAGATTTGGAAAGACCATATAAACCTAATTATATGCGCTGGTTTGCTCCTTTAACTTTTGTATTAACTAGTTTAGCTATTTATTGGACGATGTGGCCAACAACAATTCAAGTTATTCTGGTTATTCTTGTGGGAATTCCAATTTATTTCTATTATGAAGTTAAATATCAAAAGAAAGATTTTAAATCGCAGTTTAAGCATGCTGCTTGGCTTTTAGGGTATTTAGTATTTATTTCTATTATGTCTTATTGTGGTAGCGACGGCTTTGGTGGACAAAACTGGATTAAATATCCGTGGGATTTTCTTTTGATTGCAATTGTCTCCTTGATCTTCTATAAAGTTGCAATTGATACAGGACTAGAAAAAGTTGATCCGGCGGCGATAAAAGTAAACGAAAAAATTAAGCTTAAGAAGGACTAGAATTAAGTACACTAGTATAAATTAGCTTGAATTATAGTTGGAAAGGTGCTATCCTTAACTAGTCGTAAAATAATCTATGATCTGAAATATTGGTCATGGCAAAGGAGTATTAAACAATGAGAAAAGGGATTCATCCAGATTACCAAGAAGTTGTTTTCATGGACTCAGCAACTGGTGCTAAGTTCGTAGCTGGTTCTACTTTAAAACCAGAAGAAACAATTGAATTCGAAGGTAAGACTTACCCATTAGTTCGTGTTGAAATTTCTTCAGATTCTCACCCATTCTACACTGGCAAGCAAAAGTTTGCACAAGCAGATGGTCGTATCGAAAAATTCAACAAGAAGTACGGTATGTCTTCAAAGAACTAATAATTCTTGGTTTTTACCAAAAGAGCAGCCCACTTTGGACTGCTCTTTTTTTATGCTTAACGTGGTATAATTCTTATTGATATGCATGAGACCTTTTTCTGACTGCGATAAGTCAGTATAATAGGAGTACATGCAATTTTAGGTAGGAGTAATTTATTTATTATGAAAATGCAACTTGCTGAGATCGCTAAAGCATTAAATAGTTCAGTTAATATGGGAGAAGACAAGGTCATTACATCTGTTGTTTTTGACTCAAGAAAAGCAACTCCCAATTCTTTGTTTATTCCCTTAGATGGTGCAAGGGATGGACATGATTTTGTATCTAATGCAATGGCAAACGGAGCAGAAGCAACCCTTTGGAAAAAAGGACATGAGGGTATGCCTACTGATGTGCCAGTTATTGAAGTGGAAGATCCGCTAACTGCGCTTCAAAATTTAGCTCAATATTACTTAGGTAAAGTTAATCCAACTGTTGTTGGAATTACTGGATCTAATGGTAAAACTACAACTAAGGATATGGTTGCAGCTGTTTTATCAAAAAGATTTAACGTGCATAAGACACAGGCTAACTTTAATAACGAAATTGGGGTACCTGTAACTATTTTAGAGATGAAACCATCTACTGAAATTTTAGTTCTTGAGATGGGGATGGATCGTCCGGGACAATTACACCATTTAAGTGAATTAGTAAGACCAGATGTTTGTGTCATCACAATGATTGGTGAAGCTCATATTGAGTTCTTCGGTACTAGAGATAAGATTGCAGACGCTAAAATGGAAATTACTGACTTCTTAAAAGAAGACGGTAAGTTTATTTACAATGGCGATGAACCTTTACTAGAAGAGCGTGCAGCTAAGATTAAGCAAGAAAAGAGTACTTTTGGTTTTAGAGAAGAAGATACTGTTTTTGCGACTACATTTAGATCTTACATGCACCATGCTACTTTTGAAGTAAATGGGTCAACACAGCAATTTAAGATTCCAATGATTGGAAAACATAATGTCTCTAATGCTCTTGCAGCCATTAGTGTAGGACGTCATTTTGGTGAAAATGATGAACAAATTGCCCAAGCTTTAGCTAACTTCACTCCAACAGCAAATAGAATGCAATGGAAGAAGGGTGATGTAGGCGAAGCAATTATGGATGATGTCTACAACTCAAATCCAACCGCGGTTAAGGCTGTTACGACTTCGTTTGGACAAGTAATGGTCGAAGATGGTGGGCGCAGAATTGCTGTCTTAGGTGATATGTTAGAGCTTGGAGATGAATCAGCTGATCTTCATGCGTCTCTTGCCGCTAGCTTGGATCCAGCAATTATTAATGAACTATATTTATATGGTCCAGAGATGAAAAACTTATATGATGCTCTTGTTGATAAGTACCCAGCAGAAAACTTGCACTATTATCCACAAGATCAAATGAATCATATGATTGATGACTTAAAGAATGATATTAAGCCAGCTGATATTGTAATGCTAAAGGGATCACATGGGATGCATTTGGAAAAGGTTTTAGACCGTCTCATGTAGGAAGGAATTAGATATTTGAAATTTTCTGAAATGAACTTAAAACCTGAGATTTTAAAAGCTATTAAGCGTTCAGGTTTTGAAGAAGCTACACCAATTCAAGAAAAAACCATTCCCCTCGTTTTGGAGGGAAAAGATGTAATTGGTCAAGCCCAGACAGGAACTGGTAAAACTGCTGCTTTTGGTTTGCCAATTTTACAAAACTTAGATAAGCAACACGATTCAATTCAAGCTATTATTATTGAACCTACCCGTGAATTGGCTATTCAAACCCAAGAAGAGTTGTTCCGTTTAGGTCGTGATGAAAAAGCTCGCGTTCAAGTAGTTTATGGCGGTGCTGATATTAGACGTCAGATTCGTGCTTTAAAACAAACACCAGCAATTTTGGTAGGAACACCTGGGCGTTTGCTTGATCATTTAAAACGTGGCACAATTGATATTTCTAAAGTCAAAACAATTGTTTTAGATGAAGCAGATGAAATGCTTGATATGGGATTTATTCAAGATATTGAAAGTATTTTGAAATATGCATCAAGTAAACATCAAACATTACTTTTCTCTGCTACAATGCCAAAGCCAATTTTACGAATTGGTGAAAAATTCATGAATGATCCTGAGATTGTAAAAATCAAAGGAAAAGAATTAACTGCTAATTTAATTGATCAGTATTTTGTGAGAGCAAAAGAAAATGAAAAGTTCGACATCCTATGTCGCTTAATTGACGTTCAAAATCCTGACTTAGCTGTTATTTTTGGTAGAACTAAGAGACGTGTTGACGAATTAACACGCGGGCTGCAAGCACGTGGATATAACGCTGCTGGAATTCATGGTGATCTTTCTCAAGCTAAGCGAATGAGCGTGTTAAAGAGATTCCGTAAAGGTAAGCTAGATATTTTAGTTGCAACTGATGTGGCAGCTCGTGGATTAGATATTTCTGGGGTAAGTCATGTTTATAACTATGATATTCCGCAGGATCCAGATTCTTATGTTCACCGTATTGGTAGAACTGGACGTGCTGGTCAGAACGGAATGTCTGTAACTTTTGTTACTCCAAATGAAATCGGCTATATGCGTACTATAGAACAATTAACGCATAAAAAGATGATGCCACTTAAGCCACCAACTGATGAAGAAGCATTTAAAGGTCAGCTAAGTGCAGCTAATAAAAAGGTAGCAGAATTGCTTGATAGCGATCTTTCTAAATATACTGAAGAAGCATCTCAACTTCTTGACGATTATTCTGCGATTGATTTAGTGGCCGCTTTATTAAAGGATTTGTCTAAAGATGCCGATAGTGTAAAAGTAAAGATTACACCTGAAAAGCCATTACCATTTAAATCAAAGCATGGTAACAATCGAAACTTTAAACGTAATTTCAAACGTGGTGGAGATCGAAATGAACGATATCATCGTAAGCCTAGTGCCCGTAAAGGTGGTAGAAAGCATGATTTCGTTATAAAGAAAAAAGATTAATTTTTGTTACTGGAGAGCTGTAGTTGCTACAGCTCTTTTTTGTAATATAATGTATCAATGTGTGAGGTGAAAATAATGATTAGAGGCGTAGGAATTGACTCAGTTGAAGTTGAACGCATGAAAAAGATAGTTGAAAAAGGCGATAAATTTGCTAAAAGGGTATTAACTCCGAAAGAATTTGAGCAATATCAACAATTAAAAGGAAAGCGCAGGGTAGAGTACCTTGGTGGACGTTTTTCTTTAAAAGAATCTTTTTCAAAGGCAATGGGAACTGGATTAGGCAAATATGTTGGTTTTCAAGATATTGAAACATTATGGGATGACTTAGGACATCCAGTAATGACCTCGACAAAGTTTTCTGGAAATATTTTTCCTAGTATCACACATGATGATCATGAGATTATAACAGTTGTAGTTTTGGAGGAATTAGATTAATGGTTCCAGGAATTCACCGTCCAGCCGTAGTAAAGGTAAACTTGGGCGCTATTAAAAGAAATCTTGAAAATGAGATGGAGCATCTAGAGCCCGGACAAAAGATGCTTGCAGTTGTAAAAGCTAACGGTTATGGACACGGTGCAGTAGAAGTAGCTAGAGTTGCAGATAAGGTAGGAGCAGCTGGCTTTTGCGTTGCAATTTTGGACGAAGCATTAGAGTTAAGACGTGCAGATATTATAAAACCAATTTTAGTTTTAGGCGTTGTTTCCCCTGAATATGCTCCAATTGCTGCTGTAAATAACGTTTCATTGACTGTTCCGAACTTAGAATGGCTTAAAGAAGCAGAGAAGTACTTAAAAGATGCAAATTTGCAATTGAAGATTCATTTAGGTATTGATTCTGGAATGGGTAGAATCGGATTTAATGAAGACGCAGACTTTATTGCCGCTAATGAGTTTTTAGAGAATAATGATAATTTCTTTATTGAAGGAATGTTTGCTCATTTTGCTTCTGCTGATAGCAGTGATGAAACTTATTTCAAACATCAATGTGAAAAATTTAATCATATGAAGAGCCTGCTTACTGTAAAGCCAAAGTGGATTCATGTTGATAATACGGCAGCAAGTATTTTTCATGATGGAATTAAAAGTGATTTAGTTAGATTTGGTATTGGAATTTATGGTTTAAATCCTTCTTCTACTCCCAATTCCCAAGACTTAAAATCAAATATTCAATTAGAACCTGCCTTGTCATTTGAAAGCGAACTGACTCATGTTAAGACAATTCATCAAGGTGATGGTGTTGGATATGGCTCGACCTTTGTTGCAGATGAAGATACAATTATTGGAACTGTACCCGTTGGGTATGCGGATGGATTTATTAGAAAATTTCAAGGTTTCAAGGTTAAAGTGGGAGATACGTACTGTCCAATTGTTGGCCGAATTTGTATGGATCAATTTATGGTTAAGATGCCTAAAAAGATGCCAGTAGGGACCAAAGTAACCATCATTTCTTCTAATCCTAATGATCAAAATAATATTAAAGCTGCAGCTGATTATGTTGACACAATTCATTATGAAGTTGCTTGCTTATTAAATGATCGTTTACCACGTGTATATTACGAAAAGTAAAAATAAAAGCTTGTTTAACCAATTTGGCTAAACAAGCTTTTTTAACTATAGTAATTAAGATAATTAGTCTTTTAATTCTCCAGGTTTTTCTGCACTACGGATTGTTAGGCCTGATTGAAGATCTTCAATTTCGGCAACAACGAAACCTTTCTTTTCAAGTCGGTTGACGATAGCGGCCATAGTTTCGCGAGAAACACCGATAGGAAGAGTAAATAAGTTACGACGAACTAGTTCACCAGTTTTGACATCTAAAGTTAAACAACCAGCAATATTACTATATTTAGAAATAATTTTTGCCATTTTAACTAAATTACCACGGTCATTATCCGAGAGGATAGTCAAAACATAAGAACCATTTTTGATATTCCAAGCATCAGAAAGCATATCTAGCAAACGAGCGTGAGTTAAAATTCCGTAGAAATGATTTTCTTCATCCAATACAGCAATGTATGGGAGGTCTTTAATATTAAAGAATACACGGAAGAATGGTGAATTTACCTTAATTGTTTTGGTAGCGTTTTTAAGCAAGTAAGTTACAGGTAGATTCATGTCGCCGCCTTGAGACTTGTGACGGTAAATGTGCATTTTATAAATGTTTCCCCGAAAAATGGTTCCTGTATCATCTAAAATAGGGACACAACGAAAGCCGGAATCTTCTAATATTTTTAATGCTTCGGCAAGAGTAGCTTTTTCGTTGACTGTAGTTAAGTAATCTTTTTTATAGACAAGAGATTTAATTAGCATGATTAGCCTCCATACATCTGAAATTTACAAGCCATTATACCATAGTTTTATATAAAAATTAAAGACTGATTAAACAACTTTAATTTAGAAAATAAAAGAGCATCCACAAATGTGAATGCTCTCTTACAGGAAAAAGTCTTAATTATTATTGACGAACCTTTACGCCAGTTTCTTTGAAGGCTTTGTCCATAACTTCCTTTAATTGTTTTGCAGAAGCTTCCATCTTAGCTTGTTCGTCAGCGTTTAATGGCATTTCAATAACTTGTTCCAAACCGTGACGACCAACAACTGCTGGAGTACCGATGTGAATATCGTGTAAGCCGTATTCACCATCCATAGGTACTGAAAGTGGAAGAACTCTGTGTTCGTTGTTCAAGATAGCCTTAGTAATGAATGCTAAAGCAGTACCGATACCGTAGAAAGTAGCACCCTTCTTGTTAATGATATCGTAAGCCATGTCAGCAACTTCCTTGTGGATTGCTTCAAGCTTGTTTTCACCAACTTCTGGGTGAGCCTTAACCCAATCGCTAACTTTTACGCCACCAACATTGTTGTAGCTCCATACTGGGAATTCAGTATCACCGTGTTCACCAAGCATGTATGCATTAACTGAACGTGGGTCAACATGTTCCATTTCACCGATAACTTTTTGAAGACGACCAGTATCAAGTGAAGTACCTGAACCGATAACACGATCCTTAGGGAATCCTGACATTCTCCAAGTTGCGTGAGTTAAGATATCAACTGGGTTAGCAGCAACTAAGAAAATACCATTGAAACCTGATTCAACGATTGGTTCAACGATTGAAGATAAAATCTTTAAGTTCTTGTTAACAAGGTCAAGACGAGTTTCACCTGGCTTTTGTGGAGCACCAGCAGAAATAACTACTAAGTCAGCATCTTTTGCGTCTGAGTATTCTGCAGAGTAAATAGTCTTTGGTGCAATCCAAGGAGTAGCGTCTGCTAAGTCAATAGCATCACCTTGAGTTCTTTCTTTAACGATATCAACGATACCTAATTCTTGTGCGATACCTTGTTGAACTAATGAGAATGCGTAAGTAGAACCTACAGCACCGTCACCAACAAGAATAATCTTATGAATTTTTTCTTCTGACATTTGCTAATACTTCCTTCCATATTAGTGATTTATTTAACAATAACGATTATATCATATTGGAATTTAAAAATTAAAAATATAATTTTAAAGATCTAATTAATTATTTGTAAGTAAGCGTGTGCTATAATCTCAAGAGCAATAAGCAGATTTAGAATGAAATATTTATCAAAGAGGATGAAAAAGAATGAAGTTAATTGCAGGTTTAGGAAATCCAGGTAGAAAATATGATCAGACTAAGCATAATACAGGTTTTATGGCATTAGATCATTACTTAGAGAAAAATGGTTTAACCCTAGATAAGGATAAGTTTGAAGGCTTATGGACAAAACAAAAGATCAACGGTGAAGATGTAATTTTTCTTGAACCACAGACTTTTATGAACGATTCGGGAAAATCAATCGCGCAAGTAGCTAATTTCTTTAAAATTAAGCCTGAAGATATTTTAGTTATTCATGATGATATGGACATGCCAATTGGAAAGATTAGAATTCGTGCAAATGGTAAATCAGGGGGTCATAATGGAATTAAGAGCATTATGGCTTGCTTAGGAACGAACAATTTTAATCGATTAAAAATTGGAATTCGCCATCCTGAAAACGAAAGTGTTGTTTCTTGGGTATTAAGTCCCTTTAATAATGACCAGCAAAAACTGATGGATGCAGCTTTTGAGACAAGTGAGAATGTCATTAATGATTTTATTAAAGGGAAGAACGCCCAATATTTAATGAATCAGTATAATTAGAATGAACATTACAGAGTTAATAAAAAAAGATAAAGAGTTAAATAATTTTATTGAAAAAGCTCCAGTAGAAAAAAGATCACTTTTAACTGGAGTAAATTCAGGTGCTTTTGCTGCTGTACTGATGCAAATGCTAAAAGCTTGGCAGCAACCGTTGATTTTGGTTGAAGATAATGAAGAAAAGGCGCAGACGCTTTTAGATGAATTAGGAAACTTATTGCCTGATGATATGGTATTTAGCTTCCCAGTTGATGCTACAATTGCTACCCAAACGGCTATTGCATCTCCGGACGAACTTAGTCAAAGATTGCAGACCTTAGAGTTTTTAGCTGAAAAGAGAGCGGGGATTGTTGTAGTAACGCCTCAAGCTTTACAGTATAAGTTGAGTGATCCGAGAGATTTTACTAAGGCAAAAAAGATATTTAAGCCTGAGGCAGAATTCGACTTAGATAAGTTAACTGAATGGCTTACGCAGGCAGGGTATCGCAGAGAAAGCATTGTAGCCCGTCCTGGAGAATTTGCTCGTCGAGGAGATATTCTTGATATTTATCCTTTGGATCAAGAGAATCCGATTCGAATTGAATTCTTTGGGGATGAAGTTGATACCGTAAAGGAGTTTGATTCAGCTACACAGCGTAGTTTAGAAGAAAAAGACAGTATTTCAATTGGCCCAGCTCTAGATCGAGTATTTTCACCACATAATTTTCAAGAAGCGGTAGAAAAAATAAAGCAGGATATGAGCAAATCAATTGCTGAAGAAGAGAGCGTTAAAAATCATTTTGTTGAGGCAATTGATTTATTAGAAGCTGGTGGTTTACCAGATAACTATGCCCTTTTAATTGATTATTTACTTCCGCGATCTTTCAATTTAATTGATTATTTAGATAAAGATGGCTTATTACTATTTGATGATTGGCAGTCCATAAAAAAGAATGTAGCTGATGTGGATGCTCAAAATGAAGCTTTTATTTCCGAAGAAATAAAAGCCGGAGCAATGCTGAATAGTCAAAAATTACGCCATAGTTTTGAGCGAGTTGTTCAAAAATCAAAGCAAGCTCAGATTTTATTCTCGCTTTTCCAAAAAGGAATGGGCCGATTAAAATTTGATCAAATTCTTAACTTTACCACACGAGAAGTTCAACAGTTCTTTAGTCAAATGCCTTTGATTAAAAGTGAGCTAACACGATTTTCTAATGAAGGAAATACGGTTATCTTGCAAGCTGATTCGGAAACTCGTGCCAAGCAAATCGCTCAAAATTTAGTTGATTATGGTGTTGATATTCCGGTTGTAAAAGCAGATCAACTTTTATCAAATAAAGCTCAAATAACTGTAGGTAATTTTGCACATGGTTTTGCTTTACCTAGTTTAGATTTGGTTTATTTAACTGAACGAGAATTATTCAATCAAAGACCACATCACCGCAAACGTGTTAAAACTCTTGAAAATGCTCAACGGTTAAGAAACTATAATGAATTAAAACCAGGCGATTATGTTGTTCATGTCAATCATGGTATTGGACGGTTTGAAGGAATTAAAACATTAGATGTAGATGGTAAAAAACGTGACTATATCACTATTACTTATCAACATCATGATCAGCTATTTGTCCCTGCTGACCAATTAGGTTTAGTACAAAAATATGTGGCTTCTGAAGGCAGAGTTCCTCATATTAATAAATTGGGAAGCTCTGAGTGGACTAAGACTAAAAAACGGGTTCAGTCAAAAGTTGAAGATATCGCAGATGATTTGATTGAACTATACGCAAAACGTGAGTCTGAAAAAGGATTTGCTTTCAGTCCGGATGATGATTTACAAAAAGAATTTGAAGATGCTTTTCCATATCCTGAAACTCCAGATCAGCTTCGTTCAATTAGAGAAATTAAGGCTGATATGGAAAGTCCGAAGCCAATGGATCGACTTTTAGTGGGAGATGTAGGCTTTGGTAAAACTGAAGTTGCCTTGAGAGCTGCTTTTAAAGCAATTCGGGATGGAAAACAAGTTGCCTTTTTAGCTCCAACTACTATTTTGGCGCAACAACATTTTGAAACCATGCAAGACCGCTTTAAAGATTTTCCAGTCAATTGTGCGCTTTTATCACGTTTTCAAACTCCTGCTGAAGTGAAGGAGATAGTTGAAGGTGTAAAAAGTGGCAAGATTGATATGGTCGTTGGAACACACCGCTTGCTCTCAAAAGATGTCCAATTTAACGACCTAGGCTTGTTAATTATTGATGAAGAACAGCGATTTGGAGTTAAGCATAAGGAAAGGCTAAAAGAATTAAAAGCTAATATCGATGTTTTGACTTTGACTGCTACTCCAATCCCTCGTACTTTACATATGTCGATGGTAGGAGTACGAGATCTTTCAGTTATGGAGACGCCACCTACTAACCGTTATCCAATTCAAACTTATGTTATGGAAGAAATGCCAAGTATTGTTCGTGAGGCCGTCCTTAGAGAAATGAAGCGTAACGGGCAAGTATTTTTCTTACATAATCGGATTGATGATATCGATAAAGTTGTTAGTCAATTAGAAGAACTGATTCCAGAAGCTAAAATCGAATATATTCATGGCCGCATGAGTGAAAACCAAATGGAAGATATCATGTATCGTTTTTCAAAGAACGAATTTGATATCTTGGTAACAACAACAATTATTGAAACGGGCGTTGATATGCCAAATGTTAATACTATGATTGTTGAAGATGCAGATCATTATGGATTAAGTCAGCTATATCAATTACGTGGTCGAATAGGCAGAAGTGCCCGTTTAGCCTATGCCTATTTCCTTTATCAACAAAATAAAGTCTTAACTGAAATTGGTGAAAAACGGCTTAGTGCAATCCGCGACTTTACTGAATTAGGATCCGGCTTTAAAATTGCTATGCGTGATTTATCAATTAGAGGGGCCGGTAATATGCTTGGAAAACAGCAGCATGGCTTCATTGATAGTGTTGGCTATGATTTATATGCCCAAATGTTAGACGAAGCAATTAAGAAACGTAAAGGTAAAAAAGTTGTGGTTAAATCTAATGCAGAAGTTCAATTTGATTTGGAAGCATATATTCCCGATGATTATATTGCAGATCAAGAGCAAAAAATTGAGTTCTATAAGAAAATTAAGGGGATCAATGATCAAAAAGAGGCGGACAATATCGCAGATGAATTAATTGATCGCTTTGGTGATTATCCACTTGCTGTAGAAAATCTTTTGAATGTATCTACAGTTAAGGCAGATGCAGATTTAGCTAAAGTTGTATCTCTTACTCAAAAATCAAATGATAAGTTGCAAGTCATTTTTAATAATCAAGCTAGTGAGGAATTAGAAGGACCAAATATTTTTAAGGCCCTAGAACATGTATCCCTAAGAGCACGAATTAACATGGATCCGCAAAAGAGATTGAACGTAATGCTTGAGCTTGAGAAAAATATGAGTACTAGACAATTATTTAATGAGCTTCATACATTCTTAGAAGCAGCTAGTGAGATTGTTCAAAAATAAGGAGAGAAAGAAAGTAATGAGAATCGATAAGTTTTTAAAGGTATCTAGATTAGTTAAAAGACGTACTGTTGCTAAAGAAATGGCTGATCAAGGAAGAGTAAAAGTTAATGACCGAGTAGTAAAATCTAGTTATGATGTTAAACTGGGTGATGTTATTGAAATCGGATTCGGTACAAAACAATTAAAAGCTCGTGTACTTGACTTAAGAGAAACAACTAAGAAGGCAGAAGCCAGTGACTTGTATGAGCTAATTGATTAATGACAAGGGAAGAGTAAGGTGTTATATTAATAACAAGTGGTGATATAATTAAGATTTAGAATATTAACGAAAAGGCAGGGACATCCGTATGCAGAGAGGGCCACGACTTTATAATGCCTTAAGCGATGAAGAACGCCTAGCACGTTTGCGACGTAAAGCAGCTAGAAAAGAAAAAGAGGTTCATCGCGTAAGGAAGAACCGAATTATTGCTTGTTTTGCAATTGCAATTTTAATTTTTGGGCTGCAACTAATTATGGTTCATGTGCAAACTGGTAGAATTAATAGTCAAATTCAAACTAATAAAGCAGAGTTAAACCAGGTTAACAAAACCAATAAAAAATTAAAATCACAGGTTGCAGACTTAAAAGATCCTGATTATGTGGCTAAAGTAATTCGTTATAAGTTCTATTATTCTAAATCTGGTGAATCAATTTATACTCTTCCTGAAAAAGAGGAGGATTATTAGTGAAATTTCCAATTGGATTAAGGCTCAATGCTAAAGTGAATAATATTACTAAACTTGGGATTTTTGTAACTTTGCCACATCGACATCATGGTTTGATTTTCCATAAAGACTTCGGTGATAAGTGGGAAAGTGTTAAAAAGAAGTATAGTGTTGGAGACGAAATCCGTGTTGTTGTGATCAATAATCATGAAGGAAAAATTTCCCTATCATTGAGTCAGGTAAATAATCCTGATTTAGTTGATCCAACTAATGAATTTAAAGATAGCAAAGATTTTACTCCACTAGCTAAATTATTAGAGAAATCTACTGATAAAATAGCTAATTTAAAAAATCAATTGAATTTAAGTGACCGGTAGGGGTCACTTTTTTAATCTAAAAATGACAAAATTTACAACTTTTTTTACTGAAAATAATATTGAAATAAAAAATAAAAAATTTTTACTGGCTGCAAGTGGCGGTCCAGATTCAGTAGCGTTGCTGAAGATGCTGTTTAATTTTTTACCTAATCCATCTGAACAATTGATTGTTGCACATTTGGACCACTGTCTAAGAGATGATAGCTTTTTAGAAAGCCAACTTTTACAAAGATTAACTTCAGCCCTTAAAGTAAAGCTAGTAGAAAAAAAGTGGCCAGTTGAACTTCATCCGCAAGCTGGGGTTGAAGCAAAAGCCAGAGAGTACCGTTATGCATTCCTGGCAAAGGTTGGAAGAAAGTATCAAACTGATTATCTTTTAACGGCACATCACGGGGATGATTTAATTGAAAATATTTTATTGAAGTTTATTCGCTCTGGGGATGTAGCTGAAATGAATAGTCTTCAAATTGTGGGAAATCTCGGTTCAATGAAATTGTTGCGCCCTTTAGTTAAATATTCTAAAGATGAATTATTGAAATATGATAAGGACCACCATCTTGATTTCATTGAAGATAAAACTAATTTTGAAGATGACACTTTAAGAAATCGTTTGAGACATCATGTTGTTCCATTATTAAAGAAAGAGACAAGTCATCTAGTTAAAAATGCTAACCACTTTAGTGAGAGTGTAGCGTTACTTTCAAAGTGTCAGAGTGATCTCTTTGATAGTTTACCTTCTCCAATAAATTTTAGTAAAGCGCTACGGGGTAAAAAGGAAGATATAGCTCGGTTAAATACACATGAAGCGGCAGCTTTTTTTGATTATTTAATCTATAAAAAGTGGCATCAAAGAATCCATTTTGATGAAATTGATTTGAATAAAAATGTGATTTTCAATAAAGAAAATTTTCAATTGCTTTTTTATCAAAAATATTACTATTTGATTAATAGAAATGAATTAGCTGTAATTGATCCTAAAAGAAAACTAGTTAAATTAAATGAAAAATTTTCTTTTAACGGAAAAAAATATTTAATTACCCAGGATGAAAAGTCACAAAAATTGGCTGGTTATTTTTATGGCGAAAAAGCAAAGTATTTAGAGGTAGGGAGCTTGCCACAAGGTAGTACATTAAAGTTAGCTACAGGAAAACAAACTAAGGCTAAGAAAAAATTTGCTGAAAATGGGATTCCTTTAGCTTTAAGGCCGTATTGTTTGACAGTCTGGCAAGAGGAAAATCCAGTCTATGTTGAAAGTGTTTATCAAAATCAAGAATATAACCCCAATTTTGTACGCTATAATGTATATATTTATTTTTAAGTTTATGCAAAGTTCTATGGTAAAAGCATAATTTGTGGTAAAATCGTTGGAGTAATTCCAAGAAGTGTCGCGGAGGTTAATAGATGAAAAATAGAAGAAATAGACTGCTTTCTAACGGTCTTTTCTATATCATAGTATTCGTGATCCTCTTGGCTGGAATCAATTGGGCCGTGGGAGGCTCCGGTAGTAATGGTTCCACAGAAAATATCCGTTATTCTCAATTAGTAAAAGATTTAAAAGCGGGTAAAGTCAAGAGTATCAATGTACAACCATCTAATGGTGTATATACGGTTACTGGATCTTATAAGAAAGCTCAAAAGTCAAATAATCAAAATAATAATGGATTTGGACTAATTCCAAGTTCACAAAGTAGTAATGAAGTAACCCGGTTCAGTACTACGATGCTTCAAAATGACTCAATGGTTAAGACAATTTCCGATCTTGCCCAAAAGAGTGGGGCATCTATTTCTGGACAAGGTGAATCTCAATCTGGAACCTGGATCTCTACGATTGTGATGCTTGTTCCAACTTTGATTTTTATTGTCATGCTTTGGATGATGATGAATCAAGGTGGACAAGGCCGTGGCGGCGGTATGATGAACTTTGGTAAGTCACATGTTAAGCCACAAGATCCAAGTAAAAACAAGGTTAGATTCTCAGATGTAGCTGGGGAAGAAGAAGAAAAGCAAGAATTGGTTGAAATTGTTGAATTCTTAAAGAATCCAGCAAAATATACTAAATTAGGTGCTCGAATTCCGGCTGGTGTTCTTCTTGAGGGTCCTCCAGGTACTGGTAAAACTTTACTTGCACGTGCAGTTGCAGGTGAAGCCGGTGTACCATTTTATTCAATTTCTGGTTCAGACTTTGTAGAAATGTTTGTCGGTGTTGGTGCCTCTCGTGTACGTGATCTGTTTGAAACAGCTAAGAAAAATGCACCAAGTATCATCTTTATTGATGAAATTGATGCTGTTGGACGTAAACGTGGTAATGGCGTAAGTGGTGGCCATGACGAAAGAGAACAAACTTTAAACCAATTATTGGTTGAAATGGATGGTTTCGAAGGTGATGAAGGTGTCATTGTTATGGCAGCTACTAACCGTTCTGATGTTCTTGATCCCGCACTTCTTCGTCCAGGTCGTTTTGACCGCAAAGTTTTAGTTGGTCGCCCAGATGTTAAGGGCCGTGAAGCCATTTTAAAGGTTCATGCTAAGAATAAACCTTTAGCCCCTGATGTTGATTTAAAGGAAGTAGCACGTCAAACTCCTGGCTTCGTTGGTGCTGATCTTGAAAATGTTTTAAACGAAGCTGCTTTAGTTGCTGCTCGTCGTAATAAGACTGAAATTACAGCTTCTGATATTGATGAAGCTGAAGATAGAGTTATTGCCGGCCCAGCTAAGAAAGATACTGTTATTTCTCCAGAAGAAAGAAAACGTGTTGCCTACCACGAAGCAGGACACGCAATTGTTGGATTGGTTCTTAGTGATTCAAGAACTGTTCGTAAGGTTACAATTGTTCCTAGAGGCCGTGCTGGTGGATATAACATCATGCTTCCAAAAGAAGATGAAAACATCATCACTAAGAAGCAGTTGATGGAACAAGTTGCTGGTTTAATGGGTGGTCGTGCTGGTGAAGAAGTAGTTGTGGGCGATAAGTCTACTGGTGCTTCAAATGACTTTGAACAAGCAACTAACATCGCTCGGGGTATGGTTACTCAATATGGTATGACTGATGTTGGTATGACTGAGCTTGAATCTCCAAGTATGCAATCACCTTATGGAACTAAGCCATATAGTGAAGCTACAGCTGCTAAGATTGATGAAGCAGTTAAAGAAATTCTTGATGAAGGTCATAAACAAGCCGTTGATATCATTAAGAGTCACCGTGAAACTCATAAGATTATTGCTGAAGCCTTACTCAAGTATGAAACTTTAAACGAAAAACAAATTCTTTCATTATTCAAGACTGGTAAAATGCCTGAAAATGATGAAAATGAATTTCCAAGTGAGTCTAAAGCTTCAACTTATGAAGAGGCAAAAGCTGCAATGGAAAAGAAGGATCAACAAAGAGAAGAAACTGAAAACAAGGATGATAAAGAAGATATTCATCCACTTCCTGATGATCATAAGAATATTGATAATATTCCTCTTAATCCACCATCTGAAAAGAATGAATCTGATGATCATAGTTGAGATGAAAACAAGGATGATTAAGAGTTTATTGTAAGAGTGATGTTTAAACTCCTTTCTAATACTGAAATTACAGATTTTAGAAAGGAGTTTTTTGGTATTAAGAATGAAATATTTAAGTAAAAAAGAAAAAAAGATTTTAAAGGTAAGCCTAATAAGTTGTTTAACAACTATAGTTCTCTTTTTCCTTTTATCTACTTTGACCGATTGTAACCCAATCTTTGGGGGAGTTCTGTATAGTGGGGATTTACCAAATCAATATTTGTCCTTCTTTCAATATTATCGTCATTTAATGCTCGGTAATTGGAGTAGCGCAGGATTTAGTTTTCTCAATGGTTTGGGTGGAGATATGGCCGGAAATATTGGCTATTATCTTCTTAGCCCACTCAATTTTATTGTGTTCCTTTTCCCAGCAAGTAAAATGAATATTGCTGTGTATATTATTATCCTGATCAAATTAGGTTTAATGAGTGGAACCTTTACTTGGCTGACTCTGAAATGGTTTAAGTTTAAGTATCAAGCATATCCTGTCTTTTTAGGAATTGCTTACGGCTTAAGCGGATATTCGATTGCCTATGCTGGAAATGTAATGTGGTTTGATGGTTTAGTCTTACTTCCGTTAATTTCCTATGCATTGATCAGAGGAATCAGGAAGAATGTTTGGCTGGCTTACAGTATTTTACTAGCATGTGCTATCATTTTTAATTACTATATTGGCTACATGATTTGTATCTTTTTAGTAATATTGTTTTTGGCATATACAGTTAACAATTTTGAAAATCGCAAAACTTTTCTTCATCAATTTACCGGTTTTGCAATTAGTTCAATCATTAGTGGGTTAATCAGCGCAGTAGTTATTCTGCCAACTTTCTTTAACCTTTCTAGCAATAAGTTGTCTCAGGCAGACTTTAATTCTAATTTTGAAATTAAAACTTTAATTAGTGGCGGAAAAGCTGTTTCACGATTATTTATTGGCGATACTTACAATGATTGGGCACCAATTTTTGTTGGTACGTTAGTTTTAATTGTATTTATTCTTTACTTTATTGATGGACGTAACTCTATCAAAGAAAGAATTACTAATCTAGTTATTGGACTATTTTTTGTGTTGAGTATTACTGTGCCAAAAATCTATCTCTTTTGGCATGGTGGTCAACAGACTATTGCTTATCCATATCGTTTTGGATTTATTATTGTATTCTGGTTTTTACTTTTGGCGGCAAAAGAACTCTCTAATTTAAGTGAGTATCGAAAAGAAAGTAAAAACGAAAGACTCATTGCTGCTGGAATTTACTTACTTGTTAGTTTAGCAGCTGTATATATTCGTCGTAGAATTGGACCATGGAATGGTTATGCTTGGCTGGCAGTTGTCCTAGTAATTATATTTGGAATCTTGGTTTATTTCTCTGATAAACGATTTGTTCGTGTAACTTTATTATTGGTAGGATTAGTTGAATTAGCCGGTAATGCCTATATTGGGTTGAATCATCTCGGAATGAAAAGTGGAGCATATCCATCTTATGTGTCTGAGAATCAGAGTATTATTTCTCGAATTCCAAATTCTGATAAAACGGGTAGATTGGCTAAAAACTATGAACTAAATAATGATCGCGGTGAGGGATACACTTTTAATTACCGGGGGATGGAAGAATTTTCATCAAATAATGATTCTCGCATTAGTTCATTAATGACAGATCTTGGTTTTTCAACTTTTCGTTATTTCTACTATTATCAAACAGGTACTGTAGTAACAGATGCTATTTTTAATGTAAAAACATTTATTAATAGTTCGCTTTCTAATCAAAGTGTTTCACCAGAATACATTAGCTATGGTTTGAGAAATGATTTAAAGAACCATCCTGTAATTCTAAAACAGGGTGGTAAGACGGCCTATCGAAATGAAACTTTACCTTTTGCCTTTGCAGGTGGTTTAGCTAATAAGCTGAAGTTTAAAGAAGAAAATCCAGTATATAATCAAAATTTGGTTTTAAATTCTTTAACTCAAACTAAAAAAGATGTTTTGAGCTATAGCTCTAAAAATGCTGAAATTAATTCTAAGAATATAAATCTTAAATTTAAGAAAGGTAAGTTTAAAGCTAAGAGAACTTCCGAAAATCCTGGTACTATAACCTTTACATATAGCAATTTGAAACCTGATCAAGTTGGGTACATCCGCTTTAGTAAGAATTTAATGGAGCAGATTGTGGTTTTAAATAGCTATCAAATGAAGCAAAAGCCGGATTACCATTTACCATTTACTGTCTCAATTAATGGAAAAGATGTTCATCTTCAACAATACACAGATCAACTTATTGGAGTTCAAGCTGATAAAGACGGAAAACTGGTAGTGAAGATGACTTTAGACGGAAAGTCAAATGAAGTTGAGTTTAAATATCCACGTTTTGTGAATATTGATCAAACTGCATTAGAAGATAAGGTTAAAAAAGCTCAAAATAATCGCATGAAGTTTTCTGCGTTTAGGGATAGCTATGTAGCTGGAACAGTAAAGACTGATAAAAATGAAAACTTAGCAACCACCATTCCTTACAGTAAAGGATGGCGAGCAGAAGTTGACGGAAAACCAGTTAAAATTAATCGAACTTTGAAAGTGTTTATTGGCTTAAAATTAAAGCCGGGAACGCATCAAATAACTTTCAAATATAGAACACCTGGTTTTGTCATCGGTGCTTTACTAAGCATTATCGGTATTATTGCCTTAGCTGTATATACGGTCTATCTAAAGAAAAATAAAACATCTATTAGTCAGAAAACTAATAAATAGGTGAAATAAAGATTGTACACCCCTCTAAAATTAGAGGGGTGTATTTAGAATTAAGGATAATAATGAAAAAGTTGAGTAAAGAAAAGAAAAATATTCTGAAACTGTGTTTGATAAGTTTCGGAATAACTATAGCGATTTTCCTAATTGTATCTAGTTTGGCAAATTGTAATCCGCTTTTAGGTGGAGTTTTATGGGGTGGAGATTTACCAGATGAATATCTGTCATTTTTTCAATATCTTCGTCGTTTGATTTTAGGAAACTGGAGTAGTTTGCAATTTAGTTTTGCTAATGGGTTAGGCGCGGATATGGCTGGAAACATTGGTTACTATCTTGCTAGCCCATTTAATTTACTAATTTTATTATTCCCAGCTAGTCAAATAAATTTAGCACTTTATGTAATAATTATTATCAAATTAGGTTTAGCTAGTGCAGCATTTACATTTTTAATCTTAAATTTTTTCAATTTTAAAAATCAGATCTATTCAGTTTTTCTGGGAATTATTTATGGATTAAGTGGATACTGCATCGGATATGGAGCAAATTTAATGTGGCTCGATGGGGTAATCCTATTACCATTAATTATTTATGCTCTGATCAAAGGTTTAGTTAAAAGACACTGGACTCTTTATATTGTCTTGCTAGCATGTGCCATAATTTTTAATTATTATATTGGCTACATGATTTGTATCTTCATGGTAATTGCCTTTTGTGCTTATACAATCAATAATTTTAAGGATAAAAAAATATTCATCCAGCAGATAATTGATTTTGTAATAAGTTCACTAATTAGTGGGCTAATTAGTGCGGTTATTACTTTACCAACCTGGATGAATCTATCTAATAATAAATTTGCTGAACACACTATCAATGAAGGTTTTAGACTAAGTCCAGTTTCTTCAATTGCTAAAAGCATATCTGCTCTCTTTATGAAAAATACCTTTAATGGATCGCCCCTTTTATTTATTGGTACTTTGGCAATAATTATTTTTATTTTGTACTTTATCGATAATAAGAATTCAAAAAAAGAAAGAATTATTAACTTAGTGATTGGTTTAGTTTTTCTACTAAGTTTGGTTCAAACAAAAATCTATCTTTTCTGGCATGGAGGACAAAAACCAGTTGGTTTTCCATATAGATTTAGTTTTATTATTATCTTTTGGATTTTATTATTAGCTGCAAAAGAATTAGCAGGTTTTGATTTAAAGAAAAAACAACTTCTATTAGCATCAGGAATCTACTTCGTTGTTGGACTTTTAGTGACTGTCTTAAGACTGCACTATGGAAAATACGATATGTATATGTTGGTTTCGCTGGGCTTAATTATTTTGTTTAGTATTTTACTTTATTTTTCAGACCATAAATCATTTCGTTTTGTTCTCGTGATGGTAGGAGTAGTAGAGATTGCTATTAGTAGTTATCTTATGTTGGATCGAATAGGGATGAGAAGTAATATATACTCTAATTATGTAACTGAAAACCAAGAGTTATTTGATCATTTGCCAGCTAGTGTTAAAAGTAAAAGAATAGCCAAAAATTATTTTTTAAATAATGATCGTGGCGAAAGCTACGCATTTAACTACAAAGGAGCAGAGATTTTTTCTTCTAATAATGATCCCAAAATTAGTAAATTATATGCTAACTTAGGATTATCAGCATATGGTTATTATTATTTCTATAAAACCGGAACAGTAGTGACTGATGCTATTTTCAATATTGGTGGTTTTATTGATAATTCCTTACCAAGTCAGAGTATCTCCCCTGAATATATTAGTTATGGGCTGAGAGATGATTTGAAAAATAATCCAATTTTATTAAAAGAAAAGCAGTACACAGCATATCGAACTGATACATTACCACTTGTTTTTGCTGGTAATTTATCTAATAATTTAAAATTTAAGAGTGATGATCCTGTTTATAATCAAAATCTAGTTTTAAATTCGTTAACTCAAACTCAAGGAAATGTCTTAACTTATAGTCCAAAAGTTGCAAAAATTAAAGTAACTGATAGTAAGTTGAATCAGGAAAAGAAGAAGTTTACAGTCACTCGGACATCTGATAAAGAGGGAAGTGTAACTTTTACTTTTGACGGTTTGAAACCAAAAGAAACGGCCTATGTTCAATTTGGTAAAGATTTAATGGGATTTGCGGATCCACTAACTACTTATCATGCAAGTCAGGATGGAAATAATAAGCCTGAATTAAGCATTACCGTTAATAAAAAAGATGTTCGACTTCAACCACAAGTTAAACAACTAATTGGTGTTCGAGCAAATCAAAAAGGACAGGTCCAAATTAAGTGGAGCCTAGCAGGAAATAAACGAATTCTGACTAGTGAAATGCCACGTTTAGTAAATATTAATTCAACTTTATTGCGCTCTAAAGTTTCACAAGTTAATAATAAAAAACAGATGCACTTAACAACTTTTAGAGATAATTATCTATCAGGAAAAATAAATACCACTAAAAACGAAAATCTGGTAACTACTATTCCATACAGTAGGGGTTGGAAAGTAAAAGTAGATGGTAAACCAGTTAAGGTTAGCCGAACTTTGAATGTATTTATTGGTTTAAATATGAAACCTGGTAAGCATACTGTAGTAATGAGATATAGGACTCCTGGATTGCTTATTGGAGTTATAACAAGTATCATAGGTATAATCTTACTAGTGGTATTTAATGGGTACTTGGAAAAGAAAAAATATTAGTCAAAGAATAAAGTCTATAATTTATAGGCTTTATTTTTTAGGAGAAAGAAAAAAATGAAAGATTATTTAGTAAAAGCAATTGATAAAACTAAGAATTTACGATTAATTACGGTTGATGCTAAAGATTTAGTAAGTGAAGCACAAAAAAGACATGATACTTGGAGTGCATCTTCAGCTGTGCTTGGAAGAACACTTATTGGAGGATTACTCTTGTCAGCAGCTTTATTGAAAGATAAAGATGAATTAACTGTTAGGTTACTTGGAAATGGTCCAGTGGGAGCAACTATTGTAACAGCAAAAGCTGATCTAACAATTAAAGGATATATCCAAAATCCTCATATAGCCCTTCCACCTAAAAAAGATGGACATATCGATGTGGCAAAAGCCGTTGGAAAAGGTTGGCTTGAGGTAACCAAAGATCAAGGTTTGAAGGAACCATATACAGGTCAAGTTCCAATTGTTAGTGGGGAGATTGCAGAAGATTTTACATATTATCTAGCCAAATCAGAGCAAATTCCTTCAGCTGTTGGTCTATCAGTATTTGTTGAGCCTAATAATGAGATTGGGGCAGCTGGCGGATTTATTTTACAGGCATTACCTGGAGCTACTGATGAGCAATTGGCTGAAGTTGAAAAGAGAATCAAGGCTCTTCCTAATCTTTCTACTTTATTTTTAGATGGAATGACACCTGAAAATTTGGCAGAGAGAATCTTAGGGACTGATTGTAAAATTTTAGCTAAAGAAGATGTTTCTTTTGCTTGTGATTGTTCGAAAGAAAAATATAGTCAAATCTTGGCTACCTTAAAACCAGCACAATTAAAAGAAATGATTGAGAAGGATCATGGCGCAGAGTTAGTTTGTCGCTTTTGTAAAGAAAAATATCATTTTACTGAAGATGAGTTAAAAGATGTCCTTAAGAAGGCAAATTAAAGTGGTGTGTAATGAATAGTTTTGCTATGATATTAGGGTATTTGAAAGGGTGAGCAAGTGTGAAAAACGATAGTTGGAAAATTAGGGATGTTGAAATTCCTAATCGTGTAGTAGTTGCACCGATGGCTGGAATTTCAAATGCTGCTTTCCGAGTAGTATGTAAAGAATTTGGTGCAGGCCTAGTAGTGTGTGAAATGATTTCAGATCATGGAATTATTTATCGCAATAAAAAGACCTTGGAAATGTTAACGGTTGATCCTAGTGAACATCCAATGAGTATTCAAATTTTTGGTGGTAGTGAGGAAACTTTAGTTGAAGCTGCTCATTATGTTGATACTCATACAGCAGCTGATATTATCAATATTAATATGGGTTGTCCTGTACCAAAGGTAACAAAAACTGATGCCGGAGCTCGGTGGCTATTAGATCCAAATAAGATCTATCAAATGGTCCATGCAGTTGTTCGTAATGTAAGTAAACCAGTTACTGTTAAAATGAGAACAGGCTGGGATCAAAAACATATTTTTGCTATTGAAAATGCTTTAGCTGCTCAAGAAGCAGGTGCTAGTGCTGTTGCTATGCATGGCCGGACTAGAAAGCAAATGTACATGGGCGAAGCTGACTGGGAAACTTTGAAGGATGTAGCAGATGCTTTGACTATTCCTTTTGTTGGTAATGGGGATGTTACTACTCCTGAAAAGGCAAAAGCAATGTTAGAAGATGTTGGAGCAGACGCAGTGATGGTTGGTAGAGCGGCTTTAGGGAATCCATGGATTATTAAAGATATGGTCCACTATTTGGATACCGGAGAGAAATTACGTCCACAAACTGTTGAAGAAAAAGTAGAAACTGCTAAAGATCAATTAAATGGATTGATTGATTTAAAGGGAGAAAAAATTGCTGTTCCCGAATTTAGAAGACAAGCAGCTTATTATTTAAAAGGAATTCCCCGTTCAGCTCGAACCCGTGCTAAAATAAATGATGTTTGGACGAAAAAAGAAGTTTTTGACTTGTTAGATGATTTTGTGGAAAAATATGAAGCGAGACAAAAGCAAATTAACCAATAAAAGGAGTTTTTAGAGTGGCAAAGAATGAAATGAACGACCAACTAATCGCTCGTCGTGAAAAAATGGACGAAATGCGTGAAAACGGTATTGAACCTTTTGGCGTAAGAAAATTTGATCGTCAAGACTTAGCTCGTACTTTGAATGAAAAGTATAGTAATGAAGATAAAGATGAATTAAATGCTGATATGCCTATGACTAAGATTGCAGGTCGTATGCTTGCAAAACGTGGTAAGGGTAAAGTTGGATTTGCAGATCTTTATGACCGTACTGGTAAAATTCAAATTTACGTACGTAAAGATATCGTTGGTGAAGATAACTACAAGATTTTTAAGAAGTCTGATATTGGTGACTTTTTAGGTATTGATGGTGAAGTAATGAAGACCGATACTGGTGAGTTGACTATTCGTGCTACTCACATTACTTTCTTGTCTAAGGCTCTTCGTCCATTACCTAATAAATGGGATGGTTTAAAGGATGTTGAACAAATTTATCGTCAGCGCTACCTTGACTTAATTACAAATCATGATAGTTACATGCGTTTTGTTCACCGTACTCAAATTATTCAAGCTATTCGTGACTATTTGAATAATAGAGATTTCTTAGAAGTTGAAACTCCAGTTCTCCACAATATTCCTGGTGGTGCTGAAGCTCGTCCATTTATTACTCACCACAATGCTTTGGATATTGATCTTTACATGAGAATTGCTTTGGAACTTCCATTGAAGCGTTTAATTGTTGGTGGTATGGAACGTGTTTATGAAATCGGCCGTGTATTTAGAAATGAAGGTCTTGATACTAAGCACAACCCAGAATTTACTGAACTTGAAACTTATGCAGCTTACTGGGACTTCCATGATGTAATGGATGAGGCAGAAGGAATTATTAGAGCAGCTGCTAAAGTTGTTTCACCAGATGGTAAGATTACTTACCAAGGAACTGATATTGACTTAGGTAAGCCATTCCGCCGTGTTCACATGGTTGATTTAATCAAGGAAAAGACTGGTGTTGACTTCTGGAAGCCAATGACTATTGAAGAAGCAAGAAAAGTTGCTGATGAACACAACGTTCACTATGAAAGCTACTGGAAGGTTGGTCACATTATTAATGCCTTCTTTGAAGAATTCGGTGAAGGATCAATTGTTCAACCTACTTTTGTTTATGGACACCCAGTAGAAGTATCACCACTTGCTAAGAAGAATGCTGATGATCCAAGATTTACTGATCGTTTTGAAATCTTCATTATGGGTGCAGAATATGGTAATGCATTCTCAGAATTAAATGATCCAGATGATCAACGTCATCGTTTCGAAGACCAAATGGCTGAAAGAGAAGCTGGTAACGATGAAGCAGATATGATTGATGAGGATTACCTTCGTGCTATGGAATTCGGTATGCCTCCTACAGGCGGTTTGGGTATTGGTATTGATCGTTTGGTAATGCTTTTAACTGATGCTCCTGCTATTCGTGATGTCTTACTCTTCCCAACAATGCGCCCTGAAAAGGTGGAAAGTGTTGAAGCTGAAGTTCAAGAAGATTTGAAGAATAAAAAGAATAAATAATTTTTTAAATAGACTGTCGTAGAGGACGGTCTATTTTTTTATATTTTTTTCAAAAAAATGCTTGCAATAAAAAGATGTTTTGCTATACTAATAAATGTACTGCGGAAGTAGTTCAGTGGTAGAACATCACCTTGCCATGGTGGGGGTCGCGGGTTCGAATCCCGTCTTCCGCTCCAGTATAAAAGACTCACCGAAGCGTGAGTCTTTTTTGTTATTCGGGATGTGGCTCAGCTTGGTAGAGCGCTACGTTCGGGACGTAGAAGTCGCAGGTTCAAATCCTGTCATCCCGATTGAATATTATTTTATTAAAAAGTTCGTCTTGGGTTAGAAAGACGAACTTTTTTGTATATAATGTTCATGAAATATCAAAAAGTTTACATTTACTAATTGTAAGTGATAAGATGTTTATCTAAAGATTATAGTATGATCTTAAAAGAAGTAAGGCGGTGCAAAATGGAAAAATCATATAGTGATAGTGCAAAAAATGTTCTTGAAATTGCTAAAGAGCAAGCACAAAACTTTCACCATCGAATTATTGGAACAGAGCATGTTCTGCTTGCTTTAGTAATTGAAGCTAATGGGGATGCTGGAAAACTTTTGCGTGAAAGAAATGTAACACCAACCTTAGTGCGAGAAGAAATTGAAAGATATACTGGCTATGGTTCAAGTCCAAAGGCCACATATATGGAAATGTCCCCACGTTTAAGTTTAGTTTTGAATTTTGCTAAACAAAAGGCTGACGAATTAGGGACTGCTCAAATTGAGACAAAACATATTTTGCTAGGTTTGTTAGCTAGTGATCAAATTTTAGCAAGTTTAATTTTGAAAAATATTGGTGTAGATCCACGAGATTTAAGTCAGGATGTAAATGATAGTTTCATGGATGGTTCTGGGGAAGAAAATAATGTTCTTGGTATTTCTTCAGCCACTGGTATGAAAAAAGGTAAGTCATTGACTCCAAATTTAGATAAAGTTAGTGTGAATCTAAATAAAAGAGCCCGTGAAGGTGCAATTGACCCGGTAATTGGTAGAGATAAAGAAATAAAAAGAGTAATTCAAATCTTATCTCGAAGAACCAAAAACAATCCCGTTTTGGTAGGAGAACCTGGTGTTGGTAAGACTGCAGTTGCCCAAGGAATAGCAGCCGCAATTGTAAATCATGAAGTTCCAGATACTCTAGCTAAAAAACGAGTTATGGCCTTGGACATGGGAAGTTTAATTGCTGGAACTAAATATCGTGGTGAATTTGAAGATAGAATGAAGAAGATTCTAAAAGAAATTCAACAAGATGGTTCAGTTATCTTATTTGTTGATGAAATGCATACTTTGATTGGTGCAGGTGGCGCGGAAGGTGCAATTGATGCTTCAAATATCTTAAAGCCTTCATTAGCACGTGGCGATATTCAAATGATTGGTGCTACGACTTTTGATGAGTACCAAAAATATATTGAAAAAGATCAAGCTTTAGCAAGACGTTTTCAACAAGTAAAAATTGGTGAACCTTCAAAAGAAGAAACTGTGGATATTTTAAAAGGCTTGCGCCCTAAATATGAAAAATTCCACAATGTAAAAATTGAAGATGAGGCAATTAATGATGCAGTTGAATTTTCAACACGTTATATTGCTAACCGATTCTTACCTGATAAAGCAATTGATTTGATTGATGAAGCAAGTGCAGCTGTAAAAATTCAAGCAATCGGTAAAAGTGATCCTCGTCTAACTAAATTGGATACACAAATTAATGATGTTATTCATCAGAAAGAACAAGCTGCAGAAAATCAAAATTTTGTTCAAGCAGCTAAGTTACGGGATGAGGAAAATAAGCTTACACAGGATCGGGATAAATTAATCGAAAAAGTAGAGAATAAAAACTCTAAAAAGTCGATTGTTGATTCTGATAAGATCGCTCAAATTGTATCTGAATGGACTGGTGTGCCCGTTACTAGAATGAAGAAGAGTGAAACTAAACGTTTAGCTCATTTAGAAAGTATTTTGCATGAACGTGTAATTGGACAGGACGAAGCTATCAGTGCCGTAAGTCGAGCAATTAGACGAAGTAGAAGTGGAATCAAGGATGAAAATCGTCCAATCGGTTCGTTCTTATTCTTAGGACCTACTGGTGTTGGTAAGACAGAATTAGCTAAGGCTCTTGCTGCAGCAGTTTTTGGCTCAGAACGTAGTATTATTCGTGTAGACATGTCTGAATACATGGATCAGATTGCAACAAGCAAATTAATTGGTTCGGCACCAGGATATGTAGGATATGAAGAGGGTGGTCAGCTCTCAGAACGTGTAAGACGTAATCCATATTCAGTAATTTTATTGGATGAAGTAGAAAAAGCTCATCCGGATGTGTTTAATTTATTGCTTCAAGTTTTGGATGAAGGATTTTTAACTGATTCTAAAGGTAGAAAAGTCGATTTTAGAAATACAATTATTATCATGACTTCTAACCTTGGGTCACGTAGTTTGCAAGAAGATAAGACAGTTGGGTTTGCAGCGGATAATGCTGATAAAAATAAACTTCAACAAGAAAAAGTTACGACAGCTGTTAAACAATTCTTCAGACCAGAATTTTTAAACAGAATTGATGAGACCGTGGTCTTTGATAGCTTAACTAAGAAACAATTGCGTGAAATTGTTAGCTTAATGACTGGTCATTTAGTAGATCGCTTAGCTAAAAAAGACGTAACCTTAAAGATTTCACCAGCGGCTTTAGATGTATTGGCTAAAGATGGATTTGATCCAGAGATGGGCGCTCGTCCATTACGTCGTGCAATTCAACATGAACTTGAAGATGTAATTGCTGAAGATTTAATTAGTGAAAAAATTAAGGCTGACCAAATTGTAAAAGTTGGAGCTCATCAAGGTAAATTAAAATTTACAATTCTTGATAAAGATAACACTTTAGTGAAAAATTAGTTTTTTGACAAATTAGTAATATAAGTGTAAAATACTAAACGTTTAAAAGGCTGAAATTCAGGATTTCGCTGATCTATTGTCCAGCGAGATGATAAAACAAAAACGACATTTACGTTGTTTTTGTTTTTTTGTACCCAAATTTTGACTTTTTGCAATTTGTAACACAAATGTAATATTTAGATTCTTATATAAGAAAGGATGTTTTCTTTGTTAGGACACGCTGTGAACTACGGTAGTCACCGGACAAGACGTAGCTTCTCTCGAATTAAAGAAGTATTGAAGTTACCTAACTTGACTGATGTACAAACGCAATCTTACAAGTGGTTTCTTAATGAAGGTATTCGTGAAATGTTTGACGACATTATGCCGATTTCAGACTTTTCAGGAAAACTTTCTTTAGAGTTTGTTGATTACAAGCTCTTGAAGCCAAAATACACTCTTGAAGAAGCACGTGATCACGATGCTAATTATTCTGCTCCTCTTCATGTAACTTTGAAGTTAACCAACCATGAGACCGGAGAAATTAAGACTCAAGACGTCTTCTTTGGAGAATTCCCATTAATGACTGATTCAGGAACTTTCGTTATTAATGGTGCTGAGAGAGTTATTGTTTCTCAGCTTGTTAGATCTCCTGGTGTTTACTACCATTCAGATTTTGATAAAAATGGTCGCCAAATTTTCGGTGCTACAGTTATTCCTAACCGTGGTGCATGGCTTGAATATGAAACTGATGCTAAAGATTTAGCTTATGTTCGTATCGATCGTACTCGTAAGCTTCCTTTAACTGTTTTAATTCGTGCTTTAGGATTTGGTTCCGATAGTGAAATTGCGGATATGTTTGGTGAAAGTGATTCACTTCGTTTCACTTTAGAAAAAGATATCCACAAGAATCCTGCTGATTCTCGCGTTGCAGAAGCATTAAAGGATATTTACGAAAGATTACGTCCAGGTGAACCTAAGACAACTGATTCATCTCGTTCACTTTTATATGCTAGATTCTTTGATCCAAGAAGATATGATTTAGCTCCAGTTGGTCGTTATAAGATCAATAAGAAACTTTCTTTAAAGAATCGTTTACTAAGACAAACTTTGGCTGAAACTTTAGCTGATCCTGATACTGGTGAAATCATTGCTAAAAAGGGTGACGTTGTTACCCACGAACTTCTTGATAAATTATCACCTTACTTAGATCGTGATGACTTTAAGATGGTAACTTATGAACCTTCAAAGGAAGGTGTGTTACCTGATCCAGTAACAGTTCAAGAAATTAAGGTATATTCTAAAGTTGATCCTGAACGTGTAGTTAAGTTAATGTCTAACGGCCACATTGCAGATGATGTTAAACATTTAACTCCTGCTGATGTATTGGCATCAATTAACTACTTCTTCGACCTTCAAGATAATATTGGTACTACTGATGATATTGACCACTTAGGTAACCGTCGTATTCGTCGTGTAGGTGAATTACTTCAAAACCAATTTAGAATTGGCTTAGCAAGAATGGAACGTGTTGTACGTGAAAGAATGTCAATCCAAGACATTTCTACTGTTACACCACAACAATTAATCAATATTCGTCCTGTTGTTGCTTCAGTTAAGGAATTCTTTGGTTCATCACAATTGTCACAATTTATGGATCAAAACAACCCACTTGGTGAGTTAACTCACAAGCGTCGTATGTCAGCCTTAGGACCTGGTGGTTTGTCTCGTGACCGTGCTGGATATGAAGTTCGTGACGTGCACTATACTCACTATGGTCGTTTATGTCCTATTGAAACTCCTGAAGGACCTAACATTGGTTTGATTAACTCTTTAGCAACTTACGCTATTGTTAACAAGTATGGTTTCATTGAAACACCATATCGTCGTGTTTCTTGGGATACTCACAAGGTTACTGATAAGATCGACTACTTAACTGCTGATGTAGAAGATAATTACATTATTGCTGGTGCTAACGCTCGCTTAAATGAAGATGGTTCTTTTAAAGATAAGATTGTTTTAGCCCGTCATAAGGAAGATAACCTAGAAGTTACCCCTGATAAGATTGACTACATGGACGTTATTCCTAAGCAAGTAGTTTCAGTAACTTCCGCATGTATTCCTTTCCTTGAAAACGACGACTCTAACCGTGCTTTGATGGGGGCTAACCACCAACGTCAAGCTGTTCCATTGATTAATCCACATGCACCAATTGTTGGTACTGGTATGGAATACCGTGCAGCACATGACTCTGGGGATGCATTAGTTGCTAAAGCTCCTGGTGTGGTTGAATATGTTGATGCAAACGAAATTAGAATTAGAAGAGACGATGATACTTTAGATAAGTATGTTCTTGAAAAATTCCGTCGTTCAAACGCAACTAAGAACTACAACCAAACTCCAGCTGTTAAGCAAGGTGAACGAGTAGTTGCAGATGAAGTTATTGCTGATGGTCCAGCAATGGAAAACGGCGAATTAGCTCTAGGTCAAAACCCAATCATTGCATTCTTGACTTGGAACATGTACAACTATGAAGATGCCGTTATGATTTCTGAACGTATGGTTAAAGATGATGTTTACACTTCTATCCATATTGAAGATTATGAATCAGAAGCTCGTGATACTAAGTTAGGACCTGAAGAAATCACACGTGAAATTCCAAATGTTGGTGAAGATGCACTTAAAGACCTTGATGAAGAAGGTATTGTCCGCATTGGTGCTGAAGTTCAAGATGGTGACATCTTAGTTGGTAAAGTAACTCCTAAGGGTGTGACTGAATTATCAGCTGAAGAACGTTTACTTCACGCTATTTTTGGTGAAAAAGCCCGTGAAGTTCGTGATACTTCCTTGCGTGTACCTCACGGTGGTGGCGGTATTGTTCAAAACGTTCAAGTATTCACTCGTGAAGCAGGCGACGAATTGCCACCTGGTGTAAATAAGATGGTTCGTGTTTACATCGTTCAAAAACGTAAGATTCAAGTCGGTGACAAGATGTCTGGTCGTCACGGAAACAAGGGTACTATTGCCTTAGTTTGTCCTGAAGAAGATATGCCATACTTACCAGATGGTCGTCCAGTAGATATTTGTTTGAACCCAATGGGTGTGCCTTCACGTATGAACATTGGACAGGTTCTTGAATTACACTTAGGTATTGCTGCTAAGCAACTAGGTATTCACGTTGCTACTCCAGTATTTGATGGTGCTTCTGAAGATGATATGTGGAATATGGTTCGTGAAGCTGGTATTGGTAAAGATGGTAAGACTGTTCTTTATGATGGACGTACTGGTGAACCATTCCACAATCGTGTTTCAGTAGGTATTATGTACTACTTGAAGTTGACTCACATGGTTGATGATAAGATCCACGCACGTTCAATTGGGCCTTACTCACTTGTTACTCAACAACCACTTGGTGGTAAAGCACAATTTGGTGGTCAGCGTTTCGGTGAAATGGAAGTTTGGGCTCTTGAAGCTTATGGTGCTGCTTACACACTACAAGAAATCTTAACTTACAAGTCAGATGACGTTGTAGGTCGTGTTAAGGCTTATGAAGCTATTGTTAAGGGCGAAAGAATTCCAAAACCTGGTGTTCCAGAATCATTCCGCGTTCTTGTTAAAGAACTACAATCTCTTGGTTTAGATATCAAGGTGTTGGATATGGATCATAAAGAAATTGAGTTACGTGATATGGATGATGACTCTAACGATCATTTCAACATCGATACTTTATCTAAACTTGCTGAACAACAAGAAAAGAAGAAGTTAGCTGAAGAAGCTGCAAAAAAGGATGATAAGCCAGATGAACCTGTAGATGAAAGTGATTCTTCAACTTCATCTGATGATAAGGTTTCTAAGTAATATAGGAGGTTAAACTTTTGATCGACGTAAATAAGTTTGAAAGTATGCAAATCGGTTTGGCTTCTCCAAACAAGATCAGAAGTTGGTCTTATGGTGAAGTTAAAAAACCAGAAACTATCAACTATCGTACTTTGAAACCAGAAAAAGATGGTTTGTTCGATGAAAGAATCTTCGGACCAACTAAGGACTGGTCTTGTGCTTGTGGTAAGTACAAGGGTATTCGTTACCGTGGCATTGTTTGTGATAGATGTGGTGTTGAAGTTACTTCTGCTAAAGTTAGAAGAGAACGTATGGGTCACATTGAACTAGCTGCACCGGTTTCACATATCTGGTATTTCAAAGGTATCCCTTCACGTATGGGATTAGTCTTAGATATTTCACCTCGTGCATTGGAAGAAGTAATTTATTTTGCTGCTTACATTGTTATTGATGCAGGTGATACTGATCTTGAAGATAAACAGCTTTTAACAGAAGCTGAATATCGTGAAAAGAAAGCAAAATTCGGTGACCGTTTTGAAGCTAAAATGGGTGCTGAAGCTGTAAAAGAACTTCTAGAACAAGTAGATATTGATAAAGAAGTTCATGAACTAAAAGAAGAATTAAAGACTGCTACTGGTCAAAAGAGAACTCGGGCTATCAGAAGATTAGACATCTTGGATGCCTTTAAGAATTCAGGTAACAAGCCTTCATGGATGGTTATGGATTGTATTCCTGTTATTCCACCAGACTTGAGACCAATGGTTCAACTTGATGGTGGACGTTTTGCAACTTCTGACTTGAACGATTTATACAGACGTGTAATCAACCGTAACAATCGTTTAAAGAGATTGTTAGACTTAAATGCACCAAGAATTATCGTTCAAAACGAAAAGCGTATGCTTCAAGAAGCAGTTGACGCATTAATTGACAACGGTAGACGTGGACGTCCAGTTGTCGGACCAGGTAATCGTCCTCTTAAATCTCTTTCTCACATGTTGAAAGGTAAGCAAGGACGTTTCCGTCAAAACTTACTTGGTAAACGTGTTGACTACTCAGGTCGTTCAGTTATCGATGTTTCACCTGAATTGAAGTTTTACCAATGTGGTGTGCCACGTCCAATGGCTCTAGAATTATTTAAGCCATTTGTAATGCACGAATTAGTAAAACGTGGTTTAGCATCTAACATTAAGAATGCTAAGCGTAAGATTGATCGTGAAGATGATGATATCTGGGATATCTTAGAAGATGTAATTAAAGAAAGACCAGTTCTTTTAAACCGTGCACCTACTCTTCACCGTTTAGGTATTCAAGCCTTTGAACCAGTTTTGGTACCTGGTAAATCAATTCGTCTTCACCCACTTGCTTGTGAAGCTTACAATGCCGACTTTGATGGTGACCAGATGGCCATTCACGTTCCATTATCTGATGAAGCTGTAGCAGAATCACGTTTGCTGATGCTTGCTGCTCACCATATCTTAGCTCCTAAGGATGGTAAGCCAATCGTTACACCTTCTCAGGATATTGTTTTGGGTAACTACTGGTTAACTCAAGCAGAGCGTGGTCGTGAAGGTGAAGGAATGATCTTTGATTCACCAGCTGAAGCAGCTATTGCATATGCAAATGGTGATATTCACTATCATACTCGTATTGGTTTAGCAGCTGACTCAATGCCAGAAAAGCCATGGCCAAAGGGCTACGAACATGGAATTTTTGTAACTACTTACGGTAAGTTAGTATTCAACCAAATTTTCCCTAAGGATTTCTACTACATTAACGATCCTACTCAAGAAAATCTTACTCACCCAGTAGATGAAAGATACTTCTTACAACCAGGTGAAGATATCCATGAAAAGCTTGACAATATGAAACTTGGTCAAGCCTTTAAGAAGGGATTCTTATCAGATTCTATTGCTCAAATTTACAAGGATTACAAAGTTCAAAGAACTTCTGATTTCTTGGATGATTTGAAGGAACTAGGCTACACTGTATGTACTACTTCTGGTTTAACTATCGGTGTTGAAGATATCCCTACAATTAGTGATAAAGATGATATTGTAGCAGAAGCTCGTAAGAAAGTTGATGTTGTTTCTAAGCAATACCGTCGTGGTTTAATCACTGATGAAGAAAGACATGATCGAGTAATTAGTATTTGGAATAACTGTAAAGACATTGTTCAAAATGAAATTGCTCAAATTCATGCACCAAGAAACCCAATTACAATCATGGCCGATTCTGGTGCTCGTGGTAACATTTCTAACTTTACCCAGCTTGCTGGTATGCGTGGTTTGATGGCCGCTCCTAACGGAGGAATGATGGAAATTCCTGTTACTTCAAACTTCCGTGAAGGTTTATCTGTTTTGGAAATGTTCATGTCCACTCACGGTGCTCGTAAGGGTATGACGGATACCGCCTTGAAGACTGCCAACTCTGGTTACTTAACTCGTCGTTTGGTAGACGTAGCTCAAGATGTCATTATTCGTGAGGAAGATTGTGGCACTGATCGTGGTTTAACTGTTCACGCAATTACTGAAGGCGATGAAATGATTGAACCATTATTTGATCGTTTAGTTGGCCGCTACACTTCTAAGAGTGTTTACGATCCAGAAACTCATGAAGTAATTTGTCCAGCTGATGTCTTAATGGACGAAGATATGGCTCATAAGATCGTTGATGCCGGAGTTACTGAAGTAACAATTCGTTCCGTATTTACTTGCAACACTCAACATGGTGTATGTAAGAAATGTTACGGTATGAACCTTGCTACTGGTGACGACGTTGAAGTTGGTGAAGCAGTTGGTACTGTTGCCGCTCAATCAATTGGTGAACCTGGTACTCAGTTAACTATGCGTAACTTCCACAACGGTGGTGTTGCCGGTGCTGCAGATATTACTCAAGGTTTACCTCGTGTTCAAGAGTTGTTTGAAGCTCGTAATCCTAAGGGTCGTGCTACAATTTCTGAAGTAACTGGTGAAGTAACTTCAATTGAAGAAGATCCAGCCGAACACACTCGTCAAATTACCGTTAAGGGACAAACTGATACTCGTACTTATGACGTACCATATACTGCTTCAGTAGCAGTTGCTGAAGGCGATCATGTTGTACGTGGAGATAAGTTGACTCTTGGTTCTATCGATCCTAAGGAATTGATTCGTGTACGTGATGCATTGACTACCGAAAAATACATTCTAAGTGAAATTCAAAAAGCTTATAGAATGCAGGGTGTAGAAATTGCCGACAAACACGTTGAAGTTATGGCACGTCAAATGCTTCAAAAGGTTCGTATTCTTGACCCAGGTGAAACCGATATCTTACCAGGTGAATTGATGGATATTGGTGAATTTAAGGCAAGAAACCGTGAAGTAATTATTTCCGGTGGTATTCCTGCCACTGCGCAAAGTGTAATTCTTGGTATTACCAAGGCCGCTCTTGAAACTAATAGTTTCTTATCTGCAGCTTCCTTCCAAGAAACTACTCGTGTACTTACTGATGCTTCTATTCGTGGTAAGAACGATCCATTACTTGGTCTTAAGGAAAATGTTATTATTGGTAAGATTATTCCTGCAGGTACTGGTATGCCAGTTTACCGTGAAATGGAACCTAAAGTTGATGTTCCTGAAGATGAAAAGAAAAAGTCAGTTTATTCTATAGCTGATATTGAAAAGAAATTAGCTGCAGCTGATGCAGAGAAAGATAATGGTTCAGCTGACTAATCGTCCTTTCAAAACTTAAACATTTGTGTTAAAAAAGCCTATTCGTGTAGAAACGAGTAGGCTTTTTTGTGTTATTAGAGAAAATTATAAAATATAAGACTTAAAAAAATAAAAGGAACAAAGGGATAGGTGTTTCGTTTGTCACCAACTATGTGATTAATAAGTAAAAGAATAGAAGCTAAAAGGAAAATATATTGTGCAGTATAAAAATCATAGTAAAAAATCAGAATAATAAAAATGATTGTATCACCATAGCCGAATTTATTTTTTAAATTCATTATTAAAAAAATTAAAATTATAGCAAATATTAATATCCATTCTATTAACTCGTAGTTTAAAAAGGCACGATTAAGAACGATGATACAAATTAAGGGGAAAAGGAGAGAGATTGGAAAAGAGTGGTCAAAATAATCAAAGATACTAATTAGGAAAATAAAGGTAATGAATAAATAGGAAGATTGATCAAGATAGGGATTTAAGGGCAAAAATGCAAGACCGCCAAGTAGTTCACAATATAATGCTTCTATAGGAATAGGTGCTTTGCAGAAAAAGCAATGTCCCTTATATCGTATAAATGAAAATATAGGAATTTGATTAAGAAGGGTAAGAGGAATTTTGCAATTATCACAGTGAGATTTCTCTGAGATAAAATTTTCCTGTCCAAAACGTTGTACGATTACTAACAAGTGGGAACCGATGATAGTTCCGAATATAAAATTAAGTCCATAAATGAATAATGTTGGCATTTTTTACCTCCAATATTTATATACGCAAAATTAAAAAAAGTTTTTTAAATTGTTTACTGAATTAAAAAATCGTGTTACACTAGCCATTGTGCTATTAAAAACATGATGTCCGTGAGGTCAGAAAAGAAACTCCCGGATGTGTGAACAATTTTAGGAGGAAATTTTAATGCCAACAATTAACCAATTGGTTAGAAAAGGCCGTCACTCAAAGACGACTAAATCTGATTCACCAGCTTTAAACTATGCTTACAACAGCATGAAGAAAAAGATGAACTACAACCCAGCACCTCAAATGCGTGGAGTTGCAACTCGTGTAGGTACTATGACACCTAAGAAGCCTAACTCAGCTTTACGTAAGTACGCTCGTGTTCGTCTTTCAAACTTAATTGAAGTTACTGCTTACATCCCTGGTATTGGTCACAACTTACAAGAACACTCCGTTGTTTTAATTCGTGGTGGTCGTGTAAAGGACCTTCCTGGTGTTCGTTACCACATCATTCGTGGTGCTTTGGATACTGCAGGTGTTGATGGTAGAAAACAAGGCCGTTCTAAGTACGGTGCTAAGAAGGGTTAAACAATTAATAGGAGGGACTACTAATGCCTAGAAAAGGTAATATTGCTAAGAGAGATGTTTTAGCAGATCCAGTTTACAATTCTAAATTGGTTACTAAGTTAATTAACCACTTAATGATTGATGGTAAGAAAGCAAAGGCATCTTCAATTCTTTACGATGCTTTTGGTATCATTCAAGATAAGACTGGTAAGGAACCAGTTGAAGTTTTTGAAGAAGCAATGAACAATGTTATGCCAGTTTTGGAAGTTAAAGCACGCCGTATCGGTGGTTCTAACTACCAAATCCCAGTTGAAGTTCGTCCAGAAAGAAGAACTACTCTTGGCTTAAGATGGCTTGTTTCATACGCACGCTTACGTAATGAACATACTATGGATGAACGTCTTGCAAATGAAATTATGGATGCTGCTAACAACACTGGTTCAGCAGTTAAGAAACGTGAAGACGTCCACAGAATGGCAGAAGCAAACCGTGCATTTGCTCACTACCGCTTCTAATCGTTAGTTTGTAAAAGGAGATTAATCTTATGGCTAACAAACGTGAATTCCCTTTGGATAAGACACGTAACATTGGTATCATGGCCCACATTGATGCCGGTAAAACTACTACTACTGAACGTATTTTGTACTATACTGGTAAGATCCACAAAATTGGTGAAACTCACGAAGGTGACTCACAAATGGACTGGATGGAAGAAGAAAAGGAACGTGGTATCACTATTACTTCCGCAGCTACTACTGCTCAATGGAAGGATTACAGAATTAACATTATTGATACCCCAGGACACGTTGACTTCACTATCGAAGTAGAACGTTCACTTCGTGTTCTTGATGGTGCCGTAACTGTTCTTGATGCTCAAGCTGGTGTTGAACCACAAACTGAAAATGTTTGGCGTCAAGCTGAAACTTACGGTGTTCCTCGTATTGTTTTTGTTAACAAGATGGACAAGATCGGTGCTGACTTCGATAAGTCTGTTAAATCATTACATGAACGTTTAAATGCAAACGCACAAGCTGTTCAAATGCCTATTGGTTCAGCAGACACTTTTGAAGGTGTTATTGACTTAATCAACATGGTTGCTGATGTTTATGATGAAGATAAACTTGGTTCAAAATGGGATACTATTCCAGTTCCTGATGAATACAAGGAAGAAGCTTTAAAGCGTCGTAACGAATTAATTGAAGCTGTTGCTGATGTTGATGATGGCATTATGGACAAGTACTTAGGTGGTGAAGAAATTTCTAACGACGAATTAAAGGCAGCTATCCGTAAAGCTACTTTAAACTTAGAATTCTTCCCAGTTTACGCAGGTTCAGCATTCAAGAACAAGGGTGTTCAAATGATGCTTGATGGTGTTGTTGATTACTTACCATCACCACTTGACGTAAAACCTTACGTTGCTCATGATCCTAAGACTGGTGACGAAGTTGAACTTATGGCTGACGATAAGAAGCCATTTGCAGCTTTAGCATTTAAGATTGCAACTGATCCATTTGTTGGTCGTTTAACTTTCATCCGTGTTTACACTGGTTCACTTCAATCAGGTTCTTACGTATTAAATGCATCAAAGAACTCTCGTGAACGTGTTGGTCGTTTGCTTCAAATGCACGCTAACTCAAGAACTGAAATTCCAGAAGTATTCTCAGGTGATATCGCTGGTGCTATTGGTTTGAAGAACACTACTACTGGTGACTCCTTAACTGATCCAGCTCACCCACTTATCTTGGAAAGTTTACAAGTTCCAGATCCAGTTATCCAAGTATCTGTTGAACCTAAGTCAAAAGCTGACCGTGATAAGATGGATGTTGCTTTACAAAAGCTTACTGAAGAAGACCCAACTTTCCGTGCTGAAACTAACCCAGAAACCGGTCAAACTTTGATTTCTGGTATGGGTGAATTACACTTAGACATCATGGTTGAACGTATGAAACGTGAATTTAACGTTGAAGCAACTATTGGTGAACCACAAGTTGCTTACCGTGAAACCTTCACTAAGGAAGCTAAAGCACAAGGTAAGTTTGTTCGTCAATCTGGTGGTAAAGGTCAATATGGTGATGTTTGGATCGAATTTACTCCAAACGAAGAAGGAAAGGGTTACGAATTCGAAGACGCTATCGTTGGTGGTGTAGTTCCTCGTGAATTTATTCCTTCAGTTGACCAAGGTTTACAAGAAGCTATGAAGAATGGTGTTCTTGCTGGTTACCCATTAATTGATGTTAAGGCTAAGTTATACGATGGTAGTTACCACGAAGTCGACTCATCAGAAGCTGCCTTCAAGGTTGCTGCATCTCTTGCTTTGAGAAATGCTGCTTCTAAGGCTGGTGCCGTTATTCTTGAACCTATCATGAAAGTTCAAGTAACTACTCCAGAAGAATACCTAGGTGATGTAATGGGTTCAATCACTGCACGCCGTGGTTCTATGGAAGGTATGGAAGATAGAGCTGGTGCTAAAGTAATCAACTCATTTGTTCCACTTTCAGAAATGTTTGGTTACGCAACTACTTTGCGTTCATCAACTCAAGGTCGTGGTACATTTACTATGGTATTTGACCACTACTCACCAACTCCTAAGTCTATTCAAGCTGACATCATCAAAAAACGTGGTGGCGAAGACGCTGAATAATTTTAATTAGAGAGTTAAAGAAAAGAGATATCGAAGGATATCTCTTTTTTTGTACAAAAAAATAAAATAAAATGCTGAGAAAGCTTGCTATTTAAGGAAAGACACAGTACAATAGTAAACGTGCGAAAATATTGGAGGGGTATACCCCATGCACAAAAGCAATGCTTTGACGCAAAAGGTTGCGGCACACCAGGCTGCATTGCCACAGAGGTGAGTCGGTAATTTTTGCCGAGCTAGTCATCTTTTAAAGAAGACGAAGGAGGTTATTAGATGGCAAGTCAACAAATTCGTATTAGATTAAAGTCATACGAACATGGTATTCTCGATGAATCAGCTGCTAAGATTGTAGCTACTGCTGAAAGAACAGGCGCACAAATTTCTGGTCCTGTTCCACTACCTACGGAAAGAACTTTATTCACTGTTTTACGTTCACCACACAAGAACAAGGATTCACGTGAACAATTTGAAATCCGTACACACAAGCGTTTAATTGATATTTTGAATCCAACACCTAAGACTGTTGATTCATTAATGAAGCTTGATTTACCAAGCGGCGTTGATATCGAGATTAAATTATAATTTAAAACATATATGGAGGTGTAATCATGACCAAAGGAATCTTAGGAAGAAAGGTCGGTATGACTCAAATCTTCACTAAAAACGGTATTTTGGTTCCTGTAACTGTTATCGAAGCAACCCCTAACGTTGTTTTACAAGTTAAAACTAACGAATCAGACGGTTACGAAGCAGTTCAAGTAGGTTACCAAGATATGCGTGAAGTATTGAGCAACAAACCTGCCAAAGGTCATGCTGCAAAAGCAAAGACTTCACCTAAGCGCTTCATTCGGGAAATCCGCGATGTCGAGCTTAAGGACTACGAAGTCGGCTCAGAAATCACGGTGGACTCATTTAGTGAAGGTGACGTAGTTGACGTTACTGGAACTACAAGAGGTCATGGTACTCAAGGTAACATCAAGCGTTGGGGCCAATCAAGAGGTCCAGAAACCCACGGTTCAAGATACCACAGAATCCCAGGTTCAATGGGTTCAATCATTAACCGTGTACCTAAGGGTAAAAAGTTACCTGGTCACATGGGTGGCAAGAAAGTTACCGTACAAAACTTAGTAATTGAAAAAGTTGTACCTGAAAAGAACGTACTTTTAATTAAGGGTAATGTTCCAGGTGCAAAGAACTCATTAATTTTTGTAAAATCTGCTGCTAAAGCTGCTAAATAGGAAGGAGGACTATAATGGCTAATTTAGAAATTATCGATCAAAAAGGTAAGTCTGCAGGTAATGTAGATTTAAATGAAGAAATCTTCGGTATTGAACCTAATGAAAGTGTTGTTTTTGATGCTATCATTAGACAAAGAGCTGGTAAGCGTCAAGGTACTTCTGCTGTAAAGAACAGATCAGCTGTTCGTGGCGGTGGTAAGAAGCCTTGGAGACAAAAAGGTACTGGTCGTGCTCGTCAAGGTTCTATTAGAGCTCCACAATGGCGTGGTGGTGGTACTGTATTTGGCCCAACTCCTCGTTCATACAAGATGGATATGCCTCGTAAAGCACGTCGTTTAGCTATGAAGTCAGTTCTTTCCCAAAAAGTTGCTGACAATGATCTAATCATTCTTGATCAATTAACTTTAGAAGCACCTAAGACTAAAGAATTAAAAGCTATCTTAGATAATGCTAATGTTTCTGGTAAGGTTTTAGTTGTGTCTGATGATAAGAATGTTCAATTATCAGGTAAGAACCTTCCAAAAGTGAAAGTTGTACCTGTTAATGGCTTAAATGTTGTTGATGCGGTTGACTACCAAAAACTTGTATTAACTCAAGACGCTATTAAGAGAATTGAGGAGGTTTTGGCATAATGGATGCACGTGATATCATCTTACGGCCTGTAGTTACCGAAAAATCCATGAACTTAATGGATGATAAAAAGTATACTTTTGATGTGCTTGTATCAGCTACCAAGACTCAAGTTCGTAATGCAATCGAAGAAATTTTTGATGTAAAAGTTAAAAATGTTAACATTATGAACGTTCGCGGTAAAGAAAAGAGAGTTGGTCGTTACACTGGTAAGACTGCTCGCCGTAGAAAAGCAATCGTTACTTTAACTGAAGATTCTAATGACATTAAGATCTTCAATGATAATAAAGAAAATTAGTAAATAGGAGGTCAGTCAATTGGCAATTATCAAATATAAGCCAACTACAAACGGCAGACGTAATATGACTTCTTCCGACTTTGCTGAAATTACCAAGAAAAAGCCTGAAAAGACTTTACTTGAATCTCAAAGTCATACTGCTGGTCGTAACTCATACGGTCATATTACTGTTAGACACCGTGGTGGTGGTCACAAACAAAAATACCGTATCATTGACTTCAAGCGTAACAAGGATGATGTAAAAGCAGTTGTTAAGGCTATCGAATACGATCCAAACAGAACTGCTAATATCGCTCTTCTTCACTACACTGATGGTATTAAAGCTTACATTTTAGCACCTAAGGGTCTAAAAGTTGGTGCTGTTGTTGAATCTGGTCCAGATGCTGATATTAAGCCAGGTAATGCATTACCATTATCTGCTATTCCAGCTGGTACTGAAATTCACAATATTGAATTAAAGCCTGGTAAAGGTGGACAATTAGTAAGAAGTGCTGGTACTGTTGCACAAGTTCTTGGTAATGATGGTAAGTACACTTTAGTTAGACTTCAAAGTGGTGAAGTTCGTAAGATTTTATCAACTTGCCGTGCTACTATCGGTTCTGTTGGTAATGAACAACACTCATTAATTCAATTAGGTAAAGCTGGTCGTAGTCGTTGGTTGGGTAAACGTCCACAATCTCGTGGTTCCGTAATGAACCCTAACGATCACCCACATGGTGGTGGTGAAGGTAAGGCTCCAGTTGGTCGTCCACAACCTATGACTCCATGGGGTAAGAAGTCTCGTGGTATTAAGACTAGAAACTCTAAGGCTAGAAGTGAAAAACTTATTATTCGTCACCGTAAAGGTAACAAATAATTAAACGAAGGAGGTTAATTAATGAGCCGTAGTATTAAAAAAGGTCCTTTTGCTGATGCAAGCCTTTTAAAGAAGATCGAAGCCCAAGAAGGTTCCGAAAAGAAACAAGTAATTAAAACATGGTCTCGTCGTTCAACTATTTTCCCTTCCTTTGTTGGTTTCACAATAGCTGTTTACGATGGAAGAAAACATGTGCCAGTATACATTACTGAAGATATGGTTGGTCATAAGTTAGGTGAATTCGTACCTACTAGAACTTTCCGCGGTCACAAGGTCGCTGATAAGGCCACTACTACAGTAGGTAAATAATAGGAAGGAGAGACATTTAAATGGCAGAACAAATTAGTTCAGCTAAAGCTGAAGCAAGAACAGTTCGCATCGCTCCTAGAAAAGCCCGTTTGGTAGTAGACCTTATTCGTGGAAAGAGTGTTGCTGAAGCTCTCGCAATCTTACAATTTACGCCAAGAGCTGCTTCCCCAATCGTTGAAAAAGTATTGAAGTCAGCTATTGCAAATGCTGAACACAACTACGATCTTGAAAGTGCAAACCTTTACGTATCAGAAGCATACGTTAACGAAGGTGCAACTTTAAAGAGATTCCGTCCACGTGCTAAGGGTATGGCTTCTCCAATTAATAAGAGAACTAGCCACGTAGTAGTTGTAGTATCTGAGAAGAACGATTAAGGGAGGTAAATTTAATGGGTCAAAAGATTAACCCAAATGGTTTCCGTCTCGGTGTTAACCGTGATTGGGAAGCAAAGTGGTATGCAGACAAAAACTACGCTGACACTTTAAATGAAGATTTACGTATTAGAAAGTTCATCTCTGAAAAGTTAGCTGATGCATCTGTTTCCACTGTGGAAATTGAACGTGCTGCAAACAGAATTAACATTTCTATCCACACTGCTAAGCCTGGTATGGTTATTGGTAAAGGTGGTAAGGAAGTTGAAGCTTTAAGAAAACAACTTAGTGCTTTAACTAACAAGAACGTTCACATTAATATTGTTGAAATTAAGAAGCCTGATTTAGATGCTAAATTAGTAGGCGAAGGCATTGCTCGCCAACTTGAAGCAAGAATTGCATTTAGACGTGCAACTCGTCAAGCAACTCAAAGATCTATGCGTTCTGGTGCTAAAGGTATCAAGGTTCAAACTGCTGGTCGTTTGAATGGTGCTGATATGGCAAGAAGAGAATGGCATACTGAAGGTAGTGTTCCACTTCATACTTTAAGAGCAGATATTGATTATGCTTGGGTAGAAGCTGCAACTACTTATGGTCAAATTGGTGTTAAGGTTTGGATTAACCGTGGTGAAATTTTACCACAACGTAAGAACAAACCTTCTAAGAAAGCGAAGGGAGGAAACTAATAGTGTTAGTACCTAAGCGTGTAAAGCACCGTCGTGAATTCCGCGGTAAAATGCGTGGTGAAGCCAAAGGTGGAAAGACCATTGCATTTGGTGAATATGGTTTAGAAGCTGTTGAATCTCACTGGATTACTAATAGACAAATCGAAGCTGCTCGTATTGCTATGACTCGTTTCATGAAGCGTGGCGGTAAAGTTTGGATTAGAATCTTCCCACAAAAATCCTACACTGCAAAAGGTGTTGGTGTTCGTATGGGTTCCGGTAAAGGTGCACCAGCTGGTTGGGTAGCTGTTGTTAAAAGAGGCAAGATTATGTTTGAAATCGGTGGCGTTTCAGAAGACGTTGCTCGTGAAGCTTTAAGACTTGCTTCAAACAAGCTTCCAATTAAGACTAAGTTTGTTAAGAAGAGTTCGGAAGTAGGTGGCGAATCTAATGAAGGCTAAAGATATCAGAGCATTAACCACTGATCAAATGTTAGAAAAGGAAAAGCAATATAAAGAAGAACTTTTTAATTTGCGTTTCCAACAAGCAACGGGTCAATTAGAGAACACCGCTCGCTTGAGACAAGTCCGCAAGAACATTGCTAGAATTAAGACAATTCTTAGCGAAAAAGAATTGAGCAAGAATTAGTTAACGGAAGGGAGTTATTAACTTGAGCGAAACTAACGAAAGAAATAATCGTCACGTATACCAAGGTCGAGTTGTTTCTGACAAGATGGATAAGACTATTACAGTTGTTGTAGATACCTACAAGAACCACCCTGTTTATAAGAAGCGTATCAAGTACTCAAAGAAGTATTACGCTCACGATGAAAACAACGAAGCTAAGATTGGCGATACTGTTCGTATCATGGAAACCCGTCCATTATCACATGCGAAGCGTTACCGTCTAACTAAGATTGTTAAGAAGTCAATTTAATTACGCGGATTTTATTGAGGGGAGGATAAACTAGTGATCCAACACGAAAGCCGTTTAAAGGTTGCTGACAACTCCGGTGCAAGAGAACTCCTAGTTATCAAGATTTTAGGTGGTTCTAAGCGTAAGACCGGTAATATTGGTGATATCGTAGTTGCTGCTGTTAAACAAGCAACACCAGGTGGCGTTGTCAAAAAAGGTGATGTTGTAAAAGCAGTTATTGTTAGAACAAAATCAGGTGCACGCCGTGAAGATGGTTCATACATCAAGTTCGACGAAAATGCAGCAGTTGTAATTAATGCTGATAAGAGTCCTCGTGGAACTCGTATTTTTGGGCCTGTAGCCCGTGAACTGCGTGAGCACGATTTCATGAAGATCGTATCTCTTGCTCCTGAAGTCTTATAATTTTTTAGGGAGGTGCACTGATGTTTGTTAAAACAGGTGACAAAGTAAAAGTTATTGCCGGTAAAGATAAAGGCAAAGAAGGCACTGTACTTTCAGTCAACGCCAAGACTAACCGTATCGTTGTCAAAGGTGTTAATAAGATCAAAAAGCATGAGAAACCTTCACAAACCAACGCTAATGGTGGTGTGGTAGAAAAAGAAGGTTCTATCCATGCATCTAATGTAAAAGTTATTGCTAAAAAAGAAGATAACAACAAATAGGAGGGAGGACGCACATGGCAAACAGTTTAGTAGAAAAATACTCAAATGAAATCGCACCAGCTATGAACAAAAAGTTTAATTACGATTCAGTTATGGAAATTCCTAAGATTGATAAGATCGTTTTAAACATGGGTGTCGGTGATGCAGTTTCTAATGCAAAGAATCTTGATGAAGCTGTAGAAGAATTGACTTTAATCTCAGGTCAAAAGCCTTTGATTACTAAAGCTAAGAAATCAATCGCAAACTTCCGTTTACGTGAAGGTATGTCTATTGGTGCTAAGGTAACTCTTAGAGGCGATAGAATGTACGATTTCTTGTACAAATTAATCAACGTTTCTCTTCCTCGAGTTCGTGATTTCCGTGGAATTAGTTCTAGATCATTTGATGGTCGTGGTAACTACACTTTAGGTATCAAAGAACAATTAATTTTCCCAGAAATTGATTACGACAAGGTAAACCGTGTTAGAGGTTTGGACGTTGTTATTGTAACTACTGCCAAGACAGATGAAGAAGCTCGTGAACTTCTTACTGAGTTTGGTATGCCTTTTGCTAAATAATTTGGAGGACATTAATGGCTAAAACATCACAAATCGTCAGAAATCATCGTCCTGCTAAGTTTTCATCTCGTGAATACACTCGTTGCGAGAGATGTGGCCGTCCACACTCTGTTTACCGCAAGTTCAAATTATGCCGTATTTGCTTAAAAGACTTAGCACACAAGGGTCAAATTCCTGGTGTTAAAAAGGCAAGTTGGTAATTAACGGTAAAGGAGGTAAATTAAATGGTCATGACAGATCCTATTGCAGATTACTTGACTAGAATTAGAAATGCCAACATGGCAAAACATACTTCTGTTGAGATTCCTGCATCATCAATGAAGAAATCACTTAGTGAAATCTTAAAGAACGAAGGCTTTATTCGCGATTACCAAGTTGAAGATGATAACAAACAAGGTATGATCAAGATTTTCTTGAAGTACGGTCCTAATAACGAACGCGTTATTTCAGGTTTAAAGCGTATTTCTAAGCCTGGTTTAAGAAACTATGTAAGTGCTGAAAACTTACCAAAAGTTCTTAATGGTCTTGGTATTGCTATCATTTCTACTTCTGCAGGTGTGATTACTGATAAAGAAGCTAGAGAAAAGAACGTCGGCGGCGAAGTTATTGCTTACGTTTGGTAATTTTGACAGAAAGGAGAACTATTAATGAGCCGAATTGGTTTAAAGGTCATCGAGGTTCCTGAAAAGGTCACAGTTACCAAGAATGGTGACGACATCACTGTTAAGGGACCAAAAGGTGAATTAACTAGATACTTTGATCCACGCATTACCTTTGAACAAAAAGATGGAGAAATTCATTTTAGTCGTTCAAGTGAAGCTGACAAAGCTCTTCACGGTACTGAAAGAGCAAACCTTGCTTCCATGATTGAAGGTGTAACTGATGGATATGTTAAGAAGTTAACTTTAGTTGGTGTTGGATACCGTGCAGTTGCACAAGGTAAGAAATTAACTTTAAATGTTGGTTACTCTCACCCAGTTGAATTTGAAGCACCAGAAGGTATTACTGTTAAAACTCCATCAGCAACTTCAATTGAAATCGAAGGTATTTCAAAACAAGTTGTTGGTCAATTTGCGGCAGAAATTCGTGACGTTCGTCCACCAGAACCTTACAAGGGTAAAGGTATTCGTTACGAAGACGAATATGTACGTCGCAAGGAAGGTAAGACTGGTAAATAATAAATAGAAAATTTTTGAGGTGAAATTGTGATTTCTAAACCAGATAAAAACAAATTACGCTTAAAGCGTCATAAACGTATTCGTGGAAAGATTTCTGGTACTGCTGAGCGCCCACGCTTAAGTGTTTTCCGTTCAAACAAAAACATCTACGCTCAATTAATTGATGATGTAGAGGGTGTAACGCTTGCAAGTGCCTCAACAAATGATAAAAATATTTCAGCAGAAGGTTCTAAAATGGAACAAGCTGCTGAAGTAGGTAAAGCTTTAGCTGAAACTGCTGCTAAGAAGAACATCAAGAGTGTTGTATTTGACAGAAGTGGTTACCTATACCACGGTCGTATTCAAGCTCTTGCTGATGCAGCACGTGAAAACGGATTAGAATTCTAGGAAAGGAGAATTAACTAATGGCAAACCGCAACGATTCTCGTAGAGATTCTCGTAAAGATCGTAAAAAAGACGATATTGAAGATCAATTAGTAGCAATTAACCGGATCACCAAGGTTGTTAAGGGTGGTCGTCGCATGAGATTTGCTGCTGTTGTAATCGTCGGCGATAGAAAAGGTCATGTAGGTTTTGGTACTGGTAAGGCTCAAGAAGTCCCAGAAGCTATCCGCAAGGCTGTTGAAGCTGGTAAAAAGAGAATGATTAAGGTACCTACTGTTGGTACTACTATTCCACATGAAGTTATGGGCCATTACGGTTCTGGTAACATTATGTTGAAGCCTGCTGAAGCTGGTTCTGGTGTTGCTGCTGGTGGTGCTGTTCGTATTATCATGGATTTAGCTGGTATTTCAGATGTTACTTCTAAATCACTTGGTTCAAATACACCAATCAATGTTATCCGTGCTACTATGGACGGTTTGAGTAAATTAAAGACTCGTGAAGATGTTTTGAAGCTTCGTGAGTCAGCAAAAAGCTTAGAAGATTAAGGAGATTAAATAATGGATTTAAAAGTTACCTTAATTAAAAGCGTCGCACACCGTCTTCCAAAACAAAGAAAAATTGTTAAAGCTCTTGGTCTTGGTAAGGTAAATAGCACTGTTGTTCTTCCAGACAACGCTGCAACTCGTGGCGCTTTATTGAAGATTGCTCACCTGATCTCAGTTGAAGAGGTTAATAAGTAATTAGAATCCAAGGAGGTGCCAATTAATGAAGCTTAATGAATTAAAACCAAATGAAGGTTCACGTCGCAACAGAAAACGTGTTGGTCGTGGTACTTCTAGTGGTTACGGTAAAACTGCTGGTCGTGGACAAAAGGGTCAATTAGCTCGTACTGGTGGTAAGACTCGTTTAGGTTTCGAAGGTGGTCAAATGCCATTATTCAGAAGAATGCCTAAGCGTGGTTTCAAGAACGTTAACCGCAAAGAATACGCTATTATTAATTTAAATGATTTAAACAGATTTGATGATGGTAGTGAAGTAACTATCGATACATTAAAATCATCAGGTTTAGTTAAAAAAGAACTTGCAGGAGTTAAGTTGTTAGCTAACGGTGAATTAAAGGTTAAGTTAACTGTAAAAGTTAACAAAGCCTCAGAAGCTGCTAAAAGAGCTGTTGAAGCCGCTGGCGGAACTGTTGAGGTGATCTAATGTTCTCGACCTTGAAGAACGCCTTTAAGGATAAAGATATTAGATCAAAAATCTTCTTTACTCTCTTTATCCTATTGCTTTATCGAATCGGAGCTAATATTACGGTTCCGGGTGTTAATGCAAAAGCTATTACACGGGTTGCACAAACTGGTTTAGTCCCAATGTTGGATACAGTTAGTGGTGGTGGATTAGATACTTATTCTATTTTTTCATTAGGTGTTTCACCTTACATCACCGCCCAAATTGTCATTCAATTACTCCAAATGGATATTGTTCCTAAGTTAGTTGAGTGGGGGAAACAAGGAGAAGTCGGAAGACGAAAAACAAATCAGGTAACGCGCTATCTTACTTTAGTCGTTGCTTTTGTTCAAAGTCTAGGAATTACTCTTGGTTTTAACGTTTTAACTGAAATGGGTTTGGTTAAAACGCAAACTCCTCAAACCTATATTGAGATTGCCATTATTATGACTGCTGGGACAATGCTTTTGACCTGGCTAGGTGATGAAATTACTGATAAGGGGCTCGGAAATGGTGTATCTGTTATTATTTTTGCAGGTATCATTGCTCGCCTTCCAAATGGAATTTATCAACTATATAAAGATTTCATCATTAATAATAGTGCTAGCGATCGTTGGCAAGGGATTTTGTTCTTCATCGCGATCATTATTGCCATTTTACTAGTAACTCAATTTGTTACATGGTTTCAACAAGCTGATTTACGAGTACCTATTCAATATACTCGTAGAGCAGCAACAAGTGGCTCCGAAAGTTTCCTACCATTAAAGGTTAACGTGTCTGGAGTTATTCCAGTTATTTTTGCCAGTTCCTTTATTATTACACCAGCTACAATTTTGATGGCTTTCCAAAGATCTCATGGAAATGAACAATGGTTTAAGATTTGTAATCAAATATTTAGTTTACAAACTACACCTGGTGCACTGATTTATACACTATTGATTATTTTGTTCACTTTCTTCTATGCCTTTGTTCAAGTAAATCCAGAAAAGTTGGCTGAGAACTTGCAAAAGCAAGGAGCCTATATTCCTAGCGTTTGGCCAGGAAAAGATACACAAAAATATGTATCTAAAATTTTGATTAGATTATCTACAGTAGGTGCGGTATTTTTAGGGCTAGTTGCCTTGTTACCACAACTTGCTACAAATATTTTTGGTTTACCAAGTTCAATTGGTCTTGGTGGAACGAGTCTTTTAATCGTTATTGGTGTTGTTTTAGAATTAGCTCGTCAAGTTGATGGGTTACTAATGAAACGCGAATACGTTGGATTTATTAGATAGTAAGGATAAAAATGATTAATTTAATTCTTTTAGGTTTGCCTGGTGCAGGCAAAGGAACAGCTTCTGAAAGCATTGTGGATAAGTATCACTTAGCACATATCTCTACCGGTGATATGTTTAGAGAAGCTATGGCTAATGAAACTCCTGTTGGTTTGGAAGCTAAAAGTTATATTGATAAAGGAAATTTGGTCCCAGATGAAGTTACAGCTAAGTTAGTTGAAGAACGACTTAAGCAACCCGACACTAAGAACGGATTCATCTTGGATGGATTTCCAAGAACCACTGTTCAAGCAGAACTTCTTGAAGATATAACTAAACGGTTGGAAAAACCGTTAATTAATGTAATTGCAATTGATGTTGATGAAGATGTTTTGATCAAACGTTTATCAGCACGTTACATTTGTAAAAAATGTGGTGCAACTTACAATAAGATTTCAAATCCAACTAAAGTAGAAGGTACTTGTGATCGTTGCGGAGGACATGAATTTTTCCAACGTGAGGATGACAAGCCAGAAGTTGTTAAAAATCGCTTAGAAGTTAACAAGAAAATGAATACTCCTCTTCGTGATTTTTATGAAGAAAAAGGAATTCTTTCAACTGTTAACGGTGAACAAACTCCGGAAAAAGTATTTGAAGACATTGACAAAATTTTAAGTAAAGACTAGTCTGTTATTGTTTTTTTACAATTCCGTGTTATAATGCCTAAGTGTGACTATTTGTTCATGTGGAGGAACAATTTTGGCAAAAGAAGATGTCATCGAAGTTGAGGGTAAGGTAGTTGATACCTTACCTAATGCTATGTTTAAAGTTGAATTAGAAAATGGTGCAACTATTTTAGCTCATGTGTCTGGTAAAATTAGAATGCACTACATTAGAATTTTACCTGGTGATAGAGTAACAGTTGAATTATCACCATATGATTTAACTAAGGGTAGGATTACGTATCGTTTTATTAAGTAATTACGGAGGCAAACATGAAAGTTAGACCATCTGTTAAACCAATGTGTGAACATTGCAAGATTATCAAAAGACATGGTCGTGTTATGGTGATTTGCTCTGCAAACCCTAAGCACAAACAACGTCAAGGTTAATAGTTAGATATTTTTATTAGGAGGTGCAATTTAATGGCACGTATTGCTGGTGTTGACTTACCCAGAAATAAAAGAGTTGTAGTCGCATTAACTTATATCTATGGTATTGGTGAACCAACTGCAAAAAAGATTTGTAAAGATGCTGGTATTTCTGAAGACATTCGTACTAATGACTTGACTCCAGAAGATCAAGAAAAATTACGTAGCGAAGTAGACAAGTACCGTGTTGAAGGTGATCTTCGTCGTGAAGTTAGCCTTAACATCAAGCGTTTAGTTGAAATTGGCTCATACCGTGGTATTCGTCACCGTCGTGGCTTACCAGTTCGTGGTCAAAATACCAAGAATAATGCTCGTACTCGTAAGGGTTCAAAGAGAAAATAATTTATTAAATAGGAGGTTAAGTTAATGGCTGCAAAGAAAACAGCACGTAAACGCCGTGTAAAGAAGCATGTTGAAAGCGGCGTTGCTCATATTCATTCTACGTTTAACAATACCTTGGTCATGATTACTGATGTACAAGGTAACGCAGTCGCATGGTCTTCCGCTGGTGCTTTAGGTTTTAAGGGTAGTCGTAAGTCTACACCATTTGCTGCTCAAATGGCCGCAGAAGCAGCTGCAAAATCTGCAATGGATCAAGGCATGAAGCATGTTGAAGTTTCAGTTAAAGGCCCAGGTGCAGGTCGTGAAGCTGCTATTAGAGCACTTCAAGCTGCAGGTCTTGAAATCACTGCTATTCGCGACGTTACTCCAGTGCCGCACAACGGTTCCAGACCACCAAAACGTCGTCGTGTCTAGTTTATTCCTGCGTGCAGGACATTACGTTTTGAAAGGGGCCCAGTAATGATTGAATTTGAAAAACCAAATATTACCGTAGTAGACCAAGAGGAGGCATACGGTAAGTTTGTTGTCGAACCACTGGAACGCGGTTTCGGGACTACTTTAGGTAACTCACTCCGTCGAGTTTTACTTACTTCTATTCCAGGTACGGCACTTTCTTACATTCAGATTGATGGTGTGTTACATGAATTTTCAACAATTCCTGGCGTTAGAGAAGACGTCACGAAGATCATTCTTAATTTGAAGAAACTAGAGTTAAAGTCACTCTCAGATGAAGAAAAAATTGCTGAAATCGATGTAACTGGACCAGCAATTGTAACTGCTGCTGATTTGAAGGTCGACTCTGATATTGAGGTCTTAAATCCAGATCAATATATTTGTAGTATTGCTGATGGTGGCCATTTGCATATGAACGTTGCGATCAAGACTGGTCGTGGTTATGTTCCCGCAAGTGAAAACAAGACAGATGACATGCCTATTGGTGTCATCCCCGTTGATTCACTCTTCTCACCAATCAAAAAAGTTAACTACCAAGTTGAAAGTGCTCGTGTTGGTAAGAGAGATGACTATGACAAATTAACTTTAGAAATTTGGACTGATGGTTCAATCACACCTAATGATGCCCTTAGTTTCGCTGCGAAGATTCTTGTAGAACACTTCAAAGTATTTATGTCTACTGATATGGATGCGCAGTTTGATGATGTAATGGTAGAAAAAGAGGACGATAAGAACGAAAAGAAGCTTGAGATGACGATCGAAGAGCTTGATTTGTCTGTTCGTTCCTATAACTGCTTGAAACGTGCAGGAATTAATACTGTTCAAGAATTAACTGATAAATCTGAAGCAGATATGATGCGCGTACGTAACTTAGGACGTAAGTCATTAGAAGAAGTAAAGAATAAACTTGCCGATCTTGGTCTATCACTTCGTCAAGATGACTAAGTAGGAATAATAAGGAGGGAAAACTCATGGCATACCGTAAATTAGGTCGCGATAGTGCACACAGAAAAGCAATGCTTAGAGAAATGACTACTCAATTGATCATGAACGAACGCATTGTTACTACTGAAACCCGTGCTAAAGAAATCCGTAAAACTACCGAAAAAATGATTACTTTAGGTAAACGCGGTGATTTAAGTGCTAGAAGAAAGGCAGCTGCTTTTGTTCGTAATGAAATTGCTGATATTCATGAAGAAAAAGATGCAGTTGTTGTAAAATCAGCACTTCAAAAACTTTTCAGTGACATTGCACCTCGTTACAAAGATCGTAATGGTGGTTACACCAGAATGTACAAGTTAGCTAACCCACGTAAGGGTGACGCTGCTCCAATGGTAATCATTGAATTAGTTTAATTAGGTAAAATATAATATTATTTTATAAATCTTTCACAAAAGCGAGAATAAGCGTGATGATGGTGGCTTTTGCCTAGTCTAGCTTAGATGTTAAATCATCCCTCTTTGTGGATGATTTTTTTTTGCTCTTTTTTTATATATAATTGATACAATGACATATTATGGAAAAAGAGCAGTGAATATTTATGAAAGATAATATAGTAACGGTTAAGCATCTTTCTTTTACCTATAAAGATAGTAAAGTACCTGCTGTAAATGATATTAGTTTCTCAATTCCTAGAGGATCATGGACTACTTTGGTAGGTCATAATGGGAGCGGAAAATCAACAATTGCCCGTTTATTGGATGGCATTCTTTTACCCAATGATAATCCTAGGACGGTAATTAACGTTGATGGTATTGAGCTGACAGAGAAAACCATGTGGGATATTAGAGACCGTGTAGGAATTGTATTCCAAAATCCTGATAATCAATTTGTTGGTGCTACCGTAGAAGATGATGTAGCTTTTGGTCTTGAGAATCGTCAAGTTTCTCGTTCTAAGATGCAGACTATTGTTCATGATGTGCTTGAGCAAGTGGATATGCTTGACTTTCAAAAAAGCGAACCTCAATATTTGTCTGGAGGTCAAAAGCAAAGAGTAGCTATTGCCGGCATTTTAGCGATTGGGCCAAAATTAATAATTTTAGACGAATCAACTAGTATGTTAGATCCAGCAGGTAAAACGAAAATTCTTAGCCTTATACGAGATTTACAAAATAAAAATGGTCTGACTATCTTCTCTATTACTCATGATATTAATGAAGCGGTACAAGCAGACCAGATGTTAGTTTTAGATAAGGGAAAATTATTGGCTAGTGGCTCTCCAAGAGAGATATTTGAAAACGAGGTTTTAATAAAAAGTGCCGGCTTAGAGCTCCCTTTATTTTATAAGGTTAAAAATGAACTTATAAAAAAAGGAATTCATATCCCTCGAGAAGTCAATAGTGAGGAAAAGTTGGTGAAGTATTTGTGTCAATTGAATTCAAAAATGTAGATTATGTTTATGCACCTGGAACTCCATTTCAAACTCAAGGATTGGCAGATATATCTTTTAAAATAGAAAAAGGATCATTTGTCGCAATTGCTGGTCATACTGGAAGTGGAAAGTCTACTCTCATGCAGCATTTTGATGGCTTATTGCTTCCAAGTAAGGGTGAAATCACTGTAGCGGGTGAGCAGATTAATGCAAATACTTCAAGCAAGTCACTAAAAGCAATTCGAAAAAAAGTAGGCTTAGTGTTTCAATTTCCTGAAAATCAACTATTTGAAGAAACTGTGCTTAAAGACGTGATGTTTGGTCCACTTAATTTTGGCTTTTCAGAACAAAAGGCAAAAGAGCAAGCAGTAGAGTGGATTAAAAAAGTAGGCCTTTCTGAAGATATGATGGATAAATCTCCTTTTGAACTTTCTGGAGGTCAAATGCGTCGTGTGGCAATTGCAGGTGTGATGGCGTATGAACCAGAAATTTTATGTCTCGATGAACCTGCAGCTGGACTAGATCCTGAAGGACAGAAGCAAATGTTTGAGATATTTAAGGAGTACCAACGAGCTGGCCATACAGTTATTCTAATTTCACATAATATGGATGATATTAGTGAATATGCAGATGATATGCTAGTCCTTGAGCATGGTCATTTAATAAAACATGCTAGCCCACAAGAGATTTTTTCTGATCAGGAGTGGGTAAAAAAACACTATCTCGATGAACCCGCAACTAGTAGACTAACTCGGGAGCTACAAAAAGGTGGTTTTCAATTCTCTGAGATGCCGCTAACTATTGAGTCGTTAGTAAGTAAAGTTGCAAATGAGCTAAAGAAGAAGGGAGACATGAATGAGTAAAATTATTATTGGACGTTATATTCCTGGTAATTCTATCGTTTATAAAATGGATCCTCGAGGAAAGATCATTGCAACATTTTTATTTATTGTTATTATCTTTCTGGCTAATAATTGGTTATCCTACTTCTTTTTAACAATATTTACCTTACTTGCTGTTTGGGCAACAAAATTAAAGCCTAAAGTGTTTTGGGATGGAGTAAAACCATTAATTTGGTTAATTCTATTTACTTCAGTTTTGCAATTATTTTTTACTACAGGTGGAAAAGTTTACTGGCAGTGGGGAATCTTTAACATTAGTGAATATGGTATTCAGAATTCTATTTTTATCTTTATTCGTTTTGTAATGATTATTCTGATTTCGACAGTTCTTACTTTGACGACCACATCATTAGAAATTGCAGATGGAATGGAATGGATATTAAAACCTCTTGGCTACCTAAAAGTTCCAGTAGCTCAAATTGCTCTTGTAATGTCTATTGCGCTTCGCTTTGTGCCGACATTATTAGATCAAGCAGTACGAATTATGAATGCTCAGAGAGCACGTGGAGCCGATTTTAATAGTGGGGGCTTAATTAAGAGAATTCATTCGATTATCCCAATTTTAATTCCCTTATTTATTAGTTCCTTAACTGTTGCAATTGATTTGGCTACGGCTATGGAAGCAAGAGGTTATCGAGAAGGGGCAAAAAGGACCCGCTATCGAGTTTTAAAGTGGTCAAAGTATGATTGGATTAACTTAGGCTATTTCGCGCTATTGACGCTAATTTTATTACTTACAAGGACGTATTAATTAATGACTACAAGATATAAATTAACCATGGCCTATGATGGTCATCTTTTTCATGGATTTCAAATTCAACCGAATGAACGAACTGTCCAAGGCGTGATTGAAGAAGCATTAAAAAAGATGACTAAAGGAAAAAGAGTGGTAGTGCACGGATCTGGAAGAACTGATGCTGGTGTTCATGCTAAAGGACAAGTTATTCACTTTGACTATCCGGGAAAAGAAATCCCAGCTAAAAATATGATGCTTGCTTTAAATGCCCTCATGCCGATTGACACAGTTTTCTTTGAAAGTGAAATTGTTGATGAAGATTTTCATGTTCAATATTCAACTAAAGGAAAATGGTATCGATATATAGTAGATCAACATCGTTTTACAGACCCTTTTAATCGTTTTTATACAGGTCACTATCCATATCCTTTAGATATTTCGCTAATGCAGCAGGCAGCTAAAGATTTGATTGGTGAACACGATTTTACAAGTTTTGCTGCTAGCGGTGGACAAATTGTGGATAAGGTGCGAACAATTTACTATGTGAATATTACGCCAGACCCGGATAAAAAGCAGATCATTTTTGATTTTATTGGAAATGGCTTTTTATATAACATGGTAAGAATCCTAGTTGGAACTTTGTTAGAAATAGGCAATAAAAAAAGACCTGTTGATGATATACCAAGAGTTTTAAAGGCAAAAGACCGACAAGAAGTTCGAACTACTGCACCAGCCAGTGGATTATATTTACAACATGTTTTTTATGAAGATATTCCTAAAAAATATCGTTTGGACCTTAAAAAGGATTGACTTTTCAGGCAAAACGACGTAAATTAGTATACGTATGTTTGTCCACGATAGGCCCCGGAAACTTATTGTTTGTCAAACAGAAGAAAAACGGAGGAATTTAAAGTGCGTACTACCCCATTAGCTAAAACTAGTGATATTAAACGTAAGTGGTATGTTATCGATGCGACTGATGTTTCACTTGGTCGTTTATCAACTGCTGTAGCATCAATTTTAAGAGGTAAGAATAAGCCTCAATATACACCAAATGTTGATACTGGTGATTATGTTATTGTTGTTAACGCAGCTAAATTGAAGTTGACTGGTAAAAAAGCAACTGATAAGATCTACTACCGCCACTCAGATTACCGTGGTGGCTTAAGAGCTACTCCTGCCGGTGAATTATTAGCTAAGAACCCAGTAAGATTAGTTGAATTATCTGTAAAAGGCATGTTGCCAAAGAATACTCTTGGTCACCAAGAATTCATGAAGATGCATGTTTACGCTGGTGAAGACCACGAACACGCAGCACAAAAGCCTGAAAAGTTAGACATCAACGAATTAATCTAGGAGGTTTTAAATAATGGCACAACAAGCAGCTTACGCTGGAACTGGTCGTCGTAAAGATTCTGTTGCCCGCGTACGTTTAGTACCAGGTAACGGTCAAATTACCATTAACAAAGAAGACGTAACTAAGTACATTCCATACCCTAACTTGGTTCAAGATATGAAGCAACCATTAGCATTAACTGAAACTGAAGGTCAATACGACATTTTAGTTAACGTTAACGGTGGTGGTTTCTCAGGACAAGCTGGTGCAATTCGTTTAGGTATTGCACGTGCACTTCTTGAAGTTGACCCAGATTTCCGTGGTCCTCTTAAGAAGGCTGGCATGTTAACTCGTGACCCAAGAATGAAGGAAAGAAAGAAGCCAGGTTTGAAGAAAGCCCGCAAAGCTTCACAATTCTCAAAGCGTTAATATTTTATATTACGTTTTATGCAAAAGACATCCCTTTCGAGATGTCTTTTTTGTTGAGAAAAATTAAGTAATTATCAGTATTTTCTATCTTAAAAAGACTACTTCTATTGAAAATACGTTGGGATAACAGAGAGTGACATTACTGATACATAGTTTAAGTGACAGAATCTTTAATATTATTTTGAAATTTAATACCATCCTTAAATGAGAATATAAGGGCTCTTTTGCAAATCCTGTTGATGGATAATTTTAAGAAGGAATTAAGCAGTTAAGAAATAGCTGTTTGATTCCTTTTCTTTTGTAATATTTTCTTCGAGTCTAATTCTAATTAATAAATGTTTGAAATTTCTATAGCCATAAGCAGTACGCTCAATTTGTTTAATCTTACGGTTAACTCCTTCAAGACAACCATTAGAATAAGTTGAGGTAATACCGTTTAGGACACCAGAATAATTACGTTTAAAAGTTAATAGAGTTTGATGCATTTGTTTACCAACACTTTGTTTTGAATGAAGTAGATGGATAACTTTCTTTTCATCGTTATCCTGAATAGCAGTCATAAAGTCTTGCATAACCCAATAAGTATTTTCTAAGGTTTGGTCACAATCTAAACCATCTAAGACAACATGCTTCTGAGTGAGAGAGTCTTTAAAGTGCCAATCGTAGTAGGGAGTAGTCTTATTAAGTTTGTCATATTTCATGAGATAAAGCTTCCAAGGAGACTTTAAAAGCTTATATTCACGGTTTCTTTTATTAAATTGCTTCATAATTTGAACTCTGAAAATATTAAACGATCTAGCAAGCATTTGAACCATATGAAAACGGTCAATAACTATCTGAGCATTTGGAAATAATTCTCTAGCAACTAAAGGATAATAACAATTAAGATCCATAGTTACTGTTTTAACCATTGCACGAGCTTTAGGAGTGAACTTGTAAAAATAGCGTAGAATATCAGATTTGAAACGAGTTCTAAGAATTTGAACAACTTTGTGAGTATCACCATCTAGACAAATAAAGTGAAGCTTTTTGCCTACACCTTTGAATTTATCAAAAGCTAAGTGTTCAGGGAGATGATCAAAGTCATCATAGAACTTAGAAGAGCAGGCTTCTAATACTCTTTGAACCGTGTTGACAGATACATTATGTTTTCTAGCAATACTAGTCATTGAACGATCTTCAGTAAGAGCAGAAAGTATTTTTCGCTTAGACGTGTTAGAGATATAGCAGCCTTTATTAATAAGATTAGATTGAGCCATAGATCTTTTTAAACAGCCATTGCAGAGAACACGTTGTTTTCTTAATCCGATAGTAACGGGCTTACTAGCATCAGCAGTAATGAAATGAACATTAGAAACGTAATGACCATTATGCTTAAGATGAGTAGAACGACAATAAGGACAAGTAGGCTGGATCAGCTCAGCTAAATATATTTTGTAAATCTTACCGTTAATATTTTCATTTGAATAATCAGAAAAAATAATGTTTTTATCTTCAATATCAAGAGTAAATTTAATTTAATCATTTAAAGAGGACATAGTTTGAATCTCCATACACTTAATTGAATTGGTCGAAGAAGGATTTTAAGTAAGAGAGGACTATGGCCTCTTTTTTTACGTAAAAAAATCCTGTCGATAGAATATCATAGATATTTATCAACAGGAAAAATTATACAGTCAATATAAGTAATCACTTGTGTTACTTTGAAGTAAAATTAAAAGTTTTAAGATGTATATTACCCTTTTTTGTATTAAAAAATCCTGTTGACAGAATATCAGAGATATTCAACAACAGGAAAATGTATGTAAGTGGTTTTTAGCTTGCGTATAGTATTATTTATAATTTTTTGAAGACGTTATCGGCTTCATCTTTTATATTTAGTGTAGCAATGTTATCAAATTGAGTTACTTGAGGATTTATTTGAATAATAGAGGTTGAGGGAGATAAATTATTCAAGTAGTAACTATAGTTTCCTTTAGAGCCAACAATTAGTACTAATTCAGCTTTTGTCATCCATTGTTTAGCTTGGGTCATTGCCTTTTCATAGACACCAACATGAGAATAAACAGGAAAGGATAACATTAAGCCATTGCATTTTGAGCATCGGGGTGCATGCCCATTGTTCCAAATTTCAATATTATCATTATGATGTCCGCATTGAGAGCATTTGTTGATAGCATATGAACCTTGAATTTCTGCTACTTGTGTTGAACCAGCTAAAGAATGTAGATGATCAATATTGGTAGTAATTGTACCTTGTATTAACCCATCTTTTTCTAAAGTGGAAATTTTACGATGAGTTAGAGAAGGTCCTTTTTCGAAAATTCCTTTTAAAAATGATTTACGTAACAAATTGTAAGAGTGTTCGGGATGCATCTGAACGAGGGGAGCTAAAGAAGTTTCGATAGCATTTAAGACATTCATCTTTTCCATATCTGCAATTCCGCAACTATTGGAAATTCCAGCTCCTGTGATAACTACTGTGAATTTACTTTCTGATAACATCTCCTTTAATTTTTGTACGTTGTTCATTTTCAGTCCTCCTGTCTTGAACACATAATTAATTTTTGTTTATAACTTGATTTTTTGTTTAATTGATCTAACATGACGGCAGCAACATCGGCTCGGTTGGTTCTAGGAGCACCAGGCATCTTATATCCAGACGCTGCATTTTTTACTAAAGGATGGGAAGTTTTATCTCCATTAAATAAGGGACCTGGATAAATTAGAGTCCAATTCAAATTAGAATGGATAAGATGTTGTTCTCCTTTTTCATGATCAGCTTGGTTTCCTTTTAAAAAAGTTTTGACACCCAGTTTATAGGGATAGGAGACATTCTTAATTGTATCTCCAGTTCCTAAACTAGATAGACTAATAATTCGAGATACGTTTGTGTGTTGCATGCTTTTAATAAGATTAGGCATTAGACCTTCAAACAAATTAGCTGAACTGTCATTTACAGGATTGCCGAGAGTTACTAAAACAGCATCACAAGAAGCTAAGGCGTGTTCCATTTTTGATGTTTCGTTGAGATTGCCTTGAATAACTTTGAGATTATCCTGTGGTACTAATTTTTGTGGTGAACGTACATATGCTACTATTTCATATCCACGTTCCGTTGCTTGTTTAATTAATTCTTTTCCAGTTCGGCCAGTGGCCCCTAAGATAAACAGTTTCATTAAGCATCGACTTCCTTTTTCTTATCTTTTTTAAATTGAGCACTTATTACTAAAATTAGTCCAACGATTATAGTATAAATTAAACCCATAATTATTGACTGAGAAGGTGAGTTGTTAAAGTACATAATACTTTTGACACCTCTATACATGTAGGACATAGGTAACCAATTAGACAGTGTACTGTAAAAGCCATTTAATGATTCAGGTATAGCGGTTAGCAATGGGGCAGCGAAGAATAAAAGTAACATAAAAACTGGAATTGAAATTAATCCTACCCAAGACTCTACGCCGTTAATAAAAATAATGAACGAGAATGCGCATAGTGATAGGAATAAACCAAGTAAAGTAAAATTAGGAATAGTTACATTAAGAATTGTGGATTGTAGATATATCACTCCATACCCGATTACAAAGGATGAAATAATTGCAGAAAGTAGCTGAACTCCTAAAGCACTAAATTTTTCTCGAAGAGATTTAAATTTAATCTTTGAAAAGGCAAATCCAAGAAGCATTGAGGTTCCTAAACATCCTAGCCAAACAGATTGAAAGAAATGGGCGCCCCCATTTGCTAAATCACCGGTTTTATTAATTTTTTCTGTTTCTATAGTTAGTGGATTAGTTAAATTGGAAGCCATTTCTGCTGGTATGGCAGGCATTTTTTTAGATAAAGTTTGTAGTAGTTGCTTGCCTAAGGCAGTGCTAATTTGATGGGTCATTTCAGTTAAGGCTGTATTTACTTGTGTCGTAATGGTAGTTCCCATACCCTGATTAATGATGATTTTTAATTTAGCTTTTTTGGGGTTAGGGGTCATTAGACTTTGAAGATTAGAGGAAAAATTTTTGGGAATAACAATTGCTCCATAATATTTTTCTTTATTCATTTCTTTTAATAAATCTTCTTGAGAATTAAAAACTGTCCATTTAATGCTCATTTTAGAAGAGTTAGATGAATTTTTTGTTGTTATTTGCTTAGTTAAATTTTTTCCAGTAGTACCTTGATCTTCGTTAACAATAGCAATAGGTAAATCATTAACCTTCATATGAGTTGAAGGAATTGCTGTAATTGAAAAGTATGCTCCAATAAATAAAGCAACTAGGATAGGTAACCAGACAAATTTATTCTTTAATAGTTTAAACATATATACATCCCTTTCAATATTAAGATTACGAATATTCTAAGGAAAATAGGGATATAATAAAACTACAAAAAGTAACAAGGTGTTGCATTGATGAAAAACAATAAAACTAATGACAAAATTGAGAATGCTTTATTATCGCTTTTACAAGTAAAGGATATTAATCAGGTAACTATAAAGGAAATTGCTCAGAAAGCAAATGTAAATCGTGTCACGATATATCGTCATTATAATGATAAATGGGACATATTAGAAAAGATCGAAGAAAAATTTCTTCATAAGCTTGACGTTCCACATTCTAAAATGATCCTTAATCTCCAGCTAAAAACTCAAAGTCCAACTGAATCTCCTGACTTAACAGCACTAACAGATTTTTTAAAAGTTTTTCAAGAAAACTTCTCCTTGCTTCATATTTTGATGGGTACAAATGCCAATTTGGGTTTTACTAACAAGCTTATGACCTACTTGATTAACTTAGAGATAAAGTCTCATCCTTATACGCTTCTTCATATGCCTAAAGATAAACAGGAAATGTTTTCTTATTACAGTATTTCTGCATTGATAGGAGTAATTCAGTACTGGAGAAAACATCCGAAATACTCGGCTCTCCAAATAGCAAATTTTTTCTTTGAAGCTCGAGTAGGGGCTATAAAAGAACTAGAAGATAATAATTTATCTTTATAATTGAGATGTAGTAATTGGAAGAATAGGTTATTCATTGACTGAGAACAATGACGAGGGAAACTAATATCCAAATTTAAGAATATTGATAAGGTTAGTAATTTAGATGTGGAAAAATAGAATGATTTTAATTGGGGATTTCAAGATTAAATTATTTAAAGTATAATCTAATCTTAATAAAAAAAGATTGTTAATGTTATGAGTAAAAACGGAGAAAATATTATGAACATAGATAAAAAAGATCTGAAAGAAGATCTATATATTGCTTATAGTGTCTGTTTAGTCCTGTTGATAGCTTCGATATTTTCTAATATGATACCGTGGTCATGGTTGCGTACATTCGTTAGAGTTGGCTTTGGATTATCCTTAGTGGATGCCATTACCAATCAATGGAAGTATTTTAAATTGAAAAAAGACCTATCAAAATCAAAAACAGCGGAAGAATAGCGTTAATTATAAGCCTTTTAAGTGTTGATGAAATAAAATGACAAAAGTTACAAAACTCAAGTATGGTAATACTAAATGTTATCTGGTTAAGGGGACAAAAAAGACAATCTTAATTGATACAGATTGGGCAGGCACCTTACCTAATTTTTTTAGAGCATTAGGCGAACATAACTTAAAAATACAAGACATTAGCTACTTGTTTATAACGCATTATCATCCTGATCATATGGGAATTGCACAAAATTTAGTAGATTATGGTGTGAAATTAGTAGTATTAGACTCTCAGCTGAAATTTCTTCATCAGTCCGATTATATTTTGGAGCGACAACCGGAAAAGTATTTTGAGCCAATAAATGATAAACAGATTATTTTACTGCCACTTACAGAAAGCCGTAAGTTTTTAAAAGATTGTGGAATAAATGGGATGATAATAAGTACGCCAGGCCATAGTGACTGCTCAGTTTCATATATTATGGATAATGGAGAAGCTTTTGTTGGAGATTTGTACCCACTTGAACAAGTCGATTTATATAATGATCCAGTATTAACAAAGAGCTGGGAAAAACTTAAGAAGGCAAATGTTACTCTTATTCATTTTGCTCACTATTCTGATGAAGAAATTTTAGATTGGGACAGAATAAAAATAAAACATATTATAGATTGTTAACTATTTTTATAACTATTAATGGTTTATAAATCTTATGCAGTAAGACTTAAAGGTGAGATACTTTTGGGTCTTTTTTTCTGTCTAAATTTAATAAGAAAAAAGATAGATTGAATATTTCATAAAATAGTAATAATATTAAACATATCTTAAGATTTTGGAGCAACACAAATGAACATTAAAGGTATTTTTAATAAAAGTAAAATAAGATTCATTGGCATCTGTATCTTATTAATCCTCGAGACAGCTAGTGCAACAAGTGTTACATATTTAATGACACCTGCATTTAATTATATAAAGCAAAATAAATTAAATTTATTTTTAATATTTATTGTTTTATCAGCTAGCTTGCAATTTATAAGTACAATTTTAACTTCCCTTGGAAATGTTCTATATGCTCATCAAATTCAGGACTATATTCATCAGATTCGGAATAATATTACTAGATATCTATTTGTTAATGACGATGAAAATGTATCTGAAATTCAAAATAATCTAAATTCGAATATTCAGGAATTAACTAATAAATATACCAATCCTTTACTTATTTTATGGCGCAGGATATTAACTATTGCTTTTTCTCTGGGAGTCTTATTTACCTTTAATTGGAGTTTAGTTGTTTTAACTTTGTTACTGTCTTTTGTTGGTCTTTATTTACCAAAACTTTTTGAGAGAATGACGTCTTCAGCTACTCTTGAAGTTACTCAAAAAAATGAATATCTGCTTGATACAGTAGAGAAATGGGCTCGAGGATTAGATGAATTAAGAAGATATGCCAGTTTTGGTAGCTATGAAAGTGCAATAAAGAAATCAACCTCGGAGTTAAAAGCAGCTACAATTCAGGATTGCTTCTGGGGAAATTTGGCGACTGCACTTACCTCTCTAATATCTTTAATAGGCATAATTTTGTTATTAGCACTTTCAATATATTTGTATGCGACAGGACAGATTGTCTTTGGTGCTATCATTACTTCTGGAATTTTTGCAAATCAAATTATGAATGCTGTTACCTATTTAGCGGAAAGCCTCAATCAAATTAAATCTTCTAAGAAAGTGCGCCATAAGATTCTTAACTTGCAAGAATCAGTGCAATTTAATATAAAAGACCATTCTGATAAAAGAATTAACCAGATTGAAATTAATGATCTTCAAGTCTCTTATCCAAATGGAGAAAGGATTTCTTATCCACATATAGTCATTAACAAAGGGGAAAAGATACTCTTAACTGGAGATAGTGGTAGTGGAAAATCAACTTTATTTAAAGTTTTACTAGGTGAAGTTACACCTAAAATGGGTACAGTTAGCTATAAAGATAAAAAAGGGAAAGTATTTATACCGAATTCAGAAGAAATAGGCTATCTTGCACAAGATAATACGCTTTTTCCCGATACTATCAAAAATAATATTACAATGTTTGATTCTAAGTTAGATAAGGAAGTTAATAATACAATTAAAAAGGTAAATCTTTCTACTGATATTGAAAAATTTCCCAAGGGATTAGAAACTTTAATTAACTTAGACTCTGAGAACCTATCTGGTGGTCAAAAACAAAAGATAGTTTTAGCCCGAGCTAACATCCATCATAGTAGCTTGCTATTGATTGATGAAGGGACGAGTGCCATTGATAGTAAGGCAACTTTATCTATCTTAAAAGAATTATTGAAGTTAGAACAAACCATTATTATGATTGCCCATAATCTTTCGCAAAAGTCGATTAATATGTTTGATCGAGAGATTCATTTGAATAAAGAGGTGAATTAAATGTCTTTTCGAGGATTTATCCATACTAATAGAACTCGTTTCTTTTGGATTACTATTTTATCAATTTTATCAGGGATGAGCGGCATTCTGGCTGGCTATATACAGATGTATTGGCTGACCTATATTAAGGGGGAAAATTGGAATAAGGTTATAGTTACAACTGGCTTAATGGCTCTATGCTGGTTCTTTGCTCAATCAGTGATTTATTTTGTTCAATATTTAAATAATGTTCAAGAAGAAGAATATTTCAAGAAATTACGCGATGAAATAGCCGAGCATTATTTTAAAGATCAAAAATTTCATGAAGTAGCCGCCTTTCAAAATAGACTAACTAATGATTTCAACATTGTAAAAAATAACTTTTTTGAGTGGTATGTAACTGTTCCTTTTTATGGATCGATGTTAATAACCTCTTTGATTGCGTTACTAACAATCCATTGGGCAATTTTTGCATTAAGTTTAGTTGTAGACACTATTTCATATTTTTTACCTAAGCTAATTGGAAAAAAACTGGAGAAAGCTACAATTAACGTTTCCGATAAGAATAAAGAATATCTTGATATTTTGAGTAAATGGTTTTCTGGTTTAAGTGAATTAAAAAGATACTTTGCAGGTAATAAATTATTAGAAGTGCAGAGCAAAGCATCAAGGAGACTAGAAAAAGCAAATATTAATCAAACGGTTCAAGAACAGATATTAAGTATCTTAAATGGATTCAGTGCTTTGCTTTCTACAATTCTATTATTAGGATTTACTGGAGTGTTAGTTGAACAAAAGTTAGTCATTTTTGGTGCGATTTTATCAGTACAAAATTTTGCAGATAATGTGGCTTTTGGAATGCAAGAAACTATTGAAGGATTGACAATGATGCGTTCCTCAAAACCATTAATGAATAAAATTAGTGAAGATACAGCACTACTTGAATCGAACAATAAAGAAGAGGCCAGTATTCCTTCCGTAATTAAAACTAATTCATTGTCTCTGAAATTTCCTAATGGTGAAATGTTGAAGTATCCTGACATAAATATAAAAGAGGGTGAAAAAATTCTCTTAACTGGTGATTCGGGATCAGGTAAGACAACCTTATTTAAATTACTATTAGGAATTATTAAACCTAGTTATGGAACGATAGAATTTGAAGACCAGGATGGCAATACTGTTACACCTGATATGTCTAAAATTGGCTATATCCCACAAGAACCTAATCTTTTTCCTGGGACAATTAAACAAAATATTACGATGTTTAATAGTCAGCTTGATAATCGAGTAAAATTGGCAATAAGGGATGTCAACTTAGATGATGACATGAAAAAGTTTAAAGATGGCGTAAATTCTCCGTTAAACTTAGACAAATTAAATATTTCTGGTGGACAAAGACAAAAGATCGTTATGGCCCGTGCACAAATTCATGACAGTAAAATAATTTTAATTGATGAAGGGACAAGTGCTATTGATCAACAGGCTACTTTTAAGATTTTAAAGAAATTATTGCAAACTGAGGCAACAATTGTTTTTATTGCTCATAATTTTAATGAAAATATGCGGAATTTGTTTGATAGAGAGATTAGACTATGAAAATTTTAGACAGGGAAAAATATAATGACAACAGTCTATTTTGTAAGACACGCTGAACCAGATTTAAGCAATCATAATGATTTGACAAGAGATTTAACTCCAAAAGGGATAGAGGATCGAAAATTTTTAATTGATTACTTTAAAAATAAGAAATTAGACGTGGCATTTTCAAGTCCTTTTAGAAGAGCAATTAGGACTATTGAGCCAGTTGCTAAAAGTAGAAATTTAAAAATTAACCAAATTTCGGAATTTTGTGAACGTAAAATTGACGATGAGTGGATTTCTAATTTTCATGAATATTGTCAAAAACAGTGGTTTGATTTTGACTATAAGTTAGAAAATGGTGAATCTTTGAATGATGTTCAAAAAAGAAATATAAACGCGTTAAAAAATCTTTTAACTGATTATCCGGATAAAAGTATAATTATTGGTAGTCATGGAACAGCCATTGGAACAATAATTAATTATTTTGATAGTAGTTTTGAATATCCTGCTTTTTCAAAAATTCAACCGATTATGCCCTTTGTTGCCAAATTTAACTTTAGTGGTGATAAAGTAGACTATCAAATTATTGCTTTTAATTCTAAAAATTGAAAAGTATTAAACGACGTAATAACTTGATAACTAAAACCGTATATTTAAACTAACATTAAGGATTTCTAAAGGTTTTGAACTATAATAATATAGAAAGTTAATCTTAAGAAAGGTTCTATACTATTTATATGAAATATTTAATTACAGGAGCAACAGGTAATTTAGGAGAAAAAGTTACTCGCTGGCTGAGAACAATGACTCCGGAAACTAATATCCGAGTTGGAATCCATAATTTAAAAAAGGCTGATAAGTTTAGCGACTTAGCTGTGGAAAAAGTAAAATTAGACTATTTTGATCTCAACACCCTCAAAGAAGCAGTTGCTGGCGTTGATCTGGTAATTTATATTCCCAGCATTACTTATAACTTGCAGAAAAGAATTACAGAATTTGAAAATGTCTTACAAGTTGTAAAAGAAGCTAAATCTAAATTGATTTTTGTAAGTTTTTTTGCAGATCAAGAAAATAATCCATTTGTAATGTCTCCATTTTATGCATATGTACCAAGAAGACTTGCTAGCTCAGGAATTGAATACAGTATTATAAAAAATAGTTTGTATGCGGATCCACTGGTGCCATATCTAGAAGAACTAATTGAACGCAAAAATATTATTTATCCAGTCGGAGCAGAACCACTATCCTTTATTACAAGAAATGATAGTGCTCATGCAATTGCTTGTTTAGCTATGCAGCCAGTAATGCGAGATCAAGGTCAAACTTATCTATTAAGTATGGATAAAAATTATAATATGGTTGAATTATCATATATTATGTCTCGGATCACTGACCATAAAATTGGCTATACACCTGTAACAACGGGTGAATTTGCAAAGATTTATGCTGCTGAAGGCGATGGAAAAGAACTTGCATCGATGTATGCAGGCGGAGCTAAGGGACTTCTTAGTGCAACATCTGATGACTTTCATCGCTTAACGGGTAGAGAACCAGAAGAAATGGAACATTTTTTAAGAAATGGCTATCAAATTGCACGTTTATAAGATAAATTAGTCTAATTAAAAATAAAACGTGTTATACTAAATATAGTAAGTGCTTAGAGAAAAATTAATTGTAATTAAGTGTGGTGCAATGCTGAGACAAGACCGTAAGCTTGCTATTATTAACTACACACGCTTTTAATTTAAGGGATAAATTAAAAGTTTTTAGCTTATATTTTAGCTGTTATATACGAAGAAAAGAGATCAGATATGGCACCTGATCTCTTTTTTCGATATTAGATTTTTAATTAAAGGCTTTGATCGATATTTTTAGCTAAATAATCATAGAGCATTGCTTTTTCTAGTTCTTTGGTATCATATCCCAAAGTACGGGCTATAGTATAAGCGTATGCCCAGGCTGTAGCGGGTCCACGACTCGTTATAATTTTGTGTTCTTTATCTACAACAGTAATCTCAGTGCTAAAGTGGCCGTTTGGACATTCTTTTTCAATTTCCTTTTCAAAGCCTGGATAACAGGTGTAGTTGGCTCCTTCTAGCAAGCCGTAGTGACCTAAAGCAATCGGAGCGGCACACATTGCTGCATCCCATTTACCTTCTTTATTTCTTTGAATCATAAGCTTAGCTAGTTTTTCATTATTTCTGAGGTTTAAAGCTCCAGTTCTTCCACCTGGAAAAGCTACCAAGTCATATTCTAAAAGTGAATCATCCACAACTTTATCACAGGTTAGTAAGATATGATGGTCTCCGTTAATTTCTTTTTTATCGAGACCGACCATGTCACAATCAATATCTAAGCGACGTAGTACATCAACGACACTAAGTCCTTCAACTTCTTCACAGCCATCTGCGAAGACAACAGCAACTTTTGTCATAAAAAAGTCCTCCTTTTTATTAAGCACTATGCAACCTTTATTTTAACCCATTAAAATAGTATTTTTTAATTTAAAGATTAAAAAAATAAACTTACAATTGCGTATATAACTATAGGTAAAACTAAGATATGTTGTACTAAAAATTTTGTGAAACACTAAATATAGGGTTGCTTTTAAAAATACTTGAATTAACGCAATATTCTGTTAACATTGAGATAATTGAAAGAAAATTTGTGAAACAATTTAAGAAAAGAGGGTAAAAATGGCTACTGAAGTTTATTTAGTAAGACATGGGGAAACAATGTTTAATCAGTTGAATAAAGTTCAAGGCTGGGCTGATTCTCCACTAACTGTAAAAGGAATTAATGACCTAAAAGTAACAGCATCTAATTTATCTCAGGTTCATTTTGATAAAATGTATAGTTCTGACTTAAAGCGAGCCATTGATACAGTTCACTTAATTGCTGATACAAATGAAGTTTCTGAGATTGGTAAAATAAAAAAACTTCCAGCTTTTCGTGAAGTATTCTTTGGTACTTTTGAAGGTGACGATATTGACGAAACTTGGGAAAAAGTTGCTGTAGCTGGAGGGATGAAACCAACAAATGATGTGGTAAAAATCATTCAAACCTTAGGAATCCATGATTTTCGTGAAGCAACTAAGAAAGCTGATCCACGTCATTTAGCAGAAGATGCAGAAGCCCTTAATAATCGAATGGACCAAGCTGTTAGCCAACTAGCTGAAGAAACAAAAGGGCTAGGACGAGTTTTAATTGTGTCTCATGGAGACTTTATTAAGACCTTGGGAATTAAATACTGGGATCAAACTACGCACGATCATGATATTCCTTTCCCAGATAATGGTAGTGTGACGCGTGGAATAATTGATGATAATGGAAAATTTAAAATAATTAATTATGGTGTAAAAAACACTGACATTCCAAATTTATAAGATGCAGCTATCCAGTTGCATCTTTTTTAGTATAAGTTTGTGGGATGTTCTTTGGCAGTATGTTCTACATGTTCAATCATGGCGTCAATCATTGATAAAACGTCCGAGTCATTTAAAAAATAAAAGACATGAGTTCCATGTTTATGATGTTTAACCAAATTGTATTTTTCTAAAATGCCTAATTGTTTTGATACTACCGGCTGCGCAAGGGTGAGAGTAGTGGCAATTGTTGAGACATCGACTTCTTTTGAAGCATTCCGTAAAAAAAATAAAATTGAAATTCGTCTACTATTGCTTAAAACTTTATAGATTTTAGCTGCTTCACTGACTAAATTTGTATCTGTTTGTGTCATAATTTAGCACCTCTTATTGACAATATATCAAAAATGGAATATTATACTTTCTGCAATAAGTATACCAAATTCGATATATTTATGGAGAAAAAATATGAAGGATAAATCATCATTACGTTACTTTTGGGTAACTCTATTAAATATTATTATTACAGTTGCAGAATTTATTGGCGGGGCAGTTTCAGGATCACTTGCTCTACTTTCAGATGCCGTGCATAATTTAAGCGATGTCGGGTCAATTATTTTAGCTTTTGTTGCTAATTTAATTGCTAAAAGAAAGCGAAATAATAGCAAGACTTTTGGCTATGATCGAGCGGAAATACTAGCAGCTTTTACTAATGGGATAATTTTAATAGTAATCAGTATTTATTTATTTATCGAAGGAATTCAACGATTTAGTCATCCTGAACCAATTAAAGGAAAAATCATGTTAATTGTTTCTTTAATTGGGTTAGCTGCTAATTTAATTTCAATGCTAGTAGTCATGAAGGAAGCTAAGACGAGTCTTAATGCAAAAGCTACATTTTTAAATATGCTTTCAGATGCAATAACTAGTGTAGCAGTTGTTATTGGAGCGATTGTGATTTCAATTTGGAAAATTTACTGGGTCGATCCAGTCTTAACGATAGCAGCTTCCGTCTTTTTACTTAAAGAGGCTTATGAAGTTACTATTAAAGCAGCTAATATTTTAATGGAAACGAATCCTAGCATTGATTTAAATAAGATAAATGAATTAGTTTTATCTTGTCCACATGTGAATAACATTCACCATGTGCATGTTTGGCAATATTCAGACAATGTAACGATGTTAGATGCACATATTAATGTGGATAAAAATTTAGATGCTGTACAATTAGAAAAGATATACACAGAAATTGCAAAAAAATTAAAGCCGCTTGGAATTAACCATGTGACGCTTCAAGCAGAATGCACACGTGGAATTAGTGATAAAATGATTTTTGATGATAAAGAAGATTAGTTAATCTGGTTTTGCTGCTATTTGGTAAAATAGGGGCAAAGCCTTTTATTTTAAGGAGAAAAAATGAAATTCGATACTAATGATCTAAAAGAAAATCTAAAAAATTATCAAAAGAAAGCTACAGACCAATTTAAAGATTTTGCGGAAAATGATTGGCCCGATATCAAAGACCACTTAACTGAAAAAGGCCAACAAGCTGGGGATTTTTTGAAACAAAACGGTGGCAAAGTTTATCAGAATTCGGTTAAAGCTTTCAAGAAAGCAGTTCGAAACTTAGACCAAAAAGTAAATGGTACAAGCATACACAAGGATGATAAATAAAATGAAGGTAAATATTTGGGTTGCAGTCATAGTTCTATTAATTGGATTATGGGATTTATATACTGCTTACAATCGTTATCAAAAACATAAAGTAACAACGAAAGAATTTCAAAGTGATTCTATTAATGGAACAAAGAAATTGCTTACTGGTATTCCATCTGACAGTAAAGTTGATATCATTTCTTTTACAATCTTAGGTGTCGTTTTTACCATTACTGGAATTATTTTGTTTTTTATGATTTAAATGAGACGGGTGAGAAGAAAGTTGGCCAAATTAGTTTTAGTTAGGCATGGTGAAAGTATAGCTAATCGTGACAATGTTTATACGGGCTGGAATGATGTGCCTTTAAGTAAAAAGGGGATTGAACAGGCAAAAAATGCAGGTCTTAAGGTAGAAAAAATAGCCGGATTTGTGCCAACGCATATTCATACTTCTGTCTTATCGCGTGCAATTATGACAGCTAATATTATTGCAGATGTTTGCAGCTTTTTATATTTACCTATTACTAAGACTTGGCGTTTAAATGAACGTCACTATGGGGCACTTCGCGGTATTAATAAGGATGTTTCAAAGAAAATTTTTGGCACTAAACAAGTCTTAGAATGGAGACGCGGTTTTGACAGTGTGCCTCCTTTATTAACGCAGCCCGTGCAAGATCGTAGATATCAAAAGTATGATATGCGTCTAATGCCCCAAGGAGAAAGTTTACATCAAACGCAGGAGAGATTAATGCCTTATTTTTGGGATCATATTGCACCTGAATTAATGGCAGGTCATGATCAATTGGTTGTAGCCCATGGCTCAAGTTTACGTGCCTTGATTAAAAAAATTGAAGATATCAGTAATGAGGATATTGTAAAAGTAGAAGTGCCCAATGCAGAGCCAATTGTTTATACTTTTGATACTAATTTGCATATTGTAAAGAAAGAAATTCTACATTGATTGAGTAGCCAACTGGTCTACTCTTTTTTAATAGTTTGTATAGGTATTTTTATGGTAAAATTTTTTACGAGTATATTTGAACAAATTCTTGTAGAGTAGGAGAAAATAATGCGTAAAATATTTTTACTAAGAGGAGCACCTGGATCTGGAAAATCTTCCTTTATTGCTCGTCACCACTTGCAGCCTTACGCTATTTCTCGTGATGAAATTAGGCTGCTATTAGCTGATTTGACGGTTTATTATGAGGAAAGTACAGATCACCTGCATCAAGTTATTCCACGCCATGTTACTGTACGTACAGAGCAAATGGTTGATAATTTGGTACAGCATAAGATGGCTTATGGAGAAACTATCATTGTCGATGGAACTCATATTACGCCAGATAAAATTGAACATTTTCGTCCATGGGTTGAAAAGTATCGCTATGAATTATTTGTAGTCGATTTAATGCAAAATAACACTTTAGAAAGCTTACTGCAGCGTAATCAGGTTAGAATGCACTATGATTGGGTGAAACCTGACGTAATTAAAATGATGTATGAGCAATATAAAGCTCATCCGGAAGTTCCATCTTGGGCTTATTCAATTTTGCCGAATGGAATGGAACGGGCCTTAAGTCAAAAAGAAAAGAATTTAGATCATTATTCACATGTGATTTGTGTACCAGATAAGGTAAGACCAGAAGATTTCCCACATGTGCATATTTCCAACTTTTACTTTTCTTTTAATGATGAATTTACTAAGAAATACGGAACATATAGAAACGTTATAACTTTAGGTAAAACTAGAGAAGAAGTAATTGAGCAATTTAGGCTTCCATATTTTGTATTTAAATTCCACCATAAGCACTTTTTAATTTCTGCATATCCAATTCGAAATGAAATGTTAGATCCTATTCGAAAAGTAAAGGGAGTTTGGTCTTATTCAACTGGGCTATATAATATTGCTGATTTTGTAAAAGAATTTCCTGAGAATGAGCATCAACATGTTCATCAATTTAATTTAAGCAAAATTGATCCCACCCGTTTGTTACATATTTGGTAGTAAAAAATGAGAAGGTTTTTGCCTTCTCATTTTTGTTTGAAAAAGTTTATTGTTTTTTCAATAACTGAGATTAGGTCCTAATACATTAGATAAAGTATAAATTTAAGGAAGGAATATCAAAAAAACATATAGGTAAACTATTGAAAAATAACAATAATAAGACATCATTTGCGTTATTATATTGAAAATTAGGTATAATTGAAACGATGAGAGAGATTCAGAAAAAAGGATAGGGATGGGTATGTTTTTTAATAAGAAAGATAACGATAGTAAACAACGGTTCGGCATTAGAAAATTAACTATAGGGGCTTGTTCCGTATTATTGTCTACATTAATCTTAGGAATAGGAACCCAAGAGCAAAATTCAAAAGCTCAGGCTGCTACTACAGAAACTTCTAACACTGCCAGTTCGACAGACTTAGTAGATAATCATCAAAGTAAAAATACTTACCTAAGTTCTAGTGAAGTAAATGAAACAGCTACTAAAGTTAATGAGAAAGAAACTTCTGCTGGTAATGAGCAACAAGCTTCTCAATCTGCAGTAGCTCAAGACAAGCAAAGTGGGGAAAAGGCTGCAGATGTAGTTACTAATAATCGGTCTACAGTTGAAGATAAAAGTTCTAATAATGCAGAATCTTCGGAAATCACTGATAACACTAAGAATACGGTAAATTCTGATAGGGCAGAAGTTACAAATAAAGAAGCTAATACACAAACTGATTCTAAAAAAGTTACGCAAAAGACGTCAGATCAGGCCGTTAATGATGTAAACAAAAATGTAGCTGAAACCACTACTGACACTAAGAATACAAAAATTTCCAGCTATACTAATAATTTAGACTTGGAAAATATTCAAGAAAGTCTTGAACAGCAAGCTAAGGAAAATAATGGAAAAGCATTAGATGCTAAATCAGTTACATCTTTACTTAGAAGTTCGGATGCAGCTAATTTCCAAGTTTTGGCAGCATTAACAGAAAATATCGCTGAGGCTGATAAAATTAAAGCCAACGCAGCAGTGACAATTCCAAGTACTGACGGACGTTATACTTTATATATTTCAAGAAATACGTGGGGAAATACTACAGATGGTAATCAACCAACTAAGGTTTTACTTTCAGGAAATGTTCTTAGTGGTGATACTGTAACTATTTCAATCCCAAGCTATGGTATTGTCGGTGTAAATTCGCCAACTATCGATGCTAACTATGGGAGTGCTTCTCTAAAGGATATGGGTAATGATAAGGTAGTTATCTATAACTTCACCATTTCTGGAGTTATTAATCCGATCATTACGATTCCCGCTGACAATGGATATGGTGCTAAACCCACGCCAATGCAAATTACTCAGCCTACGGTTAAGGATATTACTTGGACAGTTAATGGAGTAGAACAAACATCAGCTGAATTTCATATCGATGTTAACCCTGTATGGAATCCAAAGTTTTCTTTAAGTAAGCCTAACCCAAATTCTACTGATCAAAATGCATTAAAAAAGATGATTCCTAACTATGAATCTATCTATCAACTCGCAATTAATGAAACGAACGGGGTTGCTCCTGGACAAGATTATCAAAATAGTCTTCCTTATCCTTCCTCAAAAATTAATAGTGCCGTTAATTATGGCACCGTAATTACAATTCCAATGCCTAAAGGGTATGTGCTAGATGAATCTGCTACAATGCAACTCAATAATTTTGGGGATAAGACTACCATTACCCAGGACGGTAATAACATTATTATTACCGTACCAAAAGGTTCCGGTACGCAAAACTGGAATAGTGGGGGACCCTACCAACTAGTGGGTTCTTATAATATTCCAATGCCCAATACAGCTACTACTTATACGGCTGACGCTCCGATTACGATTGTGCAAAAGCTTAATAATGACGGGAGTCAAACGAAGACTTGGACTGGTCCAACAGTAAGTCAAGATTTTTATGGTGCAAATGATCAAATTCCACTAGGCCAAATGCCACTTTATGCTAAAGCTGCTTATAATGGTAATCAGCTTTTAAATAATGGTCATAAACAAATTGTTGCTTACTTTGGTGCTACTAATGAATCAATTGCTTCCTACAGTAATTACAGCAGTAACTTTACTTTTAATTTTGATGAGAGCCTGGGCGTAACTGAACTAAAAACACCAACTATTCCTGGTACAAGTAACTATAAGTACACAATTACTTACGCAGATGGTACAACGAGTGAAGGTCAAGTAAATGCTGGTAACACTATTACGGGAACTGGAGTAATTACTAACATTGTGGTTAGCCCTGATAACTTTGAAAGAGATCAAAGTACAGCTGTTGATTTGCCAACTAATAAGTTTGCAAATCAAACTACTCAGTCAGTGAATGCTTTTGAAGCATATGGCGCGGTCCCAGATACAGTTAAACCAGGCACACAATTAGTTGCTAACATGACTTTTACTGGAACAGTTCAACAAGGAAATGTAACTAGATATTTGACCAGCAAAATTCAAGTTGATCAAACAGTCGTTTCATCAGCTAATTTAACTTCTAGTTCAGGTATATTTGGCTATCAAAGCAACACAGCAACAGGGCAATCTAATGTGGGGTATCTTTCTGTCTACGCTGGCGGAGGACAAACCAACAATATTTATGAACCAATTTTTTACTATGTTTTACCGGAGTGGTTCTCAGTTTATGATTTTTCAACCGACTATACCAAGCTACCTGATTTTGTCCCTAATACTAATAATGGTGTTATTGGTACGCCAAAGTTGTCAGTATTTACTGTTCCAACAGAAATTTCGGGACTCTCTCGTCAAGTTGTAAAAATTGATTACTCTGGTACTGGCTATAACTTTCTTGCTGGCCAGGGTGCTAACAATCAAATTCACCTTAATACGTTACCTGACGGAACTAATGGTACATATCAAGGGATAATCTATATTGTTAGTCCAACGACAAAATTAACGAACACTGCTTATAATCCTAATAACACAAGCAATTTTGCTCCTAGTGGTATTACTTTTAATCCAGATTGGGTACAGGGAAACACTTCTAACTTGTACTATGTCGGAGCGAATGGTTTTACCATTAATCAAGTCGGTGGTGCTAATACTGCTAGTGTTGCTCAAGGTAATCAAAATGATATATTGGTTGATTCTGGTGTCTCTGATCTTTATGGCTCTAATGAAATGGAATATGCTGTTCGTTTAATTAATGGATCAGGTACTAAATTAACTAATGTTGTTGCGATGGTGAACTTACCACAAGCTTCAGATACTAGTTTTACTTTCCAGTTAAATGGTAGACCAGTTTATAATGGTGATAAGACAGGGTACACTTTCTTGTATTCTACGGAATTAGGTAATCTTAAGAGTAATAACGATCCTGATGGTACTAAGCCCGATGAGACCGGATATGTTCCAGCAGATCAAGTAACTGATTGGTCTAAGATTAAGTCAATTATTATTAAAACTTCGTCCTTAAATAATAATGACCGTTCCGATCGTTTGATTTTCACAGGAATAGATCCTAACTTGGTAAATGATGCGGGTAAGACGGGATATATTAGTACTGGTTTCTATTCCGATACTACTAAGCCGTTTATCAGCAGTTTGGCAGTTTATAATTCAAGTACTGTAGCTAACAAAGTTAAGCCAGCTAATATTGCTATTACAGGTGAGGCTAATATTAATTTTAAGCTTCAGTATACTGATGAAAATGGGCAGTTGCAGACGATTAATCTTCCTGATTTAAGTACTAGTTATAATTTGGCTCAAAACAATACAATGTTGACTGAACAAGAAGCTATCGAATTAGCTAATAAAAATGCAGCATCGTCTATTCCTGCAAACTATGAAATTAAGTCAGCGACTTTGCAATCTGGTGGTAAAACTTGGCAAACTGATGCGCCGGAAGGAACTCCTGTCTTTGGTGGGCAAGTACAATATTTCTATAATAATGCTACTGTCCTCTTACAAGCTGTGCCAATCCAACGTACACTTACTTACCAAGTAATTGATGAAAATGATCCATCAAACCCAGTAACTATCCAGCCGAACACTGATTTATTAAACAATGGCCAAGCAATTACTGGTAATCAAGGAAGTAATGTTCCACCTGATGCAACCACTGCATATGATGCAGTTAAGAATGCTTTAGAAGCTAAGGGCTATGTTATTAGTTCAAAGAGTAGTACTGTACCAACAATTTTTGGTCCGGATAATACTGCATTGACAATTTATGTAACTCATAAGACTATAAATGTAAGTACACCAGATCAATGGCCAAGTACAAGTACTGATGCAGATAAGGTTTCACTGTCTAAAACAATTACTCGGACTATCACAGTTGAAGGCTTACCAACAGCTGTTGAAGGTACTACCCAAACAGTAACATTCACTAGAACAGCAGTTGTTGATGAAGTAACAGGTAAAGTAATAGGTTATGTAGATCCAAGTGATACTAGCCAAACTATTACTGATGGCGATAATGCATGGACTAGTGTTAATAATACTTGGTCAGCATTTACCCCTAAAAATATTCCAGTAGGTTATTCAATCAAATCAATTACCGATGCCAATGGCAACTATGCGAATGTTACGAGCACAGATGGCAAACTAATAGGTGTAGCACAAACTACTGTTGCACCTAATGAAAGTGATGTTACAGTAACGATTACTTATCAAGGTAACCAAGTAAGTAATACGATTACTTTTATTGATACTGACGATAACAATAAACAAGTTGGAGAAACTATTACCATTAGTGGTCGTGTTGGAGAAACCGATAACAATCTTAATTTAACTGTTCCAGAAGGCTATGAACTGGCTAATGGAGCAAGCTTACCAACAAGTTATACTTTTGAAGCAACTAACACTCCAATTACTATTCCACTTGTTCATAAACATAAGACTGTTGGACCTAATGACACGTGGCCAAGTACAAGTACTAATGCAGATAAAGTTCCACTTTCTGAAACGATTACTCGCACCATTACTGTGTCGGGACTTCCTACAAATGTTCCATCTGTTGAACAAAATGTTAACTTTACCAGAACGGCAATCGTTGATGAAGTAACAGGTAAAGTAATTGGCTATGTAGATCCAAGTGATAGTACTGAGACAATTACAAATGGTAATGCTGCATGGACAAGTGATAATCCGACTTGGAGTAGATGGACTAACTCAACTGTTCCAGAAGGCTACTATATTGAAAGTGCAAAAGTTGGTAATACTGACTACCCTACAGTAACAACTAATGCAAATGGAATTATTACTGGATTAAATAGTGTCGATGTGACTCCAAAGATGAGTTCGATAACCGTTAATGTGGTTTACAACAAGGTCAATCTTGATTTAACGATTAACCATGACACTATTATTAATACCTACAATGGTAGTGAACAACCAGTTTCTCCCGATATAATTAGTGAAATTACTCATACCGTTGTTTCATCAAATAATAATGTACCTATTCAAAATATTGCTCAAGCTATTCAAGATGCTAACTTGACGTCAGATGATTATTCATACACAGATAGCCAAGGTAATGTTTTAACTGGCACTCCAACTAACGCTGGTAATTACCGCATTATTTTGAACCAAAATGGTTTGGATAAATTAAATAAAGTAGCTGGCGGCTTAACAATTAACTATGATCCAAGTAAATCATACGTTAACTACACTATTGAAAAAGCAGAAGCAAGTGCTGAGCTAGAAGGAAATAATTCTAAGCAGTATGATGGTCAAAGTGTAACTAATATTGAAGTTACTAAAGATGGTAAGATCAAAGTTACTGCGAATGTTCCGGGCACTACTCAAAGTGCATATCAACTTCAAGCGGGTGACTATGACTGGTATAGCGCAGATGGTTCAACTAGATTAAGTAGTGCACCAACTAATGTTGGAAATTACATGATTAAGTTAAACAGTATGGGAATTGCCAACATTAAAGCTCATTATGGCAATAGCGACAACATTAATTGGACTGATGATGCAATTACAGGTAGTGCAACTTATGAAATTACTAAAGCTGCAGCCACTATTTCATTAACTCCTGATGAGAACAAGCAAACAAGTAGTTGGACTGGAAATGAAATTTCTATAAATCCAGCTGATTTTGTACCAACTATTACCACTGATAATGGTGTGACGCTCACTGTTCCTGCTGGTACTTTAGCAGTTGGTGACTACACAGTTACTCCTTCACCAGTTGCACCAGGAACTTACCAAGTTTCATTGACTGACTCAGGTATTGAAAAGATTAAAAAGGCGATTTCAACTAGTGAAAACTATGTTTGGAATAATACTGGTAATGGAGTGTTAGAAATTGTTAATGCTAAAGCGGACTATCAAATGTCAGGCAGTGGTGAAACTACTTATACTGGTTCTGCGGTAGAATTACCAATTGATCAACTTAAGGCTACAATTTCTTCATCTAATACAATTAGTGGTCAAGATTTAGTTATCCCTGAGCTTGATGTTAATGACTTTACTTGGTCTAGCGGTACTGCCCCAACGAATGTAGGTAATTACACTATCAAGTTGAGTGAAACTGGTATTAATAAGATTGTTGCAGCAAATCCAAATTATGCCTTAACTTTAGGTACGAATGCCTTTACTTACAAGATTAATGCGGCTAAAGCAAGTGCAACTGTAAGTGGTGAGAATAGTCGAACATACAATGGTAAAGCTATTTCAATTAATGATATCTATAATGGTGGAACTATCTCTGTTAAAATTACTGGACTTGACGATCAAGAATTTACTTACACCTTGCAAACTGGTGATTACACTTGGAATGTATCTGATCCAACAAATGTGGGTACTTACACTTTAACTTTGAATAGTACTGGAATTGGTCACTTACAAGATCTCTTGAACGATAAGTACGGTAACGGCAATGTAACTATTGCTAACAGCCAAGTTACTGGAAGTGCAAAATATACTATTGAAAAGGCTAACGCCAATGTAACTTTATCAGGTAATCAAGATGAAACTTATACTGCTGAAGAATTCACCAATAGCAACATTAAGGTTAGTGACTACAAGGTGACTTTGAGTAACGGATTAGAATACAAGCTAGTTGATGGAGACTTAGAATTCATTCCAAATCAAAATCCAACAAATGTCGGTACTTATACTGTTCAATTGTCTGATCAAGGTAAGAAGAATATTGCTGCCGTTCAAGGTAAAAACTATGAATATAGCTTTAATGATACTGGAGTAGGTAGTTTCAATATTACTAAAGCCACACCAAGTGCATTATTTACTGGTCAAGGGGAAAAGACTTACGATGGTACACCAATTAGTGGGTATGTACCAAAGGTGACGATTACAGCTCCGGGCAAAAATGATGTAACTTTAGTTGCTGGTACTGATTATGTTTGGACTAATGATGGTCAGACCTTTACTACCGCTCCAAGTGATGCAGGAAATTATACTGTTTCATTAACTTCAGACGGAATTGGTAAGATCAAAGCAGTAAACGCTGCAAATCTTGATTGGTCAAATGTAATAATTAGTGAAAATGCAAGGTACACTATCACTAAGGCTCAAGCTACAGTTAATTTTGCTCAACCAGCTAGTCAAACAGTTGAATATGGGAAGAATGATTTTGATGTAAATAACTTCAAACCAAGTATTTCCACAAATAATCATGTAACTGTTAATGTCCCAGAGGGGGTGAGCCTTTCTGCACAAGCTGGCGACTTTGAGTTTACTAATGCCAATGGAAATACAACAATTACCGTTCCAACTGGGCTAGGAACTTACACTGTTACTTTAAGTGAAGCTGGCTTTAAGAAACTTCAATCACAGACTAATAATTATGACTGGGTAAATAATGCAAAAGGTACTTACATAGTAACTAAGGCAACTGATGTATCTGTAACCTTAATCGGTAATCAAGAAGTAATTTATACCGGTAATACATTTGCAAATAGTGATATTAATGTTAACGACTATCAAGTAACTCTTGAAAATGGTCAAACTTACAAGTTAGTTGCTGGCGATTTGGAATTTGGTCCGAGTCAAGATCCAACTAATGCAGGAGCTTACAAGGTACAATTGTCTGCACAAGGTAAGGAAAATATTGCTAAGGTGGATTCAACTCATTATAGTTACAACTTTGATAATGCTGGTACTGGTAATTTTGAAATTCAAAAAGCTACTCCAAGCGTTGAATTTAAGGCCAATGCTGAAAAGATATTTGATGGCACATCAATAGCTCTTGGGGACTACAAGACTCAGCCAAGTGTCACCGTAACTGCACCAGGTAATCCAACTATTACTCTGGAAGCAGGCGATTATGTTTGGATAAAAGATGGTGTTACTTATACAACTGCGCCAAGCAATGTTGGTAGCTACACTATCCAATTATCTGAATCAGGTAAGAATAAGATCTTGCAAAATAGTAATAATACAGAAAATCTTGATTGGGCTAATGCAAAGATTAGTGGTCAAGGTTCATATATAATTACTGAGGCTAATGCTACAGCAAGTCTTTCGGGTAATTCATCTAAAACATATGATGGTAATCCAGTAACTACAACTGAGGTTAATAGTAAAGATGGTACAGTTGAAGTAACTATTACCATTCCAAACAGTAGTGAAACTGTAACTTATAAGTTACAAGACGGCGACTACACTTGGAATACGCTAAATGGGGATGCTCCAACTGATGCAGGTGACTATACATTTAAGCTAAGCCCAGAGGCTCTTACTAACTTGCAAAGTGCAATTGATGGTAAATGGGGTAAAGGTAACGTTAAGATAACAGATAGCGATCTTAACGGAGAAGCTACTTTCACAATTAATAAGGCTGATATCACTATTTCAGGAAATGGTAGTCAAACAGGGACGTACACAGGAAATCCACAAGTAGTAGATCCAGGAAACTTCCCAATTACGTTAACCCCAGAAGGTGATGGTCCAGTTCCAACAATTCCAGCTGGTACTTTAACAAGTAATGACTTTGTAGTTAAGGATAAAGATGGAAAAACTGTAGATCCAACTGATGTTGGTGATTACACAGTTTACTTAACTCCAGAAGGTGTTGAGAAACTTAAGAAGCTCAATCCAAACTACAACTGGCCAACAACTGAAGAAGAAGTTGGTAAGTTAGTAATTAAAGCTGCTCAAGCAAGTGCAATAGTAAGCGGTGAAAATAGTCGTGTCTATAATGGAGAAGCTATTAGTACCGCTGATCTTTACCAAGGTGGAGACATTAATGTTACGATCGTTGGAATTAATGATGATAAGATTACTTATACCCTAAAAGCTGGAGATTACGATTGGAATGTATCTGATCCAACTAATGTTGGTACTTATATTTTGACTTTGAATAGTACTGGAATAAGTCACTTGCAAGAAATTCTTACTACAAAATATGGTGCTGGAAACGTAACTCTTGCAAATACTGCAGTAAGTGGCAGTGCTAAGTTCACAATTACTCCAGCTTCAATTGCTATTTCAGGAAACGGTAGTCAAACAGGGACGTACACAGGAAATCCACAAGTAGTAGATCCAGGAAACTTCCCAATTACGTTAACCCCAGA